>Ga0272447_1000017_pt1 | contig 126656 bp, 112 predicted proteins | sample YNPCB0133_FD_194589 | JGI IMG/M metagenome (GOLD analysis project Ga0272447, IMG submission 194589) | Hot spring microbial mat communities from Yellowstone National Park, WY, United States - YNP-CB-013-3 | ecosystem: Environmental > Aquatic > Thermal springs > Hot (42-90C) > Sediment | place...
GCGTCTCGCCCGCATAACCGTATCAGGCGCGCGTCCTGGGTACGCGGGCGTCTCGCCCGCATAACCGTATCAGGCGCGCGTCCTGGGTACGCGGGCGTCTCGCCCGCATAACCGTATCAGGCGCGCGTCCCGGGTACGCGGGCATCTCGCCCGCATAACCGTATCAGGCGCACAATTCCGGCAGTTAGCAGAGCGCCTGAACCTCACCTTACCGACTCCGCCGCTGCCAGGAATGCGTCGGTGGACAAACCACGTCCCGACAGGACGTAGAACCGCTCGCCGCGCTGCCAGTAGAGGCTTTGATACCCCTCACCACGTTCCTGCCCGCTCACGAGCAGACCAGGCGACCCACCGACCGACACCTGCCGCAGCGAGTTAATATCCGCCGGGAAGGGAAAGACCAGCGTGGTGCGCCAGTCGATCTGAGCTGCCAGTGTCGCTGCCTGGCGCGCATCCATGCCGAGCATCCGCAGAGCGGCGTACCCCAACTGCTGCATCTCTACACCGCTGGGAAGCGTGACCTGCGGACTGACGCCCTGCACCAGCATCACCTCATACCCATCGCCGGCATACCGGGCGATCACTGCAGGCGACATCACAGCAACGATTGGCGCGGCGCCGAGCGCGTCCGGCAGCACAACATCATTCACACCGGCAAGACGGAGCAGTTCACGCGCCGATTCGACGTTCACCTGAAACTCGAAGGTTGCGCGGTCGGAGACAGCGAACTCGGTTTGCGTGATTGGACGCGACAGACCGGGCTGAGCTGGCGTGAACCCGACGAGCGCCGCCGCTTCGTCGAGCGACGCCACCCTGCGCATCTCTGTCGAGCCGCTGGTCTGCTGCGGCGGTGTGACGAACAGGGTTTCGCCGTCGAAGTTGAGTTGCTGCAACTGCTCCATCCGTTCACGTGAGACAGGAACGAACACCACATTCTGGACGCGGAAAATGTTCAGCAGTTGATCGGCAGCAGCGCGCACTGGTGGAAATGCCAGCAGCGCAACAACGACTGCTAGCGCAGCCGCCCATCCCATCCAGGGACGCCATACTCGTGTCGAGGTCATGGAAATACTCCTTTGCGATGATTGACGGTACAGTGAACGACCGACAGCAGATGCTGATCGCTCACGGTCGATACGAGGGCGCAACGCAGCCAGCGCTGTGAGGACATCTGGCGGCGGTGAGTGCAACAGCAGCGCCGTCCGCTCCGACAGCGCGTGCAGTTCCGCCCGGCGCGCGCGACACGCGGCGCAGACGGCAAGGTGCTCCTGCTGCGCGAGCAACGCCTCCGCCGAGAGTTCACCATCCAATCCGGCGCGCAATGCGCCGTCGTCGTAGCATCCGGTCATAACTGCACCTGCTTTCCAACAGACCGATCTGCCGCACCAGTCGAGATACAGCGCGCATACGCCTCAGCAAATGCGCGTTCGGCACGGGCGAGCAACGTTCCGACCGAACCGGGTGCAAGATCGAGCGCGGCAGCAACTTCGGCATACGACAACCCCGCGTGACGCAAAAGGAGCAGACGCGCCTGGCGTTGCGGCAGGGTCGCAAGCGCGGCGCGCACCCGATCACGCTCTTCGGCGCGCTCGACTGCCTCCGATGGTTCACCGGCGGCAACGACATCCAGCGCCGCTCGTTCGACGCGCAACGTATCACGACATTCGGCGCGCAGCGCATTGCGCGCAGTATTCAGCGCGACACGGCAGAGCCATGGCCGCAGCGGTTGATCAGGAGCAGGCGGACGCCGGTAGAGAGCGAGAAAGGTTTCCTGCGCTGCGTCCTCTGCGGCTTCCCGCGTTCCCGTCAGACCATACACAACCCGGTAGACTACCGCATAATGGCGCACGAACAGATTGTTGAACGCCGACTCATCACCCTGCCTGAGCCGTTCGAGGAGCGTCTGGTCGCTTTCGTGATCCGCCATATGCCGGTCGCCTGCCCTTACTGCCATGTTCCTGGCGTTGCAGTTTGTTATAATCATACCTGAAACACCGCCGGAGCGGTTTTTGTGACAGGAACACCCCCGTAAGCGCTGGCGCAAACCGCGCAGCAGGCAGGAAAACAGGACATGTCGATCATCACTGTCAGCGGTTTGACCAAATACTACGGCGCCGAACTGGTCTTCCGCGACGTTAGTTTCCAGATCGTGCGCGGCGACAAAGCGGCGATCGTCGGCGTTAACGGCGCGGGCAAAAGCACCCTGCTGCGCATCATTGCCGGTCAGGAATCGGCAACCGGCGGGAGCGTTCACCTGGCGCGCGGCACACGGCTGGCGTATCTGGCACAGGAAGCGCGCTTCGTCACACAACGCACACTGCTCGAAGAAATGCACGCCTCGCTTGATTATCTCAATGCGCTGCGCGATGAGATCACTGCGCTCGAAACTGCGCTCACAGACGTCCGTCATCCCAATCATGACCGGTTGATGACGCGCTACAGCGAGGTGTTGCACCGCTTCGAGCACGCTGGCGGCTATCAATCGACCGGCGGATCAACATGATCCTGAGCGGATTGGGGTTTACCGCAGCGCAACGCCACGAACCGGTTGCACGTTTCAGCGGCGGGCAGAAAACCCGCACTGCGCTCGCCGCTGCGCTCCTGTCCGACCCCGATGTTCTCCTGCTCGATGAGTCGACCAACCACCTCGACCTGGCAGCGCTCGAATGGCTCGAACGCTTTCTACGCGATAGAGACGGCACGCTGATCGTTGTTTCGCACGACTGCTACTTCCTTGACCGGGTGACAACCCGCACCCTCGATCTGGCGTTCAATCGTCTCAACGGCGACTATTCTGCGCCGTACCAGCGTTACCTGGAACTGAAAGCCGCCCACCTCGAACTGCAACTGAAGCAGTACCGCGCGCAGCAGGAAGAGATCGCCCGCACCGAAGACTTCATCCGGCGCTTCAAGAACAGCCAGCTCAGCAAGCAGGCACGCGGGCGCGAACGGCGCCTGGAGCGGTTGAAGGAAGGCTGGCAGGGACGTTCAGGGCGCACCGAAGGGCTGATCACCCGCCCAGATCAGCAGAAGAAGATCACCTTCAAACTCAACGCCACGACGCGCAGCGCCGATCTGGTGCTGAAGATCGAAGGGTTGACCGTGGGATACGCGCACCCGCACAACGGTCAGAACAACGCCGGTCGCGTGGAGTTGCTGCGCATTCCCGACCTCGAAATCTGGCACGGGCAGCGCGTGGCGCTCATAGGACCGAATGGGTGCGGGAAGATGACGCTGCTACGCATGATTGTTGGTGAACTGCCACCGCTGAGCGGGCGCATACGACTGGGAAACAATGTCCGGCTCGCCTACTACGCGCAGGCGCACGAAGGGCTGCGCATGGATCAGACCGTGCTCGACGAGATCCGCCGCATTCGACCAGAAATGAAAGAAACCGAGGCGCGTACACTGATGGGGCGCTTCCTCTTCAGCGGCGACGATGTCTACAAGCGTATTGCCGATCTTTCCGGGGTAGAACGTGGCAGAGCGGCGCTGGCACTTAATGCCGCTCGGGGGAAATCTGCTGGCGCTCGACGAGCCGACGAACCACCTCGACATTGATGCGCGCGAGGCGCTCGAAACGGTGCTGAATGGGTATGATGGCACGGCGCTCTTTGTATCGCACGACCGCTACTTCGTCGATGCCGTCGCCGATACGATCTGGATGGCGTATGATAGCGCCATTGAGGTTTTCGACGGCACGTACTCCGAGTATTGCGCTGCACGCGACGCTGCAGCGCCAGCTAACGTTTCATAACCGGTCCGATCCCGCGTCTCGGCGCCTGAGTCGCACCCTGCTCCACAATCCACCCGGCACGCGCGCAAATACGTGCATCAGGAGCGGAACGAACGTCGTCGCCAGCGCTGTCTGGTAGCGCTGGAAGAGGAAATTGCTGGTCTCGAAGCAAAACTTCGTCATCTCGAAGAAGCATTGCAGACTGCAAGCATCGCTGGCGATGTTCCGCAGGTGACCGCTCTTGGCGTCGAAATAGTCGAGTTGCAAGAAACCCTGGAAGTGCGGTACGATGAATGGGCAGCGATTGCAGACGAATGAAGCACACCTGCAGAAGCAACCGTCTCCCTCGTTGTGCTGCGGTCAACCGGGGGGGGGGGAAGCACGTATGCCAGCGAGGGGAACGTATCTGCTTATGCTACGGCTCGACCGTGATGTCACTGGTTTGCCAGTCGGAAAACTCGGTGCGCTGGACTTTCCTGCCGGATATTACCTGTACATTGGTAGCGCTTTCGGTCCCGGCGGGTTGCCAGCGCGCCTGGCGTATCATGCAAAACGACGGAAAACGCGCCGACACTGGCATATCGATTACCTGCGCGAACATGGAGAACTGGAAGAAGCATGGGTCATCGCCTGCCCCGTGCGTCTGGAACATGCGTGGGTCAGCGCGCTAAGCGCTGCGCCAGACGTTCAGCCGGTTGCGCCGGGGTTCGGCGCCAGCGACAGCCCGTACGCGAGCCACCTGTTTTTTTCACCGGTCCGACCTTCCCCCCACACCCTTGCCGAGACGCTTTTTCAGGGGATCGAGAAGGTGCCGGATTGCATCACACACCTGAGTATCGAGGTGCATACGTTCCATGACCGCTAACTCACACCAGCCTGATAGCGCGCCGGAGATTGCCGCTATTCTCGATCAATTGCGCACAGCTGTGCGCGCCCAACGCATGGCGCGCCAGCGGATCATCGACGACCCATTGCACCGCGCACTGCAACGCAGCCTCGACGACATCGAGATCACGCGCGTGGTCAGTGCCCACTGGCCCATTACCGGACGCACATTGCCACAGAAGGCCATTGCACTGGTCAATAAGGTGGTACGGCGTTACCTGCGCTGGTACATCAACCCGATTGTCGAACAGCAGAATGCGTTCAACGATGCTGCTGCACGCACGCTGCGCCTGCTTGCTGAAGCGTATCTGGAACTGGCAGACCAGGTGGCGGACCAACAGGAAGCCAGCGCCCCAATGCAGCCCGGCGCAACCACAGACGCAGATGCAGAGAACGATGCGGACGATCCGGCTGTCGAAGCAGCGAACGGTATGCAGGGCGCCGATGAAGACCCCCCTGAACCGCCGACCTATGACGAACTAATGGCACAGGTGCGCGCGCGTGCTGCCACAGAACCTCCAGCGCGCTTCATTGAACTGGAACTGCACAACGCCCTGACCCAGACACAGTCGTGCCAGCAGGTCAGCGCACATTGGAAACTCACTGGGCACACCTTCATCGAAAAACTGGTCGCGCTGCACAACCGCATCGTTCGTCAGTACCTGCGCTGGCTGATCAACCCGATTGTCGAGCAGCAAAATGCAGCCAATCAGGCATTGACCAGCGCATTGCATAGTCTGATCCGCATCGATGCCGCTCTGCGCGCCAACGTCGCTGCCCTCCGGGCTTCCCGCCAGCGAATACGAAGATTACGTGCCAACCGCTATGGCCGACATCATCACCATTGTCGTCCCATGGTTCGGTCCTGACACCGCGGGCGGCGCTGAGACACAGGCGCGCCAGCTCGCTGCAGCCCTGCACGCCCTCGGTGCGCCAGTTGAAGTGTGGAGCACCGACGGACGTGATTCCTTCAGCCTGCCGGTTCCACACTACCGTACCGGTGCCGACGTCGTCGATGGCGTATCGGTGCAACGTTTCCCGATCACACCACCGCGCCCCGCTCCCCACGAACCATACGTTCCGGCGGCAGTTCAGCGCGTCGGATTGCCTGCCGACTGGAACTCCTTCCCGGATCACGAACGGCGTCTGCTGGCATCACTCGTATCGAGCGATGCGCTGCTCGACGCAATCGCTGCCGAACGCAACAAACGGCGCTTCCTTTTCATTCCTTATCCGTTTCCGACCACATTCTGGGGAACTATGCTGGCAGGAGATCGCGGCTATCTGATCCCCTGCCTGCACGACGAACCATATGCCCGTTACACGACCTACCGCTGGATGTTCCGTCATACCCGGCGCGTGCTTGCCAACAGTCCCGCTGAACGTGCACTCGCCCTCCGTCTCTACGACCTTCCCCCTGATCGCGTGATAACGGCAGGCGAAGGGATCGACCTGACGCCGCGCGGCGACGGCGATGCATTTCGCCGACGGCATGGGCTGCGCGGAGCAGTTCTACGCTATGCCGGTCGACGCGACACCTCAAAGAACTTCCCAATGCTCCTCATGTATCTGCGCGAATACTGGGCGCGGCGCGGAACACCGCTGACCCTGGTGCTGACTGGGCGCGACCCGGTGGAGATACCGGCGCCGCTGCGCCCCATCGTCCTCGATCTGGGCGACGTCGACATTCAAGAGCGTCACGACGCCTACGCTGCTGCCGATGTCTTCATTCAACCATCAACCTACGAGAGTTTTTCGATTGTGCTGATGGAATCGTGGTTGCAGGGAGTGCCAGCACTGGTCAACGCCCACTGCGACGTCACCCGTGAAGCTGTCGAAGCCAGTGGCGGCGGGTTGAGTTTCGACGGATTTGCCGGGTTCGCTGCTGCGCTCGACCTGTTGCTGGAAAACCGTGCGCTGCGACGCACACTCGGAGCGCGCGGACGCGCCTGGGTGCTGGAAAACTGTCGCTGGGACGACGTGGCGCGACGCACAATAGCGGCAATTTTTGAGCATAAAGTTCCAATCAGGACAACGCCACCATCCAGAACACTGCACATACCGTAGCAAAAGAATGGGCGCAACCGTCTATGAACCAGATCAGACAACCGATAGCCATTGGCATCAATGCGCGCCTTTTCCCGATCAACTGGCGACCGGCAACAGAGGAGATCGCCTTTGCGCAACGCCTGGGATGTACGTACATCCAGATCCACGGACGTGAACGCGGCATCGATGAGACCTACCTTGGTGCTTCACCGGAAGCCATTGGCGAGATCCTCGCCAGGCACACCATGCACGCCGTCATGGAAATCGTTGTGCGCCTGCTTTCCGATGGACGCACCCAATCCGGTGCCACGCCACTCGATGTTCTGAGCGCCAATCTACCCGCTATCAACGCACTGGCGATCCGCCACGTCCACTGGCACTTCGCACCAGCAGTTCCTCTAAGCAGAGATGAACTGCGCGCCCTGGAAGACATGCTGATCGATCACCTGCGCGCGGGTGTCAACCTGGCGCGCACCCACGGCTTTACCCTTGCGCTCGAACACAATGAACCCGATGTGCCGCTCTTCGCCAACATTCGATCAATCACGACAGCACTGGAAGCTGTTCCAGACCTGGGGTTCGTCTGGGACCTGAACCACACGCCGCCCGACGAACTCGGCGACTGGATCGACCTTGCGCCGCGCATGACCCTGCTGCACGTCTCCGACACCCCGCTACCGGCAGTCAACCACCACCTGCCGATCGGACAGGGAAGCATCGACTTCGCCGCCCGTTTCCGTGACCTTACAGCACGCGGATACTGTGGCGCAGCCATCCTCGAAATTGGCGGCGTTCCTAAATCGGGCGGCTTTGGGCGCGACACCGACGAAGCATTGATCGATTCGGTCGCGCGCCTGAAAACGGCGCTGTCGGTGTAATTCCAAAAGGATTTATCAATTCGCATTGATATTTTTCCCGTTCTCTGCTATACTCATTTCTAGCAGGGAAACACACAGGCGCCGGAAATGACAGGCATCAACCATCACCACCTATCAGCGCCGCCAATGCCGGAAGCATTGCGACTTCTCAGCGACGAGACGCGCTGGCGTCTGATTGGGGAACTGCGCTGGAGCGACCGGCAGGTAGGCGAACTCTGCGAGCGGCTCGATCTGCCACAGAACCTAGTCTCCTACCATCTCGGCATTCTCCGCCAGGCGCGCCTGGTGCGCACCCACCGGAGTGACGCCGATGGACGGGTGCTGTACTACGCGCTGGATCTTGCCGCGTTGCAGCAGCAGTGGCAGGCGATTGGCAGTGCACTGGCGCTCGGACATACCGCTCTGCCAGCGGTCATCACCGGTCCAGTGCTGTTCGTCTGCACCCACAACAGCGCGCGCTCACAGATTGCCGAAGCGTGGCTGCGGCACCTGAGTGGCGGGCGCGTGGTTGCGCGCAGCGCCGGAACCTTTCCCACTGCGGTGCAACCGCTGGCAGTGCAGGTTATGGCGGAGGCAGGTATCGACATTGGGTATCAACAGGCGAAAGGGCTTGCCGATGTTGCTGCGCCTGAACCCGCAATCGTGGTAACTGTGTGTGATCTCGCGCGCGAGGAATGCGCCGCTACGCTCCACGCACCGCTTCGCCTGCACTGGAGCATCCCCGATCCGGTCACGGCATCAGGGGATGAGTCTGAACGCCTGGCTGCATTCCGTGCAGCCCGTGATGAATTGCGCGTGCGCGTCGCGGGGTTGCTCGATCTGTTGTCGATGGTTTCTATCAATGCAAACTGATATGAGCCGAGAGGAGAGGATCATGGACGCCACACTGAACGATGCCGCCGCTTTCTTCCGCGTGCTCGGCGATGCAACGCGCCTTGCCGTGATTGCCAGGCTGGCACGGAGCGATGAACGGTTGATTGGGCTGAGCACTGCGATCAAACAACCTGCTGAAACCGTCGCTGCCGCTCTCGCTGACCTGCAATCCGCCGGACTGGTCGTCTCGCGCGCCAGCGATGTTCATCCCGGCGAGATGTACTACCATCTTGACCTGGATCAGATGCAAAATCGGTATCTCACCGCCGGTCGGTTAATCCATCCGGCGCTGGTGCAGGCGATCACCGGGGTGGAAGAGGAGACGGTGCGGCGTACAAAACCGCGCGTTCTGTTCCTCTGCACCCACAACAGCGCGCGATCACAGATGGCGGAAGGGATATTGCGCACCTTCAGTCGTGGCGAGATTGAAGCGTTCAGCGCCGGAAGCCAGCCGGACAGTGTGCATCCGCTGGCTATCGAGACGATGGATGGAATGAACGTCGATATTCGCAACCAGCGTTCCAAACACTACAACGAGCTTATCGATCAAACGTTCGACTACGTTATCACCGTTTGCGATCGTGCACGCGAGGTATGCCCTGTTTTTCCGGGAGCGAAGGATACCATTCACTGGAGCATTCCGGATCCGGCAGCGGTTGAAGACGAGATGGAAAGGCGACGTGCGTTCCATCAGGCCGCAACCATCCTGGCAACGCGTATTCGCTACCTTCAGATCCTGATCGAGCGTGAACAACGTGAACAGGCAGTGATGCGATAATTTGAGCGAGAAGAGCGGAGACGAACCTATGGCTGTGCGAATCGGTATTAATGGATTCGGTCGGATCGGGCGCCTGGCGCTACGCGCGATGTGGGGCTGGACCGACATAACCGTTGCCCATATCAACGAGATTGGCGGACCGGTTGAAACTGCTGCGCACCTGCTGGAATTCGACTCGGTTCACGGGCGCTGGCAACGCGATATTCAGACTGAGAATGGTCAACTGATCATTGATGGCATTCCTATCGGGTACAGCAGCATCAAAGAACCAGGGGCGGTTCCCTGGCGCGCAGCTGGGGTCGATATCGTGCTTGAAGCTACTGGCAAGTTCCGCACTCGTGAGACGTTGCAACCCTACTTTGATGCGGGCGTTCGGAAGGTTATTGTTGCTGCACCGATTAAAGACGGTGCGCTGAATATCGTGATGGGGGTGAACGATCACTGGTACAACCCTAACGAGCACCACATCCTGACTGCTGCCTCCTGCACCACCAATTGTTTAGCGCCGGTTGTCAAGGTTATCCACGAGGGGATTGGCATCGTTCACGGTATGATCACGACGATCCATGATGCCACCAATACGCAGAGCATCCTCGATACACCCCATAAGGATCTGCGCCGGGCACGTGCCACCGGTCTCTCGCTAATCCCGACGACGACCGGTTCGGCGACCGCTATTGGGCTGATCTTCCCGGAGTTGCAAGGCAAACTCGACGGCATTGCCGTGCGTGTGCCGCTATTCAATGCCTCGCTTACCGACTGTGTCTTCGAGGTGCGGCGTCCGACCACAGTTACCGAAGTCAATACGCTGCTCCGCACCGCAGCCGAAGGTCCGCTGGCTGGCATCCTGGGGTTTGAGCATCGCCCGCTCGTCTCTGTCGATTTCAAGGACGACCCGCGATCGGCAATTATCGACGGTCCCTCAACCATGGTCACGAACGGCACCCAGGTGAAGATCTTCGCCTGGTACGACAACGAATGGGGCTACGCGAACCGGTATGTCGAACTGGCGCGGAAGGTGGCGCTGTCGCTGGAATAAGGTTGAAGGTTGAACGTTGTAACGTTGAATGTTGCAACGTTCAACGTTGAAAGTTGAAAGTTGAACCGCAGCAAGGAGGAACCGTGGCAACCGCTGATATTGCAGCACCACGGACAGCATCGGGCGATCTGCGCAACTACATTCTGGTGACGGGCGCGTACTGGGCGGATACGATCACCGATGGCGCGCTCCGTATGCTGGTGCTGTTCTACTTCTACCAGCTCGGCTATACGCCCTTTCAGGTGGCGATGCTGTTCCTGTTCTACGAGATTTTCGGCGTCATCACCAACCTGTTCGGTGGCTACTTGGCTGCGCGCATGGGGCTCAAGAGCACCCTCTTCTCCGGTCTTGGCGTTCAGTTTGTTGCCCTGAGCATGCTGGCGCTCCCCGACGCTGCATGGTTGACCGTTCCGTATGTCATGGCAGCGCAGGCGCTCTCCGGTATCGCCAAAGACCTGACCAAGATGAGCAGCAAGAGTGCCATCAAACTGATCGTCGCCGAGGACGCGCAATCAACCCTTTTCAAGTGGGTGGCGATACTGACCGGCTCGAAAAACGCGCTAAAAGGTGTGGGCTTTTTTGTCGGCGGACTGCTCCTTTTCCTGGTAGGGTTTCGCACCGCTATCTTCATTCTGGCAGGGCTGGTCATTACGGCGCTGGTTGTTACTGCTATCCTGATGCGCGGCGACCTTGGCAAAGCCAACAAGAAGGCGAAGTTCCGCCAGATGTTTTCGCACAACCGTGCCGTCAACCTTCTGGCAGCAGCGCGGGTATTCCTCTTTGCTTCCCGCGACGTCTGGTTCGTCGTCGGTCTGCCGGTCTTTCTCTACACCGTCCTTGGCTGGAACTTCTGGCAGGTTGGTGGGTTCCTGGCGATTTGGGTCATTGGCTATGGGTTTATTCAGGCATCAGCGCCAGAAGTGATCAAGCGCCGGATGCAGGTCGATGAGGCAGGCATCGCGCACGGCAGCGTGCCGGACGGTCAGACGGCGATGTGGCTGGCATTCGTTCTGGCGGCGTTCCCGGCTGGCATCGCAGTGGCGCTTTCCAGTGGCATCGAGCCGACCCTGGTCGTCGTCGCCGGATTGATTGCGTTCGGCATTATCTTCGCCATGAACTCTTCGGTGCACTCCTATCTCATTCTCGCCTACACCGAGAGCGATAAAGCAGCAATGGGGGTCGGGTTCTATTACATGGCGAATGCTATGGGACGCCTGGCGGGAACTGTGCTTTCTGGCGCGGTGTATCAGATCTGGGGACTGGTCGGTTGTCTCTGGTTCGCTGTCGCCTTCGTGCTGGCAGCCGGGATCATTTCGGTGGCGCTGCCGCGCCATGAAGCGGGCACTCCGGTGGTGGCGGCATTCGGCGATAGCGGGGATTAGCGCAGCATAGGACTTTCTCAGGTATGCGTCCTATGGCGCCACATCCAGATAGTGTCGAGGATGATCACTGCGTGGCTTCCCAATCGGACTCTGCGATAGGTTTGGTTGGATCGCAATAGGTGATTGGGGTGCCACGCAATGGATAGCTGCCAGTGATTGCCGTCAGCGCTCGGCTCGGCGACAGTGAGCGCCGTGTCAGGTACCACGCAACGAATAGCTGCCGATGGTTGCCGTCAGTGGCAAGCGAACCAAAATGATCGCTTCCACAACCTTGCCAGCTTGCAACGGCAGATGGCAGACAAACGGTGAACCATCCGGCTGTACTGTATCTCAACACGATAGGCGTGCATGCTCACCTCTCGCGGCTCGTCTGTTAGCGTTGTACGACAAGATTGGCATGATTGGGGCTGACTGACGGTCAGTTTTGGTCGTGTTACGGAGCACAGCGGAGAATTGCCTGTCGTTCGTTTGAGATGCGGACGCTGGTTTCGGAGTCGTCTCAACACCCATCCAATGAAGTATCTCGGTTTTTCGGATAGGCACCGTTCATACAAAATTTGTGTATGTTGCTCCATAATAAAGCGGTATCCGAGATGTCTGCTGGATACACGAGTACACGCACCAAGAACCCATTGGCACCAACCCAGCATTGCCGTTTGCGCCCGTTGACCTTGTTTTCCTCCATCGTCGCCGCGCTCTCCGCCTGATTCGGTTGTTTTGACGGATTGGGAGTCCAGGACGCTGATGGACGGCTCTGGATCGCGATTCAGCGCGTGTCGCGCCAGTTTCCGCGGCGTATCATTCGTTTTGATGAACGTTCCATCACGATTCCATGTGTCAAAATAATAGCGAACGGAGCTCATCGGCGGAACATCTGTCGGCAGCATGCGCCATTGGCAGGCGGTGCGATGGTTGTCCAGCAGTGCGTTGACGATCGCGCGGCGATCGATGTCGGTCGGGCGACCGCCGTTTGGCGACGGGGTGACGATCAGCGGCGCGAGAGCGGCTCACGGTTCATCGGTCAGATCGGTTGCATCCTTTGTTGGATTAGGATCGAAGCGCCAGTGCGGCATCACCAATTGCTCCTCATCAGAACAGCATGGTTGTTCTCATGATACCACAAATCCGGATTTCTGATCGCCCTCTGACCGCTGCGAAACGAGCAGAGCGTATCAGGTGGACGCGCTTGTCAGGCACAATCATCTATCAAAAACCTGCTCGCTAATACGACATATGCGAAGCATCCCTGGCATGATAACAGCAAAGGAACGCAGATGTTCGACAATAGGTCAGTCAACACTCTCGTCAGCGACAAAGTTCATACAGATGCCTCAGCCAGGGGGTATACGACATCAGCGCGCAGAGCCTCTTTGGCAAAGCTTTTGCATATGCTTGCCTCCACAGATTTGTCGCGCTACGTCCAACGGCTAGCGCTCTACCTGTGCTGCAAGGCGCAACAGAGCAGCGTCAGGTGCAAGCGCGTGTTGGGCAGCGTTGTAAGGCTATAGCAGTTCTCAGATACATTGACTCCTGTCTGGGTCTGCCATGTCGCACGGGACGCCCGCGTCCAGCGAAGTGTAGACCGAAAATTTATTTCGGTCATCTCGTGGGGCGCGCCATTCCCAGGAGTATTCAACCCTGTTCATCAGGTTCAACCTTTGTGAGAACTGCTATAGTTTATCCGGCTCTGGCGTCAGACACCTGATCAACAGCACGCGTGGGAAGGTGTCACCATCCCAGCACCAGAGCAAAGATCAGCGGCGCGACGATTGTCGCATCCGACTCGATGATAAACTTCGGTGTGTCGACTGCCAGTTTGCCCCAGGTGATCTTCTCGTTCGGCACCGCACCCGAATACGAACCATAACTGGTCGTCGAGTCGCTGATCTGGCAGAAATACCCCCACACTGGCACATTGGTACGACGCAGGTCCTGATGCAGCATCGGCACTACACAGATCGGGAAATCCCCTGCAATTCCGCCGCCGATCTGAAAGAATCCGATCGAATGTTTGGCTGAGGTTCTGGTATACCAGTCAGCCAGGTCGATCATATACTCAATCCCGCCACGCACCGTGTGCACATTCTTTATCTCGCCAGCAATGCAGCGTGCAGCATAGATATTGCCAGTCGTCGAGTCTTCCCAGCCCGGAACATAGATCGGCAGGTCACGCTCCATCGCCGCGTAGACCCACGAGTCGCGCGGATCGATTTGATAGTACCGTTCTAGCGCGCCTGAGCGCAGGATTCGATAGAGGAACTGGTGCGGAAAGAAAGACTCTCCTACCTGGTCGGCACGTGTCCATTCCTCGATCAGCACCCGCTCAAGACGACGAATCGCTTCTTCTTCAGGAATGCAGGTGTCGGTAACGCGATTCATGTGGCGCTCCAGCAACTCCTGCTCCTGCTCAGGGGTAAGATAGCGGTAATGCGGCACGCGCTCGTAGAAATTGTGAGCGATCAGGTTGAAAATATCTTCTTCTAGATTGGCGCCGGTGCACGAGATGGCATGCACCTTGTCCTGACGAATCATCTCCGCAAGCGAGAGACCGAGTTCAGCGGTGCTCATCGCGCCGGCAAGCGTGATCATCATTTTCCCGCCCTTGTCCACGTGTGCACGATACGCCTCTGCAGCATCGATCAGCGCTGCTGCATTGAAGTGGCGGAAGTGATGTCGCAAAAATTGACTGACCGGCCCGCCGATGCTCATAGGAACCTCCTTCTGTCTTCAACGAATATGACAATGAATACGCATACCACGCTATTATATCGGGTATGGTTCATCTGCGAAAGGAACATTGTTCTGTTCAGGTTGGGAAGATGTTCTCTAAATGAGAGGGAACATGATCTCCTTGTGACGTGCACTGTGCGCATGTCCATCGTTACGCGACTTCACCCACCAACGCGATTGCTGCCCATCATAAACGTGCAGCGCTCCACCAACAAGGCGCTGTCGTCACAACGCATCGTCTGGCTCAATTCCCAGCGCTCGCAGACGCTCGCGTAGCATGGCGCAGACGCGCTTTCGCCTCCGCCCGTGCTGCTGCTTCTTTCGCCTGCGCTGCCGCCTGCTTGCCTGCGCTGCCGCCTTCGCTGCCTGCCCCACTACCGTCACATAGTTCCCAATCTCCCACCCCGCCGCGTCGTAGCAGACTAAGTGGTCGCGCCGTATTCCCGGCCATACGTCCGCAATCACCAGATGCGCTCGCCCATCGGCGTCCGGCACCTGCGACCGGTATGCCCCCACTTCCAGATGATAGTCGAGCAGCCGCGGCCACCACGCCTCGCCTCGCCCCGTATCGTCTACGACCACGTACTACGCTACTCCTGCTCACGCGTAATGCTCTACCTTGATCACTACGTCGTTCTCACGCGCATCCAGCAAAACGATGTCGATAATCAGCGCCGGGCGCGCCTGCTCGACCGCCACCTCAAACGTGTTCCAGTTGCGCCGCTTGCGTACGCCGGGGATGACCATCACGTCCGGTTCAAGGTGACGGGGATTATCATGAGCAGGACGCGGCACGAGGCGCCACCTGCAGCAGAACGGGTCGGCTTTGGCGTCGGCGAGGGGAACCGGTTGTGGCGTCGCGGTGGTCATATTCATAGTATGAAGTAATATAACATAACGGGTAAGGCTGCACTCCAACTCTATCCTGCAATCGCGTCACCCCACTATTACTCCCTCGCGGAACTGCAATGCATAGAGGCGCGCATACAATCCCTGCTTCGCCAGTAACTCCTCGTGCGTCCCCTGCTCGACAATTCGCCCGTGGTTGAGCACAATGATCCGGTGGGCAATTGCAACAGTGCTGAGACGGTGCGCAATAATGACCGACGTGCGCCCGCGCATCAGGCGCTCAAATGCTTCCTGAACCAGCGCCTCCGACTCGCTGTCGAGCGAACTGGTTGCTTCGTCGAGCAGCAGAATGCGCGGGTTCTTCAGCATCACACGGGCGATGGCGATCCGCTGACGCTGTCCGCCGCTCAACTTGATGCCGCGCTCACCGACCAGTGTCTCATATCCACGCGGCATCGCCATGATAAAATCGTGCGCATTTGCAGCCTTTGCCGCCGCGATGATCTCCTCCTCACTCGCATCCAGTTTCCCATAGACGATATTCTCACGGATCGTTCCGCCGAACAGCATCGTTTCCTGCGGTACCAGACCAATCTGCTCTCGCAGACTGCGCTGCGTCACATCGCGCAGATCATACCCGTCGATCAGCACCCGCCCGGATGTCGGGTCGTAGAAGCGCGGGATGAGATTGAACAGCGTACTTTTACCTGCCCCGCTCGGACCAACCAGCGCCACGATCTCGCCCGGTCGAATAGCAAGTGTGATGTTATGTAACACTCTCTGACCGGTTTCGTACTCAAACGAAACATCATCGAACACGATCTCGCCGTGCACCGGCGGCAGAACACGCGCGTCTGGCGCATCTTTGATCGTCGGTTGTGTATCGAGAATCTCGAACACACGCCGCACTGCGCCCACTGCTTCGCGGAACTGACCGTACAACCCGGAGAGTTGCGCCAGGCTGGCGCCGATAGTAATCGCATAGATCAAAAAACCGCTGATCGTCGCAAATGACATGCGCCCGGCCAGTACCTCGCTGCCGCTGAACCACAGGATTGCTGCAATGCCGCTGAACCCCAGGAACGCCATCAGTCCACCAAATGCCGACCGCAGCAGCGCCAGACGCAGCGCCGCTTTCAGGGTGCGCTGCATTGCACGCTCGTAACGCCCGGTTTCATACGACTCACGGACGTAACTTTTGACTACTCGCACTCCCTGTAACCCTTCTTCGACCGCTACCGTCGCATCTGCCAGTTCATCCTGCACCCGTGTGCTGAAGCGTTGTAGCCAGCGACCAAAGACAGCTGCCACAGTAACGACGCTGATCGCCAGTATGAGCACGAACCCTACCAGGCGCGGATTGAGCAGAAAGACAATGATGATCGCACCAAACAGTGCGACAATGCTCGAAAGGAATTGAGTGACATTGTTCGTCAGGATTGAACGCACCTGTGTAACATCGCTGGAGATGCGCGACACGATTTCGCCAACGCGTCGGCTGGCAAAGAAACTCAATGAGAGCGTGTGCAGGTGGCGGTACAACTGAACCCGCATATCAAGAACGATCCGCTCACCGACAACATTCAAGATATACCCCTGAAGAAACGTCAGGAACGCCTGCATGAAAAAGAGTGCGATCAACGCCAGCGTCAGATTCGTCAGCAGCGTCTGGTCACCACGCTGCAAGACAGCCTCAAGCAATTGCACGATGACCAGCGGAAAACCGAGATTGATTGCGCTTGCCCCCGCAAGCGCCAGCAGCGCACCCAGCATGTGGCGACGATACGGTTGCAGATAGTGCAGCAAACGACGCCAGTCGACGGTGCGCACTGGGATAACGTCCACCGTGCGTCGTGAATTGCGAGATTGCCGGTTGAGCATAGGGCGAATCTTTCTCTCAAAACAAAGGCATTGCAAAAAGGGGTTTCAGTATAGCATACGCTTCCAGGGAAAGTCCGGGAGCGCTGAGATTCTGCATCCGTTACTGCATCAACTATAATGCGTGTTACTCATAGCACGAGTTCTGAGTTGTCGAATAAACGCCCGTTCCGCCCGGGCACCGTCCAGTTTCAAAGGTCATGTGAAGGAAGGCTATGAATGCCATCGAAACTGTTGTTGCTGCTGCGGTCGCGCAGATCGAAGCGAGCCATACTGCGCGTGAGCAGGCGCTCATCCTAGCGCGCGCGCTGACGCGCCAGTGCGCCAACGTCATTCGTGCAGCCCATCGCCGGGAATTCGCTGAAGCTGCCGCGCTGCTGGCAGAAGCCAGCGCGGCAGCGCGTGCGCTGCGCGAAAGCCTCGCCAACCATCCTGATCTCCTATATGCTGGCTATTCCCAGGACGCGCTCAAGGAATACGCTGAGGCCGCGCTGGTGTATGCCTTCCTCCATGGCGACCCTCCGCCCGATGCAGCGTCGCTTGGAGTCGATGCCGCAGCGTACCTCAATGGTCTGGCTGAAGCGGCCTCGGAATTGCGCCGTGCTATTCTCGATAGCATGCGCGCTGGCGCAACCGCACATAGTGTGGCGCTGCTGTCAATTATGGACGATATCTATAGCCTGCTTATCACGATCGACTACCCGGAAGCCGTCACTGGCGGCTTGCGCCGAACGACCGATGCGCTGCGTGCGGTGCTCGAACGCACCCGCGGCGACGTTACTGCTGCGATCCGCCAGGATCACCTGATCGCAGCACTCGAAGCGTTTGAACAACGCCTTGATCGCCTGCAAGCCACGACACTGCCACGGAATACGTCTCTCGAACAATCCGACGGGGGATAAAGGGCATCACTGCATGTGCAGGGAAGGGATGCGACCGCTGCGCTTGACTCGTACTCCTGGGATTGCCTGGTGCCAAGAAAAGCATGATCGCAGAAGGACTTGCCCATTAACTCCTGCTGGTTCCAATCTTGGCGCACTGCTGCGCGCCGGGATTGGCGTCCGCACCCGGATCGGGCGCGAAGTTGCGCCACTGCTCGAACGCGGCGACCTGGCACCCGACTCGCTGATGGATCGGGTCTTGCGTGCCCGTCTGGAAACCCTGGACCCTGACGAGGGCATTCTGCTCGATGGCTACCCGCGCACCACACGCCAGGCGCCTGGTCTTGCTGCAATGCTGGTAGACTGTGAACATGCATCTGGTGAACGCCATCGAAGTTTCCAACGAAGAAGTGGTGCGTCGGCTAAGTGAGCTGTGCATTTGTGGGAGTGTCGGTGAACCGTTCCCTGTCCACATTGATGACCTTGCCGGTATTATGCATTATCGCAAGCGCAAGGGATATTCATATGCTTGCTAGTCGCACTGCTCCGAAAGCGCGCATGCGGCGCTGGATCTATCCACTGACGTATTTGCTGCTGATTATCTTCTTCCTGCCGATCTACACCGAAAAACCATATACGCCGCAGGAAGCCTCGAATGTCATCAGGGAGCTGCTGTTCGTCACCAACAATCCAGCGCTGTATACCTTGCTGGCGCCATTGTTTCACCTCGCCACCATTGGGTTGATCGTACTGATTGCGCTGCGTCCTGCCTCTGCCGGTCGCGTCCTGGCAGCGTATATGGGGGTGAATTACCTGGTGATCGGGTGGGTTCAGTCGCAGGGTGTCACCGAGTCTTACGGGTATGTCGTGCAGACGGGCAACCTGGTTGCCTGTGCGCTGCTAGGGGTGATGTGGCTGGCGGTATCTTTTCAGAACTGTCTCAACATTTCGTTCAACAATCTGGGTTGACGCCACTGCCTGTTGATGCCGCTTGCGCTGCTGGCATTCTTGTCGCCAGCTACAGTCATCGACGGTGTCGTTTATCCCGACTTCAATCCGATCCTGCTGCTCACCTCACTGGCATATGGTCTCTCGTACTGTCTGACGACGCCGGTCTTCCTGTTTTTGCTGATCGTTGCGCTGCCGAACGTTCTGCCGCTTGCCTATCGCATCACCGCATTCAATGCGCTGCTCTACGGTCTTATCAATATGATGTCGTGGTTCGATCCGACAGTGTGGTGGATGGGGGTGTTGCACGTCCCGTTGCTGGCACTGTCGATTGTGGCGCTGATTCTGGTGCAGCGTCAGGCGCCGGTTGCCTGACCTGATCCCCGCGTGTGCAGGACGCGCTCCTGTGTCTCTCTGTTGCTCAGATACTACTCAGCGTTGTCGAAATGCAACCATGGGTTAAGAAACGACGACACTACGTCGGATCAGGTTCAGATACGGTATACTACACCATGAACGGAGCAGTCCGTTCGCGTCTAGTGTGCCGCTGACGACGGTGTCTGTGCACATGTGCAATACCTCTCAACACGCGTGGGCGTCCGTGTCGTTTGCAACGGGTGCAGAGGTGTGTGTTCTTTTTTTCTCCAGACGGCACAGCACGATGTCGCATGCCGATTGCCAGCGAGGAAGGAGGAATCGCTATGGCAGCGGAACTGACGATCAGTTGCATTAAGGTATCGGCTTGCCTGGGATGTGTTCGATATCTGCACCCGTGTGGCGAAGATCTGAAACTGTACGGCACCGGACAGAACCTAAGTCAGGAAGGATGACCTAGTGTGCATTGTGCGGGCGCAGGACGAGTTCCCGACGGTCGGCGAAGTGCTGGAGCCTTTCACGATGCCGCACATCGTTGAGGGGTGGATGCGCGGATCGCACTACGGTCCGCTGATGCCGTGTCGTGTGGGAGACGCCTATCCGGGGCGCTTTGACGGACCGCCGCAGGTCATCGCGTTAGGGTTCCAGATCGCTGAGGGACAGTTGATCGGACCGCGTGAGATGTTCGACGATCCCGGTTTTGATGAGGCGCGTCATTTGTGCAACGTCACCGCCGATCATCTGCGCCGTCATGGACTGTTCGAGCCGCATCGTTTACCAATGGAAGAAATGGAGTACACCACGCTTCCAGAGGTGATGAAAAAGCTGGCAGACCGCTGGCAACCGGTGAATGGTCATGCGGTGAGCGGCGAAGCGGTGGAGACGTTGCCCGCCAGCGTTGCATTGTGATTGTTGAAAGGAGGGGGCGATGCCAATCCGTGACTGGAGACATGCTGAGGAGCGTGCCGCGCGCCTGATCGATGATCGTCAACATTATGTGGAAGGGGCGATCATCGATTGGCTGATCCGCACCGGGCAGTGGGATCCGCAGGCAGAGGAAAAGATCCGCGCCTGGCTCGAACGTCAGGCGGTGGAACTGGCTGAGAAGGAGCGGCAGGCGTCCAATTAAGCATCGAAGATCAACGCATCTTCCGTGCCGTGCGGCGACTCGGCCAGAATGTCACCTGTCGGGCTGACAACCATTGCGCCGCCGAATGATGCTTCGGGCTGCGTGGGGTCTTCCAGTGCATTGACGATCAACGCCGTCACCTGCAGGGTTCTGACGGCATCCGCATATGCCTGACGCTCCTCACGCAGCCAGCGCTCCGTGTCGGGGGATGTTCCATCGAAACTGCGCGCCAGCGGAACAACCACGATGTCTGCGCGGGCGCCGAGCCTCATCCGAGCACGCTCATCGAACAGATCGCCGCATATCAGGATCGCCAGCCTGCCAGCCGCCGTATCCACGATGTGAATGTCGTCACCGGCGGCAAAGGGAGGCTGTTCGCTCATTTTGCGCTGTACAAGCGCTATATGACCGGATGGTTCCACCAGGACGGCGGAACTGTACCACCCTTCCGCCGCGCGCTCCAGCATCCCAAAGCAGATAGCGCAACGATACGCCCTCGCCAGCGCCGCAACTATCGCCGTCGTCTCACCGGGTATCGGCGTGGCGTACTGTTCGAGATCGCGTGGCTCATACAGATACCCGGTGAATGCGCATTCCGGCAAACAGATCAGATCAGGAGCATACCGTGCCACTTCTGCCAGTCGTCGCCGGAAATGCTCCACATTCACCGAAGGATTTCGAGGCTCGATTTTTAGTGGAAGAAGACACGCACGCATGGTTCCTGGTTCTTGGTTCTCGGTTCCTGGTTCTCGGTTCCTGGTTCCTGGTTCTCGGTTCTCAGTTCTTGGTTCTTGATTCTCGGTTCTCGGTTCTTGGTTATCACTTCTCAATCCTCACCTGCGCAATCTCCATCCACTGCGCCCCTGGTACGTCGAGCAAACCCCAACCGAACTCACCGCGCGGCGTGGCGATCAGCCACTGGTTATCGACCCATGCGACGAAGCCAAGCCGACCGCGCGGCGCGCAGTCCGTTTCGTGAACGACCTGACCATCGATCAAAAAACGCGCGCCGCCGGTCAACCATTCGAGGGTGAAGGTGCGGAATGTGTCGTCCGGCGGCGGGATGAGCGCCTCGCTGACCGAAAGCGCCCGCTGAACGCGATGCCAGAGGCACTCGTAGATGCCGGGCAGACGATTTGCCAGCATAACCAGCGGCGCAACCGGCGCCCAGCGCAACGCCCGGCGCGTAGTTGCGTCGATTGTCGCAACTTTCCATCCAAAACCTGGAACGCCATATGCCAGCGGCATATTGGCAGGCGGCGAAGCATAGAAGAACCAGATCGCCGCAGGCAATACCGGCAACACTTTCCCGACCGGCGAAATGGGCGCATTCCAGAAGCCGAACCCCGCTGTTCCCCGAACAGACGTTCCCATCCGCGCGACCACCGTCAGGCGCAGCGGCGCGCGCCAGGGGAAGCGATGGCGCGGCAGACCGGTGTAATCGTCGATCTGGGCATTGGCATAGCGCCGCGCCGTCGCGCCGGCGACCACAAAACGCATACCCTCAGGAGTCAGAACTAGGCGACCGCCGCCGGTCTGCGTGAGTCGCCAGCCGGATTGTGGACGGGGGCGAAATGTTTCGTTCATAGGACGTTCTGGCGCCGGTTGTTTATGGGCGTTGCCGTTGTGCGATGATGTTACCCGCTCTCTGGCAAAGAAACTGCGCCCCTGGAAGACTCCAGGGACGCAGCCGCGCCACAGTCGGGGGGGCGCGTGCAGGCGCCTGCACGCCCATTGTTGTCAGCGCCTATAACCTTTCGATAACCACCTTGTGTCGTAGCGCGCTTGTTTGTGGTCCTAAAGATTGTCGATTTGAATCGGTTCAACCGGATCGGCAAGTTCAAATCCCAGAATGCGCGAGTAGAAGTACAACTCGGCTTCGAGCGCCCGCACGATCGTCTCTGCCTTGCGGAAGCCGTGCTGTTCACCTTCAAATGCCAGGTATGCAACCGGTATCCCCTTTGCGCGCAGGGCTGCCGCCATTCGTTCGGACTGATCCGGCGGCACAACTTTGTCTTCTAGTCCTTGCAGAAAGATGACCGGGCAGTTGAGCTGTTCGATATGGTGGATCGGCGAACGCGCGTGGTAGAGATCGATGCGTTCAGGGTAAGGTCCGATCAGGCGGTCGAGGTAGCGTGACTCGAATTTGTGCGTATCACGCGCCAGCGCCTCCAGATCGCTGACGCCGTAGTAACTGGCGCCAGCTTTGAACACCCGGCGGAAAGTGAGCGCTGCCAGGGTCGTGTAGCCGCCAGCGCTGCCACCAGCAATGATCAATCGCGCTGGATCGGCGAGCCCCTGCGCTGCCAAATATGTTGCTGCGTTGCAGCAATCGTCCACATCAACGATCCCCCAGCGTCCATCGAGACGCTGGCGGTACGCACGCCCGAATCCGGTGCTGCCGCCGTAGTTGACATCCATCACCGCAATGCCGCGACTCGTCCAGAACTGAATGCCGAGGTCGAACGACGCCGACGTTGCACCGGTCGGTCCGCCGTGACTCAGCACGAGCAGCGGCGGTTTTTCATGATCAGGCGCGCGAAAGTCGCGGTTGCGCGGTGGATAATAGAAACCGAACGCAGTCACGCCGCCTTCGGTCGGAAATTCCACTACCTGCGGCGTCGAGATAAAGCCGGGATCGATCTGGATATCCATCGAACGGCGAATAGTTGTCAGTGCGCCACTTGCCAGATCGAGCATCACCAGTGTCGAGGGGGTGTTCGATGAAGCACCGATGAAGACAACCCTGCCATTGGCGGCGCGAGGACCGCTAAGGCCAAAATCGCTGAACGGCAGATCGAGCGGCGTCAGCGTTCCGCTCTGCGTGTCGAGCGTCGCCATTTTTTGCTCACCGCGCTCAATGTAGGTGCAGGTCAAGCGATTCGCCGACTCGATGGCGTAGGTGCGTGCACTGAACACCCACAACGGCAGACCGAATTCAGCCTCCATCGGGCAGAGCGCCTCGATATTGCCACCACGCCATCGGTAGAGGTTCCACCATCCAGTACGTTCGGCAACGAAATAGAGCGCGCCATCAGGTCCCCACTCAGGTTGAAAAGCGGCATCGTCCGGTCCGCCAGCGATCCGTTCGGCAGTTCCCAACGAGCCATCCTCACGCAATGGCGCAACCCATAGTTCGGCAGCGTCCCACGGCATGTTCGGGTGGTTCCAGGAGAGCCATGCCAGCCGGGTTCCATCCGGGCTGAGACGCGGGCTGGCATAAAAGTCGGACCCTGCAACCAGGATCTGCTGCGGGGTCGTCCCGTCGAGCGGAACGGCGACAATCGCATTGACCGCCTCACCATCGCCGGAATGATCCTCGCGCACACAGATTAGACGGTTCCGCCCGCGATCAACAGTCATATCCGCGTAGCGCAACGGCGCTTCAGAAGTAACGGGGGTTGGCGTTTCACCCGCTTGCTGGCGGTAGATGCGGTGATCGGCAAAGTTGCTGAAGTAGACAATGCCACGATCAACCGTGTACGGAGCGCCACCGTATTCGTGGACGCGGGTGCGCACGTTGAAGCCGGGCGGGGTCACATCAGCAACCGTTCCATCGGCAGCGCGCCGCACAATGACCACCCGACCGCCTTCAGCCGGTCGCCCTTCGAGCCAGTAGATGTCATCGCCGTCGAGGGCGATATCGTTCAATGAAACGCCCGATGTTGCTACCAGCGCAGCAGTGATTGGCGAGCGCCACGAACCGTATGGCGCAGTCTGCGAATGGGACATTGATGTTTCTCCCGTTATAAACCGAGAATGACGGATAGCGCTTGCGCTATCTGTTGCACACATGGCTCATCCAGCAGGAACGTTGATGATCCGCCGATTGATAAGTATATCATCTGAACGGACTTTCAGGTCGTGGCTTCATCGATACTGCGCAGGCAATACGCTCAACGTGTAACTTTGACCTTCAACGTCCAACCTTACAACCGCCCAAGGTGCTATAATCAAAGCCATGTCAATACGCACCCGGTTGACAGTTTCATACGTCGGCTTTTTTGCGATTGCGTTACTGGCGCTGCATGTTGGATTGTACCTGATCGTGCGCAGCGCGCTACTGAACAGCGTTGACAACGAGTTGCGCCTTGGCGTCGAAGTGCTGCGGCGAGGCTTCGCCGAGAGCAATCAGACGCCATACGGCTACTTTCGTGATGATCAGTTGCGCGCCATTCTGTTGCGCCAGCCGCCGGTGCGCGACTTCGAAGCGACTAGTCTGTATGTCCAGTTTTTTGACATTGACGGTGATCTTGTTGGTCGTTCACCGAACATTGGTGATGGCGACCTGGCGACAGCGCTTGCCCTCGACCCGCAGCGCTTCGCCAGCGCACTCGCAGGCAACGAGCAGATTACGACTATCGAACATGGGAACGTTCGCGTCCGCGAGTTAATGGCACCACTGTGGTTCTTTAATCCGGTCACCCGCCGCGACGAGGTCGTCGGCGTTCTCCAGGTCGCGCGCTCAATGGCGGAGACCCAGCATGCGTTGCAACTCCTCTTCTACGCATTGACCTTCGGTGGTGTGATCGTCCTGCTAGCGGCAGCACGCGGCGGCGCGTGGTTGACGCGCGCTGCATTTCGTCCGATTGACGAGATTGCTCAGACGGCACAGAGTATTGTGCGTGCTGAAGATTTGAGTCGGCGTATTCCGGTACCGCCAGCCGCCGATGAGTTACAGCGTCTGACGATTACGGTCAATGATCTGCTGGCACGGATGGAGGAACTTTTCAATACGCAGCGTCGTTTCATTGCCGATGTTTCCCACGAGTTGCGTACGCCGCTGACGGCGATGCAGGGCAATCTTGAGGTGCTGGCGCGTGGTGCAGCGCGCGACCCGCAGCTGCTAAACGAGTCGCTTGATGATATGCGCCGCGAGGTTGCCCGGTTGATCCGTATGGTCAATGATCTGCTTTTGCTGGCGCGGAGCGACGCCGGTATTCAGATCCGCCGCGATCCTGTCGAACTCGATACGCTGCTTCTCGAAACGTATCGTGAGTTGCGCCTGCTGGCAGGACAGGTACATCTTCGTATTGGCGAGGAGGATCAGGCAGTTGTGATAGGTGACCGCGATCGTATCAAACAGGCACTGCTCAATCTTGGCGTTAATGCCATCCAGCACACGCCGCCTGGTGGCGAAGTGACGCTGAGCCTTACGATACGCGACGGGTATGCCGCGTTGAGTGTCGCCGATACCGGATACGGTATTGCGCCGCAAGATCTGCCGCACATTTTTGATCGTTTCTATCGCGCGGATCGTTCCCGCAGTCGCAATGGCGGTGGAGCGGGACTGGGATTGTCAATTGTTCGTTCAGTAGTTGAGGCGCATAGCGGGCAGGTGCTGGTGACCAGCGAACCGGGCAGAGGGAGTGTCTTTACAATGCTGTTGCCGCTTGCGGCTCAACCAGATCGAATACCCCAGCTGGAGATCAACCCCGTCCCTGAAACTGCCCCCCAAACGGTCGATGCCGCATGAACCCTGAGATGATCATCGTTTTCGGCATTCTGACGCTGACGGTCATCCTGTTTGCCAGTGATCGTCTGCGTCTGGATGTGGTTGCGCTGATGGCGGTGTTGCTGCTGCTCCTGACCGGCATTCTGACGCCCGCCGAAGCCCTTGCCGGGTTTTCTGATCCGATTGTGCTGATTATCGCCGGGTTGTTTATCGTCGGTGCGGGCCTGTTTCAGACCGGTGTCGCCGATGCGCTGGGGCAGCAACTGGTGCGGCTCGCGGGCACAGGTGAAGCGCGTCTGATCGTTGCGATCATGCTGATCGTCGCCTTTCTTTCAGCATTCTTGAGTTCTACCGGTACGGTCGCCGTCTTTCTCCCCGTGGTCGTCAGCCTGGCGCAACGCACGGGCATCAGCCCGACGAAACTGCTCCTGCCCCTCGCCTATGCTTCGCTGATCGGCGGCATGCTGACATTGATCGGTACACCGCCCAACATTGTCGTCAGTAATCAACTCCAGTCCGCTGGCATAACGCCCTTCGGCTTCTTTTCGTTTACGCCAGTCGGTGCGGTAATGCTGGTGATAGGAATTGTCTATATGGCGATGGTCGGGCGTCGGTTGCTGCCAGAACGTGCCCATCTATCGGGTGTGTCACGTGATGGAAAAACACCGATTGACCCGGCTACCCTGCTGGCGCTCTACGATCTTCCTGGCAAACTCGCGCGGGTGCAGATCGAACCATCTTCTCCGCTGGTTGGGCAGACGCTGGCGCAGGCCAATCTACGCGCGCGCTATCGTGTGAATGTGGTCGATGTCGAGCCGCCAGCATCCCAGGGAATGATCGCCCCGCCACAGGTTGCACGCTCTGGGATAACGCTCAAGCCGATGGATGTGCTGCTAGTCAAAGGATCAGCGGACGATGTTGCACGCCTGGCCAAGGATTTGCAGGTGCGTGTGCTTGCGACTGACGTCAACCCGGATGACCTGATCACCGAAGAAACCGGGATTGTCGAACTGGTACTGACGCCGCGGTCACGGTTGATCGGTCATACGTTGCGCGAAGTGCGCTTTCAGGATACATATCAGGTGCTGGTGCTGGCAATCCTACGGATGGGTGCGCCGCTCGATGCACCGACGTCGCAGGTGGAATTGCGCTTCGGCGACACCCTTCTGGTGCAGGGCGACTGGGAACGGATCGCATCTCTCCTTGATGAACGCAACGATTTTGTGGTTGTCGGCGAGATACGCCGTCCACCCGTTAGACGCGCGCTGACTCGACGCGCCCCAATTGCGCTGGCGATCATGATCGGTATGCTGTTCCTCATTTCATTTGAGGTGATGCCGATGGTCACTGCGGTGCTGCTGGCTGCGGTAGCAATGGTGCTGACTGGCTGCCTGTCGATGGATGAAGGGTATCGGGCGATCAACTGGGAGAGTGTGGTGTTGATCGCCGGTATGCTCCCAATGGCGACCGCGCTCGACAAAACAGGCGGTATGAGTCTTGCTGCGAGCGGGTTGACAGCGACTCTCGGCGCAGTGAGTCCGCTGGCATTGATGGCAGGTCTCTTCATCCTCACAGCAATGTTTAGTCAGTTTATTTCCAATACTGCCACTACGGTGCTGATGGCGCCGATTGCGTTTCAGGCAGCGATTGAACTTGGTGTATCGCCATATCCGCTGCTCATGGTTGTTGCGCTTGCGGCTTCGACGGCCTTCGCCACTCCGGTGGCGTCACCGGTCAACACGCTGGTGCTGGGACCGGGCGATTATCGTTTTACTGATTTCGTGCGGGTCGGGACGCCGCTGCTGGTGATGATGCTGATTGCGTCGCTGCTGGTTGTGCCAGTGCTGTTTCCGTTGTAGTCGGCAGGTTGTCGGGTGAACATATGCGATTGCTTTACAGCGTGTAGGTTTGTGATATGATGTAAGGTACATCCCTTTCGCCCCACGAATGATGTGCGGTGCCTGTTGCAGGAGTTGGGGGGATAGCAGGTCGCATATCACTCTTTCGTCGTCGCTTCGAACACCGGTATGGCATTGCTGCTCGAAATGCGAGGAATCAGCAAGCGCTTTGGCGGCACACAGGCGCTTGATCAGGTTGATTTCTCGCTGGATCGCGGTGAAGTCGTCGGATTGCTGGGAGAAAATGGCGCCGGTAAATCGACCCTCATCAAAATCCTTGCCGGCGTGCATCGTATGGATCAGGGCGCTATCTTTATCGATGGGAAGCCCGTTACCCTTCAAACGCCGCAGGATGCACAGCGCCTTGGAATTGCCGTCATCTACCAGGAGTTGAACCTTACTCCCAATCAAACTGTTGCGGAAAACGTATTTCTTCACCACCCGCAGCGCATGAATGGAATCCTGGGGAAGATTGGCATTATTGATCATCGCCGACGTGAGCGTGAGACTGCCGCGTTACTTGCCCAACTCGGTATCACCGGTCTTGATATCCGTCGCAAAGTAGGAGAATTGTCGGTAGCGTTCCAGCAGTTGACTGAGATCGCCAAAGCACTGGCGCTCGAAGCGCGTCTGATCGTGATGGATGAACCCACATCGGCGTTGCCTGACGAAGAAGTGGAGCATCTTTTCGAGATCATCCGTCGTTTGCGCGAGCGAGGTCTGGGAGTTGTGTTCGTTTCCCATCGCCTGAACGAGGTTCGGGCTATCTGCGACCGGATCGTGGTGCTGCGGGATGGAAAGAATGCCGGTGCATTGCCGGTGAACGAGGCTTCTGATGATCGCATCATTGCGATGATGGTGGGACGTTCTATCAATAATCTCTACCCCAAGCGCCCGGCAACTCTTGGCGATGTGGTGCTGGAGGTTCAGGGTCTCACCCGCCGTGGAATCATCGAAGATATTTCGTTCCACCTGCGTGCAGGCGAAGTAGTCGGTCTGGCAGGACTAGTCGGATCGGGGCGCACCGAAGTAGCACGTGCCATTTTTGGCGCAGACCGCATTGATAAGGGAACGATTCGTCTCAATGGAACGCCGGTGCGCATCCGGTCGCCGCAAGATGCGCGAAATCTGGGGATTGGTTATGTTCCCGAAGATCGGAAAGTCCAGGGCCTGGTTCCTGGTATGACTGTGCGTGATAATATTACGCTCGCTGTCCTTCGTCAACTGGCGCGCGCCGGTCATGTGGTCGATCGGTCGGTGCTGGAAGGAGTTGCCCGGCGCTACGTCCACGAACTGCACCTGCGTCCGCCGCGGACTGATCTGCCGGTCGGATCACTCTCTGGCGGAAATCAGCAAAAGGTAGTGCTTGCGAAATGGCTGGCGGTTGATCTGAAGGTCTTATTGCTGGACGAACCAACCCGTGGCATCGATGTAGGCGCGAAAGCGGAGATCCATGGTTTGATCGATGAACTGGCGCATCGTGGTATGGCTATTCTGCTTATTTCTTCCGAGTTGCCCGAAGTGCTTGCGATGAGTGACCGTATTCTGGTCATGAGTGAAGGTCGCCTGGTCGGGGAACTGTCGCGCGAGGAAGCGACGCAGGAGCGCATTCTGGCGCTGGCGAGTGGGAGAAAGTGACCAGTAACATTGCGAGGGCTGGATCATGAGCAAAGATGCATCTGTTGAGAGCAAGGGCACGACGGTCGTTGCCCGACAACCCGGCATTATTCGCCGCATCCTCCAGCGTCCGGAAACGAGCATTGTCATTGTGCTGGTTGCGTTGAGTCTGTTTCTGTCGCAAAGTAGCGATGCATTCCTTACGCCGAGCAATCTGTTCAACATTTTGCGCAATAATGCAGATATCGCCATTGCTGCGCTCGGCGTAACCCTGGTGATTATGGCTGGCGGGATCGATCTCTCGATTGGATCGACAATGGCACTGAGTGGGCTGGTGGCTGCCATCGCCGTCAGTCAGGGCGGGACGACAGCCTATCAATTGCCCGGTTTCGGATTGCCGCCAGCACTGGCATTTCTGCTGGGGGTGCTGGCAGGCACGCTAGTTGGTCTGATCAACGGGTTGTTGGTTGTACGGCTCAAGATTCCGCCCTTCATCGCGACCCTGGGCATGCTGGGCGTTGTGCGCGGTGTAGTCGTGGGGTTGACGAGCGGTCAAACGGTGAGAAACTTTCCGGTTGAGTTTACAAACCTCGGTCAGGGGTATGTTGGTCCGGTACCGGTGCCGGTCATTTTTCTCATCGTGCTCGCTATCGCTGTCGGTCTCTTTCTATCATACCATGTTTGGGGGACATACATATATGCTATCGGCGGTAATGAAACCAGTGCGACGCTGACCGGTTTACCGGTGGAGCGTGTCCGGATCCTGACCTATGTTCTGTCGGGTGCGCTCGCCGGCGTGGGGGGCGTGCTGGTGGTGGCACGCTTAGGTGTTTCGGCGCCGACCCAGGCGTTGGGATACGAATTGTTTGTGATTGCAGCCGCTGTCATCGGCGGGGTCAGTCTGTCCGGCGGGCGCGGGACAGTGCTGGGCGCCGTTCTGGGCGCTATCCTGATTGGTGTGTTGAATAATGCTCTGGTGTTGTTGCGAGTCGAGAGTTACTGGCAACAGGCGTTTACTGGTGGTATCATCTTGCTCTCAGCCCTGGTTGATCGTCTGCGTCAACGGCGATGAAGATGCGTAGGGTGGGAGCGAGTTGATAGATGTTCGTTCTTCAATAACCAACGGAGGTTGCTGATGGATCAACGCAGACTCTCACGACGGACATTCTTACGGGCTGCGGCTGTGGGTGCGAGCGCCGCAGTACTGGCAGGCTGCACAACAACTGCCCCCACGCCGCCGCAGCAGACTGGACCCCAACCCACCGCGCCATCAGGTGGGGCGGCACCGCAGCCGCTGACATTTGTGTGGTCGCCAAAGGCGGTGAACAATCCGGTCTTCGATGTCGCCCGACGTGGCGCCATGGACAAAGCAAAGGAACTGGGCATCACCGTTGAGTGGATCGGACCGGAGTCCGCCGATGCCCAGAAACAGGCAGAACTGCTTGATGCCGCGATTGCCCGCAAAGTAAACGGCATGGGCATCTCATGCAACGATCCCGATGCGCTGAAGCCGGTTATTGATCGGGCAATGGATGCCGGTATTCCGGTTATTACGTGGGACTCGGACTCCCCCAATTCAAAGCGCATCACCTTCTACAGTCTCGACAATGAAGCCGCAGCAAAGAAGGCTGCCGAAGTCATGGTCGAGCTGCTCAAGGATAGTCCGAACAAAACGTATGCGATTCTTACCGGTGTCCCCGGAGCGCAAAATCTGGAAGCGCGCATCAAGGCGTTCCGCGAAGTTGCCGATCCCGCTGGGTTGCAGTGGGTGGCAACCGATCCGTGTTACGACGATATTCAAAAGGGCGTCGAAGTCGTCGAGAATCGCCTGACGGCGAATCCCGACCTTGGCGGCTACTTTATGGCAGGCGCATGGCCCCTCTTTGGCGACATCAATGCAATGCCTAAGTTTCAGGCTGCTGCTAAAGCCGGCATGAAGACTGTCGCATGGGACATCCTTGAGAACGAGCTGAAATTGCTCAAAGAAGGGCTGGTGCACGCCCTGATCGGGCAAAAGTTCTACGGCTGGGGCTACGATGCAGTGGGTATTCTGTACGACATCGTGGTGAACAAGAAGACATATCCGCCCTTCGTGGACACCGGTTTCGATCTGGTGCGCACGCCGGAAGAGGCGGATCGGTTCTTGAAGAAGTGGGAGACGGGGAACTGGAAGGACTAATGCTCCGTCGCCGCTGGTCATAGGTGATCCCCTGGAGGCAACCCGTCGGGTTGCCTCTTGCTTTTCCGACGTGCGTTCCAACGTGCGTAGAGAAAACGTCGTCAAGGATACTGCTCCTCTGCGCGGCACAAAGATGTCACAGTGTTTCTGGAAGCCAATCCCGTAGCAGGGATGCCCGGAATCTTCTATAATGGCTTTCCCGATTGAGGACCCGCAGGTTGATGCGTTGTGTTGACAGAAAGGGACCATTGATGAATCGCCACGACATCCGTTTGCTCCAGGCGGTGCGACTCTATCCTTCGGTGACGATCACGTTGCCGACCCATCGCACATCACCCGACAACAAGCAGGACCCGATTCGCGTGCGGAATCTGGTGACCGAGGCGACCAATCGGTTGCTCGGTGAGTTTTCCAGGCGCGATGTCGAGCCGCTGCTTGCTCGTTTGGAGGCGCTGGTCAACGATATCGATTATCGCTACACCCTCGATGGTCTAGCGCTGTTCGTCAACCGCGATATTGGCCGTCGGTTCATTCTGCCGTTTACGCTGCCGGAGCGTGTTGTGGTGGATGAAACGTTCTGGACGCGCAGCCTGGTGTTTGCACTCAATCGCACGCCACGCTACTGGGTGCTGGCGCTCAGTGAACAACCGACGCGCCTGTTTGAGGGGGTGCGTGAGCATCTGCAGGAGATCACCGGGGAAGGTTTCCCGATGACACATACCGGTCCAGGCGGAGAGCGCGGATTGCCGAATGACCCTGCAATTAATCGTTCGGCGTACCGTGATGAGCGACACCGCCAGTTTTTCCGCCAGGTCAGCGCGGCACTGACGCCCTTCATTACGGATGACCCGTTGCCGCTGGCGCTGGTCGGCGTTGATCGATATATTGCCTTCTTCCGTGAAGTGTCGCCGCATGCTGGCGCTGTGATAACGACACTGACCGGCAGCCATGATAAGACGCCGGCGCACGAACTCGGGAAACTGGTGTGGCCCCTGGTCGAGCAGAACCTGTCTGTCCGCCGCGCTGGGGCGCTGAAGGAACTCGAAGCAGCGGTCGGTGCGCAGAGGTATGCCTCGACCATTGGCGAGGTCTGGCGGTTTGCCCACGAAGGGCGCGTAAGCGTGCTCCTCGTCGAAGAGAACTATTATCAACCGGCGCGGATTGCCGCTGATGGCGTCGCATTGACACCGGTAGATGACCCGACGTTGCCGGACGTAGTGGATGATGCAGTAGACGAGATCATCTCGATAGTGCTGGAGAAGGGTGGGCGCATGGTTTTCGTGGATGATGGCGCGTTGCCTCAACACCAGCGTATTGCAGTGGTGCTCCGATACTGATTGCTGCCCGTTGCTGCGTGAAAGCGCCCATGATCTGTCTGACTGTCAGTGATGAGATTGTTCCGGCAGTTTACAGCCTGAACATTAAACAGCACTTCGGCAACGTGGGATGTGTGCTGAGTTGTGGCGCTCTTCCCTGCCACTATCTTGATCAATTACCTGCGCACCCACCCGATCGATGCGCTGCACGCTATCGTTCATAATCTTATGGGTCGTCCGAGTAGAACGCATGAATCCCACTGACATCCTGACAACCTTGCAGGCGGCTGGTCGTCCGCTCAGCGATTTGGTCGGTTTGCCGCAGCGCGGCATTAGACGGCTGGCGACGGCGCGCCTGCTGGTGGATAAGGCGACGCGTGACCAGATCGTTCTTTTCGAGCCGACACTGGCACCGTTCCTGCGACGGATTGTGCGTGGCGTGGATATCCATCCCTGGTATTGCGAACCCTCTCGCTACCTGGTGATGCTGCCGTCGGGATGGAGCGCTGGAGCGGATGTGCGCGCTGAACAGGCATGGGAACATCTGGCGCAGCGTTGTCCGCCACTCCATCGCCATCTTGCACCAGCAGCAACCCGTAAAACGCGCGATGTGGCATGGTGGGAACTCCCGGACTGCGACCTGACACCCTTTGCACAGGCGCGCATTGTCTGGCCCACTGCCAGTGTGACAAAGCGGTATGCACTCACCGATCCCGGTTATCTGGTCGGCCCTGGCGTCTGTCACATCCCTGCTTCCCTTTTTCTACTAGGGGTGCTGATGAGTCGTCTGGGGTGGCTGGCAGTAACGGCGATAGGACGGGTTGGGCAGGTCTACCGGCTGGCGCCAGAGCAGATCGGACGTATACCAATACCGGAGGCGACAGAAAACGAGCGTGCGGCGATTGAAGCGCTGGTGCAACGGATCATTGACCTAACTCGCGAGCAGGTTGCGCTGGAGCGCCGGTTTACCCAACGGCTGTTGAGGGATTTTGGACCTCCCGGTGCGACGCCGGGCGCGCGTCTGGAAAGCTGGTGGGAACTGGATTTTGCGGAGCTGCGCCAGGCGATTGCAGCGCGCTTCGGCGGCGACATCCCGGCACGCTTCCGGGAACAATGGCAAGCACAGCACGCCGACGCCGTTGTCCGGCGCGCTGCGCTCACCGATACCCGCGCCCTTGCCGAAGCGACGCTGGATACGCGGGTGGCGATGCTGTATGGGGTTGATCTACCTTGAAGCAGCGTTGCGCACTGCTTCATCAACCAGCGGATCACTGATACTCAAGCCGTAGATCGCAATCAACCCGATAGTGCCAGCAACCAGAAGGTAGTAGAGTGTCGGGATCGCTGTCTTACGCAGCGTTGCCCCTTCCTGACCCAGCAGCCCCACCGTTGCCGAGGCGGCAACCACATTGTGGATAGCGATCATATTGCCAGCTGCTGCACCCACCGATTGCAGCGCTACAATCGCCGCGCCGGAGATCAGCAGACGCTCGGCGACGCCGTGCTGGAAGAGACTGAACATCAGGTTGCTGACGGTGTTGCTGCCAGCGATGAACGCTCCAAGCGCTCCGATCGTCGGTGCAAAGAGGGGCCAGACACCGCCAACATTAACTGCAACCCACTCAGCCATGCTGATCGGCATGCTTGCGATGCCCAGCGCATTGACCCCCGAATTGATATAGACGCGCACCATTGGTACGGTGAAGATTAGCACAAAGCCCGCACCCAGAATAACCTTGCTCGAATCGCCAATCGCTGCCTGGAGTGCGCTGCGACTCATCCGGTGGATAAAGAAGGTGATCAGCACGACCGTGATCAGGATCGATGCTGGCAGATAGAGCGGTGTTGTCGAGGCCGTAATCCCGGTGTCGAAGATGTTGCTCCATTCGATCTTCAGCACTGATCGCAGCGTGGAACCGATCGGCAGTTGCGGCAGACGGGTCAGCACCAGGAAGAGCGCCACTAGCAGATATGGCGTCCACGCCAGCCAGGTGCTCATCGTCTTCTTGCCCGTCAGATCATCGAGTTTCATTTCAATGCGACCAAGCCACTCCGGTTGCCACTCGCTCGCCGGTGCAAAATCCCATGTATCCTTCGGCAGCAGAAACCGGCGTCGTGCCGCTGCAACGACAATCGCCAGCCCGATCAGCGCGCCCAGAAGTGATGGAAACTCCGGACCCAGCAGGATACCAGTAAGGGTGTAGGGTACAGTAAACGCCAGACCGCTGAAAATAGCGAACGGGGCCATCGACAATCCTTCCGTCCACGATTTGTTCTTGCCAAAGAAACGGGTCATCATTACGACCATCAGCAGCGGCATGAGCGTGCCGGTTATGCCGTGAATGACTGCGGCGCGCACCGTAATAAGGTGCAGATAGTCGCTAAACGTCAGCCCGACTGCGGCAAGTTGTGCGTTGAATTCGGGCGTCTCCAGTCCGCCACGCACTCCGACCAGGATTGGAGTTCCCACTGCGCCGAACGTCACCGGAGTGCTCTGCACCATCATCCCGATCATCACCGCTGCCATCGCCGGGAAGCCGAGCGCAACCATCAGCGGCGCAGCAATTGCTGCCGGGGTTCCGAATCCCGACGCTCCTTCGATGAACGAACCGAAGAGCCAGCCGATAATGATCGCCTGCACCCGCCGATCATCGCTGATCCTGCTGAACCCATTACGGATGACCGTTACTGCGCCGGAATACTTGAGTGTGTTGAGGAGCAGAATAGCGCCAAAGATGATCAGGAGAATATCAAACGTAATAAACAACCCCTGAATAGTCGAGGCGACCACTCGCAGCGGCGAAACCTGCCAAGCAAAGATAGCAATCAGAACGGCGACCAGGTAGACGACCGGCATCGCTTGCCGTGCAGGCCAGCGCAAGCCGACGAGGAGAACCGCTGCAATCAGGATTGGACTGAATGCCAGCAACGCCTGAAGTCCGAGACTCATGGAACCATACCTCCCGCTCAACGTCGAACAATGCACTGAGACCGTGCACGCGAAACCCGCTCGGCGCCTGCCGGGTATACCACGTTCCTGGTGGTGGTGCCAGATTGAAACTTTGTGGTGTCGGGTGCATCATATCAGGGAATGCGCCCGATATTTGATGATGGTTGTCAACAGGTTATAACGGGTTGATAACTTTTCTAACGATGAAAGCACCCATTTGCTCGCGCCACTCGCCGTCCCACCACCGGAGACCGGTTCCTGATAGACCACAGGAGCGATGCAGCATACTGCATCGCTCCTGAAATATTGAAGGTCCTTATGGTCGCAGGAAGGGGACGCACCCTTTTTCCGCGATTCCCGATGTTCACCTACCGATTGCCGCCGCCGAAGTCGTCGAGGAGCGCATTGTTCGCCTGGTGATAGAACAGACCAATGCGACCGCCGCGGTTGACGTACAGGTTGCCGACAACTGTCGTTGTATCGGCAACGCCGATCAGTGTGCAGTTGACGTAGACACGAACCGAGCCGTTAGCCAGGGCGCGCGCGCCAAGCACGTCGCCGTTGGTAAGGGTCACGTTTGTAAAGACACGCACTGTGCGCCATCCCCATCCAGGCTGGAGTGCCTCAACAACAATCTGGCGGTTCACCGCATCGTAAGAGACCAGAATGGCGCCTTGCGTCGCGTTTGTGCCACGTCCCTTCAGCAGCAGCGTGTGGTGTGCGCTGTTCGGGTCAATCGTAGTCAGGGTGACGAAGGCTTCCTGATCATTGCCGAACTGGGTTGTCCACAGAACAACACCGCCTTGCTCGACATCGACCAGGTTACCGGCGATGCGATACTGGTCGAGTTGAGTTGCACCGGTCCAGTTGCGTCCCAGCCGTCCATTCGCGCGGTTGAAGGTATCGAGGACGCTGGTCGCCGGGAAGGTTGTGACCTTCACTGTGATCGATTTCACTTCTTCAACAGCACCCCACTCGTCGATTGAGAAGAACTCAACCAGGTTCGCGCCTTCGCTTGTGATTGCGAAAGGCGTTGTATACGTCTGCCACGGACCGCTGTTCACGCGGTACTGCGTCGTCGCCGGTTCATCGGTCGTCAGCGTGACCGTTGCGCTGCCAAAGAAGCAATCTGCCGGGCAGAGCGGCGTGGTCGGTCCGCTGACGCTCGCGGTTGTCACCGGCGGAATAGCGATGCCGTTGAGCAGGATACGTCCGCTTGTTTCCGTCTGCCCGTCAGTGACGCTAAGGGTAATCGTGACCGGACCGGCATAATTGAGCGCCGGGGTGAACGTCAGATTCGCCAGCGCTGCATTCACGGTGGCAGGTGCGCCGCTGATCGAGGTTGCGTTGAGCGTTCCCGCAGTCGCCGGAGCAACTGCCAGCGTCACCGTCACCGGCGCCGAGTCTGGATCGATGACAAATGGGTCGTACAACGCCAGCGGCGTCTCTTCGGTGTACGTCTGGGTGAAGAGCAGATCGCCGAGCGGTACGCGCGCCACGGTCAGGTCATTGCTGACTTCGTTGGCTGCCAGAACATACAGCGCGCCGTTGCGTTCGAACAGCTTGACCCCTTCAGGATTCGTGCCAGCTGGCAACAGCAGGAAGACGTTCGGCGCGGCAGGGTTGGTTACATCAACCAGCGCCACCGACCGGGCGCGTTCCAGCCCAACAGCAACGATCGCCCGTCCGCCGAATACCTTCGCATCCAGCACCTCCGGCTCGCTGCCGCCGCGATTACTGCGATCATCCGGGTACAGACCATAGCGCGCGGCAAGTTCGTCGATCTGGTTGCCGGTATCACCCACCAGCGCACCAGTGAGTGCGTTGAAGACGCTGACCGTGCGACCGCCGCGCACCCGTCCACTGATTGCACCCGGTGGAATATCGTCGCGCGTATCGCCTTCATCAGCCGTCACGAAGTAGCCGTCGCCGCCGATCTCGATATATGCAATCCCGTCCGGCTCGCGGAATAGGCTCAACAACCGCGTGGGGTTGAAGCCATCGCCGTTGACCGTATCGAACGCGTGGGTCGTCTTCCCCAGACCGAAGAATGTCAAGCTGTTGTCCGCCAGGTTGAGACGTACCACGCCGTTGTTCTCCTGGAGAGAAATGTAGGCGTACTGGCTATCTGCCGAGAAGACGACCGATTCCGGTTCCAGGGTCGCAGGCGTGTTGTCGATGGGCAGTCTGGCAATATCGTCGGTGCGGTTGGTCATGAAACCAGGCGTACTCGCCTGTGAAGGCAACGGGATCTGCGTGACGTTCAGTGTGGTTGAGGTATCTGGGTCGAAACCGCTCAGGTTTACCACCGTCAGCGACCCCGGTCCGCCGTTGTCACCAATGGCGAAACCCTCTGCCTCGTTCGCAATTACAGCGTACTGCCCGTTTGGCGAAATGGCGACCGAGTCGGGCTGAATGCCGGTGCTTGCGCTGGCGATCAGCGTTCCGTTCAGGCGATAAGCGTAGACCGTCCCATTCACCGGCGCTGCTGCTGGCGCAGCCGAACCGGCAACCGCCAGGAAGTAGTCCTGCGTCGGGTGAATAGCGACCGAGTTCAACCCGGTCAATCCGGTAATGGTCGTCAGAACACGAATGTTGAACAGGTCGGTAGTGTCGAGCACATACACGATGCCAGCATCGGCATTGCTCAACACTGCCCGGTTCCCGCGAATGTCGATAATTTCGGCGCCGGTGATGCCCTGGCTCGCTCCGAAGGTTGCCACTGCCGAGATCGCAATCGGGTCGTTCAGGTTTAACCCGACCAGGATCGGATCATGGTCCGAGGTGCGATACTGGTCTGGAGCAAATAGGCTCGTCTGCTGCCCCGTGCTCTTGAAGTTCAGATTGTAGTCCAGCACATTCGGCTCATCGGCGTTGATGTGGTATTCTGCCGCCCCGCTCACCTTCGCCAGCGCCGACGGCGACGCCAGTGCGTAGTCGAGCGTCCCCCACTGACCATTGAACACGTAGGAGTAGGCGTTCTCGCCGACGAAAGTGCGTACCAGGTCGACGTACCCCGCTGCGCGGAGGACGTCAATCGGCTCTTCCTGTGCATAGGAGTTGAGGTCGCCTATGATCAGGATGTCCGTGTCGCCTGTGCCGGTCGGGTCGGTCGCCAACCAGGTGATCAACTCCTGCGCCGCATTGCGCCGCACGATGTTGCAGTTGCCTGAGCCATCGCCCGCATCCGGCGCATCACACGGGCTACCCTTCGACTTGAAGTGATTGACCACAACGGTCACATCCTCGCTGCTTGCGCGGTGGCGGAAGGTCTGCGCCAGCGCGGGGCGGTTGCGCGGCACCGAGTCGCCACCGTTGACGAACGCAACCGTGTTGAGTACTGCAGTCCGACCGACTGGCGTCACCACGGCGGGCTTGTAGATCAGCGCTACCTTGATTGCGTCCGTGCCGAGGGCATTCACCTGCCCGGTCGCGGCATCGACGTTGATAAAGGCGTAAGTCCCTGGTGCCGTGGCGGCGTTCAGCCGGTTCACCAGTTCGGCAAGCGCACTGTCAGGTCCGTACCCATCGTTCTCAATCTCCATCAGTCCGAGCACCTCTGCATCCAGACGCAGGATTGCCTGGATCAGTTTGGCGTTCTGGCGCTCGAATTCGATTGCGTTCTCCGCGCCGCGACAGCCAGTGGAAGGGCCGCCGACCCCAAGTGTGCAGCCGGTGAAGGTGTTGAAGTAGTTCAGCACGTTGAATGCTGCCACCTGCATATCGCCGCCAACGTTGGGCGGCAGGTCAGGGCGCGGGTTGGCGGCGACAAAGTTGGGCACGCCGCCGCCAAGCGCATTGACCGGACGCACCCGGTAAGCGTTGCCGCTAGCAGGGTTGCCCGCCCAGGTGTAGGTCATCACACCGACCAGTCCCGTCACCGTGTCGCCGCCCCGCAGAGTGTTGCTGGCGCTCAGCGGATTGCCGCCGCGCCCGAAGCGGATCGGGTCGGGGTTCTGATTGTTCAACTCATCATCGAGGATGATCCGGTTGAGATCGTTGGCAGCCTGCAACGCCAGCGCCGCTGGACCAGGATCCACGGCATCAGTTGGCTGGCGCAGACGCCCGCCCGAACTCAGCACGACCTGCCCAAAGCGCCCCAACTGGAAATGCTCGGTGACGTAGAGGGTCTGTGGGAAGCGTACCAGCATGCCTTCATAGCGCTCCAGGTAGGTCGAGTCCGGGAAGGGCATCGTGACATCGACTGGCGTCACCGTCGCAGTGGTTCCACAGAACTCGATGGCAGTCACATTCCCAATCTGGGTCTGATCCTGGAACTCGGTCGCTGTGCCGGTCACTTGAACGACCTGACCGAGGCTGACGGAGTCGTTGTCTCTGTTGAAAACGAAGATGCCTTCGGACGTAAGCGGATCGGCATCGATCTGGGCGATCTCCTGAAGATAGAAACCGCGCAGGTTCGGCGCGGGACCCTCGTAGTCGCCGACGACCACGCCCTGAATGGTGACGACCGTACCACTGATTGGGGTCGTAGCGCCGTTTCCCTGCACCTGGTTGATCGGCGTATCCGGTGCGTTACAGGCAACTGGAAGCGGAGTCGGTTCTGGTGTTAGCGAGGGGGTGGGAGTAGCGCTGCTGAGTGGCTCACCGCGCACGGTGACCATATCGAAGCGCAGGGTGCCGGTTGGGGCATATGAGCTTGGAGGGTTGGAGGCGACATACACGCTGCCGCCAGCAGCGAACGCCGCGACCACGCGGAACACGACGTTCGGATTATTGTTTAGCGCCGGGATGCTGCTGAAATCGAACGAGCGATTGTTGAACCACGCATCGCCTGCTGTCGCCACGAAGGTAGTGGCTTCGCTAAACGTCGCGCCGCCGTCGGTCGAATAGAGCAGTGCAACCGTGTTGGCAGCAGTATTACTATGGCGCAGGTCGAAACTGAAGCGAATGTTCTGATACCCAACTGTGCTGACGGCGAACTGGACACCACGCTGGCGATCCTGAGTTCCCTGCGGCGCGTAGTTGGTCGTATTCCATGCCGAGTCATCGCCAGTAGCGGGGTCGGTGCTGCCGCCGCTCGCGTCGCCGCTGGCGAAGGTGGCGGTTGTGCCGCCGACGAGGGAAGCGGTTCCGCTGCCGATCGCCGGATCAATCGTGCCGGTATTAGTGTTGCCGTCAGGCATCGGGGAATTGAACGTCCACTGGGTGATGATCGTGGTGGTTGCGGTCGCTGGCTGTGCAATCCCAAGCATGCCAGCGAAGATCAACGCCAGCATCGCCGCTGCGATAACCAGGCGCTGCGCCGCAACCGGGCGGCGGTTGGGATCAACCATGCACGTGCTCCTTCCAGAGTCTCTTATCAGGAATCGCTGGTTGTAACATGTCCATTGCTGGACGCTGGGAACGCAGCAACGCACCAGTTGAGGGTCTCCCGCAACAGGCACCGTACAAACCGGCGCATTATGCCTCAGACCTCAGCATTCTGTCGGGCAACACCAACCACGAATCGTTGCTTTGCAACGATCCTTCTCGTTTTCTTCACTTACCTGATCCTCGAATTGGCTCGATGTGATTATACTCACAGTGCGGTTAAGAAAGAAGCCTGAAATTGTTAAGCAATACGGATAACATGATTACAGTGTTTTCATCAGCATATTTCCTTGACACTGCCCGCTCCTGGGTGCTATGCTGATACTTGTGATCGAAGCGGAGCTCGTGTCAGGATCATCGCATGTCGGCTCGCGCTGCTATTTCGCGCCTCCTGATCATTGTCCTGGTTCTCCTTGCTGCATGTGTGGATAGGTCTGGCGGGATCTCGGTGCGCGCATCAGGGGTTCTCGCCGCTTCCCCCACCTCGATCGGTGAAACACTCGCGCTGGGTCAGCAGGTCACTCGACCGCTGGTGATCACGAATACCGGTACAACCCCGATCACAGCCTTGCTGTACGAAGCGTATGCGCAACCGTCACTGGCAATGGCGCATGCCTGGGGTCCTGCCAGCGTACCGTTGCCACAGCAGGAACAATCGCTCGACCCGCGCTTGGCAATGCAACTGGACGAACCCTCTGAGCGTGGTGCGTTCATTGTCTATTTGCACAATCAGGCAGACCTGAGCGCAGCGTATGGCATGACCGACTGGGCGGAACGCGGGCGGTTCGTTTACCGCACGCTGGTCGAACACGCGGAGCGCACCCAGAGCCCGCTGCGCGCCGAACTGGCGGCGCGCGGTCTGACATACCGACCATTCTGGATTGTCAATGCGGTCTATGTTGAAGGAACGCTTACCGATGCGCAGGCACTGGAACGGCGCGCCGACGTTGCGCTGGTCCGCGCCGATGCACGTGTGGCAGTTGCGCCGCAGGTATCGGCGCCAGCGAGTCTCGATGAGCGGTGCAGTTCGGACGGGAATCCGGTGTGCTGGAATATCCGGGCGATCGGCGCCGACCGGGTCTGGAATGAGTTCGGCATCACCGGTCAGGGAGTCACCGTTGCATCGATTGACACCGGCGTGTCGGGGATTCATCCAGCGCTGCGCGACCGGTACCGCGGCGCGCTTGGCAGCGGAATGTACGATCACAACTACAACTGGTACGATCCGCAGGGTGTGTTTCCGATGCCAGTTGATCAGAATGGGCATGGTACCCACACCATCGGCACGATCGTCGGTAGTCGACCAGGCGGCGAGCGATTCGGCGTTGCGCCGGGCGCGCGGTGGATTGCTGCGCAAGGATGTGATGGGTCGTCCTGCAGCGAAAGCGATCTGTTTGCTGCCGCGCAATGGATCCTGGCGCCGACCGACCTCAACGACCGCAATCCGCGACCGGATCTGCGCCCGATGATTGTCAACAACTCATGGGCTGGCGGCAGCAACGATCCATGGTATGCTGGTTACACCGCAGCATGGCGCGCAGCCGGGATCTTCCCGGTCTTTGCAGCGGGAAATGGTAGCGGCACCTGTCGCACAATTGCATCTCCGGGCGATTATGCTGATGTGGTGGCGGTCGGCGCTACCAATCGTAGTGGTTCAATTGCATCGTTTAGCCTGCGTGGTCCTGCTGCTGATGGGCGGATGAAGCCGGATTTCGTCGCTCCTGGTGATGGCGGCATTTACTCTGCGTCGCTCAATGACGGATACACAACGCTGCGCGGCACATCAATGGCAACTCCGCATGTCGCCGGGGTTGTAGCACTGCTCTACGCTGCCAATCCAGCGCTGATCGGCAATTACGAAGCAACTTATGCCATCCTGCGCGACACAGCGCGACGGCGAGATGATCCGCAGTGTGGCGTCGTAGCGGGGGGCGGGAACAATGTTTATGGGTGGGGGTTGATCGACGCACACGCGGCTGTTGCCCGCGCGCGCGTTGATGTTCCCTGGTTACGTCTCTCGACAACGACCCTGAACCTCGATCCCGGTCAAAGCGCATCCGTCAATGTGACCCTTGATGCCAATAGTGTTGCATCGCCTGGAACCTACATGGCGCGTATCCAAATCTATGCCGGTGATCTGACTCTTCCGCCGGTATCGGTGCCAGTTACAATGGTGGTGACTGGCGTTGGCGGCATACCGGTTACCGGCATTGTGCGTGATGCAGAGACCGGTGCACCGCTCATAGCAACTGTCAGCACCAAGAGCGGGGCAAGCACGACGACCGCCGCTGACGGAACCTTCTCGCTGATGCTGACTGCGGGTGTCCATACTCTGACTGCATCTGCGCGCTCGTATGCCCTTCAGCAACGCATGATCACCGTGCCAACCGGCGGATCAGTCGATTTTGGGTTGCTGCTCGATGCGCCGCGGATTGCATTATCGACCGATTACGTGACGGCCACACTCGATTTTAACACCAGTGTCGCGCGCACGGTAACTATTACGAACACCGGCACACGTCCATTAACGTTCGAAGCGAAAGTCGGGTACGCACCATTTGGCATCTACCGCAGTGATGAGCCGGGAGGTCCGGTGTACCGGTGGATCGATCTTCCGCCTGATGCGCCAACCCTGGAACTGACGAACACAACCCGGATCGATGGCGTGCCGTTGGGACTGACATTCCCGCTCTATACCTATCTGATGACTCAGACCTCCATCACGTCGGATGGGACGCTGATGTTTGACTGGCCCTATCCGTACACTGGTCTGCTGGAACGTTGTCTGCCAGCTACCGAAGCATTCTTCAACCTGCTGGCGCCATTTCGCACCGACCTCGACCCGTCGCGTGGCGGAAGCGTGCGTTATGGGACAGTCAACAACGGTACAACGTTTGTGGTCAGTTTCGAGCATGTACCGACCGCCGCAGGTCCGCCGGATCGCACATTCACGTTCCAGACGCTGCTTCACCAGGATGGCCGGATTGTCTACCAGTACCGCGATCTAGGAGCGTTGCCGGAGCGTCTCAGTGTTGGGATTCAGAAAAACCTGAACCAAGTGCAACAGATCGGTTGCGGTGCTGATACCCCGATCACTTCGGGACTGGCCATCGAGTTCAGACCACAGTTCCGTCCAGAGGGTTGGGTGATCGTGAACCCGGAGAAAGGGTCGCTCGAACCGGGTGCCAGCACAGACCTGATGTTCACCTACTTCTGGCAGGCGCTGCCGCAGGGTAGCCGTCTTCGCACAAACATCATCATTTCCAGTAGCGATCCGCGTCGCCGCACAGCAGCGATTACAACTGAGGCTGCGATGCGTCCGGCGCCGCATATTGTGTGGCTGGGCATTGTGGCGCGGTGATCGTGCGAGTTTAGCAGCTCTCGCAAAGTTTGGACATAGCATGCGAGATTGAACCATCCCCTGGAGATGGAGCGACGCACTGATGGTGGCGGTCGCCAGCGCCGCGCGGGGTATATGGCCATGCGCCCGTCGGGTGCGCGGGGCGCGCGCAGACCGGGGCGTGAGATTCAGATTGCTGCCGCACTTGTTTACCACTACGACTGCATCGGCAGGATGGGTGTGCAAGCGGAGGCGGAAGGCAGCGCATGCCGCCTCGTTGCACTCGGCAGCGTGCAGCGTTGTTTGTTGCGTGACCAACCAAGACGAATGATGGCATGGTCAAGGGTGGGGTGCGCCACAGGATGGTTGGGATACTGCTGGTTCCCCCAGGCGATGTGAGCGGCGCGCGTGGCGTCAGGCGCCGCGTCCAGGCGGGCGTGCAGCGTGTCCCGGTCGTGCTGGTTGAAGCGCTGCGGTCGGCCCGACAAACGGCCTGGCGCGAGGGACGCTCCTGTGCGCGCCTTGCCGAGCCAGCACTTGATGCTGGACAAACTGGCAGCGAAGGTCGCGGCTGCCGCACGGCGGGACATCCCCTGGTAGACGGCAGCTACGACTCGTTCACGAAGGTCACGAGCATATGCTCGTATACCAGCGTCTATCATAAACCTGTTTGGGAACTGCTATATAATTTCGGTCTACTCTTTCTTAAGCTTGGAAGAAATGTGCGCTAAGCACAACCGGAGCCATGGCAAGGAGACAAAAGGATCAGTGCATCCAGTGTGGAGCATTGGCGGCATAGCAATCCTCATGACCTCAAAGAGACGTATGATATAATGGTATTGCACATTATGTTTGTTCGCCGATGTCTCCACTCCATCCATTCACAGTTCATCTCCCGATCGGTCTGCTTATCGGGAATGCCATCATGACGGCGCTCTATCTCTGGCGCGGTGATCGTTCGCTGGAAACAGCGGCGTATCATTGCCTGTGGCTGGGATGGTTGCTCTTGTTACCCGCCGTTGTCACCGGAACGATCGATGCTGCACGACAGGTGTTCGATCCGCTGCATCCCAGGGACGACGCGCTAGTCTGGGTCAACGCGCACGCACTGGCGGGAGTGGCGATAATGGTCGTATACTGGCAGGCGTGGCAGGTGCGGCGACGAAACCCGGCAATCCTGGACGATGCTGAAGCACGGCGCGGCTATCTGGCGCTACTAACGCTGGGGGCAATGCTGGTTGTGCTGACTGGATGGCTAGGAGGGCAGCTGGTTTATTCGCTGCGCCTGGGGATAGAAATGTAAGCAAAGGAGAGCGCTGTGCTCGATCTGTTCTTCTACGTGTTGCTCTGGATACCGCTCAATCTATTGCGGCTTGTGTGGGCAGATTGGAAGATCGAGGGGCGTGAGCATCTGCCGCCGCGCTCGCAGGGCGTGCTTCTAGCGGTCAATCACCTGCACTGGAGCGATATTCTGGTCGTCGGCGCCTCCCTTCCCCTCTCCTATCGTCCCTGGTGGATCGCAAAAGTTGAATTGTTCAACAACCCGATTGCAGCTTGGTGGTTCCGCACGATGCATGTCATCCCAATCAAACGCGGCAAGCGCGATCTAGCAGCGCTCGAAGCTGCGGAAGAGGCGCTCAAGCGAGGTGCAGTGCTGATCATGTTTCCTGAAGGACATCGCAGCGATACAGGACAGTTGCAGCGAGGACGTGGCGGCGCAGTGCGCCTGGCTATTCGCGCCCGATGTCCGATAGTGCCGGTTGCAATCTGGGGCACTGAAGGGGGAATCGGCGCAATCCTGCGGCGGCGTCCAATTCGGGTACGGTTTGGTAAGCCGTATTATCCGCCTGTCGAAGGCGACAAAATCCCCTTTGACCGCATGAACGACCTGACCGATGATATGATGCTACGGATAGCAGAGATGATGCCAGAACGATACTGGGGCTACTACCGAGAACGGATGCTGGCAGAGACTGCGGAGAAATCGTCGTAACCCCTTCCATATTCCCTTTCCGCAGCAGCGCCTTGCGGGAAGGCGGTGTTGTGGTCTTTGAACAAATAGTTCAGTGTAGCCCGCGTAGACGGGCTTCGCCCCACGTGGCCACGGGCTAATGGTCTTTGAATACCAGTACATCTGGACGCCCGCGGACAGGCCCGCGACGGGAGAGTCCCGGTATTGCCCGTCGCAGGACATCCGGACACCCGCGGACGGATCACGTTTTCAGTATCCCAGCGATGTGCGCAACCGCAGGAGAGACGGCGCGCCGATCCCGGAAGCGCTGCCCCGATGTCGTCAGGCCAATCGTCTTCGTCCGCCGGGTGACGACCCGGCCCGTCACGCCGTCCAAACGGTCCACGCTGCGCAGCGCGCGCTCGGTCGCCCGCCTCCGTGCTGCCTGCCCTGAGCGACGACCGCCCGTCTTTTCCTGTTGACCAGGGGCGGACACCGCGTGACTATAGCTTCATTCTGCTCCCTCGTCACCCACTGGTAGGGATGCGCGCGCATCGCCCCCCTGGCTGCGATCTCCTGCAGGCGGACCTGATCGTGGGGAGCAGGGCGAGGCCCTTGACGGCGGGTGCGCTACCAGGTCAGGCCCACCCGCTCTCGAATGCGGGCAAGCCCGCGCAGCACGGCGGCGCGCCCCCGCGCCACCTGGCTGGGCGTCCAGGGTCTAGCGCGTTTGTCAGCCCGCACTGTCGCGGGTCACGGTGGACCAGCTGCGCTACCTTGGTGGCTGCCGTCGCGGGGTCATGGTGGTCGGGGGAAACCAGCAGTCATGTGCCCGCGTCCATCCTGGAGGAGAGGCTCGCGCTACCCTTGGCTTCTCAACGATTCAGCCAGAGAGAGAGACGGTTTCAGAGTAGTGCGGACGTAGCAAGCCCTCGTTAACCCGCGAGGGCAGGAAGCCCTTGCTTCTTGGAAGGCATATCAGATTATGAACAGCCACACTGCTTTGCCCTTGATTCTTCCCCAGAAAGGTGTAGACTCTCAGAGAGCGCCATTTCATCACAAGGAGGTCGCTATGAACGAACGCACATTCCTTGCCCCCGGCGTCGTTCTGGGCGATTGGTGGCATCGCACTGCCGACGGACGTTTGCAGTGTGATCTCTGCCCGCGTGGTTGCACGATGCGCCCCGGTCAGCATGGGTTTTGCTTCGTGCGCGAGGCGCGTGAGGAAGGGATTGTGCTGACCTCGTATGGGCGTGCATCGGGCTTCTGCGCCGATCCAATCGAGAAGAAGCCGCTCTTCCATTTCCTGCCAGGTACAGGCATCTTTTCCTTCGGCACTGCCGGATGCAACCTGGGGTGCCGCTTCTGTCAGAACTGGTCGATCTCCAAAGCGCGCGAGATGGCGCTGCTCGATGCATGCGCCACGCCGGAGGAAGTCGCTGAAGCGGCGCTTGCCACCGGATGCCGGAGCGTTGCATTCACCTACAATGATCCGGTTATTTTTGCCGAGTATGCCATCGACTGCGCCCGTGCTGCACATGAACGCGGTCTGGCGACGGTAGCAGTGTCGGCGGGTTACATCTCGCCTGAAGCGCGTCCCGCCTTCTTCGAGCATATCGATGCGGCGAACATCGACCTCAAGGGTTTCAGCGAGGAGTTTTACCGGCGGTTGTGCCTCGGTTCGCTAGCGCCGGTGCTTGATACGTTGCGCTGGCTGCGTCACGAAACGAAGGTCTGGCTGGAAGTCACCAACCTGATCATTCCGGGCGCCAATGACTCACCCGATGATGTTGCGCGCCTGTGCAACTGGTTCGTGCGCGAACTTGGACCTGATGTGCCGCTGCATTTCACTGCGTTTCACCCTGATTATCGCATGCTCGACACGCCGCCAACCCCGGCTGCAACGCTGAAACGCGCCCGCGAGCAGGCGCTCGCCGCTGGTATTCGCTACGTGTACACCGGAAATGTGGACGATACTGAAGGGCAGTCGACCGTCTGCCCTGGCTGCGGCATGCGAGTCATCGAACGCGACTGGTACCGCCTGAAACGCTGGCGCCTTGATGCGTCCGGTCGGTGCGTTCGCTGCGGTCATCCGGTTCCGGGGCGCTTCGAGGGCGCACCAGGACGCTGGCAGGGACGTATTATGCCGGTGCGCTTTGTTGTTGCATAACAACGCCTGCGCTACACACCCAACCGTCGCGCGGCATGCAGCGCTGCTGTTACCGTCATGCTGTCGCGGATGTCGCTGCGCGGCACCATGTCCAGCACCTGCTTAACTTAAATGGCATGGCTTCAATTTCGAGAAATTCGGTATCATCGGGCGGCAGACTCGATGATGTCAGATCGAAGCCAAGAAACAGGTGCGCTGTTTCTTCCACGACACTCTTTGAGGTGTAATAACTGCTGATCCACTCGAAACGTCCGGCGCGGTAGCCGATCTCCTCCTACAACTCGCGCTGTGCGGCTTCGTCTGGCGTTTCTTCCTCGTGCATCCCTCCGGTCGGCATCTCCCAACGGTGCCCTTCGTGGTAGACGTAGCGATACTGTCGAATCATCACGACCCGTCCATCGGGTAGAAGCAGGAGCACGCCCTATATTTTGCTGCCAGCGGCGCGCCGTTCCTTATCCCGTCCATCGACGAGTCAGCGTTACGCGTATAGTACGAACGGATCGACGGGCTGCTGCTGGCAGGCAGTGGCGACATCGAGTCGCACCACTACAGCGAAGCGCCACTTCCCGCACTCGGCGTCGTCGATGCACCGCGCGACCGCACTGAACTCCCTCTGGTGTGCTGGGCGGTCGTCGAGGGAAAACCAGTGCCCGGTATCTACCATGCATGGCGCGCAGATGATTTAACGTAGCGCTTGACGGCGCTTTGTGCCAGGATACCCCTTACAGATCGAAACATCATTCAATCATTTTCGTATGCTTGCCAGAACTGGACGTATCTGACGCATACGTTGTGCCTGTCGCCCGACTCGCACCTGCGACGGATCCTTGGCAGTGATGAACTGACGATCAACTCGCTGCACCATGCTGTCGTTTGGGCGCCAGACAGCGTGATCGAAGCCATCGAGAGCACAAATGGTCGCTTTCTGATCGGCGTCCAGTGCCATCTTGAAGCGCCCCAGAGCGAGATCGATCCACATTGGCGCGTGCTGTTCCGCAGTTTCATTCAGTCAAAGATCACAGCGGAGGATGATCTGTCGATCACCAGTGTGCCGGAATCCAAACCATTCGTAGAGGCGTCGGGCGTTGCGGTTGTACGCCTGGGTGTTGAGCGTGAGCCGCTGCGCGCCAATGGCGGTGGCGTAGGACACTACTTCGTACAGTAACCGCGCGCCAATCCCACGATGCTGCCGGTCGGGTAGCACGGCGATCCGCACCAGGTGCACTAGACGCCCCTCACGATGGATCGTCACGAAGGCGTAACCGACCACTTCCAGGTTCTCTTCGACGACCAGAAAGCGCGGGGTTTCGTGCAACGCCGTGCTGATCTGCACAGCGTCCTTGCGCCACTCGGCGCTGAAGCAGCGCGTATCGACTGCCAGGATCGCCGGTATGTCACCAACAGTCGCTGCGCGTACTCGCACTGTCGGGTTGCCCTGCGTCGGGATGTTCATGCACACTTTTTCATAGACGATGACATCGGTGTCGTGGGTATACCCAACGTTGCGCAGTGCCGCCATCGCCCATGAGTCATCTGGGTCGGCGCAGGCGACATAGATACGCGCAACACCTCTGGCGCGCAGTGTCTGATGAAATGGCGGCAGCAACGCATCGATGGCACGTGTGGTCGAAAGTCCGCTGCTCAATGCCAGCACCCGGATCCACGTAACCGTTTCGTGGGTCCAATCAGACAGAATGATGCCATGTGGTCTGTCGCCAGCGAGTAGCAATAGCGCTGGCGCCCTGGCGAGCAACCCCACTACTTCATCGACGCCAACACTCATCAACCAGCGATCAGCATGATCGAGCAGATGCAACGCAATTTCCAGGTCGTCGGACGACACCGGGCGCGTGGTCAGCAACTCGGAAGAAGGCGATAGGTGCGACACGGCTTGTTCTCAGCGTGATCCGTTTCGCCAGTACGCCACACGTCCATCGATCACCGTTATATCCACCTGAATCTCCCTGATCTCCTCCGCCGGGCAGGTGAAATAATCGCGGTCGAGCACAACCATGTCCGCCAGAAAACCGGGCGATAATCGCCCTTTGATATGCTCTTCGCGGGTCAACCAGGCGCCAGCCGCAGTGCAGGCGTAGAGAGCTTCTTCGCGGGTGATCGCCTCCTGAGGCGCGATGAGCGTTCCCTTCCACGTTTTGCGTGTCACCAGGCTGTAGAGACTAATCATAGGATTGTAATGCACGGTGCTGGGAATATCGCTGGTTGCGATGACCGGAATACCACGGTCGAGGTAGGTGCGCACCGGTTTGTACTGATGTGCCAGACGCTCGCCCACGTCGCGGAAGAGATCATCCCCTTCGTAGTAGATGAAGGTGGGCTGAACAACAGCAGCAATCTGATACGTTGCCATATGCCGCAGGCTTTCTTCAGTAGCAAAGTAAGCGTGGATCAGGTTATGCCGGTGATCCTTGCGCGGCGAGGCTTCGATAACCTCAGCAAAGGCGCGCGCCGCCTCGTGATGCGCCCGGTCGCCAATCGCGTGAATGCCGATATCCCACCCCAGTGCATGACCGCGGGCAAAGAATTCGCGCAGGTCTTTCGGATCGAGCCGGTTGTAATCGTAGACTTTCTCTTCGCCAACAAACGGCTGGAACATCCAGGCAGTGCGGCTCGTCGTACCGCCGTCAATCGCCATCTTCAGCCCACCCAGACTGAGCCAGCGATCCCCCAGACCACTGTACACTCCCAGACCAGCAGCGCGTGCGTCGAGCTGATCGCGGGTCTCGTCTTCGCGAAAGCCGTGCCAGGAGGGCATCAGATTGACCCGCACTGGCAATCGTCCGGCGCGGCGAGCATCCAGATATGCGCGCATTTCCCATGGTTGCAGCCCTGGATCGAGGATACTGGTGATACCAACCGCCAGATACGCGCGACCGGCAGCCTCAAGCGCTGCGACTGCCTGTTCAGGAGTCGGTTGGGCGATCAGGCGTCGGCAGAAGAGTTTGGCAGATGCTCGAAGAATGCCGTTCGGGGAACCGTCGGCAAACCGTTCGATCCTGCCACCCTGCGGATCGGGGGTCGTCGCGTGCACGCCTGCCAGTTCGAGCGCCCGGCTGTTCACGACATCTATATTGAAGAAACGCTTTAACAGCACAGGATGATCGGTCGTTGCCGCATCGAGATCGAGTCGATTGGGCAAACGCCCTTCCACAAAGAGCGACTCGTTCCATCCCTCGCCAATGATCCATTCGCCGCGTGGCGTTTTTGCCGCCTGATCGCGCACCATTGCGACCATCTCCGCAATTGACGTGCAATGCTCAAGTTGCAGGCGGGTGAACTTGATCCCCAGTTCGAGCATATGGTTATGGGCGTCGTTGAAACCGGGAACAACTGTGCGACCGCCGAGATCGATCTGTTCGGTTCGTGGACCGGCAAGCGCACGAACATCGGCATCGGCACCGATTGCGACAACCTGCCCATCCTTGCAGGCAATAGCAGAGCAACGCGGTAACTCGGAATCGAACGTTGTTATCGCACCGTTGAACAGGATCAGATCGGGCGCAAGATCGCGGGCACGCAGTGTGGGCATTACTATCCTCCAGATTGCGCGCTTGCCAGTGCGCAGATTCGAGCCTGCGGAGAACGAGATTACATCATCGACAACCTGTGCCCGTCAGGGAATGTACCGCCCGTGGCTTACAGCCAGGTCATGTTGCATGCTGGCGGCATCCGTCTGGCGCAGGGCGACGCCAGGCATTATACCACAGGCGTCGCGCTACAAGCGATATGGTATAATGACCGCACACGTGTGCGGAGGCCTCTATGAGCGAAGAACGGGTCGTCACGCCGAAAGCTGGCGAAGAAGATCAGCAGATCGAAAAGAGTCTACGCCCGCGCCGTCTCGCTGAGTTCATCGGGCAGGAAAAGGTCGTCGAGCAGTTGCGCATTGCGATCATGGCTGCGAAAGGGCGTGGCGAACCACTCGATCACACACTACTCTATGGACCGCCCGGTCTGGGAAAGACGAGTCTGGCAGGCGTGCTTGCCGCCGAAATGGGGGTCAACATCAAGTTGACGTCTGGTCCTGCCATCGAGCGCGCTGGCGACCTTGCCGCACTGCTCACCAACCTGCAGAAGGACGATATTCTCTTCATTGATGAGATTCATCGCCTGAACCGGGCTATCGAAGAAGTGCTCTACCCGGCGATGGAAGACTTCGCGCTCGATATTATGGTTGGGAAGGGTCCAGGGGCGCGCAGTTTGCGTCTGAAACTTCCCCGATTCACAGTTATTGGTGCAACGACCCGTCTGGCATTGCTGACATCGCCGCTACGCGACCGTTTCGGTTCGGTGCACCGCCTCGAGTTTTACTCGGTCGATGCGCTTTACCAGATTGTGATGCGCTCGGCGCGCATTCTGGGGGTTAATTGCACGCCAGAGGGAGCACACGAGATCGCGGCACGGGCACGTGGAACGCCTCGCATCGTTAATCGCCTGTTACGCCGGGTCCGCGATTATGCCCAGGTCGTTGGCAACGGTGTCATTACGCTGGAGACGGCACGCGAAGCACTGGCAAAACTGGAGGTCGACCACCTGGGTCTCGACGAAAATGACCGGCGCTTGCTGCGCGCGATCATTGAGTTGTTCAATGGAGGACCGGTCGGGCTTTCGACGCTAGCGGCGTCGCTTGCTGAGGAGGTCGATGCCATCGAAGACGTGTATGAACCGTTCCTGCTGCAACTGGGCTTTCTGCAACGCACGCCGCGTGGTCGAATTGCCACACGGCGCGCATATGAACATCTGGGCGTTCCCTACATCGAACGCACCATCGATAATGGTGTGGATCAGGGGCGATTGTGGTCGTGACTAGTGCTTCGATTCGCGCTCCTTATCTAATACGCCCTCAAACAGCGGCAGATATTCGCCGTACCCTTCCTCTTCTAGTTTCTCAACCGGGATGAAGCGCAGCGCAGCCGAATTGATGCAGTAGCGCAACCCTGTAGGCGCAGGACCGTCATCAAACACGTGACCGAGGTGCGAGTCGCCATGCTTTGAGCGCACTTCGGTGCGCACCATCCAGAGTTTGCGATCCTCGCGCGTCACGATATTGTCCGGCTCAAGCGGCTTCGTAAAACTGGGCCAGCCGGTGCCCGAGTCGTACTTGTCGAGTGAACTGAAGAGCGGTTCACCAGACACGACATCCACGTAAATGCCGTGTGCTTTATTGTTCCAGTAAGCATTCTGAAACGGCGGCTCAGTCGCTTCGTGCTGTGTCACCGCATACTGCTCAGGTGTCAGACGCCTACGTAGTTCTTCGTCCGATGGTTTACTGTATTGCTTCATTGGGTGGTTACCTCCTGATAACTGTTGTTCTCCGTCAGTGTACCATGTCTTCGCATTCGGCGGCAGAACGGATGCATTTGCATTCTGACGGGGTGGACGCTTGCACGTGTGTCCTTCTTCTGGTACACTGCGGAGACATTGCTTGATGGGCAGGCAGGAGGCATGGAGCGAACCGAGTATGAGGTAATGGCGGCAGTCGAAGACCGCCACTGGTGGTACGGCGGCATGCGTGCTATCGCGGCAGTGCTGCTCGATGAGGTCTATGCCGGGCAACGCGATCTGCGCATCCTCGACGCTGGCTGTGGTACTGGGGGGAATGTCGTCTTTCTCCGTCGCTACGGGTCAGTCGTGGCAGTCGATCTGGCGCCGGAAGCGGCGATCTTCGGGCGTGAACGGTTACGTGGCGCACTAGTGCGGGCAACTGTGCTGGCGTTGCCGTTCGTCGATGCGTGCTTCGATCTGGTGACATCCTTCGAGGTGCTGTATCATCGCGGCGTTCCTGACGAGGGAGCGGCGCTGCGCGAGACGTGGCGCGTCCTTCGACCTGGCGGACGTCTCCTGCTACGGTTGCCTGCATTCGAGTGGCTTCGTGGCAGGCACGATTGCGCCGTTCATGGTCGGCGGCGCTATACAATCAGTGAGGTCCAGACGTTGCTGCGAAATCAGGGATTTGCGATTGAGCGAATTTCTTATGTCAACACGCTCCTGTTACCATTCCCACTCGTCCAGCGACTCATTGAGCGTCTGCTGCCCGGCGCGGCTGGCGAAGGATCAGACCTTCAGCTGCCGCCAGTGTTGCTGAACGAAGTGTTACGCTGGCCCCTCGCCGCTGAGGCTGCCTGGATCGCACGCGGTGGCTCGTTTCCGGTGGGTCTCTCTGTCATCTGCCGCGCGCGGAAGGATCAGACATTGGCGTGCTCAGGCTGAAATCAGTTGGAGCTGGCTTTCGATGAATAGACTGGCAAGCGGATGTGCCTGCCCAATAATCTCGTTTCCCTTGTGACAGAGACATTATGTTCCAGACACTGCTCAACAAAATCTCCGCTCATCCTGGACTCTGGGGTTTCCTGCGGCGAGTCGTCGAAGATGGGTTCGATGCCGAGAAAGACGTGATCCGGCAGGAACTTGATCCCTGGCGTGATCGCGGGAAGCGGCAATTTCTCGATCTTGGCTGCGGTACCGGCGAATTTTCGATCTGTTTTCCACCTGAGTCGTATACTGGCATCGATATCGCCCGACATTACATCCTCTATGCAGGTCGCCGTCGTCCTGGACGCTACGCGGTGATGAGCGGCGCGGGTCTTGGCTTTGCTTCGGGCAGTTTTGATGGTGCGCTTGTTCTGGGTGTGTTCCACCATCTGCCTGATGATCTGGTGCAAACCACGCTCGCAGACCTGCACCGCGTGCTGCGTCCTGGCGCCACGTTACTCGTGATGGAAGATATTCCTTCACCGCGCCCGTGGAATGTGCTGGGTCACCTGATGCACTGGCTCGACCGTGGTGATTACATCCGTGAGGATGATGCCTATCGTACATTGATGCAGCCGTACTTCTCGCTGCGCCGCAGTTATCACATCAAGAGCGGTATCTGCGACCTGGCAGTGTATGTGTTAGATCGTCTTGATCAGCAGGAAGCTGTCGAGTCAGAAGCGTCTGTGTTCCGTCGCGTCGGGGAGTAGATCGTGGGACGTTTTCCTGCTCATTTGCTGCCTCACTTGAGTGCGCGCCGTCTGACCTCCGTCGCGCTGGTGATCCTGCTCGTCGGTGCTGTTTTGTGGCTGTTCCGCGCCTCTAGCGAGTTGCTGAACCCTTCCATCATCCGCACCACTATCGTTGCACTCGGTCCGCTCGGTCCGCTGGCGCTGATCGGTGCGCTGGCGCTGTTGCTGGTCGCGCCGGTCGCACCTGCGTCAGTGTTGCAGATCGGCGCGGGACTGGCATTCGGACCGCTGGTCGGATTCCTATACACGTTGATCGCTGATGCAATTGGGGCAAGTATCGGATTCTGGCTTGCCAGGCGGTGGGGTCATGCGCTGCTTGATCCGCGACTGTCGCCGGAGATGCGCGCGCAGATCGAACGTTTATCGCAGCGCATGACCTGGCGCAGTGTCATGATCTTGCGCCTGCTACCGGGTCCGGCGTATCCGCTGGTATCGTTTGCTGCTGGCTATTCGCAGCTGGAATTTGGTGCGTATACGCTGGCATCACTCGCCGGAGTAGCGCCAGCGCTTGCACTGCTGGCATTTGCTGGTGACCTGGTAACGCACTCACCTCTTCTGGCATTCGGGCTGGTCGCGCTGCTGGTTAGTTCGCTGGCGATCGTCGGTCGCTGGATAAGCCAGCGCACGCCTCCCACGTAACCAGAGGATCAATGCGAGCAGCCATCCCATCCAGGCAAGCACGGTTTTACCGTAGCGCGCAATGAACAACCCCGCTAGGATCACAGTTCGCGCTGCCTGCATCACCAGGTAGGGCGCTGGTGCAACCCGCACCGTCTCGTTCCAATCGAGACTGGCAATCCGTTCCAGGTAACCAGCAGCGATACACTGTTCCAGCGTTGCAACATACACGATGTCGGTGCAGGCAGCTGCCAGGATCAGGTCACGCCGCAGATCATCCCAGCATAGGATTGTGTCGTCGCTGCTTGAACTTCCGACGGCAAGCGCATCAGCGGACGGACCATAGACCGCAATCAACGCACTGCCAAACCACGCTAGCGCCGCTTCGCTCAGACACATCAGCACTTCAATATCGGCAGGAAGATCAACGATGTCGAGCGCGCGTTGCAGAAGAGTCGTGCCGACGCGCCGATCATCGGCGATCAGGGGAATCTGGTAGGCATGCACCTCGTAGCCATCACGTCGCGCCGCTGCCATCAACTCAAGATACGCTGCGCGCGCTGCCGGGAAGAGCGCATTATCACGCGCCAGCCAGATCCGCCGCATAATCTCGCGTGCACCGCTCCAACCAACGAACAGTGTATCGCTCAGCGGCGGCTCCATATCAAAGCCGACGGCGGCAAAATGCACGTTGTTCGCGCGCGCCCACGCATGGAACGCCTGATATGCCGCTGCAGCGCGCGGGTAATTCTGGAGATTGAACGCCAGACCTTCGTCGGCGGGCAATGTCAACCAGGCAACAACTGGAATGCCATGTGCATTGAGCAGGCGCGTCGCAGTTGCGTGGGCGTCATCGAGAACGGGCAATGCCAGCGCAATACCGTAGTTATGCGTCGCAAGCAGGTGCAACACCTCTGCGCGATCAAGCAGCTGCAGCAGTTCCGCACCGCCCGATTCGCAGAAGAAGAAAAGTTGCGGCTCCGTGTGGAACGTCGTGATCGTCGCATTCATAGGCGAACCATTGTAGCACAAGCGGAAAAACTGGTATCATATGAGGAAGACCATATATCGAGAAAGCAGACTGATGACGGCTATTGTTGAAACCCGTGATCTAACCCGTCGCTATGGTTCAAATCTGGCGCTCGACCATCTGAACCTTACCATTCCCGAAGGCGCCATTTTCGGCTTTATCGGTCCAAACGGTGCTGGCAAGACTACGACAATGCGAATCCTGACGACGCTGCTGGCACCAAGCGCTGGCGAAGCGCGTGTCGCTGGCGTATCGGTCGTGAGCGACCCGCGCACCGTGCGGCGGCTTGTCGGCTTCATGCCCGATTTCTTTGGCGTCTACGACAACATGAAATCGTGGGAATATCTCGATTTCTTTGGTCGTGCCTATGGTATACCAGCGCAGCGCCGTCAGCAGTTGATCGGAGAACTGCTGGAACTGGTTGATCTGGGACACAAGCGCGACGACCTGGTGATGTCGCTATCGCGCGGCATGAAACAACGTCTGAGCCTGGCGCGTGCGATGATGCACGATCCGCAACTGCTCATTCTCGATGAACCGGCGAGCGGTCTCGATCCGCGGGCACGCATCGAGTTGCGCGAACTGCTTAAGGAGTTGCGTGCGCTCGGAAAGACGATCATGATCAGTTCCCACATCCTGACTGAACTGGCAGAAATGTGCACTCATATCGGCATTATCGAGCGTGGGAAGTTGCTCGCCGCTGGCGAGGTACAGCAGATCCTGCGTTCGATGCGCCCGCACCGCATTGTCGAGATACGCATTGTTTCCGGTGCGGCACACGCCGAAGCGATGCTGCGCACGCATCCCGATGTGCTGGAGTTGCGCCGCGAGGGGGCGCGTGACACCAAGGAAAACGAATCAGAGCCACTCGATGATGCAACAGGTCCCCATACGCTCCTGGCAGATTTTGCCGGTGACGAACATGCGCTCAGCGAGTTGCTTGCAGCGCTGGTGACAGCTGGCGTGCGCATCTCACATTTCGCCGAACAGTCTGGCGACCTGGAAGACATTTTCCTGCACGTAACCACGGGTATTGTTTAGGGTAACGCATATGCCGGAACTCAACCCGATCCTGATTAGGGATCTCCGCAGCAGAATGCGAGGTGCACGCGCCTACATTCTGTTAACGATCTACCTGACGATCCTTGCTGGCGTCTCTCTCTTACTCTATGTGGCAATTGCTGGAAGCGTCGGCAGTGACCTCAACGCCGGGCGTGAGATTGGTCGTGCGCTGTTTTTCACGATTGCGACGGTGGCGCTGATCGAAGTCTGCCTGATTACGCCGGTGCTAACATCCGGCAGCATTGCCGGTGAGAAGGAGCGTCAGACCTATGATCTCCTTATCGCCTCGCTCCTCACTCCCTGGCAGATCGTGTGGGGGAAACTGGCATCGGCGCTCGCATTCGCGCTACTGCTGATACTTGCGGTTGTGCCAGTGATGAGTCTGGCTTTTCTGTTTGGCGGAGTTGGATTGACTGAAGTGCTCATTGCGATCGTCGGTCTGGTGGCGACCGCCATCCTGTACGCCGCCATCGGGCTCTTCTGGTCGGCACTGATGCAAAGCTCACTGGGAGCGACCAGTTTCGCCATTGGCACAGTGATTGTCATTCTGCTTGGCATCCCGTTTCTGATCGTTATTGTTACTCTGATCCTGGAACCCAGCGCGCTATCGAGACTGCTGGAATCGCTCTGGTTCATCTACATCAGCCGGCTATTCATCTCCTTGCATCCCTTCATTGCGCTTGGAACAACGGCATCACAACTCTCAAGCGGCGAGAGTCCTTTCTTCGAGGTTGTGCGAACAGGTACAGCAAATGTCGTGGTACTCAGTCCATGGCTGCTGTATGCGATCCTTTCACTGATCGCAACGGTGATTCTGGTTGCGTCGAGTGTACGACACATCCATCCAGTGCAACCGGAGTCTGCCAGGCGCAGGCGCGCCCGTTCGCAGGACCGTCAGGACGTGCTAGGGGAACGGGTCAGCAAACGGTAACAGATCATTCCGACGGGGAGCATCATCCAGAAACTGATCAGGCGGAACAGAATAGCAGCGCCCAGCGCAGCTTCGAGGGGCACCCCCTGGGCATGGAGCGCAACAGTCAGTGCAGCTTCAACAGTCCCACCACCGCCAGGCAGCAGAGTAAAGACGCTGACAATCAGTGTCAGACCATAGGCTGCAAACATCGCCGCAACCGGCGGATCGGCGCCGAGACTGTGGAGAATCGCCAGTAGCGCCAGACTGTGGCAGCAAAAGACGAGCAACTGCAGCCCGACCAGCATAACAATGCGGCGAGGCTGCTCCAGAACAAGGCGTCGGCTGGCAAGAATTTCATCGACCGCCTGGGTCACCTGGGCAGCAGTCAGTACCGGACCAAACAGGCGATTGACGATGCGTTTCAGACGCAACGCCCACTGCTGAAGTATTGCATCGGGGCGTGACGCAACGTAGATGGCACCGCTCATCACTCCCAGCGCTACCGCCAGTGCACCGTAACTTACTGATGCGCCGCTCAGCCCAGACGTAATCAGCAGATAGAGCAGCCCATAAGTGAACGCCATCAGCACGGCGCCGTTCCAGCTCAACAACTCCATCCCTGCAACCATAGCCACGCTGCCGACCGGAAAACCGCGCCGACGGAGACTGGCGACCAGAAATGCGTATGCACCTACACTCCCGGCAGGGATCGCCTGGTTGATCAGGATGGTCACCATCGCAGCAGCAGTCAACCACCAGAACCTGGCGCGATGACCAAGCATCGCCAGCACGCGCCCATAGATCTGTCCCGCACACACAAAGCCCATTAAGACTGCGCCAAACGCCAACACGAGGTAATGCAGGCGCACGTTACGCAGCAGCACAAAAGCCTTGATCACCTCTTCGCGGTTGAGGTACGCCATTGCCACGATAGCTGCCAGTAAGAGCAGCCCAATGATGGCGCCCCAGGGAGTACGTCGAAGCTGCGCTGTTTTCGTACTGATAAGACACCTCCGCAACGCGGAATACGTTCAGTAGCGTGCCAGGTCACGCATTGCCGCCGCAATTTTCTGCGGGTTCAGCATAAAATGATCTTCAAGCGGATCGGCAAATGGCGCGGCGAACAGATCGGGAGATGCAAGGCGCCGCACTGGCGCGTCCAGGTATTCGAACGCATGCTCGGCAATGATTGCGGCAATCTCTCCTCCAATGCCACCGGTCAGCACGTCCTCATGCACAATCAACGCCCGCCCGGTCTTCTCAACCGACGCTAGAATCGCCGCGCGATCAAGCGGCGCCAGGGTGCGCAGATCAATGACTTCGGCATCGATCCCTTCAGCAGCAAGTTGTTCCGCCGCAGTCAGGGCGTAGTGCACCATCAAACCATAACTGAACACACTCATATCAGCGCCACTCCGGCGCACTACTGCCTTGCCGATCGGTTCGTGGTAGATCCCTTCCGGCACCTCGCCGCGCACCGAGCGGTAGAGTTGTTTGTGCTCGAAGAAGATCACCGGGTCCGGGTCATGAATCGCGGCGATCAGCAAGCCTTTGGCATCGGCAGGCGTTGACGGGATGACGACCTTGATTCCAGGCGTGCTGGTAAACAGGCGCTCGACGCTCTGCGAATGGTAGAGCGCGCCATGAATGCCAGCGCCAAACGGGGCACGGACGACAATTGGGCAGCTCCAATCACCATTTGAACGGTACCGGAGACGCGCTGCCTCGTTAAGAATCTGATCGATAGCCGGATAAATATAGTCGGCGAACTGAATCTCGGCAATCGGCAGCAGACCGTGGATTGCAGCACCAATTGCAACTCCCACAATAGCGCACTCGGCAATCGGCATATCGATCACACGGCGTTCGCCAAAACGCGCCAGTAACCCTTCAGTCGCCAGAAAGACGCCACCTCTGACAGCGACATCCTCACCAAGGACGATGATCCGGTCATCAGCTGCCATAGCATCGTGCATCGCCGACCGGATTGCTTCGAGAAATGTCATGACAGGCATACGCGGCACTCACACCACTCTGGGCAGGCGTTATCCGTATACATGATCGGCAATACTTTCAATCGATGGCCAGGGCGCTGCAAGTGCAGCATCAGTAGCGGCATCGACTTCAGCGCGCACCTCACGCCGCATCGCCTCGATCTCGTCGTGGGTGATGATCCCGTGTTCCACCAGGTAGTGTTCGAAGCGCTTGATCGGATCACGCGCGCGCCAGGCTTCAACCTCTTCTGATTTGCGGTAGCGGCGATCATCATCGGCACTGGTATGGGGACGAAGACGGTATGTTTTGCATTCGAGCAACGTTGGACCACCGCCGTTACGTGCCCGTTCCATCGCCTGATGCGCAGCTTCGTATACTGCAAAGACATCATTGCCATCGACAACGACCCCGTGCATACCATACCCTGCCGCCTTTGTAGCGACATTTGGCACTGGAACTTCCTTGTTCACCGGAACCGAAATCGCGTACTGATTGTTCTCGCAGACAAAGACTGCTGGCAATTGATAGATCCCGGCAACGGTCAACCCTTCGTGCCATGCCCCTTCAGCCGTTGCACCCTCGCCAAAGAGCCCCATAACCGCGATGTCCTGCTCGCCCTTAACACGGAATGCCAGCGCAATACCTGCCACGTGAACCAGGTGGCTTCCCACCGAACTGGATCCGCTGACAATACGAAGACGACGACTGCTAAAATGCCCGAACATCTGTCGCCCGCCACTCGATGGATCGTCTCGCCGCGCCATTGCGTGCAATAGAATATCCAGTATCGACTGACCGAGCGCCATCACCAATGTCATATCACGGTAGTACGGTACCACGTAATCGTGACCCACGCGAATAGCCCATGCGCATCCCAGTTGGGTTGCTTCGTGACCTGCCGGGGTCACGACGAAGTGGGCGCGTCCCTGACGATTGAGCAACCAGAGCCGGTCATCGGTTTCACGCGAGGCGATCATGGTGCGCAAACCGGAAATCAACCGTTGGCGGCTCAGTCCCAGGCGAATGTGGGGAGGAACCTCGTGCGCTTCTTCCATATCCTCACCACCTGATATATTATACCCAGTCTCATCATGTAAGCGGTACGCGCAATTCGACCGTCGTGCCTTCCCCTTCCGCCGAGCGGATCCGGCACTCACCGCCGATCAGACGTGCGCGCTCGCGCATATTCAGCAAACCGAGCGATCCACGGGTATTGTAACTCGATTCGACTGCCGCAAGGTTGAAACCCCGCCCCCGATCGCGCACGCTGGCAACCAGATATCCTTCTTCCAGATAGAGATAGATGACTACTTCATCAGTGTGCGCATGTTTGCGCGCATTGTTCACCGCCTCCTGAATGATAATGAAAATCGCGCCTTCAATTTCGACCGGCAAACGTGGAATGCCTGGTGGCGCTTCGAGACGAAGTCTCATCTTGCCTGCTGGATCACGGAAGCGCGCCACGTACTGTTGCAACGTCGCCAGTAACCCCTGCGTTTCGAGGCCAAGCGGGCGAAGTTCGAAGAGCAGGGTGCGAATATCGTAAGCTGTCTTCTGCACAAGATCGGCAAGCACGTTCAGTTCGCTTTCGACCCGTTCCGGCATCGCGCGCAGCAATTTTTTGATGAACTCGATATTCATTGCTATTGCAGCGATGCTCTGGGTCGGACCGTCGTGCAGATCGCGCGCAATTGCCGCCCGCACCTCCGCTTCCTTAGCGAGCAACCGTTCGTGTTCCTCCTTCAAGTGACGCACCAGACGGGCATTTTCGACCGCGATCGCGGCCTGGGTAGCCAGCGTTGTCAGCAGGCGCAGGTCCCGTTCATTGAAAGGAGTGCCGTCGCGCTTGTTGAGCACCTGCATCACCCCAACGACGCGGTCGCCAATGCGCATCGGCGCGCAAAGGATCTGGCGCGTCACAAAATCGATATCACGCGCCACCCCATCGAACCAGCGCGGGTCATGTTCGACATCGTTGACGATCTGACCGATGCCATTCGTTGCTACCCAACCGGCGATGCCACGATCAAGCGGAATACGAAACTCACGTTGTTCACCGCTGTGAGGATCTGGCAGTTCGAGCACCAATTCGCGCGTTTGCTCATCGAGGAGCATGATCGAACAGCGCTCGGCACCCATAGCCTGCGGCACCTGGTTGCGAATGTCATTGAGCAGGCTGGGGAGATCGAGGTTACTTGCCAGTGCTTGCCCAACCTGGTAGAGCAGGTGCAGTTCACGCAGATCCTGTTCAGCGCGGCGCAGGCGCGCCAGTTTATCAGCTTCTCCGCCGATGGCGCGCACTAGCAGCATGGCCAGGTCGTCATCTGGTACAGGCGACGGATGCTCTGTGTCCGTGTCAAGAATGACCAGGTGGAGCAGACCGACAGTGTGCGAACCGCTCGAGAGCGGAAGTTCGAGCAGTTTGCGTTCGTCATCAAGCGTGTAGTATCCGATCGTCGGTTCGCGCCCCTCTTCGCGGCGGGCAAAGGTTTCGCGCGCTTCGGCGATTAAGGCGCCAGCCTCAGCATCAATGATGCCATGTTGCAGGCGGATAACCTCGCCATGTGGGGCATGGTAAAGCAATGCTCCTCCCTGAGCAGGCCAGAGAGCGACAAGACGTTCCAGTGATGCCTGGAGCAGTTCATGCACGTCCTGATGCCCTCCAGCCGAAATGAGTTGCCCCAGGGTTTGCAATTGACGCTGATCAACAAGCAGCGGCGCCATAGCGGACCTCGCAGCGGTAACATGTTTCGTACTGTACGGCATTGGATGATCTCTGTCAATGCCGCACATCTTCATATATCATACATCATATCGGAAGAGTATGGTTGCCAGCGGTGCAAACTCTGGTACACTGATGCATACACCGTGCACTATCGCTAATGAAGATTGTGGAGTATAAACCGGTATTCGTGCCGCTGTAGGGCTAATGATCTAGCACCCAATCCGGTATCTCTGACTAGCCGTGGGGCTAATGGAGATTGAGAACTTATTGCAGTTCTCACAAAGGTTGAACCTGGTGGAAAAGGTTAAACACTCCTGGGAATGGCGCGTCCCACGCGATGACCGAAATACATTTTGGTCTACACTCTGCCGGAAGCTGGCGTCTGGTGCAACACGGCAGGCCTAGACAGGGGTTGACGTCGGTATACTGGACTAGCCTTCGGGATAATGGAGATTGAAAACTTAATCTGGTATGCGCTTCTTGCCATCGGGCTAAAGCCCTCGGCTATGTAATGCAAAGCCTGCCTGCGTGGGCCATACCGGCCTTAATTCTTGAAATTCACAAGCCCTCGGCTATAGAATGCGAAGCCTGCCTGCGCGGGCAAGAGCGAAGTACTCAACAACCATATAGCGCTCCGTCGTCTTGCTACTGCCAGCAAAGCAGTCGTATCTCATCCAGTGTAAGTCTTTCACACATTCGCTAGAAGCAGGTGAAACGATGTCAGTGCCCTCCGCTACTCATGTTGATGTCATTATCGTTGGGGCTGGTCTCTCTGGCATTTGCGCTGCGTACTACATCCAGACGTATTGTCCGTCACGAACCTTTACCATTCTCGAAAGCCGTGACGCTATCGGCGGCACATGGGATCTCTTTCGCTATCCAGGAGTCCGTTCGGACTCGGATATGCATACGTTTGGCTACAGTTTTCGTCCCTGGCGCGGGTTGAAGTCGATGGCAGACGGTCCATCGATCCTGCGCTACATCAAGGAGACGGCGCATGAATACGGAATTGATCGGAAGATCCATTTCGGGCATCGCGTTCTCCGCGCTGCCTGGTCGTCCATTGATGCGCATTGGAGCGTGGATGCCGTTCGCGTGTCGGATGGAACAATGGTCCGGTTCACCTGCAACTTCCTCTTTATGTGTACCGGCTACTACAACTACGATCAGGGCTACACGCCCGACTGGCAGGGGGTCGCGCATTTTCGTGGACAGATCGTTCATCCCCAACACTGGCCCAATAACCTCGATTATGCCGGAAAGCGCATTGTGCTGATTGGAAGCGGCGCAACAGCAGTAACGCTGGCGCCAGCGCTAGCGCAGCACGCGGCACACGTGACCATTCTCCAGCGATCACCGACCTATGTCGTTGCATTACCGGCGGAAGATCCGGTGACGCGATGGCTCTACCGGACCTTCCCAGCACACATCGCCTATCTGCTGGCACGTTGGTGGTCGATTGGGGTTGGTATCTACTTCTATACCCTGGCGCGCCGTCTGCCTGACGCGACCCGGCGCAATATTCTCAATCAGGTACGGGCGCACCTGGGACCCGATTTCGACGTCGAAACCCATTTCAATCCACGTTACAACCCATGGGATCAGCGGCTCTGTGTGGCGCCAGATGGTGATCTGTTTCAGGCGATCAGGTCTGGCAGACTGTCGATCGTCACCGATCAGATCGAGACGTTTACCGAAACTGGGGTTCGACTCTCCTCCGGCGCCGAACTCAGTGCCGACATTATTGTGACGGCTACCGGTCTTGCGCTGAAACTGATGGGCGGGGCGCAGATCGTCGTTGATGGCGTTCCGGTCGATCTGGGAAAAACGGTGACGTACAAAGGCGCGATGTTTAGCAATATACCCAACCTGGCGCTGGCATTCGGCTATACCAACGCCTCCTGGACGTTGAAGTGCGAACTGATAGCGCGCTTCGTTTGCCGCCTACTGAACCACATGGAACGTCATGGGTATGTTCAATGCACGCCGCGGATGCCCGATCCTGCGCAGGCGAAGGAACCGGCGGTGACGCTTACGTCTGGCTATATTCAGCGCGCAATCGATACTATCCCTCGTCAGACTGGCCGTGCTCCCTGGAAGGCATACCAGAATTATCTCCGCGATGTTCTGTGTCTGCGTTTTGGTCGGCTTCATGATGGGGTTATGGAATTCGTTCGACCGGGCTATCCCCGGATGCAGATGGTTCGGGAGGAACAGTAGTGGCGCAGCGGATGCATCTCGCGGGTCGAACGGCAGTCGTCACCGGAGCAGCCAGTGGCATTGGCAGAGCTGTTGCTGTGTCGCTGGCGCGGCGGCGTTGCCATCTTGCCCTGGTAGATATCAACCAGGCGGGACTGGAGCATACTGCGGCGCTAGTTGCGACCCATGGCGTGTGCGTGAGTTGTCACTGCATGGACGTGGCTGATGCGGCAGCAGTTGCAGCATTGCCCAATGCAGTGTGTCACATCCATGCTGGCGTTGATGTGCTGGTCAACAGCGCTGGCGTCACCGTATGGGGGACGTTTGAGCAGGTCAGCGACGCTGACTTCGAGTGGCTGTTCAGTGTTAACGTTCATGGTCTCGTGCGTATGACACGCGCGTTTCTGCCGCTCCTGAAAGCGAGCGATGATGCTCGCCTGGTCAATATATCGAGTGTGTACGGGCTGGTTGCCCCGGCAGGACAGGCTGCGTACGCAGCGAGCAAATTCGCAGTGCGCGGTTTCTCTGAAGCGCTGCGCCACGAACTGGAGCATACGTCGGTCGGTGTCACAGTTGTTATTCCAGCTGGAGTAGCAACGTCCATTTCCCTAAATGCGCGCCGCCCTGCAGCACTTTCGGACGAGGAATTCGAGCGAGGGATGGCACGAGCGCGGAGATTGTTGAAACTCTCACCGGAGATCGCGGGTGAAACTATTGTCCGGGGCATCGAAGAACGGAAGGCGCGGGTGCTGATTGGCACCGACGCTCGATTGATCGATCTGCTGGTGCGCATTGCTCCGGTGTCATACTGGCAGATCATGCAACTTGTGATACGACGATGAGCCATAGACTGCTGCCCGAACCGATGCCGCACCTGTTGAAAGATTAGGAACGTAAGTAAGAGTTCACGTTTCTCCTGGGAGCGAGGGCATCTTACCTTCGTCAATGCGGCGAGGGAGGGACGCCCTCGTTGCCCAGGCGCGTGTGTTAACGATGCGAATAGTTATGAAAGTGAAACGGTTGGCATAGGTTAGCGACTCTTAACGCATTGCACTTGCACGACTCCTATTCGCGTAGTACAATGAAACAACAGTCGTGAGTCTATCGCCTCTACTGAATATTCGTAGCCTGGAAAGGACGACAAACGTGATCCACGCCGTTTGTGGCCCGCACGGTTACGGAGACATATATATTGTTGTTGTTCGTTGATGACAGACAAAGCCCTCAGCCGCCTGATCGGTGGTTGGGGGCTTTCTGCATCCTTTAGGGCATTGTTGCCGCTTTATCGTCGTCTGCCCGTCATTGACGTGGGCAGTGAGGCAGGAGGCCGTTATGGATCTGATCGTGAAAAGCCGCAATGGCAAGATCTCGGAGCGTCAGCGTCAACACATTGAGCAAAAACTCTCACGTCTCGACCGGTATCTCGACCGGATTGCTCAGGTGACGGTCGAGCACATGGAAGAAACGCGGCGCGACGAGGGAAATGTCCATCGCGTGCAGGTGACGGTTGTCGGTGATCACGGCGTTCTGGTGCGTGCCGAGCGACGAGCGCCGGAACTCTATGCCGCGATCGATGAGGTGTATGATACGCTCCAGCGTCAGATCGAGCGCTACAAGGATAAACACTGGCGGCGAGGAAAACTACGCCGTCAGGGTGGGCAGATAGTCGAGGCGCTGCCCGAATTGGCTGCTTCCTCGCTCGACGATACCCAGGAAGAGGAGAATCGACCTCGCATCGTCCGCACGAAGGAGTTCCAGGTTAAACCGATGTACAGTGACGAAGCAGTAGAGCAGATGGAACTGCTGGGACACAACTTCTTCATTTTCCAGGATGCGGAAACCGGAAAACTGAATGTGCTTTACCGCCGCCAGGACGGCAATTACGGTCTGATCGTGCCGGAAGTCAGTGGTTAACGGCGTACACAACGTCCGGCATGGCGCGATCAATCGCGCTCTGCTTTGATGCAGGCCCCGCCAGTTCGGGGCCTTACGCTTCTCATGAATTGAACCATGTGCGTGCCGGGTATGCGGGCGTCCCCGGAGTGCGCGAGCGTTATGCGTGCAAGATGCGCGCGATCCCGGCAGTCACCTGTTCTGCACTTCGCTGCGCGCCGTCTGCCAGATAGCCGCCGCCCCATATCCGACGACCCACGGCGCTGCACGTTCAACATCGCCGGATGTGCCGTAGCGCAGGATGGTCACCCGGTTCGCGCCGAGTTCACGGCATGCCCACAGGACAGCCGCGATCGCGCCACTGCCGCACGCATATCCGACCCCTTCCGCCTCGGCAGCAATGACGGCATCTGGATCGAAGGCTTCAACTCGCTGCAGCAACCCGGCATCGAGGCGACGCGCCACCGGTTCCGGTTCGTAGTGCGACAGATCGGAACTGGCGACCAGAAGCGCATCCCGCCCACGTAGCGTTTCTGCCAGCGCAGCGCCGAGCGCAGCTGAGGTAACGGCGCTCTGATCCGCCAGCATTACTGGCAACAGCCGAAATGAACCAAACACGCGCTGCAAAAATGGCAGTTCGATCTCGACTGCGTGCTCATCGTCGTGGCGGCGCGGCGTCAGACCAAACCCCGTCCGTCGTCGCAGCGCTGCGTCAAGGCACGCAATTGCATCGTTATCGACGGGAACAATACCAAGCGGCGTTTCGTAGGCGGTATGTCCGGTAGTGATCAGGGGCGTTTGTCCGCCGCGGTGCCAGGGTGACACGATGACGACAATCTCCGGTGTTCTGCCGCGCACACAGGCGAATGCCCACGCAGCGATCGAACCAGAGTAGCGCACACCGGCATGTGGCGCCAGCACTCCCCATACCTTTCCCGGTAGCGCTGGCGGTTCCGCCTGAGCCAGGTAACGATCAATCTCACGTCGCAGGTGCGCAGGGTTTGATGGGTACCAACTCCCGGCAATTGGGGATGGACGAATATCCATGTTCCACCTCCGACCGAGAACTGAAAACCAACGGTCGTTACAACCACCCGCGCCATTTGAAAACACCGATCAGGATCAGGCTGATCATTCCTATTAACCCGAGAGCGAAAGGATACCCCCAGGGCCAGCGCAACTCAGGCATAACATCGAAGTTCATGCCGTAGATCCCGGCGACCAGCGCAGCCGACATCAGGATGATCGACGTGATGGTCAGCGTTTTCACCACCTCGTTAAGTTGGTTGGACTGGACTGACAGAAACGCATCGAGTGCGCTGGACAGGAGATCGCGGTAGGTATCGATACTGTCTGTAATACGGATCAGGTGATCGTAGACATCCTGGAAATACGCAGTCATTTCACGTGGATAGATCGGCGCTTCACGCCGGATCAGCACGTTGAGCACATCGCGTTCAGACGCCACAATCTTGCGCATCAACAACAGTTCGCGTTTGAGTGTAAAGATTTCCTGGAGCAATTCAGGACGGAAATGATCGAAGATCTGCGCTTCAACTTTTTCCACACGCTCGATCAGTTCATCCAATACTGGAAAATACTCATCGACAATAGTATCAAGCAGATGGTAAAGCAGTTCGGAAACATCCTCGCCAAAATCATGCTCATACCGCTGCCAGCAGCGGATGGTTTCGTCGATGGCCACGATTGGATCTTGATGGATGCACACCAGATAGTTTGATCCAATGAACAGACTCACCTGCTGAGATGATACCCGCCGTTGTTCAACATCATACTGCAATGCGTAGAAGACCAGGAAATAGTACTGGTCATATGCGTCGATCTTGGGTCGCTCGTGGAAATGGGTTGCATCCTCAATCGCCAGCGGGTGGAAGCCAAACTCCTCAGAGAGCAGCGCCAGATCCTCCGGACGCGGATGCTGCAAATCGACCCAGACAATCTGATCCTTCTGCTGGATCAGATCGCTGATCGCCGCAGGTTCAACTGTGCTGTCAAAGCGCCCATCATGCTGACAGACGACAAGATGACGCATAGCCGCGCATGGCGCAGCCTGCTGTCGGGTATTGCGAATCAGACGCGCCATATTACTGGAACCGCTCCGACAGCGCCGCCTCGCGGTCGCGATATACTAGAGCAATTACCTGGTCCCCTGCCTGGATAACGGTTTCGCCTGACGGTAGAATGACGTCGTCACCGCGCAGGATCGCGGTCAGCAGACAATCGGGGGGCAAATGTAGTGACGCAACATTCTTCCCGACTGCGCTTGACTCAACAGAAACGGTAAACTCAATGAGCGAGATTCGCCCCTCACGCAAGCGAGTCAACTGAACGATTGCCCCGAGATTGATATCCGCCTCCAGTCCGCGCCCGATCGTCTGCGCCGTATCGATCGGCAGGTCAACCCCCATGCGGCGGGTGAAAAGCCAGGCATTCTTTGGATTGTTGATCCGCGCTGCAACGCGACCCACACGAAACTCGCGCTTGCACAGCACCGCGATGACCAGATTATCCTCGTCGTCGCCAGTGACCGCTGCAACCGCGTCGGCAAACTCTGCTCCCGCTTCACGTAGTACCGAAGGATCGCACCCATCTCCTTCGATGACTCGAATGTCGGGAAGGGTGCGCATCAGTGAGTGCACCACCTGTTCCTGTTTTTCGACCAGTGTGATCGAGTGACGCCCCTCAGCAGCCAGAAACATTGCCAGGTTGCGCCCGATTTTGCCGCCGCCAACGATAATCACATTCATGTCGCTGGTATTCCGTCTCTATCTGAACCGTATTCACACAAGGTCTGTTCATCGACAATTCTACTGGCAGGTCGCACCGGACCGTAAATTTTATTGAATCATCGATTCGAGCAGGCCCGTTGCTGTCGCCAAAACCGCAATATGCACGACATCCCCTTCTTCGAGCAATACTCCTGGCGTAGGCAGAAAAGCACGCCCGCGCCGCACAATGGCAACCGGCATAATTTCGCCCGGCACCGACAGATCGCGCACAAAATGCCCCACCAACCGTCCAGTAATAGTTACCTCTGCGATCTCTACTTCACCGCCGCCAAACTGGATCGACGACACGGTCTCATCACCGTGCAGAATCCGGCGAATCGTATGGACGGCCCAACTTGTCGAACTGATTGTGCGAATGCCCAGCTCGCGGTAGATCGCCTCGCGCTGAGGATCGTAAATGCGCGCCACCACATTCGGCACACGAAAGACATCGCGGGCAACAGTTGCCGTAATGTAATTCGAATTGTCGCCATTGGTTACGGCTGCAAGTGCATCAGCGCGCTCAACGCCAGCCTCACGCAGCGTATCGCGATCAAACCCGACGCCCAGCACGGTTTGCCCGCGGAACTCACGCCCGAGGCGCTTGAACGCTTGCGGATTCTTGTCGATAACCGAAACTGAATGTCCCTCGGCGACCATCTGCTGCGCCAGCAGACTTCCAACGCGACCGCATCCGACGACAATCAGATGCATATGCCACCTCTACAAGCCAAGCAGGGTCAGAATCAGCGCCTTCTGAACGTGCAACCGGTTCTCCGCCTGCTCGAACACCACTGATTGCGAACCGTCGATAACGTCAGCGGTAACTTCTTCGCCTCGGTGCGCCGGAAGACAATGCATAAACAATGCCCCGGAACGGGCACGGCTCATCAGCGAGGCATTGACCTGGTAGGGTTGGAAGATTGGTCGTCGCCGCGCCGCTTCGTGTTCCTGCCCCATCGACGCCCATACATCAGTATAGACTGCGTCTGCGCCCTCGACGGCTTCAACCGGCGAGGGTGTGATCCAGATCGAAGCGTTGTGTTCGGCAGCAAGCCGTTCGGCGAGTGTCAGAATCTCAGGATCAGGGCGATAGTCGGGTGGGCAGCCGATCCGGATGTTTATCCCCAAAGTGGCGCCCAGCAGCATAAGGGAATGGGCAACATTGTTCCCATCGCCAACATACGCCAGCGTCAGTCCTGCAAGTTGCCCGTAATGTTCACGTAACGTCAGCATATCTGCCAGCGCCTGACAGGGATGCTCACGGTCAGAGAGCGCATTAATGACCGGTACAGTTGCATAGCGTGCCAGGGTTTCGACTGTCGCGTGCCGGAAGACCCGCGCTGCAATGGCATGCACCCAGCGGCTCAGATTGCGCGCTACGTCAGGGACGCTCTCACGCCCGCCCATATCGATGTCGTTTGCCGACAGATAACTGCCGTGCCCGCCAAGCTGGGTCATTCCAGCTTCAAAGGCGACACGTGTGCGCAGTGAGGGCTTCTCGAACACCAGCGCCAGCGTCTTACCCTGCAATGGCAGCGCCCCATGTGCATCACGAGCGTGCCCACCGTTTCGCCATTCCGCCTTGAGCGCCTGCGCACGATCCAGCAGCGCTTCAGCCTCAGTGCGCGTTAGATCAGCAGCGGAAAGAAAGTGCCTGACCATGTCGTTCCTCGTCTATTCTGCATCAAAGACTGCGTCAACGCTGACGGCGAAACCCTCCAGCAACGCCGATGTCGCCTGCGCGCCGCGCCCAAACGTTTCGTGTTCGCCGCGGGCATCACCCAATAGCCGCAAGACCATGATGGTCTCGTTGAGCGGATTGATGATCCAGTATTCGGGGATCCCGCCTTCAGCGTGATCGGTGCGTTTTTCGACCAGATCGCGCTCAGGCTTCTTATGACTCACGACTTCCAGCACGAGATTGGCGCCGGTCCAGAACTGTTCCTGACGGCGCGTATCACGTGCTGAACGCACTAGCAGCAGATCAGGTTCACGGTACTTCCCCGAATGAATGCGGAGACGCAATGGCGCAACCAGCACTTTACCGCCCTGAAGTTCATTTGCAGCCAAGAACGGCTGGCAGAGGAAGAGGAGAGTTGATTGATGACGATCAGACGGCACCGGTAGAACTTCGATATATCCATCGGTGAATTCGATCAGAGCGCTTGCATGACCGCTCAACCACAGATAATCCTCCTCGTGCCATTGGCCCTGGCGCGGTGCAGCACTGCACACCAGTGCATCGAGTTCTTCCTGGGAAGTGGTGATCGTTGAATGGTGCGAAACGAGCATCACCTTGCACTCTCGAATGCGGATGCAACTCCTCCTGCTGATGATATACGCATTGTACCACAGAGCAAGGGTCAGGGGTGAGGGCGCTGGTCGAACATCAGGGGTTCTGCCTCTTTGTCAAGCCATGTATCCTGATGCGGCACACCTTACAAAGAGATGGGCGCATCTGTGCCGTCGGAATAACATTCACTGAAAACCGCACCTTTTGCCGCTTATCGCCCGCTGCGCACCTAATCTTTATTTCGTGTACCATGACCGTGTCTTTCATCTGTGGCGCCCGTCCAGGAGTTCTCAGTTCTTGGTTCTCAGTTCTCGGTTCTCACAAGGAGCAAAGCATGTGGGGCGGTCGCTTTAGCGAACAGGTAGACGCGCTCATGGCGCAGTTCAACAATTCGTTTTCGTTTGATCGGCGTATGTGGCGCGAAGACATTCGCGGCAGCATTGCCTGGGCGCGTCAACTCGCCAGGGTCGGCATCATCTCAGCAGAAGAACGCGATACGCTGGTTGATGGTCTCAATATGGTCTATGCCGAGTTTGCCGAAGGACGGTTCGAGGTGCGTGAAACTGATGAGGACATTCACACCGCAGTCGAACGTCGCCTGGGTGAACTGGTCGGTACGGTTGCCGGAAAATTGCACACTGGTCGTAGCCGAAACGACCAGGTGGCGACTGATGTGCGTCTCTGGACGCTGGGGGCGATCCGGCGCATCGACGATGGGCTACGCGCCCTGCAAAAAGCATTGCTGGCACAAGCCGAAACCGCTGGCACCGCGCTTATGCCGGGATATACCCATTTGCAGCGCGCCCAGCCAGTGCTGCTGGCACACTGGTTGCTGGCGCACTTCTGGCCCCTGCAACGTGATCGTGAGCGTCTGGCGGACTGCGCAAAGCGAACGGCAACGCTTCCGCTAGGATCCGGCGCGATTGCCGGAACGCCGCTGATGGTGGATCGCACGGCGCTGGCTGCTGAACTTGGTATGACCACTATTTCCCCCAACAGTATCGATGCAGTCAGTGATCGAGATTTCATTGCAGAGTTTCTATTTTGCGCAGCGTTGATAGGGACGCACCTGAGCCGTCTGGCAGAAGACATGATTATCTACAGTAGCGCTGAGTTTGGTTTTGTGACTCTTGCCGACGCCTATAGCACCGGTTCAAGTCTGATGCCGCAGAAGAAAAACCCTGACTCGTTCGAACTGCTGCGCGGCAAGGCGGGTCGTTTGACAGGCGATCTGATTGCAGTGCTGACTGTGCTGAAAGGTCTACCCTCCGCCTATGACAAAGATCTGCAGGAAGACAAAGAACCTTTATTTGATGCAGCCGACACCCTCGAACTCGCGTTGCCGGTCGCGGCAGGCGCAGTAGCAACAGCGCGCTTTCATCCGGATCGCATGCGCGCAGCGCTCGACGATGCCATGCTGGCGACCGATCTTGCCGATTATCTAGTTGCGCGCGGCGTGCCATTCCGCGAAGCACACTATATTACTGGCAGGCTGGTGCGTGAAGCGGAGCAACGGGGTGTTGCGCTCTCAGCGCTGCCGCTCGAGGTCTTTCTCGCGGCGCACCCGGTATGTGAACCCGATGTACTTCAGGTGTTCGACTTCGACCGTTCAGTGGCAACGCGGCGCGTACCGGGCGCAACTGCGCCTGAAGCGGTGGATGAGCAGATCGCACAGGCGCGGCGATGTGTTGAGGAGCGATGATTCTGCTGCCGGAACAGTGCCCTTTCCCGCATGCACAGATGTCACGCCTGCACACAGCGATACGACACATCACGGGAGCGAGGGCATTTTGCTCTCGACTGCCTCCATGAGGGCGAGACGCCCTCGCTCCAAAGCGACCGGCGCAGAGATGAACGAACACCTGTGGACTATGTATGCATATCGTTCTATCAGATTTGATGCGAGACCTCCGCCACTGCAACCTGCAGTGCACGCACCGGCATCCAGAATGCGGCGAGCGTCCCCTTTCCTGGCGCGCTTTCAATGGTCAACTCGCCTCCCATCAACCGGCAGTAGCGCTGACTGATCGCCAGTCCCAACCCCGCTCCACGCTGCTCGCGTCCAATATCCTCCTCTGCAATCGCAAAGGGGACAAACAACGTCGCCATCCGCTCCGGCGCAATTCCCCTACCCGTATCGCGCACCCAAAACCGCAACCGCATCCAATCATCCTCTGTCGCCTCACATACCACTCCCACCTCCACCTCGCCGTCTGTCGTGAACTTGGCTGCATTGCTCACCAGGTTTAGCAGCACCTGGCGCACCTTCGCCGCATCCCCCCGCACCACCCCGACCGCCTCCGTTCCCACCATCACCAGATGGTTCCGATTGCGCCGGATCAACGGTTGCACCGTGGCCGTCACGTCGCGAACGATCTCCGTCACATCAAACGCCACCTCGTGCAGCGTCATCTGTCCGGACTCGATCTGCGCCATCTCCAGCACATTATTCGCCAGGGCCAGCAGGTGCCCGGTCGCCACCCGGATCGCCTCCAGGTCGGCGCGCGTCTGCGCCAGGCTCTGCCGCTCGATCCCGGTCTCGAGCAGGTGGCAGTACCCGGCAATTGCCATCAGCGGCGTGCGGATTTCGTGGCTCATATGCGCCAGAAACGCACTCTTGGCGCGATTGCCCGCTTCCGCTGCGTCGCGTGCGGCGATCAGTTCCTGCTGCACCGCCAGCAGGCGCTCGTTGTTGCGTTGCAGTTCCGCCCGAATGCGTCGCTCGGCGCTGATGTCGCGCCAGACGAACAGGCGTCCGCGGTACGTCTGGCGCGCATCGTAGATTGGCAGAATGCGCACATCGAACCAGCGTCGTTCGGTTCCGACCGCTACCTCAACCTCTTCTGCTGCTTCGCGCACCTCGCGGTAGCGCTCGACCATTTCGGGCCAGCGCGTCATTATAATATCGCGCGCGCGTTTGCCGACAATCTGCGTCGGCGGCAGCCCAATGAGTGCAGCGGCTGCGCGGTTAACCTCAACCACCCATCCATTCTCATCAACCGCCATAATCCCGTCGCTCATACTCTGCAATACCATATCGCGCGCAATCGGACGAATCTCGAGCATACGCAACCGGAACAGACTCCAGGCAAGCATCGCGAGCGACATAGCAAACCCGAAGGGTGTCAGATCCAGTTCTCCCCAGACACGTATCCCCGTAAGATCGAGTGTATTGGCAATCAGAGGTGCACTCACCGCTGTCAGCAACGCGCTAACCTGACTGTAGAACTGGTCAGGTGTTCGCAGAATAAATCGCAGCAGAACAGAGGCGCCAGCAAGTAGGCAGAGATAGGAGTATGCTGTATAGACCCAAAATAAGACACCGCGCACTGTCTCAACAAGTATGAAAGGATCTCCGATAATTAGAGTGACTGACTGCCGGAGCAGTCGCTGGGCATCATTGGTGAGGATAACACTCATCGTCAGGACCAGAACGATGCTCAGAAGCCAGACCCGACGGCGGTTGAGCCAGGGGAGCGAACCGGTATACTCAGCGGCAAACCAGAGCCAGGCGACCGGCAGAGCTGTGGTACCAACAAACTGAAACCTAACCCACCAGAGAGGCGGAGGAGACGACACATTGCTCAATCGCATCGCGTACCCGCATAACCAGATAGCTACGCTAAAGCCCATCAGACTCAACGGGAGCGCTCCTGGCATTGATCGGCGTTGCCAGGCGTAGCCGGCAATGCTGAGCGCTGCGATGCTCAGCATGAGGAGAAGGAAGGACGTGATACTGAAACTCATGCGGCTCCTCGTGCTAAGAGGAAGCGAAAACAAATACGCTGTGATGGGAGCGTACGGCGAACTCCTGCACGGAGAAACCAATCCTCAGGAACGAGCCATCAGAATCATTTGAGAGCATTGTACCCTTGACATATTTCCAATCTGTTTCCACAATAGTGACAATTCAATCATCCTGCTGGCGTTCCACGAGCCACTATACTTATTGCAATGAACACACCTCTGATTGTGATTGTTGGCGCTGCCGATACAGGGCGCGCACCACTGACTGCCGCGCTCCTTCGGCGGATGCTGCTGCAACGCACTATCGATGCGCGCGTTGAGTCGGCGGGGGTGCTGGGGCACGATAACGATCCGGCGAGTCCCGATGCACTCGCGGTTGCCGAACACCTGTCGCTCGACCTCAGCACCCACCGTGCGCGCAGTCTGAGTGCCGACCTGGTTGACGCTGCATCGCTGCTGCTGGCAGTTGATCGCGGAACTGCTCGAGTTGCACGTCTGCGGTTTCCACAGGCTGAAGCGCGCATCCATACCCTGGGAGAACTCGCTGGATGCGACCGGGATATCCCCGATCCATTCAAGATGCAGATCGGTCCCTGGTTGATCTACGCGCGAGAGATCGAACGTCTGCTCCATCAGGCGCTTCCACGTATTGTTGCCTTTCTACCGGAGGTTCCAACTGTTTCGACAGACAGTGAACTTCCCGCACCCTCGCAGGTTGTTGCGGAAGAACGGCGCGCAGCAGCTAAACGCACTGCCCAACTCCTCGATCTGATGACGCATATTCCTGGTATTGTCGAGTGGAGCACAGCGCGCGAACAGGTTGAAACCACGATTGCGCTCGCTCAGGCGTATCAAGCTGGGGCGTCCGATCTGATTGCCGCATACGGCGCGCTGTTGCGCGCCGCGCTCACGCTGACGCCGCCTATACCGGGCACGGCGCATCTAGCAGCTCTGCGTGATGCCATCGCACGGCTCGAACAACCTATTACGTCAGAGGACGTTGGCAGTCTGTCAGCGCGTCTCAGTGTGTGGTCGACCCTGGCGTGATCGACTGAAATCCTGCACAGCAAAAGTTCACCTTTCTCCTGGAAGCAAAGGCATCTTACCCTCATAGACGCGACGAGGGCGGATGCCCTCGCTTTCAGATGCGTATGCCAGGTGTGAACAGTTATCCTTCACACTTTGTTCGACAATCGTTACTCCTTGCGCTATAATGCAAAGGAGTTCGTAAAACTCTTCCCAGAGATTATTGAGATACTCTTCCCGACGCCTGGGTTTGGATGCCCCGACTCGACCTGATGCAGCGAGAGCGAGAGTGTCTATGACCGTGCAATTCTGGCTCTTTGGTCGTCACCCGCCATTGTTGCTGCGTCTGGTAGATCCCTAAACGCTTCTACCTTTTTTGTCACCAACAATCAGGCTTGCGCCAGCAAGATCCAATATGTGCCTTTTGATCGTACAAAGTATCAGAGTTTGCTAGAAGGACGAAATATGACAGCAGCGTTGACACTGTACCGTACAACAATCGGCAAAAAAGCAGTGATGGCAATTACCGGTTTCATCGGCTACGGTTTCGTCATCCTGCACATGATCGGCAATCTCAAGATTTTCGAGGGCGCCGAAGGATTTAATGAGTACGCCCACTTCCTGCGTACTGTCGGGTATCCGCTGGTGCCGGAGCGGGGTTTGCTCTGGACTATGCGTATTATCCTGCTGGCATCAGTGATTCTGCACGTTGTCGCCGCTATTCAGTTGACGCGGCTCGATTGGGCAAGCCGTCCCAGGGGATACCGCGAAACACGACGTAAACAGGCAACGTTCGCTTCACTGACCCTGCGCTGGGGTGGTCTGGCAATTTTTCTCTTCATTGTGTACCATCTGGCGCATCTTACATTTGGGCTGGGCATTCCCAACTTCGGTGGGCACGAAACCGCCTATCAGAACGTCGTCGCCGGGTTCTCGAACCCAATCAATGTCGTGATCTATATCGCTGCCGTCGGCGCACTCGGAATGCATCTCTATCACGGTGTCTGGAGCATGTTTCAGACCCTTGGGTTGAACGGGCCTCGCACTGATGGGCTTTGGCGCGGACTGGCAACCGTTTCCGGCATTCTGTTATTCCTCGGGTTTTCGACAGTGCCGATTGCTGTCATCACTGGTATAGTGCGCTAATGAGAACAAAGGTGCAGGGCCTCTTGTTGAAGCACACTAGAAAAGGGAAAACTCATGACTACTACCGATACTAGACCGACAACAGTCCGGCCTGCGACGGAATATCTTGATCCAAAACTCAACTCAAAAATACCTGAAGGTCCCATTGAGCGCAAATGGGAACGTCATAAATTCGAGATGAAACTTGTCAGCCCGACCAATCGGCGACGTTATACCATTATTGTCGTCGGATCCGGTCTGGCAGGCGCCTCAGCAGCGGCAACGCTGGCAGAAGCCGGGTACAATGTAAAGTGTTACACCTATCATGACAGTCCGCGTCGCGCGCATAGCATCGCTGCGCAGGGCGGTATCAACGCTGCCAAGAACTACCGCAACGATGGCGATAGCGTCTTCCGCCTGTTCTACGATACTGTCAAAGGTGGCGACTTTCGCGCGCGTGAGGCGAATGTCTATCGCCTGGCAGAAGTGAGCATGGCGATTATCGACCAGTGTGTCGCGCAGGGTGTGCCGTTTGCTCGTGAGTACTCCGGTTATCTCGATAATCGTTCCTTTGGCGGTGCACAGGTGGCGCGCACTTTCTATGCCCGCGGGCAGACAGGTCAGCAACTGTTGCTTGGCGCATACCAGGCGCTCAGTCGCCAGATTGGTCTGGGGCAGGTCAAGATGTTCTCGCGCACCGAAATGCTCGACCTGGTGGTCATCGATGGGCGGGCGCGCGGCATTGTGACACGCGATATGGTAACGGGCAAGATCGAGTCGCACGTCGCCGATGCGGTAGTGCTGGCAACCGGCGGGTACTCGAATGTCTTCTATCTCTCAACCAATGCCAAAGCGTCCAATGCAACGGCAATCTGGCGCGCCTATCGACGCGGCGCTTTTTTCGGCAATCCCTGCTTCACCCAGATCCATCCGACCTGTATTCCGGTTAGCGGCGACCACCAGAGCAAATTGACCCTTATGTCGGAGTCGCTGCGGAACGATGGGCGAGTGTGGGTGCCGAAAACGCCGGGCGATAAGCGTCCGCCGAGTTCGATCCCTGAAGATGAGCGTGACTACTACCTGGAGCGCAAGTATCCCAGTTTTGGCAATCTGGCACCGCGCGATATTGCATCACGTGCTGCGAAGCAGGTGTGCGACGAAGGGCGTGGGGTTGGTCCTGGTGGGCTTGGTGTGTATCTTGACTTCTCCGATGCGATCAAGCGTCTCGGCAGAAAGGTGATCGAAGAACGCTACGGCAACCTGTTCGAAATGTACGAACGGATCACGGGCGAGAACCCGTATGAGACCCCTATGCGCATCTACCCGGCAGTGCACTACACTATGGGCGGGTTGTGGGTTGATTATAACCTGATGAGCACTATTCCTGGTCTGTTCGTCATCGGCGAGGCGAATTTCTCCGACCACGGCGCCAACCGATTGGGCGCTTCGGCGCTAATGCAGGGGCTGGCAGATGGGTATTTCATTCTGCCATACACGATCGCCGATTATCTGGCTTCCACAAAATTTACGAAGGTTGATACAACCCATATTGCTTTCCGTGAAGCGGAAGCGGAAGTCACTGACCGTATCAAACGCCTGCTCAACACAAAAGGCACGCGCACGGTCGATATGTTCCACCGCGAACTTGGCAAGATCATGTGGGACTACTGCGGTATGGCGCGCAATGAAGCAGGACTGAAGCACGCCCTCGAAGTTATTCCGGAACTGCGCGAACGCTTCTGGCGCGAAGTGAAGGTACCCGGCGAGGGGAACGATATCAACCAGGAACTGGAAAAAGCCGGTCGTGTGGCTGACTTTATGGAACTTGCCGAACTAATGTGCATCGATGCGCTCCACCGCAATGAGTCGTGTGGCGGTCACTTCCGCGAAGAGCATCAAACCGAAGAAGGCGAAGCAAAGCGCGATGACGAGAACTTTGCGTATGTGGCAGCCTGGGAGTTCACCGGTTTAGGCACGAAACCAGTGCTGCACAAGGAACCGTTGTACTTTGAATACGTTAAGCCGACTATTCGCAGTTACAAGTAAGCATCTGGCGCAGGCGCGGAGAGCGTGTGCTATGTTGCAGAAGAAGTAGTACACATCTCTGCGCCGAAATGCCCTGGAAATAGAGAGAACGCTATGAACCTCACACTCCACGTCTGGCGACAGAAGAACGCCCAATCAGAAGGACGATTTGTAACCTATCAGGCGAAGAATATCATTCCTGACATGTCGTTCCTGGAGATGCTCGATGTGGTGAACCAGGAACTGATTTTGAAGGGTGAGGAGCCAATTGCCTTCGAGCACGACTGTCGCGAAGGAATCTGCGGATCGTGCGGGATGGTTATTAATGGCTATCCCCACGGCGGTCATCGGGGCACAACTACCTGTCAGTTGCATATGCGCCACTTCAAAGACGGTGACGTGATCACAATCGAACCATGGCGGGCGCGCGCCTTTCCAGTGTTGAAAGACCTGATTGTGGATCGCTCGGCGTTCGACCGTATCATTCAGGCAGGTGGCTTCATCTCCGCAAACACCGGTGTGGCGCAGGACGCGAATACGGTTCTGGTGCCCAAGCAGAATGCAGAAGCGGCAATGGATGCAGCCGCGTGTATCGGATGTGGCGCGTGTGTGGCAGCCTGCCCAAATGCTTCGGCAATGCTCTTCACCGCTGCAAAGATTACCCATCTCGGTCTGCTGCCGCAGGGTCAGCCCGAACGCTATACCCGCGTCGTGCGCATGGTCGAGCAGATGGATCGGGAAGGGTTCGGCGGGTGCACCAACATTGGTGAGTGCTCGGCTGCCTGCCCGAAGGAAATTCCGCTCAGTGTCATTGCACGGATGAACCGTGATCTGCTAGTGGCAAAGCTCAAAGGGGTGAACTAACCTCTACCTATGAAGGAGGAGAGACGTTTGCCACACGGCGTCTCTCCTTATTTTTCCGTAATGCACCCTCATGACCAGCGACGCCTTCCATCTGAGATAGTTGAGCGCCTCTTCAATGCCTGCGATGTGATCGCAGAAGGATTGGATGTGCCATCGGATGATGAGCGGCACCGAAGTGCTGCGCTCATCCTGGCACGGTTGATGTTCCTGTCGTTCCTCCGTGCCTGGAAACGTCGCTGGAACGGCGCTCCATTCCCGTTTGTGGAAGCCAGTGCAACCTCAAACACCAATACGCTCTTCGGACAGATTCCAGGGAGCATCATCGAATTGCACCATCACCCTCGTCCAGACGATGCTGCCCTGCATCGGGCAACGACGATCCTCAACGAGTTGCCATGGCATAGCAATGAGGTTTCTACTGCTGGACTCACGCCAGCGCTGATCGGACATGTTTTTGAACGTTATGTCGAGCGCAAGCGGCGCGGCATCTACTACACAGGCGACGATGTCACTACATACATTGCGACCCGCACGATCGTCCCGCGTCTGCTGGAAGCGCTTGCGCCGGAGGCAGAACGGATCGTGACCGACCTCATCCGCCGTGACCCGACACGCTATCTTCCTGCCGCTGCTCGACACGGTATTGAACAGACGCTGCCCCCCGCTGTTGCAGCTGGTCTCTCGAATGTTGCCCGACGCACTCTGTGGGACGTCACTGCGTCGGAAGAGTACGCCCTGCCCGGTGAAACCTGGCGTGATGTCATTATCCGGCGCAACCGCCTGCACGAAACCGTTGCTGCGCTCCGTTCCGGCATTATCGATCCGCCGCAGATTGTGACGCATAACCTCGACCTGATCCGTCTGATGGGCGATCTGTGCGCTGAATGGGAAACCTCTCGCCTGGATGAACTTGATACAGCGTTAACAAGTCTGACGGTGCTTGACCCAACCTGCGGCTCGGGGGCATTTCTCTGCGCAGCGTTCGATCTGCTGGCACATCTGATGCGCATCGTTGTCGGGCGTCGTAACACCGAGAGCGCTCTACCCGTTCCTATCGGGCGGCGACTGCGCGCAATCATCGAACACACCCTGTATGGGGTCGACGTGATGCCGGAAGCGACAGAGATCTGCCGTATGATCCTCTGGCTGCGTCTTGCCGCGCTTGTCGATGATCCTGATCTTCTGCGTGACCTTCGGTTCAACATCTATACCGGCGATGCGCTGACCGGTACACTTCACCAGTCAGACTATACAGTGTCTATTGATACATTTTATCATCAACGATCACTGTACTGGGGCATGGCGTTTCCAGGCATTCTGGAGCGTGGCGGTTTCGATGTCATTATCGGCAATCCACCGTATGTCGTACGCAGCGGGTTGGCATCCGATCCGGCGCTGCGCGAATATCAGACAGCAGCGACCGGCAACCTGTACGCGCTAGTGATTGAGCGCGCACTGCACCTGTTGCGTCCCTACGGGTGGTTCGGCATGATCGTACCGGTCGCCTCGGTTGCAACCGACAGCATGAAGCCGTTACAGCACCTGTATGCGCCATGGCGTCAGTGGCACAGCCACTACGCAGTGCGACCAGGAAAACTCTTCCCGAACGTTGACATGAATCTGACGATTACCATCATCCAGAAGACGCCAGCGCCAGGTGAACGCTACGTCAGTGGATACCGGCGGTTTCGCGCCTGTGAGCGTCCGCATGTGTTTGACACTCTCAGATACACGCCGCTGCCCCTTTTTGAGGGACTGAATGGCATGCTGCCCAAGCTCGGTTCGGCGTTAGAAGTTCGGTTGTTGCAGCGTATGCTGGCGCATGGACGCCGCGTACGCGACTACGTCGAACCTGATGGAGCAACTATCTACTATCACTCTGGCGGTCGTTATTGGCGTAAGGCGCTGCCGGAAAAACTCTCGTCACACTACAAACCGTTGCGGATACAAGCACGCATCGCACCGGTTATGCTTGCGCTGCTCAACAGTCATCTCTTCTACTGGTACTGGATTGCATTTTCGAACTGCATGGATGTTGTTGCGCGGGATGTCCTGGAGTTTCCGGTGTTTCGGTTAGAAGAGGTTGATCCGGCACCATTCGTCAGCCTGGTGACGCACCTGCTGACATTGTACCGCGAGAGCGCCACGACGCGCGCGCGCCGCGGCACACGAATCCAGACTAGCGAAACGACTATCGATGCGCGGCGCGCGCGCACAGTCATTGTCGCTATTGATCGCCTTCTGGCGCACCATTATGGCTTCAACGACGAAGAACTCGACTTCGTGCTGAGTTATGACCTGAAGTATCGGTTAGGACGGAGCGAGCGTCTCACGACTCATGCGTCAGATGACGCAGCGCACCGCGCGTATCAACGACACGCCGCGCAAGGCGTGCCACCCGTTGCCAGTCGTATGCCGAATGATCCGTCACAACGATGACACAGTCTGCCCACTTCAGCGCATTGTCCAGGTCTGGTTCGCACTGTAACCGCAGCCCCTCAACCTGCACTTCTGGCACATGCGGATCGTGGTAGGTCACCAGTGCACCCTTTTCGTGGAGCAGGTGAATGATGTCGAGCGCCGGAGACTCACGCACATCATCGACATCGCGTTTGTAGGCGACGCCCAGCGCAAGCACTCGACTGCCTTTCACCGGGCGACCAGCGTCATTCAGCGCATCTTGCACCTTTTGCACCCAATAGCGCGGCATCTCGGTATTGACTTCGCTTGCTAGATCGATAAACCGCGCAGTGTAGTTCAGCATTTTCAGTTTCCACGACAGGTAGAGCGGATCGATCGGAATACAATGCCCGCCTAGTCCAGGTCCCGGCGTAAACTTCATAAATCCGAACGGCTTGGTGGCCGCAGCATCGATCACCTCCCACACATCCAGTCCAAGTTTGTCGCACATGAGCAGCACTTCGTTCACCAGACCGATATTGACGGCGCGGAAGGTATTTTCAAGCAACTTGACCATTTCTGCCACTTCCGGGCTGCTTACCGGCACCACTCGTTCAATCGCCGTTTCGTACAGTGCGCGTGCCGTTTCCAGGCATGCAGGCGTTACTCCTCCCATGATCTTCGGCGTATTGCGCGTTGTCCAGTCGGTACGACCAGGATCGACCCGTTCAGGGGAAAATGCCAGGAAATAATCCACTCCGACCGTCAGACCGCTGGCTTCCAGGCGTGGCAGGATAACCTCTCGGGTAGTGCCGGGGTAGGTGGTGCTTTCCAGGACAATCAGGTGACCGGGTCGCAACCGATGCGCAATCTGCTCGGTAACTGCTATGATCGCTGAGATGTCGGGATCGCGCGTTTTGCGCAGTGGAGTCGGCACACAGATGCTGATCGCATCCAGGTCTGAGATCACATCGAAGTCAGTTGTGGCATCAAGCAGCCCATCGGCGCGCAGTTGCGCCACCACATCGGTTGGCACATCGTTGATATAACTGCGCCCAGCATTGATCGCAGCCACCCGTTCGGCACTGGTATCAAGACCCGTCACGCGCAGCCCGGCAGCGCCGAATACTGCAGCCAGCGGAAGACCAACATAACCGATGCCAATGATGCCGACATGCGCCGAGCGATCCGCAATACGCTGCAATAACCGGTCTTTAGACGATGATGCAGTCATAGTTTTCTATCCTTGATATCTGGAACGGAACCACTCAATTGTGCGGGCCAGTCCCTCAGCCAGCGTAATACGCGGCGCATAACCGAGAGCTTGACTAATCGCCTCAATACTTGCCAGCGAATGGCGCACATCACCCGCTCGCGGTGGATGATGCTCCGGAATCAGATGACTCCCCAACACACGGTTGATTTGCGCTGCAAGGTCAAGCAGCGAGGTGCGTTCGCCAGCGCCGACGTTGAACACCGTCGAACAGCTGGCGGGTGCATCCGCCGCTGCCAGGTTTGCATCGACCACGTTCTCGATATAGGTAAAATCGCGCGACTGCAATCCATCGCCATAGATGATCGGCGGCAACCCGCGCACCATGCGATCAATGAAACGCGGGATCACGGCGGCATATTCGGAGTGCGGGTCCTGTCGCGGACCAAAGACGTTGAAGTAGCGCAGTGCAATGGATGGCAAACCATACACGACGCTGAACGCCATACAGTACTGTTCGCCTGCCAGTTTCGACACCGCATACGGGGAGAGCGGCTGCAACACCTGCGTTTCGACCTTGGGTAGCGTCGGCGTATCCCCATAGACCGACGACGACGAAGCGAAGACCACCCGCCGTACACCGGCATCGCGCGCTGCCACCAGCACATGGAGCGTCCCGGTCACATTGACTGCATTGGTCGTCATCGGGTCGTCAACCGAACGTTGCACCGACGCCAGCGCCGCCTGATGAAAGACAACTTCGACGCTGGCGACGGCGCGCCGGACAGCATCGAAATCGCGCAGGTCACCTTCGATAAGTTCTATGTCGTTATGCAGATGCTTTACATTTTCGTACCGCCCGGTCGAAAAATTATCGAACACACGCACCCGATCGCCGCGGCGGAGCAGCGCCTCAACCAGGTGCGATCCAATAAACCCGGCGCCACCAGTCACCAATACATGAGCCATAGATTGTCCTCATATCAGGGAACGAAACGATACTCCAGACGCGGCGCTTGCGGTTGCACAATGGCACGCAACCCGAGCGGATCAGCAGGTTGCAGATTACGTTCCAGATGCGCCTGCAACAGATCGCGCAGCGTATTGTACGCGCGGTACCGCACAACCAGCGCATCACTCAAGCCAGCCAGATTCTTTGCACCCTCAATAGCATCCTCTAGATTGCCTAGTTCGTCGATCAGACCGAGCGCCTTCGCCTGGCGCCCGGTGTAGATCCGCCCATCGGCAAGGCGGATCACCTCGTTGCGCTCCATGCCGCGCCCTTCGACGATCACATCGACAAATCCTTGGTACGCCTCATCAACCAGTGCATTCCAGATCGCCTCTTCTTCGGGCTTCGGCGGGCGCAGCGGCGACCCGATATCCTTTAGGTCACCGCTCTTGTAGACGTATTCGCGCAAACCCAGCCGCTCGAACGCCTCATCGTAATTTAACAGCGACACAATGACGCCGAGACTGCCAGTCAGGGTATCCGGGTTGGCGTAGATGCGCTCGCCTGCCATCGAAATGTAGTAGCCGCCGCTCGCAGCGACCGTTCCCATCGAAACGACCAGATGCTTGCCCCTATCGCGCAGTTTCCTGAGTTCGACATACAACTCATTGCTGGCAACGACACTGCCGCCAGGACTGTCAACGCGCAGTACGACTGCTTTCACGCGCGAGTCGTTGGCAGCAGTGCGGATCTGCGACAGCAACTGCTCGTGGCTCAGACCCGTGCTGAAGAGACCATCCACATCCGCGCCAATGACCCCACTGACAGTAATCACAACAATCCGATCTGTCCCGCGACCGGAGATGACCTCTTCCTGCCATTTGCTCCCCGGAACTGTCGCAGCCGAACTTCCGCCGCTGAACGTCAGCAGAAGCGCCATCCCGCCCAGCGGCAGAATGGCGCACGCTAGAATGATACCCAATACGATGGATACAATAATCACCCACGTCCGATCTTTGCGTGGTTGAACTGGTGTGGGTGGAAGTGTCATTTCGCTCATACGTCTCTCCTTGCAACTCTAGATGCATTCCAGAGCGCTGGCAACAGAGGGTATGATACCACATTGCAGTCGCTAGAGACGGATGAGTGGCAGATACACGTGACGCACCTGTTCGATGACACACAGAGTCACCGGAGGCAGCGTCGAAGTATTGACCCGCACTTCCCGATCAGTGATAGCCATCACATCGGCAACGGTCAATACGGCGCTCAGTATTGATATCGTCGTTGAAATCAGTCACCTTCATGCGCGGGAATTGAAAGTTGCTGCCGCCGTCGGTCAGGGGACGGTTTGTATGGCGCCCCTGATACCCGGTAGTTCCGGATTGGTGTGAGTTCGGATCTGTGCTACGACCGATACCGGCAACCTGCGTTTCGGGCGCGCAACCCACAGTGCTGCCAGTAGCATGTTGTGGTGAGATGTGGTACCATAGCAATGTGATACATTCACCAACAACACAGCGCATGCCTTTCAGCCTGATCCTGATCGGGCTACTCGTTGCACTGACGCTGTCATCATGCACAGCGGCTTCCGCCGATTCCGCCCCTATGGTGCCAGTACGCGTCCAGGAAGCATACTTCTACAAGCCGCCACGTGATGGAACAACGGCGCAGGACCTTGCAGCGCGCGCCGATCTTATTATTCTCACCCGTACCGACGAGCCGTTCCGTGATGCGGTGCGCGACGCCGGTTACTCCGGCGTCATTTTGCAGTATATGCTTGCCGCCGAGGTCAGCGGTCCTGTCGACGCAGTGCGCGCCAATGCGCCCTGCAATGCACAGCACCGTCCCTGGCGCAATCAGGCGGCGTTTCGTATTGGCGAGTTCTGTACGCTAATCCATCCCAATGACGATTGGTTCCTGCACAACGACAGGGGGGAACGTCTCTACACGAACTGGCCCGGTCATACCGGCTATTTTTACCATATGAACCCCGCCAATCCAGGGTGGCGTGCTTTTCTGATTGCACGTTTGCGGCAGGAGCTCAACGGTGATGCACAGGAACCTGCGCTAGGGTACGATGGCGTCTTCCTAGACAATGTGGCGTTGAGTCTGTGGAAGTTGCGCACACAGGTCAGCAACAGCGACGGTATGGTGCGCGAGTTCGAGACCGACGATGCCTACCGCGCGGCATGGATCGGGTTGTTGCGCGACCTGTCAGACGCGCTACGCCCAACGTGGCCCGTTTGGGCAAACCTGATTGGCGACTCTTCCCCCAGCCGGGGTTGGAACGACTATCTCTCCTACCTGGACGGAGTGATGGTGGAAGCGTTCGCTACCGGGTGGCGGAACGACGTACCGCCGGATCAGTGGGAGCGAGGGTTGACGCAGGCGGAGGAGACGCTACGGCAGGGCAAGGGATATCTAGCGGTCGTTCAGGCGCGCGATCAGGCGCTCCTCCCGTTCGCCCTGGCGTCATACCTGTTGATCACCGACGGTCGCCGTGCCTTCTTTCGCTATGCCGAAAAGGGCGATTATGCGATCTACCCGCACTATCCGTTACTCGACATTGATCTGGGTGCGCCTGAAGGTCCGCGCTACCGGCAGAGTGATGGCGCCTGGCGGCGTGATTTCGCCCACGGCTATGTGGTTGCATATCCAGACACGAAAACCGCCCGGATTGTTCTCAACGGCGAAACCCTCACAGAATAACTACACGCTCTCGACGGTTGCTTTCACGCCGAGCGCAGCGAGCATGCCGCTGATTTCGTTCAGGTAGAGAGCATTCATCACCAGAACAACATCTGGTTGATAGTCGCGCAGAAGATCCGGCGCAACGATCTGTTGCCCGCTGCCAGCGACGAATTTACCTTGCTTGCGCGGGTTCACATCGACAACCAGCGTTACCGCCTGAAGATCGCGGAAAATGTTCAGGAATGTGACGCCTTTTGAGCCAGCGCCCCACACCACTGTGCGCGCCTTACGCTGCGCAAGGTTGTTCAATCGGGTGCGCCATTCGCGCACCTTTGCGCGATACCGCTCGCCAAACGTCTGCACGTCGCGCGCCATCTGCTCGAAATCCAGCCGGGTGCGCGCCGATGGCAACACTTCCCCCGGCACCGGTTGCGCCTCGATTGCCAGAAACTGACCGCCGAACTCCTCACGCACATCGAGAACGTGAAAACCGGACGTTTCGAACAGATATGTCAGCGATGCCGGGCTGAAGTATGAACAGTGCTCATAGATGATGTCCCAGATCCCCAGATCGCGCAGTGTCCAGAGCACATTTGGAACCTCAACATACACTACCGGACTGCGATCAGGTCCGATCGCGCGACGAATCTCCGCGAGAAATGCACATGGATGGTCGATATGTTCAAGAACGTGGCGGCATACGATCAGGTCTGCCGGTTCGTGGGCATACGCCTGGCTGAAAAAATCAACGACGAAACGCACGTCCGGTTCCGCAGCATCACGCTCCGGGTCGGGGACATAACTCTTATCGAAACCGATCCCACGATTGCCGCCTGCACGACAGATCTGGCGCAGAAAATCGCCCTTGCCACATCCGATCTCAAGAATATCCTTTCCACGCAGATCATAGCGTTCGATCAAACGTTCCGCCAGATCAGTTGCATACTGCTGAAAACGTCCTGAAAAGTGGAGTGAATTTTCGTACTGCTGCGAATAGTCCATATTGGATGGATCGAACGCATAGTTGGAGATATGACTGCACTGCGAGCAGTACCCCAGCATCAGGTCGCCGCGTGGCGCCTGCAATGCCGCCTCGCGCGACTCCCACAGTACATTGCAGTAGATCGGCATCTGCGGCACGTCCATGAACATTGTGAGGCTGCGGGATCCACAGATTGGACACGACAGCGTCTCGTCTGCCGGTCGTTGCCGGAAGGAAGCAGGATCAGGATGCATCACTGTTGACCTCGTTCACACGGTATGGTGACGAAGGATATGGTGTTTCGCCAGCAAGCACGTCCTGCATCATCGCCACCAGCATACGCGCGTGCTGCGTCGGGTTGAAACGCTGGAGGGCGTCCTCGCGCGCCTGTGCAATCATGCGTTCGACTTCTGACGCATTCACCGGATCGAACGCCCAGCGCAGCACTTCAACATAACTGTCGGGCGAACCGGTGACGATCAATCCGTTCTCGCCGTGACGAACATAGTCACGAACACCAAAAGCATCATTGACAATTACCAGTTTCCCAAGCGCCATTGCGTTCAGATAGGTTTGCTGTCCGCTCGCGCGCTTCGTTCCCATGCGCAGCGGCACAACCACAACACTCGCACCGCGCAGCAACTCTGAAAATACGTTCGTCGGCACCTGCCCGGCACGCACATTTGGTGGAAGATTCGGGTATCCGTCAAGTTTGCGTGTTGCGCAAATGAACTGATATTCAGGCAGTGCGCGTGCTGCCTCAACCAGCGGTCCGTAATCACGAAATGAGTTACCACCGGCAAAGATGTATGTTCCTCGTTCAACCGGTTTTACACGTTCTTCTTCCGTCAACGTATACATGTATGGAACAAAGCGAACTTTGTTCGGATCAATGCCCCAGATCAGTGGAAAGAGACGTTGTTCATCGCTCGACAGCAGCACGTAGCGACTGATTGCGCGATCGGCGAATCGCACGATAATGCGGTCGACGACGGCGCGCCAGCCGGAGTTGGGTTCCCATGCCTCGCCACAGAAGACGATGATTGGACGCCAGCGACGTGGAAGAAAACTTAACAGGAATACCGCCAGCACTTCCGGTTTGAATCGCCCTCGACCGGTGAACAGCAGTAGACCTTCGTAGCGCGTCGCTGCCTGCAAAACCCCCCAGAGTAGAGCAAGTTCACCGCGCAGATTGTAGCCGGTCTCATATCTCCAGGGCGGCATCGCTATTTTGCTGAACATCGCAGCAAACTCTGGAATACCCAGAAGGTAATCCAGCGATGTGCCGCATCCGGTGCGTCGCGTGATGTGATTCAGCACGGGAAGCCATCTTCTCATCTTTTCCGCCTCACATAGCGGCACGGGGTCGGGTGACGTTGTTGACGTGACCCCCAGACCTGATTCATGGTCGCGTGACCAACGGGAGCCAGATATGCTGATAAGGTTCTCCAGGTCCTGGCGTCGGCGTGGCGCTGGGTGTCGGCGTAGCGCTGGGTGTCGGCGTAGCGCTTGGCGAACCGCCTGCCGAAAGTGGTTGCACGGTGATGTCGCCAAAACTTGCATCTATGTGGTGCGCCACCAGCAGCAATGATCCCTGACTCAGCGGTTGATCGCCCGCTGGCGCCGTTCCTTCCACCGTCCATCCGACCGGTTCCGTTCCGCCTGCGGGCCACACCTTCAGCCAGTACCGGTGAGCGCCGCCGGTATCGGTCTGCACCCGCATTTTGAAGATGTACGTTTCGCCAATCGTCAACCGCATGGCAGTCAGATCACGCGCGAATACCGTTGTTGCGCCGGTGTCGAGGTGCAGGTGAAAGATGCGCTGCGATGAACTGCTGTCTGGAAAGCGATCCAGGCGGTACCACCCCAGCGCCCCCATTGGATAGTACACCCAGCGCGGCTGTGTTTCCATAGCGGGTGGCGCGTCCCAGTGCCCCTGCCAGCGCAGCAGCAGCCCGACTCTCGGTCCGCCGCTGTTCGGTCGCTGTCCACGGTACATATCGATTTCATGGATCGTGACCGGCACAGTCACTTCGTAGTTCTGCCACGTGACATCCCCGATTGCCAGCAACCGGTCGTAGCCGGTCCACACCGGACGCACGCTGTCCGCTTCTAACGCCCACAACCCATCGACCGGTTGAGCCGCGTCGCTGACCCGCTCTGTGGTTTGCCAGTCAACGGCATAGGGAAGTGGCCAGGTCGCTCCCGCCACATAATTCAGCGTTACTGTCCGGGTACTGGTGTTTCCAAGCCGATCGACCGCCGTGATCTCCAGGGTATTCTCGCCCGGCGTCAGTTCGTTCCGGTCGATCTCGATATTGAACTCCCCCGCAGTATACACTCTGCGCCAGTTCCGCTGCGACTCAGGATAGGACCCTGGTCCTGGCATCAATGGTCGATCAGCGCCCCCGTTCAGGCGATAGCGCAGGGGCCAGTCCGGTGTGTTGAAATTGCTGAATGTGGTGTCGAACCCATCACTGTCGCTCACCATTCCCATCACATTGATCCAGCGCTGCGGCACCCCACGTGCTCCGAAGGTCTGAGTATCGCCGTCCCATACGTCAATCACCGGGTTGCTCCCCACCGCCGTCGGCAGGACGCGGAACACGCCGGTTGCGCGCCGTTGATTCCCGGCGACATCGGTGACGGTCAGGGTGTAATGGTAGGTCGTTGCCGGTTGCAAGCCGGATATGGTGAAACTGTGCAACTGGCTCAACGGACGGCTCAGCGTCCCGCCCGACGCGGTACGCGAGGCATAGGTCAACTGCGCTGTCGTCGGTTCGTCGGTAAAACCCTGCACGTTAAGTGTGGTTCCACTGACCGTATGCGGCGGCATGGCGAGCAACGGCGGGGTGACATCGGTGAACGACAGCGGATCATCAGGGAGCGGGGCGCTTGCAACGTGGAAATAGTCGATTGCGGCAGTGAACGGCTGCGCGTAGCGGTTGGTCGGATCCGCATTCCCGGCGAACACGCCCACGCTGGTCACTGTCAGCGCAATGGTTGCGGTGTGGAATGTCGTCCAGCTCGTCCCGTCGAACGAGTAGCGAAACTGCCAGTTCGCGCTGCTGCGCGTTATGCGCAACCAGGTCGGATGACCGGGGCTGGTCAGCGTACTGAAGTTGAGCGACGTTCCGCTCCCGCCGGTGATCCGTCCGACGAACAGGCGCACCTGCTCGACCCCTGCGCTGGTGCGGTTGCTCGAAATATCGAAGCGCACGTAGTTGTTGTCGTCCGCCTGCGCAATCAACCCCTGCATTGCGATATGCCCACTGACCCGCGAGTTGAACTTTGCGATGACATCGAAGTCGGCGTTTGCTGTCGTTTGTAGCAGGCGCACCGCCGTGTTGCCAGCGTTCCATGGATCATGCGGCGGACCATCGGGAACGATGAGACGAATATCAGTTCCGGTGAATGCATAACTGGCGTCGCCGCGCGGGTTGACGAACGTCCAGGCGCCGAGACCGTCGGTGCGGTTGAAGTCGTCGGACACGAGCGAACCCGATGCCGGTGTTATCAACGATGCGGGCGCGCCGATGGACGGTGTTGGCGTGGCAGTTGCCGCCGCTGTCGTGAAGACCTGCGGCGCAGAGAAGGCGTTCGTTCCATCGGCGCGGTAGGCGGTGATCCAGAACCGGTAGGTTGTGGCGGGCGCCAGGTCGAGCAGAACGGCAGTATGGACGAACCCGTCGCCGCTGGAAGGCGCCGTTTCCGTCCAGGTGCCATCGGCAGGACCGTAGAAAACGGCGCCGCCAGCAAAGAGGTTGGTTGTCCAGCGGACGGTAGCGCTGCCAGCACCTGCTGTGACCTGGATGTTCTCGATACGCGGCGACGGATCGGCGGAGGCTGCCAGCGCTCCTGGCAGAAGCACAAGGATGATTGCAAGCAGATAACGGATCGGCATTGTCGTAAACTCTCATGCGCTGACGCAGACGTCAGCATGGTTTCGTGTCTGATACTCCGAAAACCGGCAGCGTTATGGAGATTGAGAAACAAATCCGGTATACCGCGCTAGCCGTGGGGCTGATGGAAATTGAGAATTTAATCCGGTATGCGCCTCGCGCCGTCGGGCTGAAGCCCTCAGCTATGCGAGGCGAAGCCCGCCTGCGCGGGCTATACCGGATTATGTATTCAAAAGACCATTACGCACTGGCAATCGCACTGGCAAACATCTCCACCGTCACCACGTCTGCTGACACGCCCAGACGCGCCAGATCGCGCTGGATTTCGTCGCGGTAGATCGGATTCATCACAATAACCACGTCTGGTCGATACTCGCGCAAAAATGTCGGACTGACGATCTGTTGCCCGGTTCCTGCCATGAACATGCCATGCTTGTGCGGATTGATGTCCACGGTATACGTGATCTCACGCTCGATGCCAAGCGTGGTGAGGAACGCGACCCCTTTCGATCCCGATCCCCACAGCACCACCCGTCGCCCGGCGGCGTACTGATCGTTGAGATACGACCGCCAGCGGTGCAGCACCTGCGGCACTTCACGACGCAACGTTGCAACCCCTGCAGCCGTGCGATCCAGGTCATCCTCCAGACCGGGAAAGATGCGCCCGGCGCCACTGCCCGGTTGCGCCTCGATCATCAGATACTGGTCGCCGTAGTCGCGCCACAGGTCGATCACATCAAATCCGCACCGCCGGAAGAGACGCGCGAGTGAACCAGGGGTAAAGTAGGAACAATGCTCATAGTAAATATCCCAGAACCCGATCTCCTCCAGCACGCGGGTTGTGTCTGGAACCTGAAAGAAAACCGTTGTGTGGGGCTGATCGGCAAGCGTGCGTCGAACCATCCCCACAAACGCTGCTGTCTGATGGATGTGCTCCAGGGTCATCTTGCAGACGACGAAATCTGCATGCAGATGGGCATATTTTTCGGAATAGAAGTCGGTGATGAACGTCACACGCTCGCTGGGGCGCGCCAGGCTGCGCTGCGCAACATATGCCGGGTCGATGCCGATGCCGCGATTTTCGCCCAGGTCGCACAGCAGAGTGATGAACTCCCCTTTGCCACACCCGATTTCAATAATGTCCTTCCCGCGCAGGTCGTAGCGTTCAATTAGATGCTCTGCCAGCCGGCGCGCAAACGCATTGAACGTCGGCGAATACCCCTGCGTTTCTTCGTAGCGTTCGGAATACTCGTGGAGCGACGGGTCGAACGCAGTATTGCTGATGAACCCGCATGCCCGGCAAAAGCCGAGGCGAATATCGCCACGCGGATAGGTGATGGCTTCCTTGCGGGTGGGGAGCAGCAACACGCTGTGTACTGGCACGCGCTCCAGTTCGTAGAAGATCTCCATTCCGACAGCGCTGCAACTTGGACAGGGTATAGCAGCCATAGCGTTCCTCTTGCATACAACTGGCGTACTACACAATAATCGGACTGGGGATGGGAATGATGAACCTGCCGCCGCGCTGCCGATACTCCGCCTGCTGACGCAGAATCTCGTCGGCGAAGTTCCACGCCAGCAGCAGGACATAATCCGGTTGCTGCTCCAGCAGCGCTGTGGGAGGGACAATCGGCAGATGGCTGCCGCTCATGAACTTGCCCTGCTTGTATGGATTCAGATCGGCGACAAAATCGATCAGTCGGGTGTCGATCTGGCAGTATGCCAGCAATGTGGTGGCTTTGGCGGCAGCGCCATATGCAGCGATCCGTTTGCCCTGCCGCTTCAATTCGTGCAACAGCGCCATCAATTCGTCGCGAATAATGTGCACCCGGTCGGCAAACGAACGATAGAAATCAACCCGATCCACGCCGCGTTCGCGCTCCATCGCCAGCAAGTCCCGCACCCGTTCGCCAACATCCTCGCGCCGCGCAACGAACAGGCGTAACGATCCGCCATGGATTGGAGTGCGCTCGACATCGTTGAGGTACAGACCATTGGCGCGGAACAGCCGGTCGAGCGCTGTCACTGAGAAGTAACAGAGATGCTGGTGATAAATAGTATCGAACTCGCAGTGATCGACCAGATCAACCACATATGGGCATTCGATCACTGCAATACCGTCATCCTTGAGCATAATGCGGATACCACTCACGAAACCGTTGAGGTCGGGCACATGCGCCAGGACATTATTTGCCAAGAAGACATCAGCAGCCTTGCCCTCGTTGCGCAATTGCAGCGCCAGTTCTCTGGTAAAAAACGTATTGAGGGTAGGAATGCCAATCTTCCGCGCAGCCTCTGCCGGGGCGCGTGCCGGGTCGATGCCGAGCACCGGAATGTTGCGTTCGACAAAGTTCCGCAGCATATAGCCATCATTGCTGGCAGCCTCGACCACCAGGCTTTCCGGTCCCAGCGGACGCGACGCCATGATCGCCTGGGCGCTGCGGGCAAAATGGTTTAGCAACGATTTCGAGACTGACGAAAAGTAGGGGTATTCGGCATAAAACAGCACTTCGGGATCAACGGTTTCCTGAATCTGGAGCAGCGCCGAATCCGGGCAAAACACCAGCGTCAGCGGTGCGAATGGCTCCTCACCGCCGAGTTGATCTGCCGTGAGCAACCGATCCGCCAGCGGCGTGACGCCGAACGACAGGATCGGCAGCAGATTGGGCGAACCGCTGGCACGGCAGCGTTGTTCAACACGGTACAGCATGGCAACCTTCCTCATCTATCACTCGCTGCTACGCCGATCCAACCGCCAGCGCCTGCTCAGACCAGCGCAACGACGAGTCGAGTCGTCCCGACGCGATCAATTTGCGAATACGGTCGATGCGCTTGTACCGCGGACCCTCAAAATCTTCGAGTTTCAACCCGATTGTGCGGTAGGCGTCGTAGAGTTCCTGCGCGCCCTTTCGCGCATCCCAGACAGGCTGAAAACTCGGCAGCACGCGCTGAATCTTCGAGCAATTGACGCGGTAATTTCGCTTATCGGATTGTGCGCCCTCGGCGAACTGAATCCGGCATCCGGGCACCGTCTCATACACAATCTGCGCCAGATCGCGGATGCGATAATTATCCTCATTGCGCCCGACGTTGAACGCCTCGTTGTGGATCAACTCGCGTGGCGCTTCGAGCACGGCGATAAACGCGCGCGCAATGTCGGCGATATGCACAATGGGTCGCCAGGGTGTGCCATCGCTCTTCAGGTAGACCAGACCCGTCGTGTATGCCCAGGCGACAAGGTTATTCAGCACCAGGTCGAAGCGCAGACGCGGCGATACACCATAGGCAGTAGCATTGCGCAAATATGTTGGGCTAAAGTCGGCATCGGCGAGTTTCGCTAGGTCTTTCTCAACCAGAACCTTCGAGCGACCGTAGGGGGTCACTGGATTGAACGGCGAGGTTTCGTCCAGCATATCATCACCGGCAGCCCCATAGGCGCTGCACGACGATGAGAAAATAAAGCGCTTGATGCCTGCCTGCTTTGCCAGCATCGCTAGGCGTACCGACGCCAGATAGTTGATTTCGTAAGTCAACTGCGGATCGAGGTCGCCAAGCGGATCATTTGACAGACCGGCGAGGTGCATTACAGCATCGACGCCGTGCAGATCGGACGCTTCGACATCACGAATATCTTTCCGAATCTCCGGAACCTCGACCGGCGGCTCGCCGAACGTGCAATCCTCGAACAGATCGCTATCCAGACCAATCACCTCATAGCCGCGTTCGAGCAGCATCGGTGTGAGCACCGTTCCGATATACCCTTTGTGTCCTGTGACTAACACGCGCATGGTTGCATCCTTTCAGCACATTCCCATCGGATACGGCGACGCTACTCCCAGATCTTCCAGGGTGCTTTGCCGGTTTGCCAGAGACTTTCGAGCAACTTTTTATCGCGCAGCGTATCCATACACTGCCAGAAGGAGGTGTGTTTGTATGCCATCAGTTGCCCTTCGCGCGCCAGGCGCTGCAATGGCTCACGCTCCCAGGCAGTATCGTCGCCGTCGATATAGTCGAACACTGCCGGTTCGAGCACAAAAAATGCGCCGTTGATCCATCCCTCGCCAGTCTGCGGTTTTTCATTGAACTCGATGATTCGATCCCCATCCAGTTCCAGGTGCCCAAAGCGCGCTGGTGGACGCACAGCAGTCAGCGTTGCCAGTTTGCCATGTGATCGGTGAAATTCGAGCAGGGCATGCAGATTAACATCCGAAACACCGTCGCCCCAGGTCAACATAAAGGTCTCATTGCCGAGATACGGCGCCAGGCGTTTGATCCGCCCACCGGTGTTCGTCGGAATGCCGGTATCGATCAATTCCACATTCCAGTCCGGACGATAGCCGCCATTCATTTCAACGACGCCAGAGCGCAGGTTGACCTTCAGATTGCTGTTGAGCGAGCAGTAATCAACCATGTACTTCTTGATGACTTCCCCTTTGTAGCCGAGGGCGATGACAAAGTCTTTGAAGCCGTAATACGAGTAGTGCATCATAATGTGCCAAAGGATCGGGCGACCGCCGATCTCGACCATTGGTTTCGGCTTAACTTCAGTCTCCTCCGAGAGGCGTGATCCGACTCCACCTGCGAGAATAGCGACTTTCATAGCGAGTTCCTCCGTGCAACCGTTGTAAGATCCGTTTTACGCATGCGGCGTAGCGCCCGTGCCCCTAGTTGACGTCCGGCATGCACAACATCATTCCCCATCCGCGCCCAATTGTGATCGGAGGCAATCCAGTGCAGTAAGGCAACATAGCAGCGTCGTGTCTCCTCCGGTGGGAGAGGTGTTGCGCGAATGGCTTTGATGTACTCGTAGAGTGTGCGAAAATACGGCATCACGATTTTGCCTTCGTTCGCTGGATCGAACCAGGCGGCACGGGCACGCAGTTTCGCCACGCGCACTGACTGCGCCGGATGACGGCGTGAAATGAACAGATGCTCAGGCACTTCATAGAAGGGTCCGAGCAACCCCAGTCGCGCCAGCAGTATCCGATCTGATGGTACATATGCGCCTATCAGCGGTGTGCGTCGCAGCACATCAGCGCGTATGACGCCGAATACCTGAAAGCAGGGATGGCCGATGCAGATCAGGTCGTGAAAGCGAACGCTCGCCAGAGGCGATTCAGTGCGCAGACGTTCGTCGTAGGTGTACAGCGTATGACCTGCCGGGTCGATGACACGGGTGCGACTGAAGGCGAGCACGACCTGCGGATCACGGTCGAGCGCCGCCACGCACCGTTCAAGAAACGTCGGTGCGATCAGATCATCGTGGGCATGCCACTTGAAATACACGCCGCGCGCCAGACTGAAGGCATAGTTGAAATTCCACGCTGCACCGCGGTTGATCTCGTGGCGCACATACCGGACGCGGGGATCACGCATCGTGTACGCGTGGCAGATCTCTGGCGTGGCGTCGGTTGAGGCGTTATCCGAAATAATCACCTCAAAATCGCCAAATGTCTGTGCCAGGATGGAATCAATCGCCTGACTCACAAAGTTTTGCCCGTTGTAGATGGGGAGCGCAATACTGACACGCGGTACATCGTTGCTCATGCCTTTATGCACCCTTATGACCTTCCTGCCGATTTTCCGCCTTATGTCGCCCAGGTTGCTTTATGTATCACCAGACGGGTCGCGACCGCGAGGTCGTTCAACATTTCCCAGCGCGTTCGCCGCAACCACCACTGCATATGGGCATAACAGAGCAGACGATCGTGCCATGCCAGCGGCACACGCCCGATCACGCGCAGGAGTTCGAGCGTCCACCGCCAGTGAGTCAGCTCGATCTTGCCGCGATTACGCGGATCGAACCAGACCTGACGCTTCTGATAGTCACGATTTGCCTGCACTGAGGCTTCCTCGTGATCGCGTCGCAGGAAAAGATACTCCGGCACTTCGTAGAATTCGCCCCGCAGGATCAACTCAGCCAGCAGGATCATGTCCGACGACGAATAAGCGCCGATCAGCACCGTCTGGCGCAATACGTCGGTGCGAATGAGCCCAAAGATTGCGTTGATCCAGTTACGCGCCACCCGCAAATAGGCATAATACCGGGAGAACGCCGACGCCTGGCGAAAGTGCAGGCTGTCTTCATCGTAGCCAATCACGCGATCGTGTTCATCGATAAACACGGTTTTCGAGTGACAGAGTACAACGCTAGGATGAGCATCGAGCACGGCGACGCACTGTTCGAGATAGGTTGGCGCGAGCAGATCATCGTGGGCATGCCACCTGAAGTACATACCGCGCGCCAGATGAAACACGCGGTTGTAGTTTGGTGCAGCGCCCAGATTGCGCTCGTTCCGCACATACCTGATGCGGGGATCACGCATCGTGTACGCGCGGCAGATCTCCGGCGTGGCGTCGGTTGAGGCGTTATCCGAAATAATTACCTCAAAATCGCCAAATGTCTGCGCCAGGATCGACTCCAGCGCTGAGGCAAGGTACCGCTCACCGTTGTATACTGGTAAACCGATGCTCACTCGCGGAGTTGGGTCTTTCCCGATTCGATTGACGACCATACGATGTGTTACTGCCGTTTGTGAGGATTTCATAGGCTGGAATAGCTACGATTTCTACTATAAACGGTCAAGAGAACTTTTTCAATTGCAATCTGTTTATTAACCTGGAAATAGTCGGGTAGTGTTGTTCAAAATTTTGTCATTATTCAAACAGAGTACGTTCAACGATTTCGCACACGACATGCGCGACAGTGATATGCACTTCTTGAATGCGCGCCGTATTGTGCGATGGAACGCACAGACAGAGATCGACGTGGTCAACCAGCGTTCCGCCCGATGCGCCGGTGAGTCCGACGGTTGCCATGCCGCCGTTGCGCGCGGCGCGCATGGCAGCAATGACGCTCGCCGAGATGCCGCTGGTGCTGATCCCGATGACCATATCGCCGGGGCGTCCCAGCGCCTCCACCTGGCGGGCAAAGACGCGCTCGTAGCCGTAATCGTTGCTGATAGCTGTCAGAATTGAGGTGTCGGTCGTCAGTGCGATCGCTGGCAATCCGTGCCGCTCACGGCGGAAGCGGCTGACGAACTCGGCGGCGATGTGTTGCGCATCCGCTGCGCTGCCGCCGTTGCCACATAGCAACAGTTTGCCGCCGCGCCGGAATGTCTCGACAACCCGTTCCGCAATCGCAACAATCACCGGCGCCTGCGTCTCGATGGTGCGGCGCTTGACGTCGATGCTCGCTTCAATCTCATCAATCACCCAGCGGGTGAAAGAGTCGGATGGTGAGTTCATACACAGTTCCTGAGTTGCATGTCCGACAGTTACACAGTCCCATCACGCGCCATCAGCGAGCGACCGTGCGTCAGCGCCGCTTTGTACAATCCGATGTACTTCTGCGCTACTGAGTCCATTGCATAACGCTCGACAATGCGCTGACGCGCGCGCGCGCCCCACGCTGGCATACTGAATGCTTCCGGCAGCGCCCGCGCAAGCGCAGCAACATCCTCCGGCGCAATCAGTCGCCCGTTCTGTCCATCATCGATCAGTTCCGCCGCTCCGCCAACTCGTGTTGCGATACAGGGGAGACCGCATGCCATCGCCTCGAGGAGCGCAACCGGCATGCCTTCGGTACGCGAGGGGAGCACAAAAGCGTCAGCTGCCCGCAGATACGATGCGGTATCGGTTGTGCTGCCGGTGAAGATCACCGACCGATCAAGCCCTAGGCTGTGCACCTGCTGCACCAGGCGCTCACGCAGTTCACCATCGCCGACCAGTACCAGACGGGCATCGGCAAGCGCGGCATCACGTTGCGCCCAGGCATTGAGCAGAATATCAAGCCCTTTGGCGACGGTAAAACGTCCAGCAAACATGATCAGCGGCGCGTCGGGCAGATGGAGGTTTCGTCGCAGTGCTTGCCGTTCTGCAGGAGTCGCTGGCGCAAACCGTTCGACATCCACGCCATTCGGAATATCCCAGATACGTGCCTCCGGCACGCCCATCGTGCGCAGTTCGTGGTGGATATCGCGCGCAATTGCAACGAATGCATCACCCCAAAGCAGCGCAGCCGCAACGCGTAGTTTGCCGGTCAGCGGACGGAGCCTGGTAATCTTTGCCACGTCACCGCGTGGACCGCGCCCATGCGGATTGATAACCAGACGCTTTCCCGGCAGTGCGCGCCCCATCAGCGCCAGCGTCATGGGCGAAATCATCTGGTGGCAGTGCAGAATCTGGTATCGCCGCCGTTCACGCAGCAGAACTGCCAGACCCGCGATCAGATAACTCCATCCGGCAATCGCGCGCCCTCCTGAAACGCCAACACGATACGTCGGTATGCCTTCGACTTCTTCGTATGATGCGGCGCCAGGATACGGACGGGTAACGACCATCACATCAACGCCACGCGACCGCAAGGCGCGACTGAGCGCCAATGTATGCGTCTGTGCACCGCCGACCGAAGGATAGAAATCGTGCATGACCATGGCCACGCCAATCGTCATAGAGCCAGCCTCCGAATCATACTGACGACCTCTGATCTCCAACAGCAACGATCTCCGCCCGTTGTTCAGGCGCGACGAGCGAAAGATACAACTGCTCGTGCCCGCGCACATACTGCTCAATACCGAATTCCTGACGAACCTTTGCCCGACTACGCTGACCAAACAGGCGCTGCTGATCTGGATTGCCAAGCATCTCGATTAGCGCATCAGCCAGGGCGGATACGTTTCCTGGCGGCACGAGCATCCCTTCCACGCCGGGAGTCACCAGGTCGCGGCACCCGCCGACATCGGTCAGAACGACCGGACGCGCCGCTGCCATGGCTTCGACTGCCGTGACCGGCAGCCCTTCCCACAGGGACGACAGCGTGAACACGTGCGTTTCCGACAGAACGACCGGAATATCGTGCCGCAGTCCTTCAAAAGTCACGGCATGAGCAATATTGATCGAGAATGCTTGCTGGCGGAGCGCAGCCTCCAGGCGTCCGTTGCCAACAATGCGGAGACGAGCGTCCGGGCGTTTGTGAAGAACCAGGCGAAATGCTTCCAGCAGGATGTGGTACGCCTTCTGTATATCCAACCGCCCGATAGTGGTCACCGTTGGCGGAAGACCGTCTGCGACACCCTCGGCAATCGCCAGGTACGGCTCCATTGGCACAGCATTTTTGATTGCAACGAGCCGCGACGGAGGAATCTTCCACTGACGTTCATATGCGCTACCGATGCTTGGCGCAACCATAACCAGGCGTGTCGTCAGCGTTCGCGCCGTCAGGCGTTGCAACAGGCGGCGGTGAAACTTCTGCTGATCATAGTCGTGGGGAATGTTGTGCATCGTCGATACGACCGGAACGCCGGTCAATGCGCCAGCAACACGCCCGACCACGTCGGCGCCGGTGAGGTGGGTATGCACCACATCGAAGTTGCCCTCACGTATGATGCGCACTAGCGACGCAACCACCCGTGGCTCATAGAAGCGACGCGCGCTCAGCATCGTCAGCGGAATGCACGTCGACTCGAACTCCTGCCGTAACGGTCCGTCGTGCAGCGCGACCAGGTGACTGTCGAACCGTTGCGGATCGAGACCGTTCAGCAAACCCGGCAGCAACCGTTGCGCTCCGCCCAGCCCAAGTGTTTCGATAACATGCAGGATGCGCAGACGTTTCATCAGATCTGTTTCCATTCCAGGTCTACAGGTTGTGCACCCCGCAACCGCAATCGGGCAAGCGGTGTGCGATCTACCAGAGCGGTGTACCATTTCCTGCCAAGCAATCCACGTAGCGCCACGCGCACCTGTTCCTGCGGATTCTCAAACGGATAGATGAGGACGCGCAGCGCATGATAGAGTTGTGTCCTGCGCGGCATATCGAAATCTACCGCATAAGTAGCGCGCATCACCTCAACATCAGTCCAGGCGCGCAGGAGCAGCAGTGGACGCCACCCCACTGGTTGAAAGGCACAGATTGCACGAAATGCAATCGCCTGTTGTCCCGACAAACGATGCCACATGTTCTCATGGGCCAACCCGCCGCTGTGCCAGCGATACACACTGAGCGGTTGATGCACGAATCCAAGCGAACCACGCGCAGCAATCCGCACCCACAGATCCCATTCCTCTGCCCAACGCATCGTTGTGTCAAAGCACCCCGCCGCAATCAGCGCATCCCGGCGCACCATCACCTGTGATGGATTCCCGACAATATTGCGCACCATCACTTCGCGACGCGCATCCAGGTTACGACGAGGACCAAATCGTTCCAGATAGCGACGATCCTTTTCGAACTTCCACGTCCAGCGATCACAACTGACCAGGGCGACATCGGGGTGTGCGGCGACATATGCCAGTTGCAACTCTGTCTTTGGCGGCAACCAGAGATCATCGGCATCGAGGAATGCAACCAGATCGCCGCTCGTTTCCCGAATGCCGCGATTACGCGCTGATCCAGGTCCTCCGTTTCGCTTATAGACGTAGCGCACCCCATGTGAGGCGTAGCGTGCCACTACCCGGGCAGTATCATCGGTCGACCCATCATCGATGACCACAATCTCGTCCGGAAGGCGTGTCTGCGCCAGAACGCTCTTGATAGCATCCTCAACAAAATGCGCCGCATTGTACGTTGTGATAATCGCGCTCACGCGCAATCGGTCAGTTTTTATTGACATGGCGGTTAATCTATGAAATGAACGACCCTGCCATCCAGTCGCTTACGAGCGCGCCAGGGCTGCACGCACCATGGTTGTTGCTTCTCTTAGCGTGTCGCGACTGAACAATGCCAATGCACCACTATAGACAATTCCGCCAGCGATTGCCGGAACGATTAACCCCACGAAATTCAACGGCAGCAGTGTTGCAATTCCAGCAACTGCCAGCGCCATAATCGCAGTTGCTGCAACAATCGGCGCCAGGAACCGGATCATATCAACGAAACGAAATCCAAGAATTCGCTGGACGACGATGCTATCCAGTACGGTTGAAGCCAGAGAAAGCGCAACCATACCGGCAGCCACGCCATTAATACCCCATTGTGATACAAACCAGAGTGTGGCTACTACCCAGGGCAGTTTGATCAGTGTTAGCTTCGTTAGCAGATCAGGTCGATTGATCGACTTGTACACGATGCCAGAGACATACGCAACGGACGCAATGCCAATTTCGAGTGCGATCAGTTGCATTGGTACAATCGCTGGTTGCCACTCCTCGGTATAAAACGTGGTGACAAAAGCCGGTGCGAGCAGTGCGATTCCAACTGCTGCTGGAAAAGCAAATAACGCGAGATAACGCAGGTAACCGAAATAGGCTGTCGCAAGCTGATCCTTATCCGCCTGTAACCGCGACAATACCGGAAATGCCACCATCATTACTGTATCGACAGTGCTGCGGATGAACATCTCCGGGACACGATAAGCAATCGTGTAGATACCCAGTGCAGCGCCGCCGAGCACCCGACCAACGATGATATAATCAACATTGACCATAAATGTACCAACCAAGCCAACAGCCACAATATTGATGCCAAATCCCAGCATTTCGTAAAGGACGCCCCAATCAAAGGTGCGAGTCGGGCGCCAGCGCACAATCGCCCACGGTATGACCACCTCAAGCACCTTGTTCACCAGTTCGGCAACGACTAGACTCCAGACGCCGAACCCCTGCCATGCCATGCCAATCGCCACACATGCCTTGATAACATTGCGTGCAATACCCGGCAAAAGGTATGCTTTGAAACGCAGATCCCGCTGCAGCATCGCCATCGGTACAGTTCCGATCCCGACGAGCAGCAAACCTATGGAGAGAACTCGCAGTAACGGGACAATCTGAGGTTCATTGAAGAAATCGGCGATGAGCGGCGCCATCAACCAGGCGACAGCATATAACACGATGCTGCTGCCAATACTGATGACAAATGCTACGTTTTGCGCCACGTCGAGCCTGTCACGACGAGCTATCAGCGCATGACCAACACCAAAATTGTTGAGCAGGTCAAGAAAGCCGATAACAATCGTGCAGTAGGCGATAATGCCAAACTCTGCCGGTGCAAGCAACCGTGCCAGAATAATGGTTGTAATAAAGGTGAGCGCTTTCGTGCTCAGAAAAGACAGAAAAGACCAGAATGTGCCACGCACGGCGCGCGTGCCGATCTCCGCAGGTGATGTCGTTGTTTGCACCGGAACCGCTCCTCCTCCAGCATTGCTCAGTCGATTGATGTTGTTGCCCGGCAATCATTCACGCTCCACTGCCCGTTCTGCCGCACTACCACGAATGCCGCACATAGAACCGCTTGCGATACCCGTCGACGAGTGCAAGCCAGTTTCCGTTCTGCATATGATGAAGATCGAGGGTGTGCATCCCGCAAGCATTCCAGCCGGCGCGCTGCGGGGCAAGCACGGATGCTGTGCCATACGGTCGCTCAGCATAGCGTTCAGGAGTTAATTCCGTGATCTCGAATGCCAGGACCCGTTGACCATAGTGCTGCGAACAATCCTGCGCAAAGCGCACCAACCGCTCTCCATCGTGCACCACCCGTCCCGCCGGGCGCGCGCTGCGCGGATCATGCTGCACGATTGGACTGCACGGATGCTCCTTCCAGGGACCAGACGGCGTCGTTGCGTGATACAGGCGCAGGGCGCCGTTATCCTTTATGCCCGTCCCGACGAACATCCACCAGCGCCCCTGATACACAAACGGCGTCGGATCGAGGTACTCGTCACCTTCGAGCAGCGTTGCCACGTGCGTCCAGCGCAGCGGAAACTCAACCGCGCGATAGAGCCGCACCTGACGGCATGCTGCTGTTTCGGGGGTCATGTAGAATGATCCGTCCCATGCAAACACATGGGGGTACGACAGATGAAATGGCTCGCGCAGCACAATCTGGCAATACTCCCAGTCTTTTCCATTGCGACTCGTCGCCAGACCGATCTGCCCACGCCGCAGGGTCGCGTGCAGCACCTCGAAGAACAGCAACCAGCGATCCTCTGTGCGCACCAGGAACGGATCAGCGACAAACAGCGCCGGGACATCGCGTACATGTGCAGCGGTCAACACCGGGTTGCGCACATCAGGCATCGGCGCAAGCGTCAGTGGACTGCCGCCACTATAGAGACCGATTGCCCAGTCATCCTTGCGCCGGATGCGTCGCAAAAACGGGAGTGCTTTTCGTAGAGATGCCAATAGCGTGCTCATCGTTGTGCAACCTGTACCGGCTGAGTCGAGCGTTCGGTTGCTTCGCGCTGTGCAATAACGACCAGCGCCACCGCCATGCCGACCTGCAACCAGAACATATACCCATAGGCGCCGTGCAGAAAGAGCGATGTTACCAGGTATCCGAGGAAACCGACCTTCACGGCTACCGAGAGATCCGCCATGCGACGTTCGCCGACTGCTGCGAAGAGCCGCTCTGCAACACGGAGCCTGCTCCACACAGCCAGGATCAATCCGATGAAGACGGCAAAGCCGACAACGCCCTGTTCAGCAGCGACTTCCAGATAGAGGTTGTGCGCATCACGCTCGGTATTCGAGCCAGCGCCTTCGATCTGGTTGATATAGTCCCGGTAATGGAACCGGTAATTCCCGCGTCCAACCCCGAAGATCAGATTGTCAGCCAGCATGGTCAGAGCGATTTCAGCCTTGACTGATCGCCCCTGGATCGATCCATCGTTATACGCACCTGCGTGTGCCACACCGGGCATGATTTCTTCCAGGGTGCCGAAACGCGCGCGGAACTCAGGCGGTGCGACGTACAGGAGCGCCCCGACAAGCAGCAACACCAGCAAATAGCGGGCATCGAGCCGCAGATACATCGCATACACCACCAGCACGATCACAGCTCCCAGATACGCGCCGCGCGAGAATGTAAGTCCAATCGCCGAGAGTAACAACAGGAGCGCGGCAACACCAAACGTCTTACCACGCCAGGTACGCCCGTTGAGGATTGCCCATACTGCCAGCGGTACCAGCACCAGCAGCAACTGACCGAAATAATTCGGATCGTTGACCGTGCCAAACGCACGCGCGCGGTCGTCCATCGTGGTGGAAATCTGGCGCACTGCCGATTGTGCAAATCCCCAGTAGTTGTTGTCGTAGGTGCGGGTGATTTCCTGGTAGACGGTCAGCGCGCTCAGTGTCGCGCCAACGATCAGCAACCCCCAGATTGCGCGTTCGAATGCGATGCGTGTTGCCAGCAGGTTGAAGATAAGCACGGCGATGATGCAATCTTTTGCCGTGTCGATCAGTTGCTTCATCACTGCATCAGTGCTGCGTGCAAACCAGAGACCGATCGCCCCCACCACCAGGTATGCCAGAATCCACCAGATAACCGGGTCAGACACCAGACCTCGCGGACGTTCGGTGAGAAATCGTCGCGCCAGCAGCACAACCGTCAGGATGGCGACCATCGGCTTGACCAGGGACGGGATGCCGTGATACTTGATCAGAACGTCTTGAATGTTCCCCCAGTGGATCACCAGCAACGTAGCTGCAATGTACTCCGGCTTGAAGAACGAGAGCGCCATGAGAATCACCCCGCCTACGCCGCCGAGCAGCACCCACAGCGGTACATCGCGCGACAGCACGAACCCTGCGGTGACGGAAACCGCCGTGACCACTGCGATCTGCACCCAGGCATGGCGCCAGAGTTCGACGCTTATCTGAACCGGATGCCTGAGCATACGTTCCAGCTGCATAAGACCCTCATAATGTCATTGTGTCCTGTCGATGCTCCTCACCGCCGGGCGGATCGGTCAAACCACGCGAACAAAACAGGAGGACAGCGCTATTTCTCAGACGACGCTTTGTGCTGTGCTAGAACGGTTGCCTCAGCCGACGAGAGCGCCGGTTGCTGCAGGATCAGCGGCTTGTCATCAAAAATATCGATGCCTGACCGCAGTGCGGAAAGCGCATGCTCCATCAAAGCAAACGCCACACCCAGAATCAGGCCAAAGATCAGCCCAAGCGTTAACAAACGCGCTGGCTGCGGTGCGATGGGAGAAGTTGGCGGCATAGCCGGGTCGATCACTTCCATCGAGATAACCTTCTCATAATCCTGACCGAGCATCTTCTGCGCCACAGTATTGGCGACCGCAGCTGCGAAAGCCGGATCAACGCTCTGCGCGCGCACTTCGATCAGGTTGGTCTCCGGCGGCGTGATCGTCTGCACGCGCGCTGACAGCACCGCTTCTACCGGCACCCCCATCTCGCGTGCGACCTCTTCGTGCATTGACATGCTTATCGCTTTGCGCGCAATCGTGTTGATGACATTGCGCCGCGTCAGGGCGTTGATTGTGTTCAGGATCTGGTTCGGGTCTTCCAGAACAACACTCGGCTTTAACTCCACGATTGTCGAAGCCTGATAGACCGGCTTCTGCAAAAGCACGAATACCGCAGTACTTCCGACAGTTAATGCAGTTGCCAGAACAATCAACCACCAATTGCGGATCAAAACGCGAACAAACGTAGACAAGCTCATCGGTTAACGCTCCCTTCTTTACTGCTACCCGTTTGATTGATACACGACATCAGCGGATGCCTGTCGCTCATCATCACGCCGTTGAACGCGGCGCCAGAGCGACGTGTGGCGTCCGGTCAGAAAGCGATACAGCCCGATCAAAGCGGCGCGATTGCCATTCACCAGAAATGCCGGAATGTACAGCACTTTGCCCAGTCTCCCGCGTGGTTCGCTGCGCCCTCCCAGCCATGCCAGCGCGTAGAACAGTGCCTGAAGCGCCAGCATGATTACATTGAAAGGATGCGCCAGGCGTGCCAGACCGCCGTGCGCAGCCGGACGGACGACCGCCGCAAGGTTGGCGATCAGGGCGCCGATCATCGCCAGCGGCACGAGCGGACGCAGGTATTTGTGCGATACGATCTGCCAGACGAGTAGCGGATTCGACCAGGGCAACACCTTGTGCGAGAAGCGCATCATGACAAACCGCTGTGCAACGATGCGCGCACGTCGCTCACGCTCATCGCGCGTCGATGATGAGATGCGCTCGACCGAGCGGGCATCGGGAGCGTAGACAACGCGGCATCCCTGCTTCAGCACATGCATGGCAAGGAACAGGTCGTCCGCCATCAACCTGGCTTCTGGCGGCATCGGTCGATCAAGCAGGGAACGACGCACCGCCATGATTTCGCCGACTGCGCTGGTGCAACTGCCGAGCCGTGTTTCCTGACGCTTGATGTACGACTCGTACTTCCAGTACAACCCTTCCGAGTCTCCCAGGGCGCCATCTCCTTCGGCGATGACTTTGGCGCCGCTGACAGCGCCAACATGCGGATCGGCGAATGGCGCTACCAGCGCGCGCAGGGCATTGGCGCTATAGAAGTTGTTGGCGTCGGACAGCACAACGATGTCGCCGCGCGCCTGTGGCAGTGCGCGCAGAATGGCCACCATCTTCCCTGCGCGCTCCGGTCGGTAACTCAGTTCGACCCCCTGATCGGCAAACCCGGCGACAATCTCCGGTGTGGCATCATTCGACCCATCGGCGGCAACCAGGATCTGCAACCGCTCGCGTGGATAGTCGAGCGCCAGACTGTTTTCAAGCTTCGCCGCAATTACGTTTTGTTCGTTGTACGCCGCAATCAGCAGCGTTACTGTTGGAAGATCGGCGAGCGGCGGGAATGGGCGCGCCGGTCGCAACCGCGCCAGAACGGTCAACAGCGCCGGATACCCCGCGTAGGTGTATGCGATGGTTGCCACACAGAACCAGAACAACCGACCACTCATCGCATAACCTCCGACTGGCGTTGCAGCGCAGCGTGGTAGACCGCTTCGGTGCGTTCGAAGAAGCGCTGTCGCGTATAGTGCTGCTCGACGGCGCGCTGCCCCTGCTGACCCAACTGCTGCACCAGTTCGGGATTATTGAGCAGAAAGATGATCTGCTCCGCCAGCGCGCGACTATCACCCGGCGGGACAAGGATGCCATTCTCCATCGGGCGCACATGTTCGGGAATGCCGCCGACGTTTGTTGCTACGACCGGCTTCGCACAGGCGAACGATTCGATGATAACAATGCCGAATTCTTCCTCCAGCGAAGGGAGCACAGTAAAGTCAGCGAGCGCCATAATATCAACTGCATCGCTGCGCGCTCCTGCGAACGTGACATGACGCGCCACACCCAGATCACGCGCTGCCCGTTCGAGCGAGGCGCGTTCTTCGCCATCGCCAACCAGCACTGCCTGAAGGGTTGGATGTGCGCGTACCACCGTCGGAAGCGCCCGTAGCAGATGGATGTGCCCTTTGCGCGCGACCAGGCGCCCGACACTGGCGATGATCGGCACCGATCCGTCGAGACCAAGGTCTTCCAGCAAACAGCGACGACGCTCTTCGGAGAGAGATAACGGGATGTTAATGCCAATTGGGATCACGGTGACACGGTCAGACGGCACGCCACAGGTCTCCATAACGAAACGTTTCATCATTGCGCTCATCGTAATGGCCTGAACGCCGAGGGCGAGGCGCGTCAGACGACGATTCTTCCACGGCACTTCCTGAAGCGTCGTCACAACCGGCACATTGGTCAGGCGTGACGCCAGCTTCGCAGCGAGCGCAGCAAAGCGGTGGTGGGTATTCACAATATCGATGCGCCCGGCACGGATGATGTGCGCCAGTTTCAACCCGGCTGCCAGCAGTGCTGGCAGATTCGGCGTCCGCTTGCCCGGACCAAGATACGGAGTGAGCGGAGTCTGGTCATAGTGATGCGCAAACGCTGCCACGCGCCTGCTCCATTCACCGCCGCCAGAAGCGATGGCCACGAAATACCCGGCTTCCGCCTGGCTCTCAGCCAGCCGGATGAGATACTCGGTTGCGCCTCCAACCCCTAGACGCGGGCGCACATGCAAAACACGTAGTGGTCTGGTTGATAGCGTCGTCATATGCTCACGCCTCGATTTCGCGCACGGTCAGCCGCTGTCCGTCCATCCGCCAGTCACGTTCAAAAAGAGCGCGCAATTGAGCAACACTGTATTCGAGATTGAATTCACGCAGCACCAGCTGGCGCCCTGCGGAAGCCAGGCGTCGTCCCAAGTCGCGGTCGGTATAGAGGCGCAGCAGCGCTTCAGCCAGCGCTGCCGCATTACGTTCCGGAACAAGTAAACCGGTTTCGCCGTCACGCACCAGTTCGGGAATGCCGGAGATGGCAGTCGCCACAACCGGAATTTCGGCAGCAAGCGCCTCCATCAGTGCTACCGGGATGCCTTCCATCTTGCCGTTGGGCATCACAACGCTCGGCAACGCCAGCGCATCGACCTGTTGCAACAATTCGCTCACTTTATGACGCGGTTGAGCGCCAAGCAGCCTGACATGATCCGTCAGACCCAGACGGCGAATCTGTGCTTCGAGGTGCGGGCGATCCTCACCCTCGCCGACCAGCAGGCATTGGAAGGGCACACCCCGTCGATGCAGCACATCACACGCATCGATCAGGTAGCGCTGCCCTTTGTACCCCGCGAGACTAGCCACGCATGCAATCGTGAACAGTTCGCCCGGCTTACGTCGCTCGCGTGGACGGAAGAGAGTCGGGTCGATGCCGCAATGTACCACGACGACTCGCTCCTCAGCCGTCGCGCCGTACAGGTCGATCAGCATCCGGCGATTGAATTCAGAGATTGCCACAATGAAACTGGCCGCAGCGACCTTCTCTCCCAGCATTGGGCGCTCGACGTAGAGATCGTGAGCATGGACTGTGAAACTGTACGGAATACCGGTCAAGAGGTGAACCACATACGCCAGAAGCGCCGGGTGGGTTGCATAGTGCGCGTGCAGGTGATCGACGTCGAGTTCGACCATGCGCCGCGCAGCATATGCGGCCTTAGGCACGACCACCAGCGCACGCGACAGGAACTTTGGCGACTCCAGGTTGCCGCGCACCGCACGCCACCACGCGCGCAGATAGGCACCGGGACGACGCAGAAGCCAGTAGATCTGCGCGTTCAGCATTGGGCGCGAGAACAACCGACAGAAATGCGCGCGCTCGACCATCCGTTGGGCATCGGCATGCTGCACTGGTTCGCGCTCGTGGATGAGCGGAAAGATTTCGACTCGCACTCCCTGCCGTTCGAGTTCTAGCATCTCGACCAGGATGAACGTCTCGGTAATCTTGGGGAAGCGCGACATCGTATATGCCACAGTGCGCGGTTGTCGGAGAGAGGTACTCCGGGTCGCCTCAATCATCAGTACGCTCCACGTCCTTGAAAGACTGCCAGCGCCGTCCGCACCAGGATTTCGATATCCAGCCCCAGGCAGCGGTGCTCGATATACAGAATGTCAAGGCGTAACCGCTCATCAAACTCGGTGTTGCCACGTCCGTACACCTGCCACAAACCAGTTAACCCTGGCTTGACATCGAGGCGCGCCGTTTGCCAGAGTTGATAGGTGCTCGCATCAAACGATGTCGGGCGTGGACCAACCAGGCTCATATCGCCGCGGATGACATTGATGATCTGAGGCAACTCATCGAGACTCGTCTTGCGTAGAAACTTCCCGACGCGTGTCACACGGGGATCGTTTGTGATCTTGAAGTCGGGCCATTGCAACTCATTCAGATGCGCCAATTGCTTTTTCAGCTCCTCGGCACTTGGTACCATCGTGCGGAACTTATACATCTTGAAACGACGGCCGCTCTTCCCGGTACGATTCTGGGTGAAGATAACTGGACCGCCGGGTGATTCGATCTTGATTGCCAGTGCAATAATGGCGAACAGCGGCAGGACGATGGGTATCGCCAGCAACGACAGTGTCAAATCCATAATGCGCTTGGCACGCCGGTAAGCTCGTCCGCGCAACCACTGGCGCTCAGGGCGATAGCGCTCGATCCATTCAAGTGAATACGCCCGTCGATCACGATTAACGATGGTAGCCATAGTGTCCTCACAACGGTAGCTTCAACGACCCTCTTCTCCGTATGCCTTACATATTCACCTCCGGCACACGCAACGCTTCTGACGAATGAGATTCTTGCGGTTGCGCCTGTCGGAGATGGCGCTCAGCCGCATCGAGCAAATCCTCGAAGGTCAACGAATGATTGGGGAATGTCGCCACACCGTAGTGAGCAGTAATTCCCAATCGATCCTGAACCAGATGTACCAGGCGATCTCCCAGCAATCTGGCGTTATCTTCCGCCGTTTCGGGCGCCACTACGATCAGACGACCCGGCTTGCTGTCCTCGATAATCAGGTCAGTACGGCGCAGATGGCGGGCGAGCATGCGTGCAGTCACTGCTAACACATACCGCTGCATCATCGCACGCTGAAGTTCCTGAACGAAACGATGGATCATCATGTTCAGCGAACGCGCATCTGCTTCAAGAATGAGAACGCTCAACGGACGACGCATGCGTCGACTGGCGCTCATCTGTATTTGCACATCCTCCTGTGCCTCGCTCATCGAGCGCAACCGGTCATTCTTATTCCGCAGGGTAATAATTTCGACCGCCTGGCGAAACTCCTCGAGCGCAGCGCCGACGCGGTGCGCTAAAACGGCAGTGCCAGCAACCAGGAGAAACTCGATTATCGTAAGGTAGGTGTGAATACCACCGAACTTCGGTGACGGATCGAGCGCAAGACCGACACCCAGCGCAATCCATCCTGGAACCACCGATAGCATAGTCGGACGTCGCCGGAAGAAGTGAAACAACGGCAGGAATACTACTGTTGCAATAACAACATAGGTGACCGGCTCGAGGTCTAGCGTATTGATACTCCCCAGATCGAGTCGTTCGATATTGAAACTGGCGATCAGCCAGAGCAACAATGCAACCACGCGACGACGTAAGCTACTCATGGCGTCTTTCTCTCTTTCACAGATGGATCTTGGGAACCAGAGCTTTCCGACCGATAGATGCGGTACGGGCGATCCATGTTTGCTTGCGAGTCGTCGGGATTGGCCATTCCGGCGCGTACCTGCAACATACGCAGGTTATACCGTAGCCGATAGAGCAGATAACGCGCCAGTTTGTACCATCCGCGCTCGAAGTATCGTCCAGACGTAAGCACTGCCAGGCGTGGCGCATTGCCATACGCTACCTGCATGCGGCGTGCCCGCAAGACCGGACCAATGCTAAAATCGGCAGGGAGATACCCCGCATCGAACAACTCGATGAACAGATCGCGATCAATAGCAAAATTACTGCCGCGAATCGTCGGGATCCCCAGCACCTGTCGCTTGAACCAGCGCGTCAGATGATGGATGATAACGCGCGCCTGTGTTGCAGAGTCGTTGTTCAGATCGCAAAAGTTGACCGGGGTATACGCCGCGCACGCGCCCGCAGCAAACTGCTGCACATACCAGTCCAGCAGCGTCGTTGGGTCTGGTACACGGCAATCGGCATCGAAGTGAATCGTCAATCTCGATGCCGCAACCCGTGCGCCATGCACACGCGCTGTTACCGCAACCCGAATGCCAGGCTGGCGTACATCCGGCTGACTGACAACTCGTATCCCTGCTTGCTCAAAAGCGGTAAGTGAGGGAGGAGCATCCACCGGGTAGTTGTTGACCATGACAATGATCTCAAAGGTGTGCCGACCGCGATAAGCAAGGAGATCATTGATGACCACCCATACCCGCTCCAGGTCGGATTGCGCATTGACCGGGATGATGATCGAGCCGTCAGGCTGACGCGACTGATTGCTCCGTATCACATGCATCCTGGCAAACCAGAATAGTTTCCACCTGTACAATAGTGTCCGTAGAAGGGTTCAAAAAATGAGAAATATATATCAACAGCCATCGCTACAAAGTCGCCTGCTAGGATAGTTCCTGCAATGCACTGTGTACATCACAAACATTACGTATGGAGCATTGTAGAAGGAAAACCGGGCGACACTGCAGATCTGAATGTCATCCGTGGCTATAGCGTACACTATAAAGCGAAGTAAGTAATGACAGCCTGGCGCATTTTGATGAAAATACTCTTAACATTGCATCCAACATCGCCTTGACATGTAAACTGGCAATGCAGCACGATAGCGCTGCACGACTGTTGCCATTACAGAGGAGATAACTCGTGATTACATCGACGCTCCTTGAGGAGATTTATGAACAACCCGCAGTGCTGCGTCGGCTCATCGATGCGGAAATGGAACCGATGACCCGATTAGCACAGGCGCTTCACGCTCGCGACTGCCGGTACGTCGTCATTGCTGCGCGCGGAACGTCGGACAATGCAGCACGCTATGCGCAGTATCTGATCGGAGCGACTCTGGGAATGCCGGTTGCGCTGGCAACCCCTTCGCTCCATACGCGCTACGGGGTGCATCTGCGTTTCGATGGCGCCCTGGTCATCGGCATCTCGCAATCAGGGGCGTCTCCCGACATCTGCGCTGTCGTAAGCGATGCCCGTCGTAGCGGAGCGCCGACGATAGCAATCACCAATTATCCGGAGTCGCCGCTGGCGCAGGCTGCCGAATTTGTGGTTCCGATCCACGCTGGGGTCGAACGGAGCATTGCTGCAACCAAGACGTACACAGCGCAACTGGCAGCACTGGCGATGCTAACCCTCAGTCTCACGAACGACACTGCCGGTCTTGCAACACTGGCGACGATCCCCAATGCTGTAGAAGCGACCTTTTCCCTGGATGGGCGCATGCGTGAGATTGCTGGCGAAATGGCGGGAGCGACCTCCGCCATCACCATCGGACGTGGCTATCACTACGCAACCGCCTGGGAGATCGCGCTCAAATTGAAGGAACTGACTCACATTGTAGCTGAACCGTATTCGGCAGCAGACTTTCAGCATGGACCGATCGCCCTGGTGCACGAAGATATTCCGATCGTGCTGATAGCAACGCAGGGGGCTGTCGCCGACGATCTTGCCGAGCTAGCATTGCACCTGCGGAATCTCGGTGCACATCTGACTGCGATCAGCGACGTACCTGTTGTCCTGGAAACAGCCGACCAACCAGCGCAACTGCCAGTTAGCGTCGAGGAGCGTTTCGCGCCGATAACTGCTGTGATCGCCGGGCAGTTGCTCACTTTTCACTTGGCGCACGCGCGGGGGCTTGATCCGGATCGACCACATGGCCTGCGCAAGGTAACCGAAACGCGGTAAAACAGAAAGAAAGCGACACCGGACAAAAACGAGGCGCGCAGGCATCCGCCTGCGCGCTCAACATCTGGTTCGGAGCAACACATCAAGGAGAGACGACGGTCATCACACCTTTCATGCCGCCAGCATAGTGTGCGGGGTAGGTGCAGAGAAAGACATACGTGCCAGGAGCAGGGGCAGTAAACGTGAGTGTCTCGCTGCCGCCAGGACCGAGCATCTTCGTCGCCGCGATAATGTTAGTGCGATCGGCAGGCAGGAAATCCGGAGGACCGGCGTTGATTCCTTCATCATTGACCTTCGCAGCCACGTCCTCACCGCCTTTGACAATGACGAGATTATGCTGCTGCGCTGTTGAGACGTTCTTGAACGTCAGAGTGATGGTCTGCCCGGCTGGAACGGTGAACTCTTTTTTATCGTATGCCAGATTTTCACCATCAGACGCAATCTCGATTGTCGTGCTTGCACCGCCGCCTCCGCCAACGTTGCCGCATGCAGCAAGCGCAAATGCGGCAACCAGCACAACCATCAGCATCCACGAGGACTTCTGCATCTTCATACTGAACCCTTTCACTGTTTCAGGTGGGTGTGTGTATTTTATCACGATCTCGAAGGTTGTCAATTGGTACTACGCTTGCATGCAGCAAAAGGATGCTGTGATTGCTACCGCGAAGGTTCGGGTTTTGCGTCCTGTTCTGCTGATGCGCTTTTGAGCAATGCTTCACGGAACGTCTCGACAAATTCGCGTGGACGAGCGGGGCTAATGATCAGCGGGGGCGCATCGTAGCGCGCCACGGCTACCAATCGCTCACGGTTCGTCGCCGCGAAGAAGACTTTGCCGTATGGATCGAGTTGAAACGGGCCATGATACCCGAACACGCCAGCATTGAACGACCATCGCAAGCCAAAGCGCGGCACATCCGCCAGCGCGCCCGCAAACGAAACTCCCAAAATCTGTTTGAAAGGAATGCGCAGTGCGCGCGCCCAGCGCCGCCGCACAACCAGCGTATCACTGGTCACGACATATGCGACAGGCTGGACGGCATAGTTAAGAGTTAACCACACTGCAAGCGTCAACGCAATCGCTATGGCGATAATCGTTCCGGTCAGCGCAACGCCAGCAACTAGCAGACCACTGAGATAGAGAAACAGCGCCGGGAGCGTCAGAATCCCGCCAAGCATCGCAACTCCATTGGTGATGCGCATAGCGTAGGAATCGAGCGCCGCCGCACTAAACGATGTCTCCATGTGCAAAAACCCTGACTTTAGTACTTCTTGTGCATATGCCCATGGCATGGTATACCAAAAGTAAAGTCCTGTCCTGGTCTGCATTGTTGCGCTGCGCTCGCCAGGAAGCGACGATCACTACTCTGAGACGCTATGTCGCCTAAACGAATCATCCCTTCTTCTTCCAGGAACCCGATCTTTTGGTTGCCGATGCCAGACCAGGGACTGCGTCGCCCAACGCTTGTTGCGCTGGGTGTTCTTCTGGTTCTCAACAGTGTCGCACTCGCAACACGACCACCCCGCCTATCGGTTGAAACATTCGTGACCGGCGCTGCCATCACGATTCTGGTGTTGCTGGGTGATCGATTCGCTGTGCACAAACCGGGAGGCTGGCGCCTGACGCTGGCGCCGGTTGTGCTTGCAAGTGCCACGCTGCTGGCAGACTGGTCGCTTGTGTTGATCGCTGCGCTAATCGGCGGTCTTTTCCAGATGTCGGTCTCCTCAGGGCGTCAGATCATTTGCCTGATTACTGTTCGCTCATTGATCGCCAGCGGCGGTGCGCTGATCGCTCTAGGCGTCCCAATAGCGCCGCTTTTCGTGTCGTCGTTGGCGCTGGCGCTATTGATCGTTCTCGGGTACGTACTGGAAACGCTCGTTGATTCGATAGGCGCCGATGGATGGCAGATATGCTGGCGAGATGCAACAATCGGATCACTCCGCTGGTACATCCCTGTTGTGGCGCTGATCGGCGTCTTGTTTGCCGCATTCCGCGACTCGGCGACCGCAGTGTTGCCCTTTGCACTGGCACTGCTGGGGTGTCTCCATATCCTGGCGCACATCCAGACGCAGCAACATCGTACCCTTGCCGAATTGACCAGCCTGCGCGAACAACTTGGCGCACGCACAGAGCGTCTCGAGCGATTGCAGGCACTGACGACGGCGATGCTCGCTACCCTCGATGATCGTCGCCAGTTTCACATACTCTGCGAGCGTCTCGCGGCGCTGCTCGACGCCGAAGCTGGCTGGATTACGCTCTACGATCAGGATGGATTGTGTGTTCCGACAGTTCATGGGTTAACCGTTCGTCATACCGAGTCCGCTCAGGTTGACCGGGCACGCTACGATGAGATTATTCAGCGGGGTCAGATTGTGCTGATCGCCGACGAACGCGTCCAGCAACTGGTACCAGCGATCAACTCCGACGATCCGATCCGCTGGTCAATGCTGCTGGTCATCCCACTGACAACTGATCGCGGTGCAATTGGTGCGATTTGCCTGGCATTCGAACATCTGCGCGGTCTCGAAAGATCGCCGGATTCTTACCTCTTTCGCCCGTCAGGCAGCGGTGGCTATCGAGAACACGCGCCTCTTGAGCGAGTTGCGCCAGAAACAGGCGGAACTGATCCAGTCGTCAAAACTGGCTGCGGTTGGAACATTCGCCGCTGGTATCGGGCATGAGTTCAACAATCTGCTCGGCGGAATGCTCGGCTATGCAGAACTCGGTCGCAGCGCCAGCGATAGCGCCGAAAAGGATCAGGCGCTCGATGTTATTCGACAGGCATGCCAGCGTGGGCGAAGCATTACGCGTGGTCTGCTCACCTTTGCGCGACGTAGTGAGCATCGTCGTGACATTCACCATCTGGCCGATGTGATTGCCGAAACGTTGACCCTTGTCGAGATCGATCTGCGTAAACTCAATATCACACTGGAGCGCGTCATCGAACCGACGCCAGCTATCCTTTGCGACAGTGGGCAAATCGCGCAGGTGCTCCTGAATCTAATCACGAATGCGCGCGATGCTATCGGGCGTGACGGTGGAACGATCGTGGTGTCGCTTCGTCAGTGCGGCGCGTACGTCGAACTTGCCGTCAGTGATACTGGCGCAGGCATCCCCGAGCACGTGCGCGACCGGATTTTTGAGCCGTTTGTGACAACGAAGGGCGCGCTCGGCGCAAGCAACACACCCGGCACTGGTCTGGGGCTGTCGGTGTCGTATGGCATCGTGAAAGATCATGGGGGCGACATCCGCTTTGAGACGGAGATCGGTGTTGGAACGACCATGATCGTGCGTCTGCCGATCAATCCGCCATTCTGACAGCAGTGCACGCTTACTTCAGTTCTGGCAGTTCGATCGGGTCTTCGCGTGGCTCGCAAACGCCACAGTAGAGCGTGCGCGTCGTGACAATCGCCCGTGGCACGTTGCGATCGTCGCGATAGACGGCAACAATATGGGGCATCTCGCGCGCACAGTCCTTGCAGAGCGCTCGTCCGCAAAAGATGCAAATGCCATACGCTGGTCGTTCGCAGTGCCAGCAGTTCACGCCAATCCTCCTATCAATGTCGATGAATCTTTCTCTCTCGATTGTACTGGAGAATAATGGTCTGGTTCGCATTGCACCGACTGTGACGCTGTGGTAAGATGCCGTAGGAGTTTATGCATCTGAGGCTGCCTTGTGGATCCTGTCGAACCGCCGTCCAACAAATCGCCAGTACGTGTGCCGATCCTCCGCATCTCGCGTGATACCGCGATCCTGCTAGCATCGCTTATCTTCCTTGCCTGCGCCATTCTGCTGGCTGTGTTGTTCCCGCCTTCCGGCGGCGAACCAGCGCGCGCCCTGACCCCGGTTGCGACGGTAGCCCAGGTAACTGGCGTCGTTGTTGAGCCGACGGAACCGGGGTCTTCAGTCTCAACGCCTCTGCCAACTGATGTTACCCTGCCTTCAACTGATCTACAACCGTATCCTCCTCCGGCGGCAACGCTGCTGGTCACAGCATTTTCGCCCACGCTCGAACCGACGCTTGCAATAGCATCCTCGCCCACGCCGGAATTGCCGATACCGACGGTCGCATCTGAGGGGGCGGGCATAGCCCCAACTGCACCGCTCGCACAGGCGCCAACGCTCGAACCGACGCTTCCACCGCCACCCGTCGTCCAACCAACACTGGAACCGCCTGTGCCGACGCAACTGGTCGAGAGCCAACCCCTGCCGCCGACCCAACCGCCTGCGCCGCGTCCTACCCGTCCTCTGCCTACCGCGACCCCGCTTCCAATCGACATCATCCGAACCACAACCTACTGGACGCTTGCCCAGAGCCCAATCACGCTACGACGCGATACGCTAGTGGCATCCGGCGCTGCTCTGATCATCGAACCAGGCGTTGAGGTACGCATCCCTCCCGGCATTGCGCTGTACGTCGATGGTCGGCTGTATGCCCTGGGTCAGGCAGATCGTCCAGTGCGCTTCACTGGCGCAAGTTTGCCGCGCTGGGAGGGCATCTTCGGGCGACCCGGCAGCGACATTGTGCTGGAACACGTGGAAGTGCGCGGCGGTGGCGCAGGGGGAACGGTTCTCGCATCAGACCGCGGCGGATTGACAATCCGTTCAAGCCGCATTGTTGATAATGGCGGTCACGTGCGGGTGTCAGGCAGAGGCTTCGAACTGCGTGACAGTGAGATAACCGGCAATGATCTGCCCTACGGCGCTGCCGTCGAAATCGTGTACGAGAGCGGCGGTACAGCTACGCTGATCGGCAATCGCATCGGCGGCAACCGTATGGCTTTCGGATCGCCCAATGTCCGGATCACTAACCTCAGCCCCAATGATACGGTCATCCTCGATATCCAGCGCAATCTGCTGGTCGGGCAGGATGGTCCTAACCTCACCCTGGAAACAAACGGTTTGTTGCAGGGATCAATTGTGTGTAATGGACTGATTGGCGGTTTGAATGGATTGAGCCTGCTCAGCACCCTGCCACAGACGCCAGGACTGCCCCAGTTGACGATTCGCAACAATGCTATTGAGGAGCACACGCCGCCGATCATTCCGATCTATCTGCAACGCGGCATTGGGCGCGGCGCTACCAGTGATGTAGCAATCGATATGCGCGGCAACTGGTGGGGTGCTGCGGAAGGTCCTTACGAACCGGACAGACACGCCGACGGACGTGGCGATGCTCCTGGCGATCTGGTGCTGTTCGACCCTTGGTTGACCGAACGCCCGCCCTGCGCTCCTGCACAGTAACTGGCAATGGCCATGCCCATTCCAGCCATCGATGCCATTATTGCCAGCGCTATCGACCAGCGCATCTTTCCTGGTGCGGTTGTCCTGGTCGCGCGCGACGCAGAGATCCTCCACATTGCTGCGTATGGAACAATGACCTACGATCCACCTGGAAACGATCCCGTTACGCCAGCAACCATCTACGATATTGCATCGTTGACCAAAGTGTTCACTGCGACAGCGGCGCTGCTTCTGTACGACAGAGGGAGCATCGATCTGGCAGCGCCAGTTCAGGCATATCTGCCGCGCTTTCGTGCACGTGATGTTACCGTCTGGCATCTGCTGACCCATACATCGGGACTCGATCTGCGCCTTTCAATGCTTCGTCGCGCAGGGCGAGAGGGATTGCTGGCGGCAGCCTACAGTGCGCTGCCCGTCCGTCCACCTGGCAGCAGCGTTGCCTATACCAACATCAATTCGTTTCTGCTGGGTGAAATTGTTGCCGCCGTGTATGGTCAACCACTTGACAGAGCAATCGACGAATTGGTCTGCCGACCACTGAAACTGCAACACACTGGCTTTCGTCCCGATCCTGCACTGATTGCGCATATTGCGCCAACCGAGTTTGATAGGGAGTGGCGTGGATGCCTGGTTCATGGCGTGGTTCACGATGAGAGCGCGTATGCACTCGGAGGCGTCGCCGGGCATGCTGGACTCTTCAGCATCGCCAGTGATCTATGGACATTCTGCCGCGCCTGGCTCCCCGCCGGGAGCAATCATCACCCGGCGCCGCTCCTGAAACCAACGACCCTGACTCTGGCGATAACCAATCAGACGCCAGAACTGGCTCAGGCGTGCGGTCTCGGATGGATGATTGATCGTCCAAACTTTATGGGGTCAGCGCCCCGCGGCAGTTACGGTCACACAGGTTTCACCGGACCGGCGCTGGTCATTGTCCCCCACGACCGCCTGATCATCATCGTGCTGAGCAACCGGGTACATCCGCAGCGCAGCGTGCCGCGTCACCATGCCGTTACTGCCGCGATCGTTGCCGCAGCACTCGACAGCATGCCGGTGCAGTGTTCACTACCCGATCCCCAATCTGGATAGTACGTGCACTAGTCGGAACAGGCGTATGTGGAAGAGCGATAAGTCTTTGTTACGGGCACCATTGTAGAAAGATTAGCTATTAAGCAGGGTTTACAAAGCAACACAGTATGATATGATTGAAACGATCATTGTCGTTTCCACACGTGAGTGGAAAGAGCGAAAGCTATGGCAGTTACGCGCATTCTTATTGCTGAAGACAACGATCTGGTTGCGCTTACGCTCGAAGAGCAACTAAAAGGGCTTGGCTACGATGTCATCGGCATCGCTCGCACTGGCGCCGAAGCCATTGATCTTGCAGCGCGCCTGGCACCAGATCTGATCATTATGGATATTCGTATGCCAGAAATGGAAGGGACGGAAGCGGCAGCACGGATCAACCAGCAGCGCCCAACCCCCATCCTGATGCTCACCGCGTATACCGACAGAGAAACCATCCGCAAAGCAGAACAGGCTGGAGCACTTGGCTATCTGGTCAAACCGGTCAACGAAGCAGAACTGTCACCGGCAATCAACATCGCACTGGCTCGTTTCCGCGAATTGCAGGCGTTGCGTGCGCAGGTGCATGAACTGGAAGAGTCGCTCGAAGCGCGCAAATTGATCGAACGTGCTAAAGGCATCCTGATGCAACGTCTGGGGTTGAGCGAACGCGACGCCTACGAACGACTGCGGCAACGTGCGCGTGACAAACGCGCCAAGATGAAAGATATTGCCCAGGCGATCATCGAAGCCGAAGAACTGCTGGGTTCTGGATCGTGAGAGTTGACACCTTCGCCAGGGTATGGTATAGTCGCAATATCAACACCTGAGACGGATGAGATAGTACCGATTATGCAATCGCGAAGCACGTATTACTTTTGGTTCTGGTACTTTGCCAGCTCACCAAGAGACTGGTTGCTTCGCGTTGGATGACGTTTAGGATACCGGAACTCAGAAGGCGTGGAGCAACAGGCTCCACGCCTTCTTGATTTTTAGGGAGCAACGTATGACGATCGTCTGTCGTGGCATTCGCGGCGCAACTACCTGCGATGAAAACACGCGCGAGGCGATCCTTGAAGCGACGCGCGACCTGTTGCAGCGCATCGTTGCCGCAAACGGCGTGCGTCCAGAGGACGTCGCCAGCGCCATCTTCAGCACTACGCCCGACCTGACTGCTGAATTCCCGGCTGTTGCTGCGCGTGAACTTGGCTGGCTCGACACTGCGCTGCTCTGTACGCACGAAATGGCAGTTCCCGGCAGTCTGCCACGTTGCATTCGCGTGCTGATCCACTGGAATACCACACGACGAGCAGAAGAGATCGTTCATGTGTACATTCGTGGCGCACGTACGTTGCGTCCTGACCGGAGCAGGATCCAGGCGCTGGCAGAACCATTGGGACAATGAAACAGCGGTGGGGTTTCCTCCGCTGTTTTTTACGGTCACCGGGGTGCGCATGTTGAGAGGAGCAAGCTGCAGGACAGGCAGGGCACGTAAAGGTTAAGAAACAAGACAAGCCGATCTATTCTGCATAAGCCATCGGAAGGAGCATGCCATGACCACGCTGGAACTCGATGTCATCGTCCGGCCGCGCCTTCGCCTGGCGCTACCGCTTGAACACCGTTCATCATTCATTGAACAGCTGTTGCCGCTAGCAAAGGAGAATGCATCCATGATTGTCGTCATGCAGAGCACTGCAACCGAAGAGGAGTTGAACGCAGTTCTAGCACGCATCCAGGAGCATAGTCTCAAGGGAAGTGTCATCTACGGTGAGGAGCGGAACATCGTTGGTGTGATCGGGTCGGCGATTCCGTCGACGTTGCGCGAAGAACTTGAGCGCCTTCCGGGCGTCCAGGAAGCAGTGCGCATCACTCGACCGTATAAACTGGCCGCGCGTGAGTTCCACCCCCAGGATACCATCGTCCAGGTCGGCGATGTTGCCGTTGGCGGAGGTTCTTTCGTGGTGATTGCTGGACCGTGCGCTGTTGAAAGCGAAGCGCAGATTATGGCAACTGCGTTCGCAGTGCGCGAGGCGGGCGCTCACATGCTGCGTGGCGGCGCCTTCAAACCACGATCTTCCCCCTACACCTTCCGCGGTTTGGGCGAGGAGGGGTTACGACTGCTGGCGCTGGCGCGAGCCGAAACAGGATTGCCCATCGTGACTGAGGTGATGACGCCGACTGATGTCGAACTGGTAGCGCGCTACGCCGATGTGCTCCAGATTGGGGCGCGCAATATGCAAAACTTTCAGTTGCTGGAAGAAGCCGGTCGCAGCGGAAAACCGGTGCTGCTCAAACGCGGGATGTCGGCGACGATCGAGGAATGGCTGCTCTCTGCTGAATACATTATGGCGCAGGGCAACCCGAACGTCATTCTCTGCGAACGCGGCATTCGCACATTTGAGACAGCGACGCGTAACACGATGGACCTGAACGCTGTGGCACTCGCCAAACGACGCAGTCACCTGCCAGTGGTCGCCGATCCGTCGCACGGTACGGGCAAGTGGTACCTGGTGCCACCGCTTGCACTGGCATCGCTCGCCGCTGGTGCCGATGGTGTCATGATTGAAGTGCATCCCGATCCAGATCGCGCAGCCTCGGACGGCGGACAGTCGCTCACATGTGAAAACTTTGCTGCATTGATGCCGCGGATGACCGCACTTGCCGAATTGCTTGGACGGAAGAGTCACTCATTGGTTGCACGTTGATGCGCTACTAAATGAAAGGGGGCGCTCGCCTGCCTGATTTTGCATTCCATAGCCGAGGGCTTCAGCCCCACGACTAGCTCGGTAGAGCGGATTTATTTCTCAATCTCCATCAGCCCGACGGCACGAGGCGCATACCGGATTTATTTCTCAACTTTCATTAGCCCGCCACCGCTGGTTCCGGCGCCCAGCGCGCCGCAGGCGGCGCCAGCGCACACCCTCGCACTCGGTCCAGCCGAAACGTTCGTTCCGCGCGGCGCTGCAAACAATAGGCGTGCAGCAGCCAGCGCTCTCCCCGCCGCTCCAGCCCCAGCGGACGCACCGTGCGCCGCGTGAGCCGTCCTTCTCCGCCCGTGTCGTAGGCGATCATCACCAGCCGCTGCCGCCTTAGCGCCTGCTGCATCACCCGCATCGCCGCCTCCGGCGTCGTCGGCGGCAGCGGCGCAGCGTCCGTCCCCCCGTCCGCCTCCGGCGCCTCCGGCCCCTCGATGACCGCCAGCGCCGCTTCCACCGCCGCGCGCAGCGGCGGCGTCAGCCCCCGCCACAACCGCGCTTCCAGCGTTGCGGGC
>Ga0272447_1000020_pt1 | contig 116473 bp, 102 predicted proteins | sample YNPCB0133_FD_194589 | JGI IMG/M metagenome (GOLD analysis project Ga0272447, IMG submission 194589) | Hot spring microbial mat communities from Yellowstone National Park, WY, United States - YNP-CB-013-3 | ecosystem: Environmental > Aquatic > Thermal springs > Hot (42-90C) > Sediment | place...
ATGAGGCCCAGGCGGCCATCCTCCGGGAGGCCATCCGCCGTTACTTGGCTCATCCCCACTATGTCCTCCAGCCAACTGCGTAACTCCTAATGATGATAGCCCCGTTCGCCGCGTGCGGAGAGGAGCGCAGCCAACTGCGTAACTCCTACCTCAATGTAACGCTGCACCGCTTCCCATCCCGGGCTTCCGGGATAGCGGGGACCCAGGGCCAGCTGGGCCTGCACGTGGCGGAAGGCCTCCCGGCCGTCGAAAGTCCGCCCCCCGGCCGGGGCGGAAGGACGGCAGGCCCCGATCAGAAGCAGGATCAGCAGCCCGAGCCGGGGCGATGATCCCCGAAGCATCTTCTTCCCTCACGCGCCCAGGCGGCTCAGGCGTCCGGCGTGGGCGAGGATCAGCGGCATCAGATCCGTGGCCATGAAGATCCCCAGCCCGCCGGTCCGGCACGCGCGCTCCCCGAAGCCGGGGGCCCCATCCGGCCGCGCCGTCCGCGGCGCCCACAGCAGCACCGGCACCGGATGCCAGGTGTGGGTGCGCAGGGCCGCCGGGGTGGAGTGATCCCCTGTGATCACCAGGACATCCGGGCCGCGCTCCAGCAGGATGGGAAGCGCGGCGTCCACCGCTTCGATGACCCGGACCTTGGCGGCGAAATCGCCATCTTCCCCCCGGCTGTCCGTAGGCTTGATGTGGATGAAAAAGAAGTCAAAGTGTTCCCAGCGGGCTGTCGCCTCTTGAAAGAGCGCCTCGGGGCTCTCCCCGTGGACCTCCAATACCTCCATCCCCACCAGGCGGGCGACCCCGCGATACATCGGGTAGGCGGCGATGGCGGCGGCCCGGAGTTTATATACCTCCGAAAAGCGAGGAAGACGCGGCGGACCGTCGAACCCCCGCAGGGTGACCATGTTGGCCGGGTGGGCGTCGGTCAGCAGCGCCCGCGCCTGCTCGATCCACCGGTTGACCAGCGCGGCGGTGCGCTCCGCCTCGGGCTGAAGGGGGCGAACGGGGAGGGGCAGCACGCCGGTTTTGCCGGGGTCCGTCTCCGTGAGGGCCGGGGAGAGCCCTTCCCCGCGCAGGACCAGGACGAAGCGGTGCTCCTTGACCGGCTCGACGAGCGCTTCCACGCCCTCCAGCCGGATGGTCCGCAGCCGCTCTACGAGGCGCGCGTTCACCTCGGTGGGGATCCGGCCGGCCCGCCGGTCGACGATGCGGCCCTCCGCATTGACGGTGACGAAGTTGCCCCGCGCGGCGATGTCGTGAGGTTCCAGGGGGAAGCCGATCCCGAGGGCCTCCAGCACGCCCCGGCCCACGGGGTAGCGCAGCGGATCGTAGCCGAAGAGGGCGAGATGGGCGTAGCCGCTCCCCGGGGCCAGCCCCGGCCGCACCGGGATGTGCAGCCCCAGCGTCCCTTCCGCGGCGAGGCGGTCCATGTTCGGCGTGCGGGCGGCCTCCAGCTCCGTAGGCCCGCCCAGCTCCACCGGCATCCCGCCCAACCCATCCATCACCAGCAGGACGATCTTCGTCGTCCCCTCGGTCGCCAGCTCCGCGATGAGAGAGAGGTCCGCCATGGGAACTTCCTCCGTGCTTCAGGGTGACGATTCCGGGAGTCCGGGCACCGCTCATTCCCCTTGCAGCGCCTGGATCCGCTCTCGCAGCCTGCGGGCCAGCGGGAGCACCGTTTCCGGTGGCCCGTTGTCGGCTGTCAGCTCCCGGAGCAACTCAAAGTCCGTCCGCACCTGTTGCACCTCCACCGGGCGGGTGAAGGACAGATGCCTGCTCGCCCGATCGAAAGCGGAGCGGGCCCGTTGTAGGGCCCCCTGGGCCGCGCCAGGGGCGGTCGGATATATCTCCAGGAACATGTCGAGCTGGCGCATTGTTTCCCGCAGCGACCGACGGGCCAGTGCAACTGTCTCTGCCTCCTCCCGCGGCCGCAGCGCCCAGACCAGCCCGCCGATCAAGCCGAGACCGGCAGCCGCCACGGCCAGGGCAAGGGGCCATCGCGTCCGTCGCCATGGCATCATGGAACCTCCAGGGTCCCCAGGATCTCCAAGCCTTCATCTTAGCGGGACCATGAGCTCGTGTCCAGCGCCGTCCCGAGCGCTGAGGTGGTGTCTATCCGAAGGGAGGAGGCGATGCGGCCGATCCATCTGCTCCTACTTTCCTTTGCGCTCATCGGAGGGCTCTTTCAGCTTGCGACGCCGCTGTTTGAGGCGTCTGATGAGCCGTGGCATGTGGGGATGGCGGCCCACCTGGCGCGAGGCGGGGGATTGCCGGTGCAGCGGCCCGGCGAGGAGACGCCCTGGCGACAGGAGGGCAGCCAGCCGCCGCTCTATTACGCGATGCTGGCGGCTTTCTCCCGCCTTTTCCGCTGGCCCCTGGAGGACCTGGAGGCCGTGCGCATAGAGAACCGGCATCCGTCTCCGGGGAACGCGGAACTGCCGGACAACAAGAACATGGCCCTGCACGGCTCCTGGGAGCGGTTCCCCTGGCAGGGGGCGGTGGGCACCCTGCATCGGTGGCGCCTGATCTCCCTGCTCCTCGGGCTGATCGCCGTCGGGGCGATCTACGCCGCGGTCCGGACGGTGGCCCCTGGCCGCCCGGGCTGGGCCCTGGGGGCGGCCGCGCTGACCGCGTGGAACCCAATGTTCCCCTTCGTGATGGGTGCGATCAATAATGATGCGCTCGTCAACGCCCTGTCTGCCCTGACCCTGTGGGCGCTGGCCCGTCTCTGGCGATACGGGATGAGGTGGCCCCGCGCCATCCTCCTCGGGCTTCTGCTGGGACTGGCCGCCCTGAGCAAGCTCAGCGGCCTGGCCCTCTGGATCTTCACCGCCGGTGTGCTCCTCGCCCTCGCATGGGAAAGGCGCTTTCCCGTTCACTCGCTGCTCTTGCGCGGAATCCTGATCTACGCGATCGCCGGCCTCCTCTCCGGATGGTGGTTCCTGCGCAACTGGATGCTGTATGGGGATCCCACCGGGCTGAATGTGATGTTAGAGATAGTCGGCCGCCGCGATTTAAGCACCTTCGCGCAGTTACCTGCTGAGGCCCGTGGTTTCGTCTGGACTTTCTGGGCGGTGTGGGGTCAGGTGAATATCTTGGCCGATCCACCGGTATATATTTTCCTGGAATCCTGGCTGCTCTTATGTGCAGTCGGGGGATTGCTCGCAATACGAAAGGCGTGGCGAGAACCGGATCCAGAGGCACAAGTTCTCTGGGTGGGAGCTGTTGGCTACACCACTTTGGTCCTCGTCGGGCTGGTGCGCTGGACTTCTATGACCCTTGCCTCCCAGGGTCGGTTGATGTTCCCGGCCATCGGCCCTATCTCCTGGATGCTCTGGGTCGGCTGGGAGTCCATCGTGGAGCGCTCCATCCCCTGGGGGCGGACCGTCGGGCGATGGGCCCCGGCGGTGATCTGGATGGCGGTGGCCTGGATCGCGCCGATCCGCTACATCGCGCCGACCTATGCGGGCCCCACACCGATCTGCGAGCTCCCTCCGCAGGCCCGACGGGTGGAGGCCGTCTTCGCCGATCGCCTGCGTCTACTGGGATATCTCCCCGGAGCAGCGACGTCCGGCGGGGCCCTTCCCCTGACCCTGTTCTGGGAATGTCTGGGGCGCACCGCCCGGCCTTGGAGCGTCTTCCTGCATCCGGTTCAAACTCCCCTCGTCCGGGATGTGCAGCAAGTGGATCGCCATCCCGGCCGCGGCCTGTTCTCCACCACCGACTGCCGTCCCGGTTTCCGCTTTGCCGATCCATACTGGGTGCCTGTCGGAACCGGCAACACCCCTCCGGCGGTGATCCGCCTGCATGTGGGGCTCTATGAGGCGGACACCGGCTGGATCGCCCCGGCGCAGGATGGCCAGGGGCGGCCGATCGAGTACGTGATCTTAGAGGCGGGGAAGCTGCGAGGGACCTCCTTGCTGTCCCCTGCGACGCCCCTGGATGCGCGGGTCGGGCCAGCCCGCCTGATCGGCGTCGACCGCCCGGCGGAGGTCCGACGCGGGGAGGTGGTGACGGTAACCCTCTATTGGCGGATCGAGGCGGTCCCTTTGACGGAGTGGCGGGTCTTCCTCCATTTAGGGGATCCCGATCAGCCGCCCTGGGCCCAGCACGATGGCCCCCCGGCCTGGGGGGAGCTGCCTTCCGCGTGGTGGGAGCCCGGCGATCGCTTCGCCGACCCGCATCCCCTCCAGATCCCGATGGATCTGCCGCCGGGTCTCTACGGCCTGCGCGCCGGCCTCTATCGACCGGACGGCGAACGCGCCGAGGTCATCATGCCAGACGGCGAACGCCCGCCCCATCGGGCGGTGGAGCTGGGGGTGATCCGGGTGCTCCCGTGATCCGGTGGGAGAAGAGGGCCCAGCGACGGTCCTCGTTCCTGATCGAGAGTTCGGCTATAATTTGGGGCAACTGGACGGGTCATCCTGGGAGAGGATCCGAAGCCCATGGATCTCACTGATCTGATCCTGTTGCCCATCGCCTTCCTGGGCGCGACCGTTGCCGCCTTTTGGATGAGCATGGTGATCTGGACCTTCCGGGACATCCGGTCGCGCACCCGGGATCTGCCGACTCAGTTTCTGGCCACCCTGCTGGTGGCGGCGCTGAACGTCCCGGGCCTGCTGATTTACCTGATCCTGCGTCCCCGGGAGACACTGGCGGAGGCCTATGAGCGGGCCCTGGAGGAGGAGCTGATCCTCCAGACCCTGGAGGAGATCGAGCAGTGCCCGGCCTGTGGCCGCCGGGTGAAGGCGGATTTCATCGTCTGCCCTTACTGCCATACCCGCCTCAAGCAACGCTGCCCGCGATGCCAGCGGCCGCTTCGGCTGGAGTGGACGCTCTGTCCGTATTGCGGGATCAGCATAGGTGGGGCCGTCCCCTCTCCGGCCCTCGCCGCTCCCGCTCGGGGCGCTTCCATCAGCCCGGAGTGAGCAGATCGTCGATCGTCTTCCGGAGCTTGAGGAGAGGAGGAGATGGGGCGATATCAGCCACCGGACGCGCTGGCTTTCCCGAGGTTTGCGGGGATCCGCACCTTCATGCGCCTACCCCACGTTCAGAGCCCCGAGGGGGTGGATGTGGCCATCGTGGGGCTCCCTTTCGACACCGGGGCCATCTTCCGGGTGGGCGCTCGCTTCGGCCCGGAGGCCATCCGCAGCGCCTCGGTCCTCCTGCGCCCCTATCATCCGTTTCTCCGGGTGAACCTCTTCGAACACCTCTCTGTGGTCGACGCCGGGGATGCTCCCGTGGCCCCCGGCTTCATAGAGGATTCCCTGCGGCGCATCGCAGAGTTCCTGATGCCGTGGGCCGCCGCCAGGGTGATCCTCATCGGGCTGGGCGGGGACCACTCGGTGCTCCTGGGAGAGCTACGGGCGGTGGCCACCGCTTACGGTCCGGTGGCGCTGGTTCAGCTCGACAGTCATCCTGATACTTGGGACGCTCATTTCGGTCATCGTTACACCCACGGCACGGTGGTGCGACGGGCCATCGAAGAAGGTCTGGTCCTTCCTCAGCGATCCATCCAGGTGGGGCTGCGCGGGTCGATCTATGGCCCGGAGGACTGGGAGGCAGTTCGGGCCCTAGGTTTAGAGATCGTGACGGCCGGGGAGGCGCGGGCTCTGGGGCTGGAGGGCACTGCCCGCCGCATCCTCCAGCGGGCGGGGGATCATCCTACGTTCCTTTCCGTGGACATTGATTTCTTCGACCCGGCCTATGCGCCGGGCACTGGCACGCCGGAGGTGGGCGGCTTCGCCTCGTGGGAAGGCCTGGCCCTCTTGCGGAGTCTCATCGGCCTGCCGCTGGTGGGAATGGACGTGGTGGAGGTGCTGCCGGCCTACGATCCGGCGGGGATCACCGCCCTCTTAGCGGCCAGCGTCGTTTACGAGGGGCTGGCGTTGCTGGCCGCCCGCCGGCGGGATGGCCTTCCTGCCGTCGCGTTGCTCGGCGCCCAGCCGGAAGGCCTGTGAAGCCGGAACCGGGTCCACCTCGGAAAGAGAGGCTCCCAGGATGGTTCACGCGGTGGAGCTGCGGGAGGTGAGCAAGCGCTTTGGAGAGGCGGAGGCCCTCCATCAGGTCCCCCTGCAGATCCGGGAAGGGGAGTTCTTCTCGTTGCTCGGCCCTTCAGGATGCGGGAAAGCCACCACCCTGCGCATGATCGCTGGCTTCGAGCGGCTGGATGCCGGCGAGATCCTGAGCCGTGGCCAGCGCACGCATGAGGCGCCCCCTTTCCACCGCCCGGTGAACGCCGTCTTCCAGCACCACGCGCTCTTCTCTCATACGACGGTCTTAGAGAACGTCGCCTTCGGCCCGGAGATGAAGCGCCTCCCCCGGGAGGAGATCTGCTATCAGGTGGCGGAGGCCATGCGCCTGGTGCGCCTGACCGGCCTGGAGAACCGTCATCCCCGTCCGCTTTCTGGTGGTCAGCAGCAGCGGTTGGCCCTGGCCCGCGCCTCGGTCAACCGCCTGGCGGCGCTGCTCCTCGACGAGCCGCTGGGCGCCCTGGACTTCAAGCTGCGCAAGGAGATGCCGCTGGAACGGAGGAACCTCCAGCATTAGGTCGGCATCACGTTCATCTACGTTTCTGCTCTTCGGCGCCTTCTTGACCTTCGTGGTGCTCTCCCTGATCGCCTGGCGTCGCTTATGATCACGAAGATGAAATCATCGGAGATCCGCCCGACCCCGAAAGGTTCCCATCGGCGGGCCCGACCGCCGATGGCCCATCCTCGCCCGGAGCGCTCCGCTGGGCGGTTGAGAAGAGTCCTGCCCGGCCTCGGAGGGGTCGCCTTGCTGGTGCTGGGGGCTCTCCTGGGCGGCCTGGGGATCGTCTGGGGTTCGCACATCCTCTCCTCCAGCCCCGAACCCTACCTGGCACCCCAGCCAACTTCCTCCGCCCGCATCCCCCGGGTGGGTCTGGTGGCGGGGCATCTGGGGCACGACAGCGGGGCGGTCTGTGCCGACGGGCTCACCGAGGTCGAGGTCAACACGGCCATCGCTCGAGAAGTGGCCCGCCGCCTGGAGGACCTGGGATATCAGGTGGACCTCCTGGAGGAGTTCGACCAGCGGCTGAACGGCTATCGGGCAGCGGCTTTGCTCTCCATCCACGCCGACTCCTGCGAATACATCAACGATCAGGCGACCGGCTTCAAGGTGGCCCGGGCTCAGGCCGACACCGTGCCGGAGCAGAGCGATCGCCTGGTGGCCTGCCTGATCTCCGCCTACCAGCAGCGCACTGGGTTGCGCTTCCACGCCAACAGCATCACCTACGATATGACCGATTACCACGCTTTCCGGGAGATCGACCCCCGCACCCCCGCGGCCATCATCGAGACCGGGTTCCTCTACCTCGATCGAAGGATCCTCACCGAAGGGCGGGAGCGGGTGGTGGAGGGCATCGTGGAGGGTCTGCGCTGCTTTTTAGAAGGCCAGTGAGGGGCGGTCCGCCAGGGAGACCGTCCGGGAAGGCCTCCCCGGCGTTTTCAAAAGTCCGGTTCTTACGGGACCGGCTGCTCCGCCGGCCGACGGAACCACGTCCGCCACTCCCGCTTCTCCCAGACCACCAGGATGGGCGCTGCGTTGAAGAGCGAGGAATAGGTTCCGCTGATCATCCCAATGAGCAGCGTGGCGATGAAGTGCCGGATCGTCGTCCCCCCGAAGAGGAGCAGGGCAACCAAGGTAAAGATCAGCGTCAGCTGGGTGTTGAGCGAGCGGTCCAGGGTTTGCAGGATGCTGTGGTTGACGATCCGCTCGTAGGGCTCGCCGCGATAGCGGAGCAGGTTCTCCCGGATCCGGTCGAAAACCACGATGGAGTCGTGCACGGAGAAGCCGATGACCGTGAGCACCGAGGTGAGGAAGAGGGCGTCCACCTCCCACCCGAAGACCCTTCCGAAGATAGAGGCCGCGCCCACCACCACCGCTATATCATGCACCAGGGCTAAGATCGCTGCCACGCCGTAGCGGAAGGCGTGAGGGACCTGACGGAAGGCGAAGGTGAGGTAGAGCATGATGGCCAGGGCGGCCATGGCCACCGCCACCAGGGCGCCTTGTGTGACCTCGGCGCCCACCGTGGGCCCCACGGACTCGAAGCGCTCCAGGACGACATCGCCGTAACGGGCGCGCAAGGCATCCATCACCCGGGCCTGGGTCGCGGCGTCCATCTCCTGGGTGCGGATGATCAGCGTCCCCTGCAGGGAGGGCTGGACCCGGATGTTGGCCACGGCAAAGCCCGCAGCCCCTCCCACGATCCCGCTCACCTCCTCGCTGGAGGGCGCCACCCCCGAAGGGAGGCGGAGCTCCAGCATGGAGCCGCCGGTGTAATCGATGGCCAGAGGGAGCCGGTAGAGGGCCAGGGAGATCAGGCCTGGCAAGATCACCAAAAGGGAGAGGGCGAAATACCAGTATCGCTTGCCGATGATGTCGATCATCCCTCGCCTCACGGTTCGAGAAGTTCAGGGATATATCCGCAGCACACGGGTGGGCGCTTCAGAGCCCGAACCATCCCCGGTGGACCCCGGGGCGGATGCGATCCAGCAGCACGTGGAGGAAGGCCCGGGTTACCCAGATGCCGGTGAACAGGCTGGCGGCCACCCCGATGGCCAGGGTCAGGGCGAACCCCCGCACCATGCTGGCCCCGAAGTTCAACCCGAAGATGTAGAGGATGGAGCACGTGATCAGGGTGGCGATGTTGGAGTCCCGGATGGAGGGCCAGGCCCGCTCGAAACCGTAGTCGAGGGCCATGGCGAGATCCCGCCCGGCGCGGAGCTCCTCCTTCAGCCGCTCAAAGATCAAGATGTTGGCGTCCACCGCCATCCCGATGGAGAGCACAAACCCGGCGATCCCGGGCAGGGTCAGGGTCACCGGGAGCAGCTTGAAGACGGCGAAGACCAAGGCAGCGTAGATGCCGAGGGCCAGCACCGCCAGCACCCCGGGGACGCGGTAGTAGAGGATCATGAACAGGGCGACGGTGGCAAACCCGACGATGCCGGCGATCAGGCTGCGCCGGATGGACTCTTGCCCCAGGGTCGGGCCGATGTTGCGGGTGTCCACGATCTTGAGCGGCACCGGCAGGGCGCCGTAGCGGAGGGTCACCGCCAGGGCTTCGGCGTCCGCCACGGTGCTCCCGGAGCCCATCCGGATCACCCCCTGGCCCTGAGTGATCGGCTCCTGGATCACCGGACAGGAGATGACTTTCTTGTCCAGCACGATACAGAGGTAGCGCCCTACGTTCCGGGATGTGTATTCTGCGAAGAGCCGCGTGCCCTCAGCGTCCAGGGTGAAGGCCACCTCTGACTGGCGGAACTCATCCAGCTGGGGCCGGGCGCTGCGCAGGTTCCGGCCGGTCATAACCGTCCGGTAAACCGGCTCCGTCGGCCCAAAGGGCGCCGTTCCGGTCAGCTCTGATGTCTCCGTCAGGGCGGGAGTGGGGTCGAGGGACGGCGTGGCCGTGGCTGGCGCGCTTCCGGGGATCGGAGGGTCCATGCTGGTGCGGATAGTGGCGCCTTCCGGGATGGGGGTTGCGCCGGCGTCCACGAACTCCAGCAGGCCGGTCTGCTTGATCGTGTTCACGGCCTGCTCCAGGTTCGTAATCCCAGGCAATTCCACGACGATCCGCCGCGTTCCGGCGATCTGGACGACGGGCTCGGAGACGCCCAGGGCGTTCACCCGGTTCTCGATGATCCGGCGCGTGTCCTCCAGGTTGCCCCGGTCCACGGGCTGGTTCGGCGGGACGTCCGCCTCCAGGAGGATCTGGATGCCTCCCTGGAGGTCCAGGCCGAGCACGGTGCGGATCTCCCGCTGCAGCCCCAGGAAACCGATCTCAATCCGGGTCTCCGAGAAGTCCACCCATAGGGCGAAGACGACCAGCAGACCGATCAGCGCCAGCCAGAGGTTCCAGTTGCGCATCCGGAAATTCACCTTGGATTGGGTTGTCTCATTCCGTTGTCGGGAGGATCCCGCAAGCGCTGGCCCTTCCCTCCCGGCTTTCTCAACGATCAACACCAAAGAAAGCAGTTTGATTATAGGAAGCGGGAAGGGTGAATGCAAGCCCTTCCGGCTCCGGCCGGGCGGTCCTCTCGAGAGAACGTTGCTTGCGTGGTGCTTATGGGGGTAGGATATTTCCTTTGAGCATCTTTCTTTGAGGAGGAAGCGATGGGGGGACAGGGTTGGACTTCCGGTTCTTGGAGACGGTGGGCGGTGATCGGCGCGCTGGTGGTGCTTCCCGCGTGTCTCTGCACGTTCTGTGCGGTCAGCGGTCTGGGAGCCACACTTCTGGGGGCTGTGGGTCTGGCAGGCCTGATCGCCCAGGAGGTCCAGCCAGCTCAGGAGGCTGCGGAGCAGTTCCTCAGCGCTTTGCAGGACGAGCAATGGGAGGCCGCCTATGACCGTTGCGCCCCATCCTTCCGGCAACAGCTGGGCAGTCCTGAGGAGCTGGCCCGGCGGTATGGGGGCGATCGCCGGCCGGTCGGGTGGTCTTTCTCCCGTTGGAATGTAGAAGTCCAGAATGGAGTCCGACAGGTAAATCTGGGGGGAACCCTCACGACAGTGAGTGAGGAGAAATTTGCCTTGTCCATGGAGCTTCGCGCGCGCGCCGTCGGGTCCGGCGAGATCTGGGAGGTCAGCGCGTTCACAATCGAATGAAGGGGGACGTGGCGGATGCGGAGAGTGCGTCCCCGCATTGTCGGAAGCCTAAGCAGACGTAGACCAACTGCTCACCATTGGCCCGCATAGGTGGGGAGGGCATTCCCCTCATCTGCCCAACCCGACAGAATTGGGACGCGCCCCCAGCCGATGGCATCTTGACAGGGGGAGCGATCGGCGTATAAAATCATAAGCGCAGCGCGGGGGCATGGGCCTGTAGCTCAGGCGGTCAGAGCACTCCCCTGATAAGGGAGGGGTCCCTGGTTCGAGTCCAGGCAGGCCCACCTGAGGTGGGGATGTAGCTCAGATGGGAGAGCGCCTCCTTTGCACGGAGGAGGTCACGGGTTCGAGTCCCGTCATCTCCACCTAGCCACCTTGACAAAAGCAGGGCTCCTCACTATAATCCGAGGTTGCCGGATGGAGGCTGGCCCCCGAAGCCGGGCGAAGGTGTTCGGAGGCGGGAGCCAGCGGCCATCCGCTGGCGGGCCGGGAAGGGGCTCGTCAGGGTGAACCGGGCGAGGAGTCCGGCGCGCACCTTAACAACCGAACAGAGCGTGGCAGAGAAAAGCGACGCAGTCAGTTCGGGAAACGGGTTCTCCGCGTCACGTGTAAGCGAGTAAGGGCATGCGGTGGATGCCTTGGCGCCAGGGGCCGATGAAGGGCGCGGCACACTGCGAAAAGCCTCGGGCAGCCGTGTGCGGGCGCGATGACCCGGGGGTGCCCGAATGGGGAAACCCGCCTGGGTGAACCCCAGGCATCCGTGGCTGAATCCATAGGCCACGGAGGGGCACGGGGGGAACTGAAACATCTTAGTACCCCCAGGAAAAGAAATCAACCGAGATTCCCCTAGTAGTGGCGAGCGAACGGGGAAGAGCCCAAACCCACAGGGTGTTAAAGCCCGAGGGCGTTGCCCTGTGGGGGTTGTGGGACCCATCCGGGGGCGGCCTCGGACGCCTCAGGGAGTTACCAAGCCTTGGCCTAGCCGAAGTGGTCTGGAGAGGCCCGCCATAGAGGGTGATAGCCCCGTAGGCGAAAGGTCGAAGGCCTCCCGGAGATGGGATCCCGAGTACCACGGCCCACGTGGAAGGTCGTGGGAAGCCGGGGGGACCACCCTCCAAGGCTAAATACCCCTGGCGACCGATAGCGCACCAGTACCGTGAGGGAAAGGTGAAAAGAACCCCGGTGAGGGGAGTGAAATAGAACCTGAAACCGCATGCCTACAAGCGGTCCGAGGGCTATGGCCCCTTCGGGGGCAACGCCTGAGGGCGTGCCTTTTGGAGAATGAGCCGGCGAGTTACTCTCGGTGGCGAAGGCTAAGGGGGTCACACCCGGAGCCGGAGCGAAAGCGAGTCCGAACAGGGCGTCTCGTCGCCGGGAGTAGACGCGAAACCGGGTGAGCTACCCATGGCCAGGGTGAAGCGGGGCTAATCCCCCGTGGAGGCCCGAACCCATCACCAGTGCAAAGGTGTGGGATGAGCTGTGGGTAGGGGTGATATGCCAATCGAACCCGGAGATAGCTCGTTCTCCCCGAAATCGCTTTAGGGCTAGCCTCACGCGGTCCGTGGCGGAGGTAGAGCACTGGTAGGGCTAGGGGCGTTATGCTACCGAACCCTGTCAAACTCCGAATGCCGCCACGTGCAGCGTGGGAGTCGGACCGTGGGGGATAACCTCCATGGTCGAGAGGGGAACAACCCAGACCGCCTGCTAAGGCCCCCAAGTCCGGGCTCAGTGGGAAAGGATGTGGGGCTGCTATGACAGCCAGGAGGTTGGCTTAGAAGCAGCCATCCTTTAAAGAGTGCGTAACAGCTCACTGGTCGAGCGGCCCTGCGCCGAAAATGTAACGGGGCTTAAGCCCGGCGCCGAAGCAGCGGGTTCTCGTGCCGATGCGGCACGGGAGCGGTAGGGGAGCGTTCCGCACGCGTGGAAGCGCGACCGTGAGGACGCGTGGAGCGTGCGGAAGTGAGAATGCCGGCACGAGTAGCGGAAGACGCGTGAGAACCGCGTCCGCCGAAGGCCTAAGGTTTCCGACGCAAGGTCGATCCGCGTCGGGTTAGGCGGGACCTAAGGCGAGGCCGAAAGGCGTAGCCGATGGACAGCCGGTTAATATTCCGGCCCCACCCGGGTGGAGCGAAGGGGGGACGCAGGAGGGTAGGCCAGCCGGCCGCTGGCTGTGCCGGTGCCAAGTCCTTAGGGCGATGAAGGCGGTAGGCAAATCCGCCGCCGGAGCCTGAGGGATGATGGCGAGCCGGGGAAACCCGGCGGAAGTGGTCGAGCCCACACTGCCGAGAAAAGCCTCTAAGCGTTGAAGCCCGGGTGCCCGTACCGCAAACCGACACCGGTAGGCTGGCGTAAGCGCGCCAAGGCGGACGGGAGAACCCTCCTCAGGGAACTCGGCAAACTGACCCCGTAACTTCGGGAGAAGGGGTGCCTCGCGTAGGGTGAGGCCTTCGGGCCGAGCCCGAGGAGGCCGCAGTGAACAGGCCCTGGCGACTGGTTACCTAAACCACAGGTCTCTGCGAACCCGTAAGGGGAAGTATAGGGGCCGACGCCTGCCCAGTGCCGGAAGGTTAAGGGGAGGGGTGACCCGGCTTCGGCCGGTGTAGCCCTGAACTGAAGCCCCGGTGAACGGCGGCCGTAACTATAGACCGGACCGCTGTAGTTACGTAAATAAACCCGGCTATATGCTGGGAAGTCCGTCCCCTAACAGGGGTGAAGGATCCGGCGGTACCTAACGGCTGCATGCCGTTGGGTAACAATCCGTCCGGTGCGGACCATCAGCAGGAAAGGCTCCCTGGGTTGCCTTTCCGGAGGAAGGAGTGATGCCTCTGGACGTGAGACATATCCCTCCTCACATCGGTTACTACTTGACGGGGTTTGCTGATGGTGAGGGAAGCTTCAACGTTACATTTCGGCGCCGCCGAGACTACCGGATGCCATGGAGGGTGTCCCTCTGCTTCAATGTGAGTAATCGAGATAGAGTCATCCTTGCCCTCTTCAAGCGCTATCTCCAATGTGGCACGTTACGGCAACGGGGAGACGGGGTCTGGTACTATGAGGTCAACGACTTCAATGCGATCCTGGGCCACGTCATCCCCTTCTTCGAGCGGTTTCCTTTCCTATCTGCGAAGAAGCGGCGAGACTTCTCGAAGTTCAAGGAAATCGCCAAAATCATGGAAGAAGGACGTCACAACACAGAAGAGGGCGTTCGGGAAATCTTGCGCATCCGGCGAGAGATGAACGACGGTGGCGCTGGGAGGCGAAAGTATAGCGATGAAGAAATCCTCCGGACTCTCACCCAGGGAGAATCCTCAGAGACCATACGCCGGGCACCCGAGGGGTATGCAAGCGCCGCCCGCCCCATCGGGTGAAGAGATGGTCCGATCTCCGTGGCGACACGGAGGGCCTGAGCACCTGCTCAGGCCGCACCAGACGGGGCATCCAGACCCGTTTGCTGGTGTAACGGAATGAACGGTCCTAAGGTATCGCCTGAAAGGCGCTGCCTGCCTGTCGGGTAACCGACAGGGCAATGCCCGGCTGTATGCGGGAAAGCCCTAAGAGCCCTCCCTACGTCTCCGGCGAAAGGCCGGCGTCAAAATGGCGAGGGATTGGGCAATCCGCAGGAAACCCCCGGGTTCAATCCCGGCGGGGATCCTCAGAGACCATACGCCGGGCATCCGGCCGGGAGGTCATCTATGGAATTGTCTCCGGACTGGGTGGTAGGGTTCGTGGACGGCGAAGGTTGTTTCCACGTCTCCATCACCCGCCATCCCTCGATGAAGATCGGCTATCAGGTGCTGCCGGAGTTCGTGGTCGTACAGCACCGCCGGGACATCCAGGTGCTCTACGCCTTGAAACGGTTCTTCCGGTGTGGTGTAGTCCGCCCCAATCATGAGGACCGCTACGCCTACCGGGTCCGACAGCTGGAGTGCCTGGAGCGCATCTGTGAGTTCTTCCTGCGGCATCCTCTGAAAACCCGTAAGAACGTCGAGATGCGTCGGTTCCGGCGGATCCTCCTCCTGATGAAGAAAGGGCACCATCAAACCCGAGAGGGGTTACTGGAGATCATCCAGATCGCCTCTCGCATGAACTCCGCTGACCGCCCTGCGCTGGAGCAGATCCGCCAAGAGCTCCTGGCCGGATGAAGAGATGGTCCGCCCCGTGGTGAAAGCCGCGGATTCAGGTGAGCGAAATTCCTTGTCGGGTAAGCCGATCGCTTGCCCCTTCTCCCCGCGAGGGGAGATGAAACGCCGGCTCATATCGGGGGAGCCCTCCTGCCGTGGTGCGGGACGGCGTGGGGTGATCCCGAGGGAAGTCGGCCCGGCCCTCGCCGGGCTTGACCCCGTAACGACTGACCCGAAAGGGGAGGCGCGGTTCCCCACCCCGCGCAACACGCCGGCCCTCACCCCTCGCCCAGATGCGGCGAGCCGAGGGCGCCTATGGAGCCTCCTTCCGGATGAGGTGGGGCGAGATGATGCAACTGGATCCCTGGTATGTGACCGGGCTGGTGGACGGCGAGGGAAGTTTCATGGTGAGTTTCAATCTGCGTCCCTCGCTGTCTACAGGGATCGAGGTGCGTCTTGCTTTCGCTGTCGCCCTGAATGAGCGCTCGCTGGAGGTGCTGAAAGCCCTGCGCCGTTTCTTCGGTTGTGGAGCCATGTGCTACTCGCGCGGGGACCGCACCTACAAGTGGGAAGTGCGATCGATCTCGGACATCGTGCAACGCGTGCTTCCCCACTTCGAGCGCTATCCTCTGCAAACAGCGAAGCGGGCAGATTTCGAACGTTTCGCCCAAATTTGCCGCTGGGTTCACGCGAATCGCCATCGCAATCGGGAGTATCTGAGGCGCATCATCGATCTGGCGTATGAGATGAATCCGAGCGGCAAGCGTCGTTATCGGAAGGAGGATCTCCTAAGGGCGCTCGGGTGAGGTGAAGGGATAGTCTGCCTCCAGTGGAAACACTGGGAGAAGGCGAAGTTCCGACCCGCACGAAAGGCGTAACGACCGGGGCGCTGTCCCGAGGAGGGTCCCGGCGAAACTGCGAACTGCGTGAAGACGCGCAGTGCCCGCAGCGGGACAAAAAGACCCCGTGGAGCTTTACTGGAGCCTGGTATTGGGTTAGGGTTTGGCCTGTGTAGGATAGGTGGGAGGCTGAGAAGCCCGGGCGCCAGCTCGGGTGGAGCCGCCGGTGAAATACCACCCTGGTCAAGTCTTGGCCCTAACGCCGACCCGTGAACCCGGGCGGCGGACAGTGCCTGGTTGCCAGTTTTGCTGGGGCGGCAGCCTCCTAAAAGGTAACGGAGGCGCCCAAAGGTCCCCTCAGGCGGAATGGAAACCCGCCGTTGAGTGCAAGGGCATAAGGGGGCTTGACTGCGAGGCTGACAAGCCGAGCAGGGGCGAAAGCCGGGCCTAGTGACCCCACGGTTCCGTGTGGAAGGGCCGTGGATCAACGGATAAAAGCTACCCCGGGGATAACAGGCTGGTGAGGCCCAAGAGTTCACATCGACGGCCTCGCTCGGCACCTCGATGTCGGCTCAAAATTGGGCCCCTGAGGGGGTAACCCCTCAGGTCACATCCGGCTTATAACGGGGGAGCCCTAACGACCGGAGACTTTCCGGGATCGAGGGTAATCCCGTGGGAAGTCGAGGAGCTGAACATGCTGCCGGAGCCGCTGCATTCCGTGATCGTGGGGAGCTTGCTGGGAGACGCCTGCTTAGAACGCAACGGCCGCCACTGGCGGCTCCGCTTCGATCACGGATGGAGAGAGGAAGCCTACGCCTGGTGGAAGTTTCGGCTATTGCACACCATCGCCGCTTCAACGCCGCGCTGGATAGAGGTGCGGGATCGGCGAACAGGCCGAATATACCGACACGTCCGCTTCGACTCTAGATCCATCCCCGAGCTGGAAGCATACGCGGGATGGTTCTATGAGGATGGACGGAAACGGGTGCCGCCGATCATCGACATGCTTCTCACCAGCAGCTTGGCTCTGGCAGTGTGGTATATGGATGATGGACATCGCCGTGCGGATTGCATGGCGTTGCGCCTGAACACACAGGGTTTCCTGTGCGAGGAGGTGGATCTCCTGATCCGGACGCTTCATCGCAACTTCGGCATAGCGGCGCGAAGACATCGGGTCAAGGATAATCAATGGGTGATCTACCTCCCTGTTCAAACGGCGCAGCGTTTCTGCGATCTAATCCGTCCCCATATACCCCCGGAGATGGGATATAAGCTCCTCTGACCCCGTAACGACTGAGGGCGCAAGGCCCGAGATGGTCGGCCCTGGGATCTGAAAAGGATCCCAAATCTATGCCGGCCATCAGACGCCGGACCCCTGGTTGGGCGATGGCCAGGGTGATGAGATAGTCTGCGCCACCGGAAACGGTGGGGAACGCGCATCGCATCCTGGGGCTGGACAAGGTCCCAAGGGTCGGGCTGTTCGCCCGTTAAAGCGGTACGTGAGCTGGGTTCAGACCGTCGATGCAGGCGGCCCCGAGCGGGTAACCCTCGGGGAAAAACCGGCTCATAACGGGGAAGCCCTCCGGATCGGACGACCGGATGCCGAGGGTAACCCCGTGGGAAGGCGGAAGCGATGGAGGACACCACGCGCGCTTACATTGCAGGATTTCTGGACGGGGATGGGAGTATCGTTCTCCAGCTTAAGCCTCGACGGGATTATCGTTTCGGTTTTCAAATCCGCGCGACCGTTAGCTTCTATCAGAAACGTCGAGGACGCTGGGTGCTGGAGTGGCTCTACGCACACATCGGTCGAGGTAGAATCCGAGAGCGGCCAGATGGGATTGTTCAATACGACATTGAAGGCGTGGAATCTGTAATCTGGCTGCTTGAGCAGGTTCAGCCTTACATTGTAGCCAAGAAAGAACAAGTGGAGCAGGCTCTCGGTCTACTTCGAGAAGTGTGTGCAAATGAATCTCCCACCCCGGAGGAATTCTGGGAGTGGGCGCGTCGGGTGGAATCCTATCAGGCCCTAAACTGCTCGAAGAAGTGCCGCTATCGAGCTAGGAGTTACGCGGTTGACAAGGTGCTCCTCTGACGCGATCATGAGAGCGGGCATGCCGGTAAGCGGCAGATGGCCAAGAGGCATGCCTTCATCCGAGAAACTCCTCGGAGGCTCCGGCCTCCGGGGCAGGGGTCGGTGGGCGACCCCCGTGGCCGGTCCTCTGGCCTCGTGATGAAAAGTCCGTGGCCACGACCGGAATACGCAGGCAACTGCGTAAGCCCTACGAGCAGAAGATGTGCGGCGCTTTCTCAGTAGCAAGGGCTGGCTTCCGCCCCCGTAACGACTGAGGCCATAGGGCCGAGGCTTGGGTTTCGGATCCCTCGGCGAAGGGATCCCAATTTGTAACCCAGGCAACACGCCGGCATCCCCGAAAGGGGATGATGGTATAGTCTACCCCCCAGGGAAACCTGGGGAAGCGGTGCGTGAGACAGGTCGGTCTCTATCCGCTGTGGGCGTTGGGGGCTTGAGGGGTGCTGCCCCTAGTACGAGAGGACCGGGGTGGACGGACCTCTGGTGTGCCGGTTGTCGCGCCAGCGGCATCGCCGGGTAGCCAACGTCCGGACGGGATAACCGCTGAAAGCATCTAAGCGGGAAGCCCACCCCAAGATGAGGCCCCCCACCGGCTTGGACCGGGTAAGGCCGCCGGGAGACGACCGGTTTGATAGGCCGCAGGTGGAAGCCCGGTAACGGGTGAAGCTGAGCGGTACTAACGGCCGAGGGCTTACACGTGGCGCGGAGAACCCGTCCCCCGAGCCCACGCTCTGTTCGGTTAACCCTTCCACTTCCTGGGATGGTTCAATGATTCCGCCAGACTGGAAATGGGTAGTCACCCCCCAAGGTATTGGTGATGCGGGAAGGTCAAGAATTCCTCCCAGGTCCAGATGGGATCGGTCCACCCAATGGCCATCGCTGGCGTCCGCGGCCGATCCCGCCGCCCCTCCGGCAGGCCCTCCCCCGCTTCCCGCAAGGCCCGATGGGGCCGCAGCCCGTTAGGCTCAAACCAACAGAGGATCACCCGCGCATCCCAGGTCTCTACCGTCTTCGCAAAGGCGTGGGTCTTACGCGTCAGCGCGTTCAAGCGATCGCGCAGCACGCCGTTCCATCGTTCCTCATGCACCGGATCGGGGCCATCCACCGCCTCTCCCAGAACCGGACGCACCTCCACGCGCACCATCCGGCCCTGATGACGACGCTTGACCGCCTGCGTCAACCCCACCCCGGGCGTGGGCACCAGGGGCGGACGCCCCCGCTTTCCCGTCGGTTGCGCGTCCCGATAGACCTGACGAACCGCCCGTCGGTAGACCGGCCGTCCATCACTGATCCAGATCACGCCCCTCCCGCCAGATGTGCGCGGGCGGGTGTGCGCCACCCCTTTCGGCGTGACCTCCTCCTCCGAAGACCCAAAGCCCCACGCCACCCCAAAACGAGTCGCCCGGTCCTGGCTCAAACATCCCCCACGCGGGCCCACCCCGGCCGCCGAGGCGGCCGGATCTCCAGCCTCTGGACACCTTTTTTTGACAAATGATCAGAAGGCATCCACCTCGACCTCGCTCCGATGTAAAGAGCAGCCGGTTGCTCTCTACCTTGTAATTGGTCTAAAAATTCCACAAAAAGGAGAACTATGCCAAATACATTGCTTTCAGCCCGAGGCTTGCAGAAGGAATTCCGGCGGCATCCTTATAGGTTTGTCCTCGAAGTTGACAGACTGAATTTGGATGCTGGCTCCATCCAGGTACTGATGGGACCGAATGGCTCCGGCAAGAGCACCTTAGCGCTTTTGCTGGCCGGGGTGATTGTCCCAGATGCCGGAGAAGTGAAGATAAATGGACGCTGGTCTCCGTGGACTACCGCCGGTAGGCGGTTTCTCAGCTACTTGCATGAGGGCAGTTGGCTATATGGGAATTTATCCGGCGAGGCGAATATAAAAATTTTCTCCGTCATTGCCGCTGCAGCCTATGGGGAAAGCCCCAAACGGCTTCAAGAGAAGGCGCTTAAGTATGCGGGATTCCTTGGCTTATCCCGGGAAGATTTGCGCAAACCTGTGCATATCTACTCCGCAGGTATGCGGCGCAAAATAGAACTGAGCCTTACTTTGGCTGTAGATGTGCCGATTTATATACTTGATATGCCCACCGTGGACCTGGACCCTGAGAGTCGCTGGCGATTCTTTAATTTAATCCAGGAACGAAAGCAATCTGGTGCCGGGTTCTTAGTCTCAACCCATATCCCAGAAGAAGCGCAATTCGGCGATTTGCTCTTGTTTATTAAGAAGGGAAAAATTGTTGCCTCCGTCTACCCGGAGGAGTTGAAGCGTTACATCCATAATGTGGTTGTGTTGCGATTCAATCCTTTTCATCAAGAGCAATTACGGAAAGCATTGCAAGATATAAAAGGTGCATGGGGCGATAAAGAGGTGCGACTTTACAATGCGGACTTTTCTAATGTCATCCATATGGCCAAGGTGGCTGGGGTGGAAGTGTTTGAGGGTTACGAGACGGTCCCCCATCTTGGAGATCTTTACACTTTCTTGACCGGCGAGATGATTGCCAACATAGAGGAGGCAAAATGATCAAGAATTTTTATATATTATGTGCATTGTGGCGCGATTTAGTTATGAAAGAGATATATGTATTCTTATCTAACAAAGCTATGGCTGGGATGATCATGGTGTATGTTCCCATGTTCATGTTTTTCTTTGCTTTCTTTCTTTACCCAAACATGGTGCCTCCACAAGAGCTACCTGAAATTTACCAGTCTGGACTATTGTTTGCGTCTGTTTACCCGTTAATGGTCAATTCATTTATGGGACTGGGGCAGGGCATTGTAATAGATACCGCCCGGGGAGTGCTGTTGAAATTGGCCGCAATGCCTGTCGACCGCTGGCTCGAAGCATTGGCCAGGATGAGTGCGCAGTTCATTCTCATATTATGGACTATTTGCCTCGGGTGGCTTGCACTCTTTGTGGCGGCATATTTAAAACGTGTTACGCCTTTGCCTTCCCCTTTTTCTTTCCCTATTGAAATTCATGTCAGCTTGATCCCCATTTACTTGCTCTCTACGGGCTTAGCCTTGATCTTTGCCAGGATAGCGCGTGGCCGGATTCAGTTCTATACGATTATCGCAGTTGCTATGATCAATATCGTGCCCTTTCTGAGCGGGATGTTCATCCCGTTGTTTATGTTGCCTAAAGTGCTTCAGGAAATCAGTCCGTTTAACCCTTTTTCGCTACCCTTTTACCTTTATGTGAATGCTGGTGGAACAGCAATCACTGGTGCAGAGGGTAAACTGCTCATTGCATTTGCTGAGGGGGTCATTGTTTTTGGAGCCGGCCTTTATCTCCATAGCCAATCTTTTGGGGAGCGTGGCGGGATACACTGATGGACACCTGCGGCTTTTTATGGATCCCCTATCCTTGAAGGAGCGGTCAGGGCTCGGATCCTCTCCCGAAGGCGTGCGATTTCCTTCTCCCAGCGTTGTTCCCCCAACGCAAGCCGCTGATGCTGACGGAAGGCCAGCTCGATGGCCGCTCCATATAGATCCCCCAATCGCTTCCATTCCTGCCAGTCTCCTCGCAACAGAGCGCCCTACCGCCGGAACCCCCGCCGCCACGCTGAGCGACACTCCTGATAGACCGCTGGAGGCAAGGTCCCACGCTCGACCTCCTCCCCAAGATACCATGTGATCCAAAGACGCTCTCGATACAGCCCCCATACCCCCAGAGCGAACACCAACAACGCCCCCATCCAGTCCCCCGCGATAACCTTCAGACAGCCCACCAGGGCGCTTCCCTCATCCCTCAGATGGCTGACGAAGGTCAGCACTCCATTATGGAAGGCTTGGTGGTCTCTTCGGCAAAGGGAGCGATCAGACCGCTGGAGATCAGATCTCTCTCCAGCCCCTCCTCGAGGGGAGGCTCCAGGGCCGCTTCCGCCATCCGTGCGATCAGGATGGCCGGGAGCGTTCCCCATAAAAAGGCTGTGGAGGCCAGCCGGAGCGGCTCCTTCTCATACCGATCCAGCCACCATATGAAAAGTGCATAACCCACCATGGGAAGATAACTCAGAAGGAGCGCCAGCCCGATCATCGCCCCCATCTCCGGATGCCGTCTATGAGACAAACTGCCAACGACACCAGCGCCGCTCCAGGGCGTCCACGATCAGATACAGGGCCAGTCCCATCCCGCTCATCAGCACGATCCCGCCATACATTGCCGGATAGTCAAAAAACGTGCTGGCCTGGATGTAAATGTAGTAGCCCAGCCCGTAACGGGTGGCCAGGAGCTCGCTCAGATATAGCACGGCCACTGCGGTGCCGATGCTCTGGCGCACCGCGGTGAGGATGGCCGGCAGGGAGGCGGGCAGGTAAACAAACCAGAAAAGAGCCCGCCGACCCGCTCCCAGGCCGCGGACGGAGAGAAGCAACTCCGGCCGCAGGCCCGCCGCTGCATCCCGGACCAGCACCAGGATCTGAAAGAACTGAAAGAAGAGGATCAGATAGATGAGGAGAATCTTGGCCAGGTCCCCGACCCCAAAGAAGAGGATGAGGATCGGCACCAGCACGACCTTGGGGATCGGATACAGCAGATACAAGAAAGGAGAAACCAGCCGGTGCAGCCCGGGGCTGAGTCCCAAGAGCAACCCCAGAGGAGCTGCCGTGGCGATCGAGAGGAGGATGCTGATGATCACCCGCCCGGCGCTGGCCAGGAAGTGCCATCCCAGCTCTCCTTGGAAACCCCTCACCAGAGCGATCCCTACCGTGAACGGGGCAGGCAGGATGGGACCCTGGACCAGCGCCGCCAGGATATGCCAGAGGACAAGTAACACTCCCATGGCCAGTAACACTTCGCCGCGACGCGGCATCTCCTATGCCTTCTTTGCTTGAATGAGATGAGGGACCGATCCGATGTCTTGGCTGAGAGCCCCGAAACGAACCTCGATTATAATAATGGGCGTGAACGCGAGGACGCTGATCCTGTTATACCAAGAATTCCCGCAAGACTTCGTGGAATATCTCGAGGGGTGTGAGGCTCAATGGCTCGTCGTCCGCGCGCACGCCCATGGCAACAAACGCTGTTCATCATCCTGGCGATCCTGGCGGTGATCAGTCTGATCCTGACCAGCTTGATCACCAGCGCCCCGCCGCCTCCGCCGACGCCAACGCCTTTCCCGCTGTTCCTGCCCACCCCATGAGCCCATCGCCACAATCTCCAAGCAGTGGAGGGGGAGTGAATGACACGCTCCGGCGCATCGTCCAGCGTTTCTGCCCGCTTTCTCGCATGGATCGCTTGGGGGTTGATGCTGGCCGGTTACTGGGCTCCGTGGGTGGAGGGCTCAACAGCTGGGTTGACGTTCTCCGGGTTCGATCTGCCCCATTTCCTGGTTTTCTTCCAGCGGGCCGGTTATGGGCCTCTGGTCCGGGAGCGTCTGTGGATGCCTCTATGGGGTCTTGCCCTCGGCCTTGCCCTCCTATCGCTGGGTCCGGAGCGAAGGTTACGGGCCTCCCCGCGGGGGTTCCTCTGGCTCCTCGCCCTCCTGTGGCCGCTGGCTACATGGCCTCCTTACCCGGAGCTCTTGAACCCCTGGTCCATTGAAGGGCGAGGCGGTTTCATCGGCGGCCTGATGGCTGCCTGCCTCGTCGCATCGCTGCCTCTCTGGCCTGTCCCTTGGCGCCGCCGGGTGGCCCTGGCTCTGCCCCCCGCTGTCCTGGGGATCACCGGGCCGGAGCTGGTGCAGGCGTGGAGGCTCTGGGGCGAACATCTCCGGATCCCGCCGAATGTGGGCTGGGGGCTTCCGCTTTACGGGTTGGGGCTGGCCCTCTGGGGATGGGCCTGGTGGAGGACCTCCTGGTAAACCGCCATCACGTTCTCGACCATCTTCTCCAGGGTGAAGTGCGCTCGAACCCACTCTCGGCCCTGCACGCCGCGCGCCCGGGCGGTGACGGGATCCCCAAGGATCTCGCCGATGGCAGTGGCCAGGGCTTCCGGATCCCGGGGAGGCACCACCCATCCCGCCTCGCCGACCACCCAGCGGGTCCCCGTCCCGATGTCGGTGGTGATCACCGGCAGGCCGGCGGCCATCGCCTCCAGCAGCACGGTCCCGAACGCCTCCGCCCGCGCGCTGGCCGGCAACACAAAGAGGTCCGCCGCGTGATAAAGCAGGGGCAGCTGGGCGTCCGGGATATCTCCGAGGAAATGCACGCGATGGGAAAGCCCTAGATCTTGCGTCAGGGCGCGCCACCGCCGCTCCATCGGTCCGGTCCCCACGATGGTGGCGTGCACATCCGGCAGGCGCCTCAAGGCGTGAAGCAGGGTCTCAATCCCCTTGTAATACCGCAGGCGGCCCACGAAAAGCACGTGGGGGTATTGTGGTGTCGCGCACCAGGAGGCGCGCAGGGCCCACGTTGCATCGGGAGGAGCGGAGAGAAAGCGGGCAAGGTCGATGCCCAGGGGAACCACGCGGCATTTTTCGCGGAAGGCTTGCAAGTGAGGGGAGGTCTCCAGATAGACGGGGCTGGTGACCAGGATGCGGGTGACCTGGGAGAGCACCCGGTAGAGCAGCGGTCGGTAGAGCCGCCCTCCTAAGCGCTGGCGCACAATATCGCTGTGGTAGGTCATGATCGCAGGGATCCCCGCTCCGATCAGCAGGTAGGCAAGCTCCGCTGGCGGGTAAGGATGATGCAGGTGCACCAGATCGCAGCGAGGCAGAAGACGCTGGGCGTGCAGGAAGAAGACGGGGCTTAAGGGGGTAGAGGAGACGGTGAGCCAGCGCCCGGCCTTCAGCACCTGCAGGTTTCCCTCCCCGATCTCCTGGGTCCGGCCCGTGGGAGAGGTCACCAGGACGATGACCTCCAGACCGGATCGGGCCTGGGCTTCCGCCAGGAACCGGATGTGGTTCTCGATCCCCCCGAGGATCGGGAAGTAGTCCTTGTATAAATGGATCACCCGCATGGTTTCCGAGCAAGGCTTGCTAAGAGTCGGTCGCTTCGGGCCTGTTCATTTTACTTTCGGTAAGGGTCGGCGCCCTCTTCCTGGTGTGGGACCCTTCATAGCCGGGAAGCCGGGTGGCTATAATTGAGAGGGCTGGGGGACACACCGGCCTGACCGCTGAATTTCACATGTGGAGGTGTGAGGAAATGGCGATGGATCATGGGCTGGAGGAGCTGGATGCGTTTCTGCGCCGTCTGGAATCGGATCCGGAGTCGGTGGATGTGAGGGCGTTGGTGGATCTGATCCGGAATTTCTATCAATGGATGGTGACCTCCTCCGTTCGCTTGCGGATGCTGGAGGAGCGGATGGCGGAGCTGGAGGAGGCCCGGTATCGGATGGAGGAGCGCCTGGCCCAGCTGGAGGCTGAATTCGAGGAGATGCGGCGACGCAATGAGGAAAGCCTTGCGTCCCTGCGAGCGCTCATCCTCCAGCAGTTAGGATGGTCGCTTGCCCGGGGAGGCGGGTCTCTGTTCTCGTCCAATTAGAGAATGGGGACGGCCGAGCAACAGACCTCCTATCGGGCCGGGATTCAAGGCTTCACTTCTAAGGCATTGGGCGTTTCCCAGTAAGGGGCATTTCCGGTAGGGCTCGGTGCGGAAAGATGCTCCATGGAGGGCCAGAGATACCAGCCGATGCGGATTCGATAACGTCCCGGAGGAAGAGGAGGCAGATCGACGCCGAGGGGGATCAGGGATCCCATCGGCCACAGCGCAGTGAGCTGGAAAAGGTCCTGTTGGGCGATCAGCTCCCCCCTTTCATTCAGTAGATGCACGAAGAACGTGTAATTCTGAAGTAGCGACCTCTGAGCCCGCCATCCGAACCAGAGCGTAAAGGGTTGTCCAGCGCGCAGAGAACCCGGTTGTTCGTATCCTTCCAGAAGAAGAACCCCTCCGAAGGAAATGGCGGAGAAGCAGGGAGGAAGGGGGCGGGAGACTACCAGCACAAAGGGCAAGCCTATACCATCAGATCCATCATCTGCTGTCCGCCAACGCCGTCCCTCCGGTCCGCTGTAGAGTCCTATACGAATGCGGTAGGGCCCTGGTCGGATATCTGCGGGGATCCTGAGATAGTGATCGTCTCGGTAGTGTTTTTCGGGATCCCAGCGTCGGGCAGGAACGCCTCCAGGATGGACGTGGTCGCTCTGGAAGGCTTGAGGGAGGGAGAGAAGGGGACGATCAGCGGGGATGCCATGAACATAGACGTGCACGTCCTCATCTGGGGTCCTGAGGGCACGCCACCACAGCGTAAGGCGAACTATCTCACCCGGGCGGACGGTCCACCGTTCGATGGAGTAACCCGCCAGTCGCACTTGGCCCTCGAAATCCGCGCGCACAGAAAGATCGGCTCCTGGAGGTCGATCCAGCGGCACACGAGTCATGGACCAGAGGTGGTATGGGAGATGAAAGCCAATGGTGGCCAGGAACAGGATACATGCGCCGCGGGCGCTCCAGTGTCGAGGTCTCTCCGGATTCGTGCGTACGAAGTCAGCAGCCGAAGCAAGGCGTTCTTCCCTCTTACGCTTTTGCTTTTGAGCCTTTCTCAGGATTGCCCACACGGACCATCCTGACCACAGGGTAAGGGCAGCGTGATCGAAAAGTCGCCAGAGCCATCGGCTCTGGAATCGAACGCGAACAGTATGGACGCCAGCGGGCATCTCCGCCCGGAGCCATCCGGTGCCAGCCTCAACCCATGCTGAAATCGGCATCCCGTTCACGAGGACCTGCCAGCCGGGGTAGCCGAGGATCCAGAAGCGAGCTGGGAAGGAGAGGGCGCTGGAGATTTCCCAGGCTTGGTCGAGCGGGCCCTTATAGAGCAGTCGCGCCTGGGCTCCGGGAGGAAGAGCGTTGAGATCCAGGCGGGAGGGCTCTTCCCCTCGCGCGTACGCAGCGGCGACATCGGGAGGCGTCTCCGGCCAGCCTTCCACCCAGCGGGGGAACAACTCGCCGGTTGCGGTAAGTCCAGGGTACTGCTGCTCCTGCTCATAACGATGCAAATCCTTTAAAGTTGAATTGGCCAGTGCGCGGCGAGATCCTCCATCATAAATCAGTCCCAGCACCCCCAGGATCAGAATCAGGGCGGCTGCAAAGGCGCAAGGCCATCGATGTCCCGGCTTCAGATCCTCAATGGACAAGCCGATCAGAAGAGCAATAATCAGTCCTGCAGGTCCTAACCATCGCCATGGAAACTGAATGTAATGCAGGAAAGGCAAAGCCGCCCATACAGGATAGGAGACAGGAAGCATCAGAGTGGTCAGGATGAGCAGGAGGATCCAGCCCCAGAGCCTCTCCGGTCTTCGTGCCCGTCGACGAAATGGAAGGATTCCATTTAGTGATGGCAATGCAAGCAGCATCTGATGCAAACCAAAGGTCAGGACGTGAGGGTGATTCCCCCAGCGTTCGTCTCGCAGCGGAGGCATTGAGAGGAGGCGCGGCACGGTCAGGAAGTGACGAGTAGCCTCATAAACGCCTGTGCGGGCGCGCTCCAGATGAACCAGGCCGATGTCCGTGAAGGATGGGCCCAGATAAGGGAGAGCCATTCCCAGACCGATGATGAAGGCCGCCATGGCTTTCGCCCAGCGCCGAACGGGGGCTCGTTCCTTCCAGATCACGAGAAGCGCGTAGGCGAAGGCGACCGAGTAACCCATCATAGCGCTTAAGTTATGGCAGAGGCCCAGAAGAGCCGTGGACACAGCCAGCCCGCTCCGTGCCCGGAATCCACCCTGGCGGATTGCGTAGTCAATGCTGATGAGAAGCCAGGGGATGAGATTCACGGCCACATACTGCGGATAGTTGCTCTGTTGGAGTTGAAAGGGCATATAGCCGAAAGCCAGGCCTGCAACCATGGATGCCGCTTGGCTGAGCCCCCACCTCCGGGCAAGCCAATAAGCGCCTGCGCTGCCAACCCAGGCGGCTCCCATCAGAACCACCTTCATGGCTTGGTCAAGAGGAAAGCCCAGCCCTACGATCAGGGCAGCTACAGACCAGGGGAACAAGGGAGCGTGGAACACGAAAAGAGGATATCCTGCCCCTCCGGCCAGGTCTGGCGCCCAGCGTGGATAGAGAACCCCTGCCTGCCACATTCGAGCCATCTCCAGCGCCCGGTAACCATGAAGCAGCGCATCCCCCTCGCGAGGCCATCCGGGTTGGCTGATTCCTTCCCACCAGACCAAAAGCCCTATGCTCATCGAGAGGAGTCCAAGCTCTCGCCAGATCTTCATGGCTGGTGCTCTCATCCTGAAAACTGCGTTGCAGGATCTTTTGGGGTGATTGCTTACGCTTGTCTTCTGTCTTCGGATCCGGCAGAGATCAGTTTATGGCGTAGATGCCAGGCGAATGCGGCCCAGCGGGACGCTGTCATCCGGGATAGGATGTCCGCTTGCGTCGAAGGCCCTCAGCCGCCTGCCGCTGGTCAGCTCATACCAGCCCGTGTGCAAACGATATTCGCCCGGTAGCAATGGAGGTTGGGGACGTATCCAGCGCTCTTCTTCTACAATATCTCCTGGCATCCAGAACTCAGTCGGATAATCTCCCATGCGTGGAGGTCCATCCCCTCCGGCGATCCAGCGTCCATTGGGATCGAGCAGGTGGAGAAACACATGAAGCCCGGGTGGCAGTGAGGATGTGGCCTTCCAGATCAGGCGGAGCCGGATCTCCTCAGGAGTGGCCTGAATCACCTCATGGCGTAGCAGAAGAATGCCGGGCTCGAAACGCGCCTCCCATGAGCGAAACTCCTCTGCCGGACCTGGTTTCCCCACTCCGGCGAAGAGGATCATCCCGGCTCCTTCCCGGCGTGGAAGTTGGGGGAGATCAGGCTGTGACCGATCGTAAACCCCAACAAGAAGAGTGAGAGCGGTGGGGAGCTGCGCAGGAGGACGCAGGGTGATTAGATAAGTGTCACAGAGCACTCCTCCGGGTGGCCAGAAACGCATCGGCCATGATCCACCACCGGGATAAGTATCCACCTGCCCCAGACGCTCTCCTCGGGACGGGTTCGCTCCGGCCCATATCTGATAGGTCATAGAGTAATTGCGAGCGGATGGACGCAGCAACTGCCAGCAAGCATGAAGATGCACGGTCTGTCCGGGCATCAGACGACGCGGCGTCGCCTGAAAGCCGATCAGGCGCACCAGTGGCTCCCCGCTGTCAAGATCTTCGAAAATCCACTCCAGACGCCCCAAGGAAGCGGGGATCTCCTGCTCAGTGCGCAGGGGACGATGAAACGCAGGCCACAGATAGGCCCCGAACCCAATTAAAGAGAGCGAAGAAGAAAAAGCCAACCAAGCATATAAAGGATGCCCAGTCCGGGCAGGCCAGCCCGGAATCTCCCAGGCCCACAGAACAATGAGCCAGAAAGCCGGGAGGCCAATGAACAGAAGACGCCCTAACGCTGCTTCTACATGAATATTCCAGTAAAAGAACTCAAGTATAACAACAGAGACCCATGCAAATAAAACAAAGATCAGTGAGGGGTTTTCAGAAGCCGACTGCAGGTTGAGATGGGATTTCCATGACTTTCTCAGAAGCTGGAATAAGGTGGCGACAAGGAAAAGATCCTCAATCCAGTAGATCCATCGCTCGCCTACAATGCCTTCCGTTGCTCCAAAAGAAAAGAAAGCGGTCTCGCGAGCTCGTAAAAAGATAAACCACCAATCTGCGAGTGTCGGCAGATTCGGTCGCTGCCAGTGGATGATCTCCATATGAGCACGAAGAGCCAGGGGGTCTCGATACAAGGCCATGTTCCACGCCATCCATCCTCCAGCCAGCAAGGCAGCTCCCAGCAAACCAAGGGTCAGTTCAAGAACCCAGCTCCCAAAGCGCGGGCGTCGCGGTTTGGCCAGCGCCCCGCTCAGAATCCAGATGGGGATCAATCCGACATTCGAAGCCTTGGATAAAATCGCCATACCCATCGCCAGCCCTGCTATCAGGGCTTTCCGAGGAGAGGGTCGCAAAACATAATCCGCAAAGGCGTTGAGAGCCAGGGCTGCGCCCGCTATGGCCATTGCGTCATTGCTGACGCTCGCAGCGGTGAAGATCAAGCGAGGATGGAAAACCAGAAGCGCCGCCGCAAGAAGCGCGGCCCGGGGTGAGCGCGGGAAAACCCGACGCGCAAGCCGATAAGTCAGGAGGACCGCGCTCAAGCCCGCCAGCGTGGAGATCAGTCGAGCGATTCGAAAGGCCAGGAACTCTCCTCGCCAGAGGCGAATCTCTCGCGGATCGTGAACGAGGAAGTTCCGATTGTTCCAGCCCTCAGGGGGCGGAGCAGGAGCCCCTACATGATGGGGGTTGGCCTCCTCCCGGATGACCTCATCGTCGTAATTAATCCAGGCGGTTGCAAGGGCTGCGATCCCATAATAAAGCGGGAACTGAGTGCTTTCGTGAGGCGGCGTGGGTTGTCCTGGTTGAATCACCGGCCAAGTCCGGTGCCGGACGATATGGGCGATTACCCGGAAGTGGGAGAGCTCGTCCGGTGTCTCCCCAATGGGAGTAACCAGTTGATAAGCCAGACTTAATCCAAAGAAACCCAGCGAGAGGCTCAAGAGCAGAGGGCGAGCTCCACGCAATGTCCCTTCAAGGGGCTTGCAGAATCCGGTCCTTCCCATCCCCGTCCTCTTGAGGGGCTCAGGATCGTTCCAGCAACCCTCGGACCACCTGCGTGTAAATCCGCACGCGCTCCCGGCGCATGGCCGGTTTATGCCCCAGCGTGGCTTTGCTCCCCTCCACGCCGATCTGCCATAGATACTGGGCGATCAGGAAGGCTCGCAGGGCGGCGGCGGCCCACGGACCGTGATGCTTTCGGAAATACCGGATCTTGCTCCGCTGGAAGGCCAGATGCTGCCGCGCTGGCACCTGATCGCTGCTTCGCCCCCCATAATGGATCACTTTCGCCGGCGGATAGTAGAACACCCGCCAGCCCGCCTGCCGGATCCTCCGGCACCAGTCCAGCTCCTCGGCATACATGAAAAACCCTTCATCCATGGGCCCGACCTGCTCGACCACCTCCCGCCGGACCAACATGGCCGCCCCGGTGACCCAGTCCACTTCCTGAATCTCCTGATCCGGGCGATCCAGGGCGTAATAGCGCGCTAGGATGCGACGGGGCGCCCAGGGCTGCCACCATGTGCTCTCAAACAGCGCGGTCCAGAAGGTGGGGAACCGCCGACGGGAGGATTGAACGCTTCCATCCGGGTTGAGCAGCTGCGGGCCTATGACTCCTGCGTCCAGATGGGCGTCCGCGAAGGCGACCAGCTCCTCGATGGCCTGATCCAGGACTACAGTGTCCGGATTCAAAAAAAAGAAATAGCGGCCCCGAGCGAGCGCCATCCCCTGATTGTTCGCCGCCGGGAAACCCCGGTTCACCGCGTTGACCAGAAGCCGCACATCGGGGAAGGCCTCGCGCACCCGCTCCGGGGTCCCATCCGTTGAGTGGTTGTCGACTACGATGATCTCCCCCTCCAGCCTTCCTAGGGCCTGTCGGATGGAGGCCAGGCAGGGGGCCAGCCAGCCCCACACGTTCCAGCTCACTACGATCACCGAGACGTCCATTGCCTTTCTTCGTGCACTCCCGGCCAGGCGAATCCTCAATGATCCCGCCGCAAGATGTGTTGGCCCAGGAACCACAGGGCCTCCCGGGCTGGGCCCTCCAGGAGATCCTCCAGGTAACTCTGGCTGCGACGGATAAACGCCTCGGCCTCCGCTCGAGCTCGGGCGATTGCCCTCGAGCTCCGCACCCGCCGAATCGCCTCGTGAATGAGGGCCTCATCCCTGGCGCTTCCGGCCAGGATGCGGCGGATCAGGGGATCCGCGGGATGCTCCTCTAAATAGAGGAGCACCGGGAGGGTGATCAGGCCCTGGCGCAGATCGTTACCGACTGGCTTGCCCAGGACCTGAGCATCGCCGGTGAAGTCAAGAATGTCGTCCATGATCTGGAACGCCATCCCCAAATCCACGCCGTAGCGTCGAAGGGCCTCCACCTGCGGCTCTGGAGCCCGGGCTAGCACGGCAGCGGCCTCGGTGGCCAGCTCGAACATCGCCGCGGTCTTGGCGTAGATCCGTCGAAGATAATCCTCCCGATCCAGCATGGCCGCGCGTTCCCCAAATTGCTGGCGCAGCTCCCCCTCGCAGATGGTCATCAGCGTGCGTGCGAAGATCGCCATGACGCGGACGTTCTCAGTCTGCGCCGCCAGGAAGGCCGCGTAGGCGAACAGGTAATCGCCTGTCAACACGGTCGCCGCCGGGGTCCAGATGGCATTCAGGGTGGGGATCCCTCGCCGGAGCAGGGAGCCGTCGATCAGGTCGTCGTGGACCAGGGTGGCGGTGTGTAGCATCTCCACGGCTGCGGCCAGGGCGATCATCGCCTCATCCGCTTCCCGGTAGAGCCGTCCGGTCAGCAAAACCAGCATGGGACGGATGCGCTTGCCCCCCGCTCGAAGCAGATGGTCTACCGCGGTTTTCAGAGGCTCGAACGTGAGAGGGATCGCCCGCATACGGGCTTCCACCCGCTCCAGGTCTTCCTGGAGCCACTCCTGGATGCGGGTCAGGGACTGCGCCGAATGCACGGTCGGAGGCATTCCTATCTACCTGGTTCAGAATGTTCCTTGAAGAACAAACTCCTCCCTTCATTTTACAACGAGCGCGAGTCTTTTTCCTTTTTATGGATCTCGGAGGAGAGATCGCATGGGGTCGCCCTCCGGCCCTTGAGGGATGCGGAAGAGCCGGCAAGCGTTCGCAGTGGTTTGCTGGGCGATGTGCGCCACCGGCAGCCCCAGCAGCTGGGCTAGGGCTTCCGCTACATCGCGCAGGTAAGCGGGCTCGTTGCGCCGGCCCCGATAGGGTTGTGGGGGCAAGTACGGCGCGTCGGTCTCCAGCACCAGGCCGTCCAGGCCGACCGCCCGCACGGCCGCCCATAAGCCTTCGGCCCGGGGATAGGTGAGCGGCCCCCCGATCCCCAAGAAGAACCCCCACGCCACGGCGATGCGGGCCATCCCGGGATCGCCGGAGAAGGCGTGGAGGACTCCTCGGGCTCCGGGTCGGGCGGCGATCCAGCGCTCCAGCTCTTGCATGATCGCCTCATGGGCCTCCCGATGATGAATGATCACGGGCAGGCCCAGCTCGCCCGCCAGCTCCAGCTGGGCCCGAAAGGCTTCCCGCTGCACTGGCCGGGGGGAGCGGTCCCGGTAGAAGTCCAGGCCGATCTCCCCGATGGCCACCACCCGGGGGTGCCGGGCCCAGGCCCGGAGCTGGGCCAGGATCTGGGGAGAAAACGTGGAGGCGACATGGGGATGGATCCCCACCGCCGCGTAAAGCCCCCGATAGCGTTCTGCCAGCGCCAGGACGCGCGGGATGCCTTCCGGTTCCACCCCGGGGAGGATAAGGGTCCCCACGCCCGCCATCCGGGCCCGAGCCAGCACCTCCTCCCGATCTGGGTCGAAGGCCGAGTCGTCCAGATGGCAGTGGGTGTCGATGAGGATCATCCCCTCCGTCCCCTGCCTACTCTCCTAACCCTGCGAGGCGGCGGCCCTCTGTGAGCAGCACGGCCATCCGCTCCGGCGCGGTGGTCTCGGTGTAGATCCGCAGCAGCGGCTCTGTCCCCGAGAACCGGATCAGCAGCCAACCGCCGTCTTCTAAGTAGAACTTGTAGCCGTCGGAACGATCGATGCGGATCACCTGTAGACCGGCCAGGCGATCCGGTTGTGCCTGATCCAGGCGGCCTCGGGTCTCCTCGCGGCGCTCCGGCGGGAACTCCACATCGATGCGGGAGTAATAATGGGGGCCAACCAGCTCGAAGAGCCAGCGGATCAGCTCCGAAGGGCGTTTGCCGGTCCGGACCATCAAGTCCAGCAGGTAGAGACCCGCCAGGATGCCATCCCGCTCGGGAAGGTGCCCTCGGAAGGCGAAGCCCCCGCTCTCCTCCCCGCCGATCAGGGCGTCCGTCTCCAGCATCTTCGGGGCCACATACTTGAACCCCACGCCGGTCTCATAGACCGGCACCCCGCAGCGCTCCCCCAGCTTCTCCAGCATGGAGGTGGTGGAGAGGGTTTTAACGATAGGGCCGCGCTGGCCGCGGACTTCCAGGAGGTAGAGGGCCAGGAGGCCGTAGACGCGCAGCTGATCGACGAACTCGCCCTGCTCGTCCACCAGGCCCACGCGATCGGCGTCGCCGTCCGTGGCGATCCCTGCGCCAGCGTTCAGCTCCCGGACCTTCTCCTGCAGGTCGTTCAGGTTTGGCGGGATGGGCTCCGGGCGCTTCATCCGAGGGAAGATGGGGTTGCGCTCGCCGTGGATCTCCACCACCTGGATGCGCCCTGGGGAGAGCAGCCGCCGCAGCCAGCCGACCCCGTTCCCCCACATCGGATCCACCACGATGGTGAGATCTGCCTGACGGAGGGTCTCCAGGTCCACCAGCTGCTGGAGGCGCGCGATATACGCCGGGGCCGGGTCGAAGACCTCCACCAGGCCTTTCGCCCGGGCTTCCGCCAAGGGCATGCGCTTCACCCCCTGCTCATCCGGGGGGATGCGGGCCTCGATCTCCCGCAGGCCTTGGGGATCGACGGCTCCGCCGAAGCGGTTGCGGACCTTGAAGCCGTTGTCGGTGGGGGGGTTGTGGCTGGCGGTGATGTTGATGGCTCCGGCGGCGTCCCGGGCCACCACGCCGTAGCTGATCACCGGGGTGGGCACCGCCCGGTCGCAGAGATAGACCCGGATGCCGTTGCCGGCCAAGACTTCCGCGCAGGCCTCGGCGAAGTGTTCAGAGGCGAAGCGGTGATCGTAGCCGATCACCACCCCACCTTCTGCCTGTCCGGTGTCCAACAGCCAGCGAGCGAAGCCCTGGGCGCACCGGCGCACGTTGGCAAAGGTGTAGTCGTCCGCGATACGACCGCGCCAGCCGTCGGTTCCGAAGCGGATGACGGTCATCTCAGCCCTCCCGGATCCCGTATTCCTGTTTCACCAGCTCCAGATCGGCGTCTACCATGATTTTCACCAGCTGCTCGAAGGTCACTGAGGGCGCCCAGCCCAGCTGAGTCCGAGCTTTGGTGGCGTCTCCCACCAGAAGGTCCACGTCCGCTGGGCGATAGAGCGCGGGGTCCACCACTACGTATCTCTTCCAGTCCAGCCCGAGGTAATCGAAGGCCAGCTCCACGAACTCGCAGACGGAGTGGGTCTCCCCGGTGGCGATGATGTAGTCCTCCGGCTTGTCCTGTTGCAGCATCAGCCACATTGCCCGCACGTAATCCGGGGCATATCCCCAATCCCGGCGGGCCTCCAGGTTCCCCAGGCGCAGCTCGTGGGCCAGGCCCAGCTTGATCTTCGCCGCCGTGTAGGTGATCTTGCGAGTGACGAACTCCAGCCCCCGTCGCGGGCTTTCGTGATTGAAACAGATCCCCGAGACGGCAAACATCCCGTAGCTCTCCCGGTAGTTCACCGTGATCCAGTGGGCGTAGACCTTGGCCACCCCATACGGGCTGCGGGGGTGGAATGGGGTGTTCTCGCTCTGGGGGACCTCCCGGACCTTCCCGAACATCTCGCTGCTGGAGGCCTGATAGAAGCGAATGGTGGGATCCACCAGGCGGATGGCCTCCAGAAGCCGGGTCACCCCCAGGGCGGTGAACTCCCCGGTCAGGACCGGTTGCTTGAAGGAGGTGGGGACGAAGGACTGGGCAGCCAGGTTGTAGACCTCGTGGGGCCGGTGTTCCCGCAGGATGTCGATCAGGGAAGATTGATCCAGCAGGTCCCCCTGCACCAAGGTGATGCGGTCCTGGGTGTGGCGGATCCGTTCGAAATTGACCGTGCTGGTGCGGCGCACCATGCCGATGACCTCGTAGCCTTTCTCCAGAAGGAACTCTGCCAGGTAGGAGCCGTCCTGTCCGGTGATGCCGGTGATCAGCGCACGCTTCCGCTCCATCGTGCTTCTTCCTCCTTCAGAGTTTTCGAATCATCTTTTTGTCCCGGCCGGGGGTCCTCCCCCCAGGGATCCCTGCGCTCAGGTTCGGAAGCGGGCTTCCCGGGCGCATGCCCGCCATTCCTCCAGCACGTCCTGCACGGATTGCTCGAACGGAATAAGGGGTTGCCAGCCGACCCGCTCCCGGATCCGGGTGGTGTCTGCCACGCTGATGGGGATGTCCATCGGCCGGATGCGTTGAGGGTCTACCTCTATCCGCACCTCCACCCGGGCCATAGCCAGCAGGGCTTCAAGCACCTCCCGGACGGAGCGGGGGCGTCCAGAGCCGATGTTGTAAACCTCCCCAGGCTCACCGCGTGCCAAGAGCAGCTGATAGGCCCGGACCACATCCCGCACGTCGGTGAAATCCCGCTGGACCTCCAGGTTGCCCACCTGCAAGACGGGTTCCTGGAGGCCGGCCTCAATCCGGGCAATCTGTCGGGCGAGGGAGGGCACCACGAACCGGTGGTCCTGCCCGGGGCCGATGTGATTAAATGGGCGGGCCCGGATGATGGGCAGGGCGTAGGCCCTCGCATATACGGCGGCCAGCCCGTCCTGGGCTGCTTTGCTGACGCCGTAGGGATTGGCTGGTCGCAGGGGCTGCTCCTCCCGAATGGGGAGCTCCTCGGGACGGACAAGGCCGTATACCTCATTAGAGGTTACGACGAGGACTTGGGGCCGCAGTCCGGATGCCCGCAGGCCGTCCAGGAGATTCAGTGTGCCCCGCACGTTGGTTTCGAAAGTCCCCCACGGATCCCGCCAGGATTCCGCCACGTCGGACTGGGCGGCGAGATGGATGATGCCCTCCGGAGCCACCTGGGCAAGCGCATGCTGCACCTCCTCGGAGTTCCGCAGGTCCACGGACATCATCCGTAGGCGATCGGGCAGCCCGCGAACGGGCCGTCGCGCCCAACCCCAGAGTTCCCAGTCCGTGTCCTGGGCCAGGGCGGCGGCCAGATGCCGTCCGACGAATCCCCCGACGCCGGTGATCAGCAAGCGCAAAGCAGCGTGCTCCTTCGACAGGATGGAGCTCCAGCCTTTCCGAATTATACCAGGGGCACTAACTTCCCTCTGATGTTTCTGAGATTTTCGTTGAGCATACGACGCTATGTGGGAAGCCGATCTCTCCGCGGGAGGGTTTGCAGCCAGAGCTGTTCCATCGCAATCCGGGCAACCCGATCTTGATGGCGGGGGATTGGCCGTATCCGGCCAACTGCGTGTTCAACCCAGGTGCTACCTACTTCAACACTGGACTCCTCCTCCTAATACGGGTGGAGGATTTCCAAGGACTTTCCTACCTCGCCGTGGCCCGCGGCCTGGATGGGCGAAGCAGCTGGTAGGCGGATCCAGAGTCCGCGTGGTTGCTGGATCCGCCGCGCCATCTGGGGGCTGGTCCCCTCGGGAAGGGGAGGGGGCGCGCTTTGCCCAGCAGCTCATTGATAGGGCCGCCATGGCGGAGGCGGCGGCCTGGGTCTGGCAGGCCAGTGGAGATCGGACCTGGACGGAGATGCTGGAATGTTGCATATGAGCTGGTTCCTCGGGATGGAACGATTGGGGATGCGCGCTGGCTGATCTGAAAGCCGGTGGATGACGGGATGGCCTGGAGGCCGAGGGCATCAACGTCCATCAGGGCGCCGAGTCCGTGATGGCCTGGCTGCTGACCTTGAACCTGGCCCATCGGCTCTTGTGCCCGTCCCCAGAGCCCGACCGTGAGGCGCAGCCTCGGGCCCTCCCGAGGAATCTGGAGCCGCCTCCCCACAAAATGCGCGGCAGGTTTGACGGAGGGAGAGGCTTCCAGTAGAATTCGGGTGGACCGCTGAGTCACGGCAGTGTTTCAGGTGAAATTCGAACGACGCCCGCAGATTGCGCACTAAGGCCATTATTTTCAACCCGAGGTGGAATCGATGCCCGAGCTTTCACTCACTCAGCCGCTTTTGCTGATCGGTGGCGTTCTGGTTGCGACCTTTGCGCTGGCGGGGATCCTGGCGCTTGCGATGCCCTGGCTGACTCGGGAGGTGCAGGCAGCTCAGACAGCCCCTGAGCAGACCCCAGCCCCTCCGCGTCCGGCTGCGGCCCCTGCGCGAGCAGCCCCTGCACGAGAGGTCCCCACACGAGAGGTGCCTGCCGCGCCGGCTGCTCCTCCCCAGCCGATCGGCCCCTGGCCCTTTGTGATCAGCGGATTGGCTTCGCTCGTCGTCCTGGCGGTGATCTTCTACCCCACGCTGAATCTTCAGGGATTCGCCGCCGTTGCGTCGACGGAGGGGAGCGCCTCGATCTCTGCTCCAGCGCCTCAACCTGAGCCAGTGGCGATCGCCCTGAAGGGGGATGCGGAGAGGGGGAAGGAGCTGTATCTCAGCGCGTGCGTTGCGTGCCACGGGCCGGAGGCAAAGGGCGTGCCGGGGCTGGGACAGAATCTGACGACCAGCGCCTTCGTGCGGCAGCAGACGGACGAGCAGCTGGTAGAGTTCATCAAGAGGGGGCGGATGGCGACGGATCCGGCCAACGTCACAGGGATGCCCATGCCGCCGAAGGGGGGCAACCCGGCCCTGACGGACCAGGATCTGATGGACATCGTCGCCTTCCTTCGGACGCTCAACCCCTACCAGCCGTGAGGAAACAGGGTCGCGCCCGACGCTAGGGCACTTGGTCTTGTCAAGGCGGGCGGATTATGTTAGAATGAGGACGGCGAATGCGCCCGTAGCTCAGCCTGGATAGAGCGTTGCCCTGCGGAGGCAGAGGTCGCAGGTTCAAATCCTGCCGGGCGCGCCATTTTTCCCCACAGAGGCCGCCGAAAGCGGCCTCTGTGAGTTTATAAGGAACCTCAGGAGGATCCGGCGCGATGATTCTCTCCGCGTATCGGGAGTGGGCTTCCGACCGGGTCCGCCGCGCCCTACGAACCCTTGGCCTTCCGGAGCCTCCGGGGATTGAGTGGCGGGATCTCCCCTTTGATTACACGTGGGGGATGGCGACCCCTCTGGCGATGCAGCTGGCCGCTCAGGAGAAGAAGCGCCGGCCGGACCTGAACGTCCCTGCCCGAGCACAGGAGATCGCCGAGCGTCTGGCGGAGCAGCTGCGGGAGGCCCTCCGGACGGATCCCCGCTTCCAGCGGGTGGAGGCGGTGCGGGGCTATCTCAACCTCTATTTCAACCCTTCCCAGGTCGCCCGCTCGGTCATCGAGACAGTTCTCCGGGAGGGGCCGGACTACGGTCGGGGGGCCCGGAAGGGGGAGCGGGTGATGGTGGAGTTCTCCCAGCCCAACACCCACAAGGCGTTCCATATCGGACATTTGCGCAACGCGGTGCTGGGCAATGCGCTCTCCCGCATCCTGGATTTCGCCGGCTTCGAGGTGATCCGAGCGACCTACCCGGGGGACATCGGCGCCCACGTGATCAAGTGCCTGTGGGGCTATCTGCGTTTTCGCCAAGGGGAGGAGCCGGCGGAGCGGCGGGGCGCATGGCTGGGTCAGGTGTATGCGGAGGCCGAAGCCCGCCTGGAAGAGGCCGACGCCTACCGTCGGGAGGCGGTGCGCTTCCTGCTGACGGCTTTCCGGGAGGAGGGAGTTACTCCCTGGGTGCGGGATTTCCTGCTGACCCGCCTCTCGGAGGCTTTGGCCGCCCATGCGGCCTCCGGCCCCATCGGCCAGAAGGACGCCGCGGTTCTCATCCGGGCCCTGGCGATGGGGGAGCTGCCGGACCTGGATGCCGTGGCCGATAAAGACTGGCTGTGGTCCATCTGGGAGGCGATGGGCCGGTGGTTGGGCGAGCTGTGGGAGAAGGCCCGAGTCCGGCGGGGGAAGGGCGGTGAGGCGGATCGACAAGCGGTGACGCGGCTCCAGGCCCGCTATCGGGAGATCGGCCATCGTCCCGAAGAGTGGAATTATGAGAAAGAGCTGCGGGCTCTCTATGCCCGCTGGGAAGCCCGGGACGCTGCACTCCTGGAGCTTTGGCGGCAGACCCGAGAGTGGAGTCTGGAGGAGTTCCGGCGGATCTATGAGGAGCTGGGGATCGCCTTCGACGTCTGGTTCTTCGAGAGCGAGGTCGAAGAGGAGGGTAAGCGCATCACGGAGGAGCTGGTCGCCCGCAGCATCGCCACCGATCTCCGCCCCCACGGCCCGGTGGTCGTGGAGATCGATCGGCTCCTAGGGCAGGAAGGGAAGGAGGAATATCGCGCCCTGGTGATCCTGCGCAGCGACGGCACCACTCTCTATTCCACCAAGGACCTCGCCCTGGCCAAGCGCAAGTTCGAGCAGCATCGCATCGATCGCTCCATCTACGTGGTCGACGTCCGCCAGTCCCTTTACTTCAAACAGATCTTCAAGATTCTGGAGCTGTGGGGCTTCCCTCAAGCGAGCAAGTGTTATCACCTGGCCTATGAGATGGTCACCCTGCCTGGCGGGAAGATGTCTTCCCGGGCAGGGACAGTGGTGCTTTATGAGGATTTCGCGGCCGAGGCTCGGGAGCGGGCGCGACGGATCGTGGAGGAGAAGAACCCGGAGCTCCCCCCTGAGCGAAAGGCGGAGATCGCCTGCGCCGTTGCCATGGGAGTGATGAAATACGGCATGCTCAGCGTGGACAACAACAAGGCGATCGTCTTCGACTGGGATGCGGCCCTCAACCTAGAAGGGCAGACGGGGCCGTATCTCCAGTATGCCCACGCCCGGGCGTGCCGGATCCTGGAGAAGGCGGAAGCCTCGGTGACTCTCGATGGAGATCGCATCTTCGAGACCCTGGAGCCCCAGGAGGTTGCTCTGATCGAGGCCATCGCTGCGTTCCCGGATCTGGTGCAAGCGGCGGCGGAGCGCTACAAGCCTCTCCTGATCGCCAACTATGTCTTCGATCTCGCTCGGGCGTTCAACGAATTCTATCGGGACTGTCCGGTCCTGACCGCTCCCTCCCCCATCCGGGAAGGCCGTCTGGCGCTGGTGGCCGCCGCCCGCCAGACCCTGGCCAACGCCCTTCAGCTCCTGGGGATCCCGGCCCCCGAGATCCTCTGAGTTCCTTGCGCTTCCCCCCTCCCCCTCCGGGCCCGGATCGGCAACACCCGGGATGCTAGAGTAAATCAATGAGCGGCGGGTTTCCAGTCCTGTAAGGGGATCCAGAGAGGCTTCATCGAGGATCTGCCGCTTTTTTATCGATCGAGCGATGGGATCGGTGAAGGACCCGTCTCCGGAAAAGAAGGTGGGCGATGGCGGTGACCACCCTGAGCGATGCAGAGCGGAAGACCTTAGCCTATCTGCGGGACCGTCGGGGGTATCACGGCCCATGTACCATCGCCCAGGATCTGATGATGAACCCCGTGGAGGTCATCCAGATCCTGGAGGGGCTTGCCGCCCGCGAGCCGGTGCGCCGGAGCTTGGCGAATCCGGTGCACGGGATCACGGATCAGAGGCGAACGGCCATCGGGGAGGGCTGAATCCTCCCTCGCCAGAGGAGCGGACGGACATCGGCTCCCCTCCGAGCTGGGAGGGGGATGAAAAGGGATCATTTTCGCGTGGGTTCCGGCTCCCCGGGGGGGAGCGTGTGCTCAGCCTGCCGGCAGGGCGAAGCCGGCGGCCTAAACCCCTGCTTCGCCCCAGCTCCCTCTCCGATGAGGCCTCATGCGGCTGCCTGGGCGACGCCGCCGAAGGTCTGATGGAACCGTTGCATCAGGCGGGACTTCAGGCGGGCCGCGGTGTTGCGATGGATCACTCCCTTGCGGGCCGCCCGGTCCAGCTCCTGATACGCCTTCTGGATCGCCTTCTGAGCCGCCTCGGGATCCCCCTGGGCGATGGCCTGACGGGCGTATTTCACGAACGTCCGCGTCCGGGTGCGGATGACCCGGTTGTGCTGCCGCCGGCGCTCCGCTTTCCGCAGCTCTTTGAGGGCTGAACGCGTGTTCGGCAAGGATACCCCTCCACCAGGAATTCCTTGTACACGGCAACGGCTCATTCTATAAGGGTTCCCGGAATTTTGCCAAATGTCCCCATGTTGCGGATGTGTCCCAGGGTCGTTGGGAGCCCAGGTAGACTGAGGCCAATTGTGGGCAGTTGGCCTACAAGGGTGAGCGAGGGCGTTGCCCTCGCCCGCCCCTCATGGCGATGCGTCCCGTGTTGCGGCGGATGGGGGAATGGATCTCGATACGCTGGGATGCGCAGCGCAAAGGCGTGCGTCGCTTTGGATGGGGCCAGGGCTTGGGGCGCTGGCCCCATGTGTTTTGTCCGGCATCGCGTGGGGCTCCCTCCACAGGGAATGCGGGTGCCAGTGGGTCGTGGGAGGGGGGTGCGCCGGTCAAGGCCAAAGGGCGCGATTCGATCCCACTCGGCCGGCGTGGGGGGTCAGCGCGATTCCGGCCCCGAGGAGGCGGATGGGGTCTAAGAGCTCCTTCGCCCACCCCGGCCCTGCCCAGTTCAGGAAAAGCCCGGCTTCATCAGCCGGCCCCTGGGCGTATTCCGCGGTGACGGGGATCAGCCCGGCGGGGAGGAACTGCTCCACAGTCCCATCCCGAGGGCCGTGGACAATCCGGGACTCGAAGACCTTCTCGTCGTTCAGGAAGAGGCGGCCGCTGTCATCGAGGCGGTCGAAGAAGAAGCGGAGGGATCCGGGTTGGGAGACCAGGAGCCAGCCGGAGAAGCAGGCGCTCCAGAAGGCGCCCCGGAGGCCGGGGACGGGCTGGTCGGGGGCCGAGTGGGTGTCGAAGGCGATGGTGTTCCGGGTGGCGTGGGTGACGAGGATAGTAAAGGTAGGCCATGTGAGGGGGACGTTGAGGGACCCTTGGCTGTCGTCCGAGTCATGGAATAAGCCGGCGGACCAGTCGGCAGGGCAGAGGCCGTAGGGGATGGTGGAGACGAAGGGGTTCCGGGCAGGGTCCAGATGCCGTTGCGGGCGGGGCCGTCCCAGCCGTCGGCGCGGGGGTCCCACGGCTCGGGGAGGTTGTCGAAGAGGTCCCAGAGGACGGCGGCCACCGCCCACTCGCGATCGGCATTCCTCGGAGGGTCCGGATCGAGACGGGAGAAGTCGGAGAAGCCGAATGAGTCTTCGATCCATAGATCCGTGTTGGGGTCCCAGCCTTTGAGGGCGATGGCCAGGAAATGGACCCAGCCTTCGCTCCAGGCGCAGGAGGAGGAGGTGTGTTGTCTCAGATCGCGATTCCGGAGCCGGGAGGCGCAGGCGGCGAAGACGTAGGGATGCCAGGGGGAGAGGGATGGGCAGCATCCCAGCGTCGATTGCTACGCAAGCGATGTGGCAGCCAGGGAAATGATCCGTGACCAAGTGCCCGCACTCGTGGAGGATGACGCTCGGATTCTATCGGTCCCCCTCTCGGAGAAACACCAGATCGAGGAGGTAGCAGGACTGAGGCTCGAGGTTTGCACCCCGCGGTTGGAGCCAGCGACGCAGGTCCCGGATGAGGGGCGGCAGGCGCTGGGCCCGTAGACGGTCAGGCGCCGGGTGGGGGACCAGCCCACCTGCCGCTGCAGGCCCTCCCCGCCCCGGCGGGTCAGGGTGTCATAGATGAAAAAGGCAGTGCGCAGCTCCTCTCCCTGGATCGTGACATTCAGAACGTGCGTTCCAGGGTTCAATTCGATGGGTTCGGTCTCGTGGAAATAACCTCCCCAGGTGGGGTGTTGGACGGTCACGCGCGGGTTGTCCTGGGCGTAAACACGCAAGACGATGCGGAGGGGGAAGGCGGTGGGGACGCTGAAGGAATCGGAGCCATCCGCCTGGGTGTAGGCGACGCCGAGTCGGGCGCGGCGGCCGGCGAGGGGCGGGGTGGGAGGGGGCCTGCGCGGGGGTCTGGGGGCGGGCTCGAGGGACCCCCGGCAAGGGCCGGGCGGGGATCCGGGCTCGTTCCACAGCGTTCCACCCGCACGCCGCGGGCGGGCGGGAGGGAGCCGGTGCGGGGATCCAGGAAATGGATCTTCCCCCAGAGGTCGAGCCATCGGGCCGGGGCGGCGGGTGGGGGGAAGGAGGGGGTGGGCACGGGGAGCCCCTCCGGCGCGATGGGCACGTCGTGATCCTCCAGCAGGCCGTAATCGGCGCAGGCGCCGGGGCGATCGAAGGCATCGCAAAAGGTGGTGGGGCGCTCTCGCAGCGGGCGGCCGGGGGCCTCGGCGGGGGCGCCGATGAGATAGCGATAGGGATCATACGGGAAGCGGAGGGTGCAGTGGAGGGTGCTGCGGCATTGAGAGCCCTCGACTTCCAGCACCATGCGCATCCGAGCGGTTTCGTAGTCGGTCCAGTAGGCCTGGGAGAGGGCGCTCCAGCCCAGCAGGTCCTGCTCGAGGCGCACGACGCGCTCGCCCTGGTGCAGGATGCCCCGGACCTGCCACTCGCCGGCTTCGGACAGGCGCAGGGTCAGCCGGACCCGCTCGCCGCGGCGCTGCCGCGGTTCGTTGGGATCCCGGAGCGACTGCTGGCCGATGCGGCCCAGATCCACGGCGATGAGGGTGCCGGTGGCGGTGAAGGCGCCGCGGCCGGGGTAGTCGGTGTAGGCGGAATACACGGCGGGGTCGAGGAAGGAGACGGGGATCGAGGCGTGGCGGGTGTAGGGGCGGGAGGTGTCCGGGTTCAGGACTTCCAGGACAGCGGGGAGGATCAGGGTGAGGGTGTAAGGGGGCTCTTCAGACCATGCGTAATAGAAGGCGTCGATGGTGAGGGTGAAGGGTAGGCCGGGGAGGGGGTCGCCTTCGAGGGACAAGCAGAGGGAGGCGGGAGGGGGGTAGTGACGGCGGGCGCAGACGGGGTTGGGGTTAGCGGGGTGGAGGGGGCGCGCGGAGGAGGCGCTGGGGGCGCAGGCGAAGAGCAGGCCCAGCAGGAGGAGGGGCAGTCCGCGGCGGGCCGCGGGCGGGCTGAGGAGCCGGATGGCCATCGATGCTGTCATTGCAGCCTCCCGGGGGGTGTTTTTTGAATCTTGTGGGCTTTGGGGGCTTCTGTCAAGGGTGCGCGTGGGGGGGTGTCCGAATTGTGTGGGGCCTGGCGGCTCTGTGGGGCAACTGCTCGCAGTGGTCCTGCGATTTTGGGGCACACCCCGTCTGGGGTTTGGGACGCAAAAGTTCGCCATGCGATGCCGAAGGATCGTCCCCAGGCACGGAGAATCCGCCTGGAGAGGGGCTCTTTTTCCGCGGTGGTGCAGGCCGAGCGGGTCGTTTTCGTTATAATCGAAAAGGCAGGTCATGGGGGTCGGGGGGAGGGATGCTGACCGATTTTCGGGTGCGGCAGCGGGATTATCTCCTGGAGATCACGCGAGCCATCACAGCGCAGCTGGATCTGGACGCGGTGCTGCGCCTGGTAGTGGACGCCGCTGCGGAGATACTGGCCGGCCAGGTCGCCTTCATCGCCCTCCGGGAGGACGAGACCTTCACGATCCGCGCTGCCCACGGCCTGCCGGAACGGATGTGGGGGGAGCTGAATGGCCTCCTGACCGAGCTCCCAGCCCAGCCCGAGGCTTGGGGTCGGGCCGGCGTCGAGCGAGTCCTGATGCAGATCGCCCGCACCCTCCGGATCGAAGCCCAGCAGGCCGTCGCCCTCCCCCTGATCGTGGGGGAAAACCTTCTCGGCCTGCTAATGGTCTTCCGCGCCCTTGGCACCGCTTTCACTTACGATGACCGGCTGGTCCTGCGTGCCTTCGCCGACCAGGCTGCCATCGCCGTCCACAATGCCCAGCTTTATCAGCAGCTGGCCACCGAGAAGCGGCGGCTGGAGGCCATCATTGAGGCCACCGCCGACGGCGTGATCATCCTGGACCCGGCCCACCGTATCCAGGTCTTCAACCGAGCCATGACCCGGCTGACCGGCTGGTCCCCGGCCGAGGTCATCGGCCGCCCCCACGATGAAGTGGTGATTCTGAACCCCCGGCGCTCCGGCATGACCCTGGCCGAGGCGGAGGCTGGCGGCTGGCCTCTGGCCGGCGGGAAGCCCATCTATGTCGAAGGGGACCTGATCCGCCGCGATGGGGGACGCGTGGCCGTGGGGATCACCTACTCTCCTCTCCTGGACCGCACTGGCCGCCTGGTGAACATCATCAGTGTGGTGCGGGACATGACCCGCGTCCGGGAGGCCGAGGAGCTGAAGTCTACCTTCATCTCCATCATCTCCCATGAGCTCAAGACGCCGGTCTCCATCATCAAGGGCTACGCCGGCACGTTGCGGCGGGAGGACACCACCTGGGACGCGGCGACAGTGCGGGAGATCGCGGCGATCATCGAGGAGGAGGCGGACCGGCTCACGGAGCTGATCGATAACCTGCTGGATGCCTCCCGCCTGCAGGCAGGGGCCCTGGAGCTGCAGTTCGTCGAGGTCGCCCTAGACGAGCTGGCGGAACGGGTGGCGGACCGCTTCCGTCCTCAGACCGACCGTCATTTCATCGTGGTCGACTTCCCGCCGGATTTCCCCTTGGTCCAGGGGGATCCCCGCCGGCTGGAGCAGGTGTTGGCCAACCTGGCGAGCAACGCCATCAAGTATTCCCCGCAGGGGGGGACGATCCGCATCTCCGGGCGGACGACGCCGCGGGAGGTGATCGTCACCGTCACCGATGAGGGCGTAGGGATCCCGCTGGACGAGCAGGAGCGGATCTTCGAGCGCTTTTACCGCACCAGCCAGGCCGTTGCCCGTCAGACGCCGGGGACGGGCCTGGGGTTGTATCTGGCTCGGGCCATCGTGGAAGCCCATGGTGGCCGAATCTGGGTGGAAAGCATTCCTGGGCGGGGATCCTCCTTCAGCTTCTCCGTCCCGCGTGGCCCGGGTCGGTAAGAGGATCCGAGCGTGCAGAGCCCTCCCCGAACGTTAAAGCGAACTGCTGGCTCTCCCCCACGCGCCCGAAGGATGTTATAACCCGAATGGCGATGCAAGTGCTCTTTCCCTCGGGCGGGGGCGAGCAGCCCGCCCCCCTGTCCGGTGGAATGGGACAAGAGGAGCGCTCGAGTTAACCACCCTCTCCGAAAAGTGAGCGGGCGGCCTCATGGCCTTCGTCCACTTGCACGTCCACACGGAATACTCGCTCTTAGACGGGCTCAGCCGGATCGACGATCTGATCGAGCGGGCAGCCGAGCTGGGCATGCCGGCCCTCGCCCTGACAGACCACGGCGTCCTCTACGCCGCCATTGCCTTCTATCAGAAGGCCCAGGAGGCCGGGATCCGACCCATCCTGGGGATGGAAGCCTACATGGCCCGCCGCACCATCCAGGATCGGGATCCGGATGACCGAAGCCTCTATCACCTGACGATCCTGGCGATGGATGAGACAGGCTGGCGGAATCTCATCCGCCTGGCGACCATCGCCCAGCGGGAGGGCTTCTATTACAAGCCGCGCATCGACAAGGCGCTGCTGGAGCGTCACGCGGAGGGGCTGATCGTCCTCTCCGGCTGCCCCTCCGCGGAGATCCCCCGCCTGCTGGCCCAGGGGCGGATGGAGGAGGCGGAGGCCGTGGCGGCGTGGTTCGCCGAACGTTTCCCCGGGCGCTTTTTCCTTGAGCTGCAATCCCACCCGGGCGTTCCGGAGCTGGACGAGATCAACCGGGGCCTGATGACCCTCTCCCGCCGCTTCGGGGTTCCCCCAGTGGCGACCAACGATGTGCACTACATCCGCCCCGAGGACGCCGGGCTCCAGGACGTGCTGCTTTGCATCCAGACCGGCAAGCGGCTGAAAGAGCACAGCCGCATGAAAATGAGCGACAACACCTACTATCTCCGCACCCCAGAGGAGATGCAGGAGCTTTTCGCCGAGATCCCTGAGGCCCTGACCAACACCCTGCGGGTGGCGGAGATGTGTTCGCTGACCATAGAGCTGGGTCACCACCGGCTCCCCCGATTCGATCCGCCCCCGGGCTTCCCGGACCCTGCAGCCTATCTGCGGCACCTGGCGGAGGAGGGCTTCCAGGCTCGCTTCCCTCAGCCCCGGCCGGGCTACCGGGAGCGCTTGGACTATGAGCTGGAGATCATCCACCGGATGGGTTTCGACACTTACTTCCTAATCGTGTGGGACCTCATCCGCCATGCCCGGGAGCGAGGGATCTGGTGGAACGTGCGGGGCTCCGGCGCCGGGAGCCTGGTGGCTTACTGTCTGGGGATCACCCGGGTGGATCCCATCGAGCTGGATCTGATCTTCGAGCGCTTCCTGAACCCGGCCCGCGTGTCGATGCCGGACATCGACATCGACTTCCCGGACGATCAGCGGGATGAGATGATCCGCTATGCGGTGAACCGCTACGGGGCGGACCGGGTGGCTCAGATCATCACCTTTGGGACGATGAAAGCCCGCGCAGCGGTGCGGGACGTCGGCCGGGCCCTGGATCTCCCCCTGCCGGAGGTGGACCGGGTGGCCCGGCTCATCCCGGCGATCCCGGGCAAGGACATCTCCATCCGCGACCTCTTGGATCCCTTGAACGAGGAGGGGCGGGAGCTGAGGCGGCTGTATAAGGAAAAGGACTACATCCGGGAGCTGCTGGATCTGGCCATGCAGCTGGAGGGCACAGTGCGCCACGCTGGCACCCACGCCGCGGGCGTGGTGATCGCCGATCGCCCTCTGGTGGATTACGTCCCTCTCCACCGACCGACCGGGGTAAGGGGGAGCGCGCGGGAGGAGAACCGCGGAGAGGAGGGGGAGGGAGAGGCCCTCCTGCCAGTCACCCAGTTCGATATGGAAGCCCTAGAGGCCATGGGCCTTTTGAAAATCGATTTCCTGGGCCTTTCCACCCTCACGGTGATGCGGGAGACTTGCGAGCGGGTGGCCCAGCGCCACAGGGTGCGTCTGGACCTGGAGACCATCCCGACGGACGCCCCGGAGGCCTACGCCCTTTTGGGTCGCGGGGAAACAGTAGGAGTGTTCCAGGTGGAGGGGCGGGGGTTTAGCCGGATGATGCGGGACCTCAGGCCTCAGGCCTTCTCCCACGTGATGGACGCCTTAGCCCTCTATCGTCCGGGGCCGCTGGAGTATATCCCCAACTACATCCGCCGCATGCACGGCCAGGAGCCCATCGAATACCGGCATCCACGCCTGGAGCCCATCCTCGCGAAAACCTTCGGCATCCTGGTCTACCAGGAGCAGATCATGCGGGTGGCCATCGATCTGGCCGGCTACACGCCCTCCGAATCGGACGAGCTGCGCAAGGTCGTGGCCAAGAAGAAGGGGGAGGCTTTCCCTAAGCAGCGTGCCAAGTTCCTGGAAGGATGTGTCCGCAATGGCATCCCCCCTGAGGTAGCGGAGGCCATCTGGGGGGACATCGAGTTCTTTGCCCGCTACGGCTTCAACGCCGCCCACGCCGCCTCCTATGCCAAAATCTGCGTCCAGACGGCTTACCTCAAAGCCAAATATCCGGTCGAGTATCTGTGTGCCATGATGACTGTCGACCGGCACAATACGGCGAAGATCGGCCTCTACATCGCGGAATGCCAGCGCTTAGGGATCCCCGTCCTCCGGCCCGACATCAACCGGAGCGAGGCCACCTTCACCATTGAGCGGACACCGGAGGGGGTGGAGGCCATCCGATTCGGGCTGACGGCAGTGAAGAACGTGGGGGAGGGGGCGGTGGCCCGCATCCTGGCTGCCCGGCAGGAAGGCGGGCCTTTCCGGGACCTGGATGATCTGGCCCGGCGGGTGGATCTGAAGGAGATCGGCCGGCGGGCCCTGGAATCCCTGATCCGGGCTGGGGCTCTGAGCGCCTTCGGTCATCGAGCCCAGCTTCTGGAGATCTTGGAACGCCTGATGGAGGCCAGCGCCCGTTACCATCGGGAGCGCCAGCAGGGGATGCTTAGCCTCTTCGAGCTGAGCGGCCTCCGGCCGGAGGCGGCCTCCCTGGTCGGCGCGCTGCCGGATCTGCCGGAGGTCGAGGAGAGCCGGATCCTGGAGTGGGAAAAGGAGCTCGTCGGCGCTTATCTCTCGGAGAATCCCCTCATGCGGCAATGGCCGATCTTGCAACGAGTGGACAATCACACTACAGCCGATCTGAGCGAAGAGCTACACGGGCAAACCGTGAAGCTGGCCGGCCTGATCCGGGCGGTGCGGACCGTCACGACGCGCACCGGGGAGACCATGGCGTATGTGACGATGGAAGACATCCACGGGATGGTGGAGGTGGTGATCTTCCCCCGCTTATGGAAGGAGAAAGGGGATCGGGTGCGTCCCGATTCGATCCTTATCGTGAAGGGCAAGGTCGAAAGCGGGGGACGGGAGCCTCGGCTGTTGGCGGAGGAACTGCGGGATCACGAGGTGCTGGCGCGGCCGGTGGAGGAACCAACGGAAGACGAAAGCCACTATACGAATTATTCATATGCGGTGTTCCCAGAGGCCAGCGACCGAATTGGTACCCCGAGCGCCCGGGAGCGTTCCGGGGAGGAGACAGTCCCAGAGCAGCAGATGACCGCTCAGCCCGTCAAGATAGCCCCAGCTCCTCCTTCGCCCCCGCAAGAGGCGCCCTCTCAGCCTTCAGAGGGGGGGGCAAGGGCCCGGCCCCCCGTGTCTGAAGGGGGGCAACAGGCCCCCGCGGCACCGGACCCCCCCAGAGCTGTTTCGGCCCGGCAAATTTTGGTGTATCTCTACCGGACCGACCAGCTGGAGGACGATTTGCGGCGGCTGCAGGAGGTCCATCGGCTGCTCACCGAGCGGCCGGGGCCGGATTCCTTCCTGGTGGTGGTGGTGTACCCGGACCGGCGACAGATCCGGCTGCGGTTCCCCCAGCAAGGCACCTGGTATTCTCCAGAGCTTCTGGCGCGCCTCGAAGGCCTGCTCGGTCCGGACTCCGTGCGCGTCTTTCCTCTTAAGCCGCAAGAGTGAGCCAACAGGTCCCGCCGCATCCCGTGGATGTCCGGTTGGGTCAGGAGACCTGAGATCCTCGCAAGACATCGAAGCCATCCAGCTCCGCCTTATGGTAAAATCCCGCCATAGGAGGCTGTTGATGGCGTTCACGGTCGAAGATCTGCGGGATCTGGTGGAATTGCTGCGGGCCCATCCGGAGTGGCGGGAGCCCCTGTGGGCCCTGCTGGCCGCAGAGGAGATGCGCCGGATGCCGGTAGATCTGGCGGCCATGCGGGCGGCGACGGAGCGGGACTTCCGGAGGGATGCTCGCCTCCTCCTGGCCCTCTCCCGGGCCCAGCGGCGGCAGGCCCGGGAGACCGACGCCCGCCTGGCGGAGATGGCCGAGGCGATCCGCCGCCTGGGCGAGACCTTCATCGCCCACCGCCAGGAGTTCCTGACCGACCAGGCCCAAACCGAGGCCCGCCTGGCTGAGCTCAGCACCATCGTCCGCAACCTGGCCGAGACGGTCCACGACCTGAGCGAGGCCCAGCGTCGCACCGAGGAGAACCTCCATCGCTTGGTGGAGGCCTTCATTGCCCATCGCCAGGAGTTTGTGGCCTATCAGGCTCAGGTGGAGGGGCGTTTGGCGGCGCTGGTAGAGGCCCAGCGTCAGTTGTTGGAGGCTCAGCGTCAGCTGACCGAGGCCCAAGGGCGTTTGGAGGAAGACCTTCATCGCCTGGCGGAGACCTTCATCGCCCATCGCCAGGAGTTCCTGGCCCACCAGGCCCAGATCAACGCCCGCTTTGCTGAGCTCAGCGCCGAGGTCCGCGCTCTGGCGGAGGCGCAGCGTCGGACGGAGGAGAGCCCTCAGCGCTTGAGCGAGGCTTTCACGGCCCACCGTCAGGAGTTTCTGGAGTATCGTGCGGAGACGGACCGTCGCTTCGCGGAGTTGGCTGAAGCCCAGCGTCGGCATTATGAGGAGTTCATTGCCCATCGTCAGGAGTTTCTGGAGTATCGTGCGGAGACAGACCGTCGCTTCGCGGAGCTGGCCGAAGCCCAGCGTCGGCATTATGAGGAGTTCATTGCCCATCGTCAGGAGTTTCTGGAGTATCGTGCGGAGACAGATCGTCGCTTCGCGGAGTTGGCTGAAGCCCAACGTCGGCATTATGAGTAGTTCATCGCCCATCGTCAGGAGTTTCTGGAGTATCGTGCGGAGACAGATCGTCGCTTCGCGGAGCTGGCCGAAGCCCAACGGCGCACGGAGGAGAGCCTTCAGCGCTTGAGCGAGGCTTTCGCGGCCTATCGTCAGGAGTTCCTGGAACACCGCCGCATCGTTGCTGATGATATGTCCGCCTTGAAGAAAGAGAGCCTGGAGCGGCGGTATCGCGAGCGAGCGGCCGCCTACTTCGGGCGCCCGGATTTCCGCAAAGTGCAGGCGCTGACCTTTGAAGACCTGATGGGGGCGCTGGGAAAGGCCCTGGACGCCCGATCCATCACCCCTGAGGAATACGAGGAAGCACGACGGGTGGATGGGGTGATCCGAGGGAGGCGGCGCCAGCGTTCCCTGCACCTGGCCCTGGAGGTTTCCTGGATCATCGATCGAGGGGACGTGGAGCGGGCGGTTCGACGGGCGGAGATTCTCCGGAAGGCGCTGGGCGAAACGTGGCCGGCGGTGGCCGGGCGCGAGCTGACGGAAGGAGCCCGGGAGGTGATCGAGCAGCTGCGCCAGGAGGGCCGGCCCATCGTCGTGGTCCAAGATGGGTGGGTGGATTGGCCATCGAAGCCGGTTTGAGCCCCTTAGCCTGGCGGTACGGGCCGGCGGATGGCTCGAGCCCGCCTCATGCCAGCCCCACACACCGGGCACCGAAACCTTCGCATTATCCAACTTCTCTTCTCTGGATGTGCCTCACAATGCCATCCCGGTGCCGGTCCTTCTTGGTCATTCCCTCCTTGCGCCTTACAGTGCCTCGGGGCTTCATCAGGATCTCCGATCCCCTTAGGAAAGCGGACCTGGGGGATCGGAGATGGATCGGGTTAGGGTGGAACCCAGGGCGCTGGTGGTGGCCGAGTATCTCCTTGGCTCGGTGTTGCTAGCGGAGCTCTTTGTGCGCTGAAAGACGGTGCGCACCCTGCCTGAGCATAAGTTCCGGGACAACCCCAGCGGGGGTGTGGCGTGGCGGCTGGCAGGCTCTCTCCCCGAGTGGATCGCGATCCTTTTCGATCTAAGCAAGAGGGCACCTCCCACGGCGATCGCCGCGGCGGCGGCCCTGGTGGTCGGCCATTGCTGGGCTTTCTACAGGGTCATCTTCCAGGATCGCGGAGGCCGGGGCCTGGGGCCTGCCACCAGCGCCCTGTTCGTCCTCGCCTTCCGGGAGGTGGCTCCTGCCTACTTCTTAGGTGCCCTCGCCGTCTATGGCTTCCGCTGGCTGCTCCGCATCGGCATCGTCGCTTTTCCCCTCGGCCTCCTTTATGGGTCTGGAAGATTTCCTCGGAGCGGTTCGCCGCAGCTTGCGCCGTGATGCTCGTGGTGCTGATCTGCAGCTTGAACCCGTTATGGACGATGCTCCGCACCCACAGGGCAGAGCTTCTGCACTGATGGCTGCGATGGCGCGCCGACGGGTGGTGGCCCTCACCGGGGCTGGGGTCTCGGCGGAGAGCGGGATCCCGACCTTCCGAGGCCCCGGTGGGCTATGGAGGGGCTATCGGCCGGAGGATCTGGCCTCCCCCGAGGCCTTTGCACAGGATCCGGTCCGGGTGTGGGAATGGTATGCCTGGCGGCGGGAGCGCATCGCCCGGGCGACGCCGAACCCCGCGCACCGGACGCTGGCGGCGATGGAGGAAGCGCTTCCGGATTTCGTCCTCATCACCCAGAACGTGGATGGGCTCCACGCGCGAGCGGGCAGCCGTCGGGTGATCGAGCTTCACGGCAACCTGTGGCGCATGCGGTGCATCCGGGAAGGGCGGGTCTGGGAGGATCATCGGGTTCCGTTGCCGGAGTTGCCGCCGCGCTGCCCGGCTTGCGGGGCCCTAGCCCGGCCGGATGTAGTGTGGTTCGGGGAGCCGCTCCCGGAGGCGGCGCTGGCGCAGGCCTTCCGCGTCGCGGGGGAGGCGGAGATCCTCCTGATCATTGGGACCTCCGGGCTGGTGGAGCCAGCGGCCTCGCTCCCGCGGTGGGCCCACGCCCACGGCGCCCGCCTGATCGAGTTTAACATCGAGGACACGGCCCTTACGCCCCTGGCAGACGAGGTCTGGCGAGGGCCGGTGGGGGAGACCCTGCCCCAGTGGTGGGTGCAGTTCTCTACGGCCTCGGGAACCCGATGATGCCGGGGGCGCTCATTGCGCCCCCGGCCGGATCACGCCGCAGGAGGCCTTGCTTATTCCTCCAGCGTGGAGAGGTCGCCTTCAGGGAGGCCCAGGGCGCGGGCTCGCAGCACCCGCCGCATGATCTTGCCCGAGCGGGTCTTGGGGAGCTTGTCCACGAAGTGGATGGCCTCGGGCCGGGCGATGGGGCCGATCAGCTGGGCCACATGCTGGCGCAGCTCCTCGGCCAGGGCCTCGCTGGGGGTGTAGCCGGCCTTGAGGATGACGTAGCAGTGGATCCCCTCGCCCTTCACCTCGTGGGGCAGGCCGATGGCAGCGGCCTCGGCCACCGCCGGATGGGCCACCAGGGCCGACTCGATCTCCGCCGTGCCCAGCCGGTAACCGCTCACCTTCAGCACATCGTCCACCCGCCCGATGATGTAGAAGTAGCCATCCTCATCCCGCCGGGCGGAATCCCCTGTGAAGAACCATCCGGGATACTTGGACCAGTAAGTCTTCACGTAGCGATCGGGATCGCCGTAGAGCGTGCGGCTCATCCCGGGCCAGGGGTTCTGAATCACCAGGTAGCCCTCCACGCCGGGCGGGCAGGGGTCGCCGTTCTCGTCCACTACCTCGGCCCGGATGCCAGGGAAGGGCAGGGTGGCCGATCCAGGCTTGAGGGGGATGCAGGGCAGGGGGGTGATCATGAAGCCGCCCGTCTCCGTCATCCACCAGGTGTCCATGATCGGGCAGCGCCCCTTCCCGATCACCCGATAATACCAACGCCAGGCCTCGGGGTTGATGGGTTCGCCCACCGTCCCTAGCAGGCGCAGGGAGGAGAGATTGCGCCGGTTGGGCCACTGATCCCCGAAGCGCATCAGCCCCCGGATGGCCGTGGGGGTGGTATACAGCACCGTCACCCCGTATTTCTCCACGATGCTCCACCAGCGATCCGGGTAGGGATACGTCGGGGCCCCCTCATACATCACGCTGGTGGCTCCCAGCATCATCGGCGCGTAGACGATGTAGGAGTGCCCCGTCACCCACCCGGGGTCCGCTGTGCACCACCAGATATCCTCGTCCCGGATGTCAAAGACCCACCTCATGGTGGTGTAGGTGTATACGGCGTAGCCGCCGTGGACGTGGACCTGGCCCTTAGGGGCGCCGGTGGTGCCCGAGGTGTAAAGGATATAGAGAGGATCCTCGGCGTCGGTTTCCTCCACCGGGCATTCGCCCTGGGCGAAGGGCAGCCGGGCCAGCTCATCGTAGAAGTAATCCCGCCCCGGCTCCATGGGCACTTCGTGGCGAGTGCGGCGGACCATCAGCACGTGCTCCACGGAGGGGGCGCGCCGAACCGCTTCGTCCACTGTGCGCTTGGTCTCTACAATGCGCCCGTTCAGGTATCCGCCGTCGGCGGTGATCACCAGGCGGGATTTGGAGTCCTCGATGCGGGTGTGGAGGGCCTCCACCGAGAAGCCAGCGAAGACCACGCTGTGGATTGCCCCGATGCGAGCGCAGGCCAGCATGGCGATGGGGAGCTCCGGGATGCGGGGCATGTAGATGGTCACCCGGTCACCCTTGCGCACCCCCAGGGCCTTCAGGACGTTGGCGAAGCGGTTGACCTCGCGGTAGAGGTCGTAGTAGCTCAGCACCCGGCGCTCGCCGTTCTCCGCCTCCCAGTAGAGGGCCACCTTGTTCTTGCGCCAGGTCTTCATGTGACGGTCCACGGCGTTGTAGCATATGTTGATCTTGCCGCCGACGAACCACTTGTAGAAGGGCTTGTTGCTGCCATCGAAGATGCGGTCCCACTTTTGGAACCACTCCAGCTCCTCGGCACGCTCGGCCCAGAAGGCCTCGAGGTCCTGGGTGGCACGCTGATAGACTTCCCCATATTTTTTGATATGGGCGTGCTCTAGAACCTCGGGGGAAGGATAATACACCTCGCCGCTGAGATGACGGATGTCTGCCAGCACTTCCTTAACCTCCATGGGACCCTCCTTTCCGGATAGATCGGCCTCCGCGGCTGGGGCTGAACATGCCCAATCGCAGAGAGTTTCCGAGCTCGGGCGCGAATAAGCTGTGCGAAAACCCAATCGGCGCGCTGCCCCTACCACACGGCGATCAGGCGGACGGGGCCACCGGAGGCGCCTTCGATGCGCAGGGCGCCGACGAAGACCATGGCCCCGGCGGGCGGGATGCGGCCCAGGTGAGCGACGTTCTCCAGCCCCCATTTGTTGGCCGGGAGGATAGTATAGTGGGTCTTGAAATCTGTGGACGCCCCGTAGTCCAGGCTCAGGGTGTCCACCCCGAGGCCCACGATGTTGCGCTCCTTCAGGAGGAACTCGGCGGTGTCTGGATGGAAACCTGGGAAGTGCATCACGCCCTGGGCGTCCATGTTGCGGTAGGCGGCCTCGTCGCCCACCCGGGCTCCCCATCCGCTCCACATAAACACCACGGCGCCGTCCGGCAGACGCCCATAGCGCCGCTCCCAGGACCGGATGTCGTTGGGGGTGAGCTGGGCGTCGGGGTTGCGCCGGACGCGGTCGCGGAGGTCGATGACTGCCGCTGGGGCGACCAGGACCTTGGCGGGGAGGCGCTCGATGGTCAGGGCATCCTTCCCGAAGTGGACGGGAGCGTCCATGTGGGTGCCGTGGTGCTCGTAGATGTGCCAGCGATTAGAGTAGAAGCCGTGCTGGGCGTGGTTGAAGACGTTCTCTATCTCCAGGCGGGGGGCACCTGGCCAGATCGGGAAGCGGGGGTTCTGCACGTAGGTGAGGTCCACCTTACGCCGGAAGACGCGGGCGGCGGTCCGCACCATCACCCCGACAGGGGCAGAGGCCGCTTCCCCATAGGCGGGCTTTTGCCAGGAGACGAACCCGTGGGAGCTCACTAGAATGGCCGCTGGATGTGGCGCCACCCGATAGCGGAAGGGCCCCAGAGTGCCCTTGGGCGCGATCTCCTCGGCCAGCCAGACAGCCGACTGGAGGTCTTCGCCTTCCGCCTCGAAGCCCCGGAACCAGGCGCGGGCTGGGGTGGCGGCGGCCGCGACGAAATCCGCGTTGCGAGGGACGTGGCCGGCGATGTAGAGGTCGGAGATCGTCTCTTCGGTGAGGTTGCGGACGGTGAGGGCGAAAGAGACGAGGTCCCCTTCGCGCGCGCCGGAGATCTCCACGGCCAGCCACGGCCAGGTCGGTGGGCCTGGGGAAGGGAGCGCTGCTGCAGCCATCGCGCCCCCCATCATTTTGAGGAAATCCCGGCGGCTCCAGGTTCGCGCCATCGCCTCGTAGACCTGTGGACCGCACATGGCTCCCTCCTTTCCTGCCGGTTTGGCAAGCGCCCCGGATCTTTCGGTCCAGCGGATGCGGGTTTACCGCACTGGTCGGGTGTCGCCTCCGAGTTGTGCGCCGGCAATGAGGAGGAACGCTCCCGGCCCTCTCCAGAGAGGGGTTTCAGCTCCATTCTACATAGATTGGCGGGCGCTCGTCAAGGCAGGGAGCTGAGATTGGTCAAGCCTGTCACTCTTCCAACCAGAAGATATCCCGAAAGCGCTGCCAGGGCCCTAGCCCAAATCGCTGAAGACAGCTTTTGCGCTGATGGGGACACATTCCAGATCGCCCCGTTCGCTCAGGTAGAAGTAGATTTGCGGGACGACTTCTCCGAGCGACTCGGAATCATAGCGCTCCTCCCGCTATTGCAGGATGTCGATGACAGCGCGAAGCGGGAACCGGTCAAGCCCTTCGCTCTCCCGCGCCCAACGGACCCGCTCCGACTTAGGGTCAAAGGACGAAGGGGCGCTTATAGTCACGGAAAGCGCTTCCAGCGCCCGGCAAGCCTTTCAGTCGGCGATGGGCCTTTCCCTGGGGCAGGCAATGAGGGCGTAGCCAGCGAGGAAGGCCGGGTCCCGGGCGAGGGATTTGAAGCGTTGCCGATGGGCGTTCAGCAGCGCTTGGGCGCGCTCTTCCGGCAAGCGGCCGGCATGGACGATGAGATGACGCAGGGCGATGAGCTTCTCTTTCGGCTTGTCTTCGCCGCCTTCCAGGGCTCGCAGCCATTTGTCCAGCGCAAACAATGGCAGCTCAGAGAGGATACATCGGGTTTGTCCTTTTTTCTTCAGCAGGTCGCCTTTGGCGATGGCGAGCAACTCCTTCCAGGCGCCAAAGGTGAGACGCTCGAGTTTTTCGGTCAAGGCCGCTCGGATGGGCTCGGGGAACGCTCCTTGCAGGCGCAGGAAATCGCTGAGGGCAGTGATGGCGAATTAGAGCAGGCAAGCGAGGACCTCATGGTCTAGAGCCTTCTCCCCTTCGGGCGCCTGTCTGGCCGCCTCGGTACCGGCCGAAACCTTCTGGGCTGCGATCAGGAAGTGATTGTGATCCGGGCTACCCCACTCGGGAGAGCGTGGGGGCCTCGCCTCCTCTGGCCGGAGTGGAATAGGTTGACGATCATGATGGCACGGATAAAGAAGGCACGGCCAACGGCGTAGCCCCTACAAGTTTTTACGATCCCTTATCCCCTCCGCTCGCTCAGCGATAGCGGAGCACATTCCCGAAAAGATCAGTGCGTGGAATGGCAGCAGGGCATACCAGTAGAGCAAACCGAGCAACCCGTGTGGCTCAAAGGCTGCCGTCTGAATCAGTGTGCTTTTGCCATTGCTCTGAGGGGTGATGTGAAATTGGAGCCACCCTTCCCCGGGCAATCGCATCTCAGCTTTTAGGCGCAGCAACTTCGGCGGCTCCACAACGTCTACGCGCCAGAAATCGATGGGGTCGCCGACCTGGAGGGGCCGGTTGGGACGACCCCGTCGCATTCCAACACCGCCGATCCATGCGTCCAACAAACCCCGCAATCGCCACAGGCTGTCCGCATAAAGCCAACCCGTTTCGCCGCCCAGCTGGCTGACGACCGAGAAAACCGTCTCCGCATCCGCAGCGACAGATCGCTTTCGGATTTCTACGATACGCCCCCGCTCCCAATACGTCTTTGTCTCCTCTCGATCCCCTCCTACCGCTTGCCAGAAGTTCTTCGGGTCGCCTTCCAACCCGTAGCCTTTGACCGCCCTCCACATCGCCTGTCGCCATGACATCGCACAGATCCCCGGAAAGAGGCGCAAAGCGGGTTCAGGGCGCAGCACCAGCAGATCGTGGCGCAACCCCTGGATGAGCGGGCGAGCGACGGAAGCGCGGAGGGGCGTGACCAGGCCGATCCAATACGAGGCCAGTTCCGGCGTGAAGACGGGGACAACGAGCATGAACCGACGCAAACCGCGCAACTCGGCGTAGTAACGCATCATTCCCAAATAGTCGGTCACATCCGGGCTTCCGATTTCCACGATTTCATCCGTTGGTGGCAATTTCAAAGCTGCTGTTAGATAGCTGATCACGTCGCTGATGGCGATGGGTTGAAGTCGAGTGCGCACCCAGCGGGGGCAAATCATCACGGGCAACCGTTCGGTCAGGTAACGCAATATCTCAAAGGAAAAACTGCCTGAGCCAACGATGACCGCTGACCGGAATTCCAGCACCGGCACCCCGCTCATCCGCAATCGCTGCCCCGTTTCATGACGACTGCGCAGATGGCGCGACAGCCCTTCTCGCCCGTCGCCCAACCCGCCGAGATAAATAATTTGACGGACGCGTTGCTGGTGCGCGATCCATCCAAATTGCCCCGAGATAACAGCTTCACGATGTTCGAAATCTCGCGTTGACAGACTGTGCACTAAGTAAAATGCAGTATCTATGTCCTTCAAAGCAGCCCGCACGGCCTCTGTGTTCTCTAAATCGCCCTCCACGATTTCCACTTGCGATGCCCAGGTGAAGGGTCGCAGCTTGCTCGGGTCGCGAACCAGACAGCGAACCTGGTAGCCCTGGTCCAGCAGCGCGGGGACAAGATGGCTGCCGACATAACCGGTTGCACCCGTCACCAGAATGCGCATCGCTCATTGTCCTCCCGGTCGAAGGAAGATCAGGGCTTGTTCCTTTCCCTTTGCTTCCACCATCACGTCGGCGGCCCGTCCATTTAGAGCGTCTATTAGTTTATAAAAATCATCGGGATGAATATAGAAAGCATGGGCGCCAGGGCGTTTCGTGGGGTCCTGACTTGAAAGGTGAACCTCGGGGCGGCGGCCCTTCCAGGTCGGTATCGCTTCGTCCAATGCCTTTCGCAGTGACCATTCGCCGGGGTTCAGGGCGTGATGAAGCGTGTCGACGATGACCGGCACGTCCAACCGCTCGGCAACACGGAGCACATCCTCCGCCGTCCAAAGGCGCTCGTCGTTTTCAAGTGCCAGAAACCTCAAGATTTCCTTTTCTTCTTTCAGCGCACTGATAAAACGATTTACCGTCGCGTTGCGGTCACCGTAAATGCCGCCGAGATGCAAAACCAGCACACCGTCTTCTGCGTTCAGCAGACGTAGCACGGTGGCGCCGTATCGCAGCTCGGCCAGTGATCGTTCTACCACCTCCGGCGACGGGCTGGCCGGGTTGACGACTTGGGAAGGGTGCATCGAGAGACGAATGCCCAGGCGCCTGGCGAGTTCCCCTAATCGTTGCAGCTCCGCTCCGTGCTCGCTTACCCAATCGTACGGGAAGTCCGGATGGGAGGCGAAAGGGATAAGATGCTGGCCAATGCGCAATAAAAACCATTCATTCGCATGATTCCAGTATAGCATGCGCTCCAAATCATAAAAATTTTGCAGGATGACGCGAGTTAGCTTTTCGGTGTCCTGTAATGACGCAAGGCGCAGGGTATGATTGGTAGAAGCGTTGATGGTCAAGTTCTGGCAGGGATATCCGAAACGCAATCCGAGCATAGCAATACGCCTCTTGAGCTGGTAGCACCCGGGCAAGGCGCGGGTCGCAGCGGCAATATATCTCGGTCAAGCGGCTGTTCTCGTCGCGTCGCGCCGCCTCATCTGCCGAAGCGGCTGTGAGCGAGGGAACAATTTATCTGAGCACGTTCGCCCACGGCGCTCCCTGAATGCAGCAGCGAGCATCTTTCCGCTGTCCGCCCATGCCGCGTCGGCTGCGTGGCACGCCGCAGCGCGTCTGTCTTACCCTCGCAGAAGCAGAATATGTCCGCCGAGGGAGGTCTCTCGAAGGGCTCTCTCTATCGAGCAAGATGCCTTCTTGAGGAAGTCTACTCGCTAATGCCGCTGCACGCAAGTTCTGTTCGATAACGAAAGCGTTGCGGCTCAGGTCACGAAGATCAGCCAAGCGATCTGGATCACCTTTCCTGGTGCCCGAGGGGGAACAGGGGTGAGGAGGAAAGGCATATCTGACTGTTTCGGCGAAAAGGGTTCCCTCGTCCTGCTTCAAAGCATCTTTTTTAGAGCTTGGGGTGCATCCAATTCTTCCCCTGAACGGTCGACGCCGGCGAAGCCTTCCCGGCCTGTGGGCCCAAGTCGGCGAGGGGGCAACTGGACCTCAAACTCCGGTCTCCCCGGATTTGAATCTCAAGGGCTCGGAACGATCATTTTGGGGGAGGCCAGTTGAAAGATCGGCGGGATCCTGTCCATAGATCGGGGCGCTGGAGGCAGATCATCCCCGCCTGTAATGCTGGGCGCCGAGGTGGCGGACCATCCCTTTGATCTCCATCACGGTCAGGGCACTGCTAACCTGGGCGACCGGCAGGCCTGCGGCCTGGGCGATCTCGTCGATGTGCATAGGCTCCCGTCCGAGCAGCTCCAGGAGGCGGGCCTCCACCGGGTCGGCGGGCAGTTGCAGCTGGACCTCCGCCTGCTGGGCGGTCACCGACCAGTTGAGGGCCTCAAGGAGCTCCTGAGGGGAGGTCACCAGTGCGGCTCCGTCCCGGATCAACCGGTTGGTCCCCTGGCTGGCTGCGGAGAAGATGCTCCCTGGGATCGCGAAGACCTCCCGGCCCTGCTCGGCGGCGTGGGCGGCGGTGATCAGCGCCCCGCTGGTCGGGCCGGCCTCCACCACCAGCACGCCCACCGCCAGGCCGCTGATCAGCCGGTTACGGGCCGGGAAGTTCCCCGCTTCCACCCGCGCTCCCAGAGGGAGCTCGGAAAGCAGGGCGCCCTTCTCCACGATGCGGGCGGCCAGCGGGGCGTGGGCCGCCGGATAGACCTGGTCCAGCCCGCAGGGGAGCACGGCCAGGGTGCGCCCTCCCGCTTTCAGGGCCGCCTCGTGGGCGATGGCGTCGATCCCCCGGGCCAGGCCGCTGACGATGGGGATCCCGGCCCGGGCGAGCTCCCGGGCGAACCACTGGGCGGCCTCCCGCCCGTAGCCGGTGGGCTGGCGGGTTCCCACGATGGCCACCGCCCAGCGATCGGCGTCGGAGAGCTGCCCCCGCAGGAAGAGCACTGGCGGAGGATCCGGGATGCGGCGCAGAAGGGGTGGGTAATCCGGATCCGCCCAGGTGAGCACGGTCACGCCTGCCCGGCGCACTCGCTCCAGCTCCTCCCCCGGACGCAGCCGCCCCCGGGCCTCGCGGAGGTTCTGGATCGTGCGCCGGTCCAGGCCAGCTTCCTGCCATGCCTTCTCGTCGGCCTCCCACGCCGCCCGCATGCCTCCGAAACGCTGAAGCAGCGCGCGGAAGCGTGCGGGCCCGATGCCCATCACCCGGTGGAAGGCCAGCCAGTAACCCAGCTCCTCCGGTGACAGGGCCATCCCCGTGCTCCCCGCCTTTGGGGTGAGGTCCAGCGTCAAGCTGCCTCAATCATGATGATAGCCATCCGCGCGCCGGAACCTGGCGCGAGGCTGGGCTGATCAGGCATCCTCGTCGGCTACCATGCGGCGCAGGCGAGTGGCAAGGAGGCGGTAGAAATACGAGCGGTCCCGGAGGCGGAGGAGGCAGGCGCTGAAGGGGGCGGCAGCGATCTCCACCCGATCCCCTTCTTCCAGTGGAAGATCCCCCATCCCATCCACGGTCAGGGCGGCCTTGCCCTCGGTGTGCACGGTGAGGGAGACGCGGGCCCCTTCATCCAGCACCACCGCGCGGTCCAGGCTGAGGTGGGGGGCGATGGGGACCAGGACGATGTTCTTCAGCTCGGGGGGAAGGATGGGGCCGCCGGCAGCCAGGGCGTAGGCGGTGCTGCCAGTGGGCGTGGCGACGATCAATCCGTCGCCGATGTAGGTGGTGAAGTAGCGCCCATCGATCTCCGCGCGGATCCGCACCACTCGTCCCAGGCCCGTCCGGCCGACCACGATGTCGTTGAGGGCGGGGTAGGGCCCGCGGCGCTCGCCCTCGCGGATCTGATAGGCGGTGAGCATGAGGCGGCGCTCGATCCAGTAGCGGCCCTCCCACACCCGCTGCAGTTTCTCTGCCCACTCCTCTGGTTCGATCTCGGTGAGGAAGCCGAAGCGGCCTAAGTTGATCCCTAACAGGGGCACGCCCGCGGGGGCGGCGTAGCGCGCTACGTGCAGCAGTAGGCCATCCCCCCCAAAGGTGAGGGCGAGGTCCCAGCCGGATATCATGGCCCCGTCGCGCAGCTCCTCCGAGGCGATCAGCACCGGCTCCCGGCCGGTTCCTTGCAGGCCCTCGGCCACCGTCTCCGCCAGGCCGCGGGCATGAGGTCGTAGCGGATGGAAGATCAGGCCGATCCGCTGAAAACGCGTCTCTGACACAGACGTCTCCCGGAGGAGGTTCTCCGTCTCTATCATACGAGGAGCGGAGTGGGTCGGGAAGGAGGCCGCCTTATCGAGCAGGCCATCGGAAAGAACGGGCGTCCAGGCTCTGGCCGTTGAGCTCCCAGCTCTCGTCCGAGGCCAGGTAGACGAAGATGGAGGTGATCTCCTCCGGCGTGGGAAGGGAGAGGGGATCCTCTTCCGGATAGGCCTGGGCTCGCATCCGGGTGCGAGTGGGGCCGGGGTTCACCGCGTTCACCCGGATGCCTTCGGGGGCCAGCTCTTCCGCCAGGATCTGGGTAAGGATCTCGATGGCGCCTTTGGAGACAGCGTAGGCGCCCCAGCGCGCTCGCCCCCGGCGCCCGACACCGGAGGAAAGGTGGATGATGGACCCTCCGCCGGCGCGGCGGAGCAGGAGCAGGGCGGATCGGGTGACCAGGAAGACGCCGGTAACGTTGACCTCCAGGACCTCCCGCCAGGCATCCAGGGGGTATTCGGCAATGGGGAGGCGGGGGCCCAGGATGGCGGCGTTGTGGACCAAGACGTCCAGCCGGCCAAAGACCTCCGCCGTAGCGGCCATCAGCTCCGCGACCTGGTCCGGCCGGGTGATATCGCATGGGCGGGCGAGCACCCGCGCTCCTTCTCGCAAGGCCTGGAGCTCCCGGGACGCATCGGCGAGGGCCACAGCGTCACGAGCGCAGAGGGCGACGTCGGCTCCTTCCTGGACGTAAGCCCGGGCGATGGCCCGCCCGATCCCCCGGCTGGCCCCGGTGATCAGCGCCACTTTGCCCCTCAGCCGCATGTGTCCCACTCCTAGTGGTTGTTTTCCAAAAATCTCCGATTCGCAGGCGAGTAGGGGTGACCGGCCGGTCGCCTCTACTCCCCAATCCCCCGCCATCCGCACCGGCCGCGGGGGCGAGAGATCCCAAACGGATCCCCATCCATTGAAAGGCACAACACGAGTGATTCGTAGCGGTAGGGGCGCAGCGCCCCGGCGCACCTACCGCCCTCTCGCTTCAATCCGGGAGGAACCAAGTGCCGGTTTCGCCCCGGAGGGCGGCCGGGATATGGGGCGGATCGGTGATCAATGCGGCTTTCCCCCCACGCTCCAGATAATGGAGAATGGCCTCAATCTTGGGCCCCATGGAGCCCGGCGGGAACTGACCCTCGGCCAGGTGGCGTCGGGCCTCCGAGGCTGTCAGCTGGTCCATCCAGCGCTGGGCGGGCTTCCCGTAATCCAGGGCCACTTTCTCCACGGCCGTTGAGATGAGGAAGAGGTCCGCCCGTAGCTCGATGGCCAGGAGGGCGCTGGCCAGGTCCTTGTCGATGACCGCCTCCACGCCCACCAGGTCCCCCGTCTCATCCTCCACCACAGGGATGCCGCCGCCGCCCGCGGCGATCACGACGAAGCCGTCCTCCAGCAGCGCCCGGATGGCGGGCAGCTCGATGATGCGCTGGGGGCGGGGCGAGGGGACCACCCGCCGCCATCCCCGGCCAGCGTCCTCCCGCACCACCCAGCCCTGCTCCACTGCCCGCCGCCGTGCGGTCTCCTCGTCCATCCACGAGCCGATGGGCTTAGTGGGGTTCTGGAAGGCAGGATCGTTCCGGTCCACCAGGGCCTGGGTGACCACCGTCACCGCTAGCTGGCGCATCCTCCGGCGGCGGAACTCGTTGTGAAGGGCCTTCTGGAACATGTAGCCGATGGCCCCTTGGGTGTCGGCGTCCGCGGCGTCCAAGGGGACGGGGTGGAGTTCGTGGAGGGCGAGCTCGCTGCGCCGCAGGATGAAGCCCACCTGGGGGCCGTTGCCGTGGGTGATCACCACCCGCCAGCCCCGGGCGATCATCTCCGCGATGTGCACCATGGTCTCGCAGGCGGCCTCATACTGATCGGGGACGGTCATGCGGTCGGGCCCCTTGATCAGGGAGTTGCCGCCGACCGCCACGACCGCCAGTCCGGGTTGCAGACGCATCCGCACCTCCGGGGTTGAGCTCAGCGCATGACCAGGGCCATCACAGCCTTCTGGACATGCAGGCGGTTCTCCGCCTGGTCGTAGACCACGGACTGAGGGCCGTCGATCACGGCGTCGGTGACTTCGAGGCCGCGGTCGGCGGGCAGGCAGTGCATGTAGATAGCGTCGGGGCGGGCCCGCTGCATCCGCCGCTCGTCGGAGATCCAGTCCTGATACTTGCGCGCGATGCGGGCGCTCTCCTCCGGGTTGGTGGTGGTCAGCCAGCACCCCCAGCTCTTAGGGTAGACTGCGTCGGCGTCCCGGAAGGCCTCATCCATGCTGTCGGTGATCTCGAAGACCCCGCCGCTTTGGCGGGCGTTCTCCTCCGCCTGCTCCACGATGTCCGGCATCAGCTTGAACTCGGGGGGATGGGCCAGGACCACGTGCATCCCGAAGCGGGTGAGCTGCAGGATGAGGGACTGCGGAACCGAAAGGGGCTTTTGGTAGCTGGCCGCGTAGGCCCAGGTGACGGCGATCTTCTTCCCCCGTAGGTCCCGCCCCTTCTTCTCCACCAGGGTCATCAGGTCGGCCAGGATTTGGAAGGGGTGGTAGATGTCGCACTGCATGTTGAGGACCGGCGCCCGGCTGTGGCGGGCCACTTCGGTGATGTAGCGGTTGCCCACCCCCCAGTCCACGTGGCGGATGGCGATGGCGTCGAAGTAGCGCCCGTAGATCTCCCCAATCTCTTTGGCGGTGTCCCCGTGGGCGATCTGGGTGGTCTTGGATTCGATGAAGGCAGGGTGCCCGCCGAGCTGGGCCAGGCCCGCCTCGAAGGAGGCGCGGGTGCGGGTGCTGCTGTAGAAAAAGAGCATTGCCATGGTCTTCCCTTCCAGATAACGATGCGGGATCCCCATGGCCTGCTTCATCTTGAGGTCGAAGGCCGCTTCTAACACCGTCTGGACCTCCTCCACGGAGAGGTCTAGGTCGCTGATCACGTCGCGGCCGCGCAGGTGGGTCTGCATAGGCGTCCTCCCTGGAGTGGGATGGAGGGTTCACGCGCCTTGCAAGGCGCTCAGGGTGTTCTGCAGCACGGAGGGGAAGAGGGCGTAGAAGGCGGTGGCCTTCACCACCTCGCTTAAGGAGATGTGCTCATCCACCCGGTGGGCGTAGGTTTCATCCCCTGGGCCGAAGCCGATGCTGGGGATGCCGGCTTTCCCGACCCAGTAGGTGCCGTTGGTGGAGAAATCCCACTTCCCCGTAGGCCGCCGCTCTCCCCACAGGGCCTCGATGGTCGCCTGCCCAGCCCGCACCAGGGGATGAGATTCCTCTAAGGCCCAGGCGGGGAAGTATTTCTCCACCGGATACCGGAAGCCGGTGTAGCTGGGGTCCTCGTAACGGAGGATCTCCACGCGGATGCTCTCCTGATGCTCCGGCGGGATGCAGGACTCCACCTGAGCCAGGGCTTCCTCCTTGGTCTCTCCGAAAGTCAGCCGACGGTCGATGTAGATGATGCATTTGTCAGGGACCGCGTTGATGGAGGGCGTGCAGCTTTCGATCGTGGTAACGGTGATCGTGCCCTTCCCCAAGAACTCGTGGGGCTTCAGCCGGAGGTCCAAGTCGCGGATGCCCGCGATGACCGGGAGCATCTTGTAGATGGCGTTGTCCCCCAGCCAGTTGGAGGCGGCGTGGGCGCTGCGTCCCTTAGCTATCACTTTCAGTTCCACCCGCCCGCGATGGCCCCGATAAACCCGCAGGCCGGTGGGCTCCCCGATCACCACCGCGTCCGGGCGGATCTTCGGATCCACCTCCACGAAGACGTTGGGGGCTAGGCCGTCGCACCGTTCCTCCACGTTGCCGAAGTAATAGATCGTCCATCCCTCCAGCAGGCCCAGGTCTCGGGCGATGGCCAGCCCGTAGATCATGCCGGGGGTGGACCCTTTCTCGTCGCATGTCCCGCGGGCGTAGAAGAGATCGCCCTCCAGCCGCCCTCGGAAGGGATCCCAAGCCCACTGCTCCGGGTCCCCGATGCCCACGGTGTCCAGGTGGCTGTCGTAGACCAGGATCCGCAGGCCGTGGCCGATGCGGCCCAAGATGTTGCCCATGACGTCGAAGCGGATCTCCTCGAAGCCCAGGCGGTGCATCTCCTCAGCAACCCGCTCCCCGACTGCCCGGATCTGGGCATCGTAGCTGGGGATGGCCACGAGGTCGAAGAAGAAGCGCAGGATCTCCTCCCGGCGGGCCTCCACTGCTCGTTGGATGGCAGAGATGATCTCCGCAGCCATCTTCGATCTCCCCGTTCGGAGGATTGCAGAGGGTCCGGGAAAGGACCGACGGCAATCCTTATCGATGCGCGGCATTTTGTCAAGCGCAGGCGAATGCGGTCCCTTGGCCTGTGTGTCGAACGAATTCGACCTCATAAGGCCTCCGGCCGACGGTCGGCCTGCGCCGACCGATAAAACGGCTTTGCGTCGGTGGAGGCGGACGCTTGGCGCGCATCGCCTGGAGAGGCCGATTTCCATCGACATGAAAGCGGGCCTGCACCGAACGAAGCGCATCCTTTGCGGTGGCAGCCGATGCAGGGCGCTTCGCATACCTGCGGACAGGAAAGGGGCTGCCGCGCCAGCTGGGATCGCGGTTGATACAACCTGATGGCTCCGAGGCCAGGCGCTTCTCTCCGTACGTTGCGGGGAGTCGAGGCCGAAGTCTATCCTATGGCGCTCTGCTCTCGATCAGCTGCGCAGCGGCCTCCTCTACGCCGCCGGCTGCCTCCATTCGCTGCGCCCACATCCGCGCCCGCTCCTGGAAGATCGGTTCCTTCAGCAGAGCGGCGATCCGCTCTCGCCATCGCCGGGGCGTGGCCTCGGCGGGCCGCATCGAAAGCCCCACCCCCGCCGCTTCCACACGGCGGGCTTGCAGGTGCTGCTCCCCCGCATGAGGGACCACCAGCTGGGGGACGCCGTAAACCAGGGCCGTGTGGGTGGTCCCCATCCCCCCGTGGTGGATCACCAAGTCCAGCTCCGGGAACGTGGCGGCGTAGTCCACCCAATCCCGGAGCGGGAGGTCCGGCAGGGCGCGGCGCACGGCCTCCTGAAGCCCAGGGGCGAAGGGGCTCCGCCCGAGGACCGGGATGGGCTGGCCGCCCAGGGCCTGCACGGCGCGGGCGGCGCCGATGAAGAAGGCCGGATCCCCCGTGAAAGTGCTCCCTAAGGTGATCAGCACGCAGGGGTGCGGACGGGGCGCAGAGGCGGAGGCAGGGACCCTCCGACGCCCTCCGAAAAACCGGTTCTGTGAGTCTAGGCGTTCCAGATCGACGAACCAGTTGGCGGGGAAGAAGACGATGTGGGCGCATGGAGAGATGATCTGGGGGAAGGGATCCGACCGCCAGTAGCGGCCGGTCAACCCAAGGCGGTCGGCCACCCTGGCGAGCTGGGCCCGGGCGGCCTCGCCCTCCGCCTGGGCCTCCGCGGTGGCCGGGGCCGGCCAGCGCCCAGCCGGGAAGCCGACCACGAGGAGGGGGAGGTCGTAGCGCTCCGCCGCCCAAGCTGCGGCCCCGGCAAAGGGCTCCGCCACGAGGATGTCCGGGCGCCACGCCTCAATCAGGGAGCCCAATGGGCGGAGGGCGCGCGCATGCTCCTCCGGGTGCAGCCAAGCCGCTAAGGCTCGCTCTGGCCGTTGCCGTGCCCGTTCCGCCGGAGGGAGCTCCGACGGGAGCGGCGGCAGCCACCGCCAGCCCACCGAGGGCAGCGGGACGAAGGGTAAGCCTCGGCGGACCACTGCCTCCTGCACCAGGGGTCCGCTGGCCCACAGCACCCGCTCCCCGCGTCCGGCGAGGGCAACCGCCAGATCCAGGTAGCCGCCGTAATCCAGATGGCCCCACAAGGGGACCGACACGAACAGCCAGCGCCGGGTCCTCATGGTCCCATCCGCGTTGGCCCGCGGCCGGCCTCCTGGTGGCAGCGCTTGCAGGCTGGGATCACGATCTCCTGCACAACGAAGAAGGGCGTCACCGTCTCCACGTGGGCGCGATGGCAATCCACGCACCCCACTGAGGTCCAGAGGTCCGGCCGGAACAGATCCGTGTGGAAGTGGTTCTCAAACCCCTCGGCCATCACCGGGTTCGTCACCCCAGGCGGGATCCCCGCCCGGGCAGGCTCCTGGACGTGGCAGAGGCGGCAGCTGTTCTCCAGGAGGCCGGGCAGGCGCACCGGGTGATGTGGAACGTCCGGCGGCGTGAAGGGGGTCCGGGCCGCGTTCCATGCGCCCAGGGCTAAGGTGCGGACGCGATCAGGGAGGGAAGAATCCCCCCGATGACAGGCCACGCAAGAGAGGCCAGCCCTGGCGTGGGCGGCGGCCAGGTCGACCGGGCGGCTTCCCTGCGCGGCAGCCGCTCGACCCACGTAGGTGGTTTCCGGGCGCAGGTGACAGACGGCACAGAAAGGATCCCGTTCCTCCAAGCGGGAGACCGTCAGAGCTGCCCCCAACGCGAAAAGGAAAAGGGCTGCAAGGGTCACGCCGAGGAGCCCTCCCTGTCGCCGGAGGACCGCTGATCCACTCAGGAGAAGAAGCCGATCCATGGTTTGCTGCCGGGAACGCCCGGGGCCTCTCGGACCACGCCCGGTGGGATCTCATGCCTCCGACATCCCGGTGGGGACCTTCGTACCCGGTATTCGCCCGGGGAGCCGGTTCCGGATCAGGATGGCCAGCCCTACGGCCAGGGCGATCAGGGAGAAGATCTGGGCCGCGGCGATGTCCCCCAGCTTCCAGGCGTCAGGCCGCAGGGTTTCGATCCACAGGCGCCCCACCGAATACCAGATCAGATAGAGGGCAAAGAGGTCCCCCTCCCGAAGGCGATGCCCCAACCGCCGGCTCAGGGTGAACAGGATCAGGAAACCGAGGGTGTTCCAGAGGGATTCATACAGGAACACCGGTTGGAAGCGGGTCTCAGGGGGCAGGGTGAGGTGCTGGGGCAGGCGGCGCTCCAAGGAGATCGGGATGCCCCAGGGGAGGGTTGTGGGAGGGCCATAGAGCTCCTGGTTGAAGAAATTCCCCCAGCGGCCGACGGCCTGCCCCACCAGAATCGAGGGCGCCACGATGTCCAGCCAGCGCCAGACGGCCAGCTGGTGACGATAAGCGTAAAGGAAGAACCCGACCAGCCCCCCGATGAGGGCCCCGTAAATCGCAAGCCCTCCCTCCCAGATGTAGAGGATCTTGATCGGGTTCTCCCGATAATAGGGCCATCCCACAGCGCCCTCCGGGTTGGAGAACACGTGATAGAGGCGGGCGCCGATCAGGCCCAGGAGAAAGACGACCAGCAGGCCATCCCATACGTGATCCGGCTTCTCCCCCCGGCGGCGGGCCTCTGCTGCCGCCAGGTAGGCGCCCAGGAGGACCCCGATCATCAGCAGCAACCCGTAGGCGCGGATGGCGAAATTCCCCACGCACAGGATGGCTCCCGTTGTCCCCGGCGGACAGAACATCCTGGACCTCCTGTTCGGGAATCGCAGCCCCGTGGGGCCTGATCCTCATTATATCCCGCCTGTCGGGATGGACCGGCGGAGACGTGATGCTAAAATGGGAACGGTGCCTTCGATGAAAGACCTAAGGAGACGCGCATGCTGCGCGCGCGCTGTCCCTATTGCGGCCGGCCGTTCTCCGTCTCCCGGGAGGAGGCCGCAGGGATCCTGGCCCGGGCGCTGACGGAGAACGCTCGCTACGGGATGCGGGAGTGCCCCTTCTGCCGCCGGCGGGTGAAGATCGGCCTGGCGGAACTGCGCCGGGTGGCCCCAGCGGGAGCCGAGCTGGTTTCCCCGGTGCCCGAAGCGGCCGCCTCCCCGTCGCCAGAGCCGCCCGCCGGGACGGAGGCCCCAACCCCCGAGCCGGAGGAGGAAGTGCCCCCCGCGCCGACCCCACAGGTGCGTCGGGAACGAACAGAGGCCGCCCCATCGGGCCCGAAGCGCTCCCGACGCTGAACTGGCTCCTCATCCTTAAAGACGGGGGCCGCGCCTTTGGTCGAGTGATGGGATTCACGATGAGCAGAGCGGCAGGAGAGTGCTCAGAATCCTGCGATACAGGTGATACAGGAGGTCTCCCCATGATCGATGTCCGGGATCGTTTGCGGCGGCCACAGTGGGGGGAGGCGCTGGCCCTGGCCGACAGCCGGGCCGAGGTGCGCGATCCCCTCTGGATCCGCGCGCAAGGGATCGACGAGCTGGTTCATCAGGCGGTCTTCGGCTCCCCACCGGAGCGGGCGGAGGCCCGCTGGTGGATCTACGGCATCGCCCAGGCGCTGGGGGTCATCCCCGCCTCCATCCATGCTCTCTATGCCGCGCGAGGCCGGGGGGAGATCCCCCCGACCTTCACCGTCCCGGCCCTGAACCTGCGGGGGATGACCTACGACATGGGCCGGGCGGCCTTCCGGGCCGCGCGGCGGCTGGAGGTGGGGGCATTGATCTTCGAGATCGCCCGCAGCGAGATCGGCTACACCGACCAGCGCCCGGAGGAATACGCCGTGGTCCTGATGGCGGCCGCCGTCAAGGAGAGCTTCGCAGGCCCTCTCTTCCTTCAGGGAGACCACTTTCAGGTTTCCGCAAAAGCCTATGCCCGGGATCCCGAGAAAGAGCTGCAGGCGGTGCGGGACCTCGTGGCGGAGGCCATCGCGGCGGGGTTCTACAACATCGACATCGACACCTCCACCCTGGTGGACCTCTCCCAGCCGACCCTGGATGCGCAGCAGCGCCTGAATTACACCTTATGCGCGGCCCTCACCCGTTACATCCGCTCGATCGAGCCACCCGGCGTGACGATCTCTGTCGGCGGGGAGATCGGGGAGGTGGGCGGCAAGAACAGCACGGTGGAGGAGCTGCGGGCCTTCATGGACGGCTACCGCCGGGAGCTGGGGGAGGTGGTGGGGATCAGCAAGATCAGTGTGCAGACAGGCACCACCCACGGCGGGGTGGTGCTGCCGGACGGAACCCTGGCCCAGGTGGCCATCGATTTCGAGGCGCTCCGGGCCCTTTCCCGGGCGGCCCGCCTGGAATACGGGCTGGCGGGGGCGGTGCAGCATGGGGCCAGCACCCTCCCGGAGGAGGCTTTCCACAAGTTCGTGGAATGCGAGGCTTGCGAAGTCCATCTGGCCACCGGCTTCCAGAACCTGGTCTTCGAGATGCTCCCTGTGGCCTTCCGGGAGGAGATCTACGCCTATCTGCGGGCTCATCGTGCCGACGAGCGAAAGCCGGGGGAGACGGACGAGCAGTTCTATTACAAGGCCCGCAAGCGGGCGTGGGGGCCCTTCAAGCAGGCCTTCTGGGAGCTCCCGGAGGAAGTGCGTGGGCCCATTCGGGAGGCCCTGGAGGCGCGCTTCGCGCTCCTCTTCGAGCGCCTCCGGGTGGCCGGCACCCGGGAGCTGGTCGCCCGCTACGTGCGTCCGGTCCCCCTCCTCCGCCCGATCCCAACGCCGACGGCGGAGACGAAAGCCGAGGAGGTGGAGGGGCTGGCAGACTAAGGGCCCTTCTCAGGGCAGCGGCCCAGCAGGGAGCGCGGCATCCTTACTCCCACAACGTTCGCAGGGCCTCCAAGATCCTGCGGGCGCAGCGTTCCCAGGAGAACCGCTGCCGGTTGGCGTGGCCTCGCGCGATCAGCGCAGATCGGAGCGCTGGATCTCGCCTGAGGCGGTTCAGGGCCTCCGCCCACGGCCCGGGATCGTCCGGAGGGAGGAGGAGGGCGCCCTCCCCGGCGACCTCCCGCAGGCTTCCTCTTGGAGTGCAGAGGACTGGCACCCCGCACGCCTGAGCTTCCAGGACTGGGAAGCCGAAGCCCTCATAGAGGGAAGGGAGCAAGAAAGCCTCCGCATGGCTCAGCAACGCTCCTCGCGTGACGTCATCCACATATCCGGTCAGGATCAGACGGCCCGCCCACATCGGATCCCGGCGCAAGCGCTCGAAAGCCGGATCCGGCCATCCCGGCTTTCCGATGATCACCACCTGGCCCTCCCAGCCCTCCGCGATCTGGCGCGCCGCGACCTGAAGGATCAGCCCGAAGTTCTTGCGCGGATGGATCGTCCCCACCGAGACCAGGTAGGGTGGCCGGACCCCGAAGCGGCGCAGGATCGCTTCCGCGTCCTCCGGGACGGGCGGCGGATCGTAACCTGGGTAGGCCACCACGATCTTTTCCGCTGGGACGCGGTAGAGGCCGATGAGGTCCGCTCGTGTGGCCTCGGAGTCGGCGAAGACCACGCGGGCAACGGCGGCGCTCCACCGTGTGGAGAGCTCCAGATACAGCCGCTGGGCGAACGGATGCGCATGCGGGAAGTGGCGATAGCCCAGGTCGTGGATGGTGACAGCGCTCCGGGGGTGAACCAGCGGGATCACGTGGGCGGGGACGAAGAGGGCTGTGGGCGGACGGCGGGCCATCTCCCACGAGAGGCGCAGATGAGTCCACAGACGCGGCAAGGGGATCACCCGATGCTCCACTGACGGGGAGGGCGGGAAAAGGCTAGGCGGCGGGGGTTCCCGAAAGTAAAGGCGGACCCGCACCCCTTCGGCTTCAGCGTAAGGAAGAAGGGACCGGATCACGGCCTGGGCGTAGCGCTCCACTCCCGTCGGACGGGCGAGGGTGGCGCGGCTGGCGTCGATGCCCAGGACCGGACGCGTGTCCATCGCTTCACGGGGAGGACCGGCAGGCTGCTTCCAGTTGCCAGATCTTCTCTAGGCGGCGGGCGTGGCGACCCCCCTCGAAGGGGGTGCGCAGCCACGTGTCCAGGATCTCGATCGCCAAGCCGGGCCCGACCACCCGGCCACCCAGGCAGAGGACGTTGGCGTCGTTGTGCGCGCGGCTCATCTTCGCGGTGTAGGCTTCTGAAACTGCGGCAGCGCGGATGCCGGGCACCTTGTTGGCCGTGATGGACATGCCGATCCCTGTGCCGCAGATCAGGACGCCGTAATCCGCCTCCCCGCGGGCGACGGCCTCGGCCACCGCCTGGGCGTAGTCCGGATAGTCTGTGGACTCGGGGCTGTGGGTCCCGAAATCCACCACCTCGATCCCCAATTCTCGCAGATGTGCGGCCAGGATCTCCTTCAAGGCGTAGCCCGCGTGATCCGCTCCAATCGCGATCCGCATCGGCGGCTCCCTTCCCTCAATGGGTGATGGCCACCACCCGGTCCAGTCCGGCGACGTCCCTCAGCAGCCGGATCACCGCCCGGGGGAAGGCGGCCCGAGCGAGCTCCAGGACGGTCGGTCCCTGCCCGGCCCCGATCTCCAGGAAAACCGCACCCATCGGCCGCAGATACCCCGGCGCCTGGGCCAGGAAGCGCCGGATCAGATCCAGCCCGTCTGGCCCGCCATCTAGAGCCAGGATCGGCTCGTATTCCCGAATGGCGGGATCCAGGTCCGCCCATTCGGATCGGGCCACATACGGCAGGTTGGCCACCAGCAGATCTACCGGTTCCGGGAGGGGGGCGCAGAGGTCGCCCTGCAAGAAGTCCAATCGGGAGGCCACGCCGTGGCGGGCGGCGTTCCCCTGAGCAACCTCCAGGGCCTCCGAGGAGAGATCGGTGGCGTAGCCCCGGCTGTTGGGCAGGTAGACCGCGAGGGCCACCGCGATGCACCCGGAGCCGGTCCCGATGTCTGCGAAGACCAGGGGCGCGTAGGCCCGGTAGGCGCGGCTCCGCGCCCACTCCAGGGCGGCGTCGATCAGGCCCTCGGTCTCCGGTCGGGGGATCAGGACAGCAGGGGTGACCCGGAAGGGCATCCCGTAGAACTCCCGTTCGCCGATCAGATAGAACAGGGGCTCTCCTTGCCCGGACCGGGCCACCAGCTGGGCGAAGGCCTCCCATTCGTCTGGCGACAGGGCGCGTTCGGGGTGAGCTAAAAGGTAGGCGCGGGGGACGTTCAGGACATGGGCCAGCAACACCTCAGCTGCCAATCGAGGAGCAGAGGCGCGCACCCGCCGGGAGGCCCAAGCGATGGCCTCGCGGATCGAAGACACACCGATCCGGGTTTCCGGTTTCGTCGTCGCGCTCATGGCCCCTACACCGGCAGCATCCAAAGGGAGGCCGCCTCCATGGCAGGCAGATACATCTCCTTAAGGTATTCCTTTAGCATCCGCCGGGTGTTGAAGAAGGGAGCTAAGGAGCGGATGGATTCCTTCACCATGCGCAGCCATCGATGGGGGATCCCATCGGCCTCGATGTCGTGGTAGAGGGGGACCACCGCCTTCTCGAGCAGATCGTAGAGGGACGCCGCGTCGGCAGCGTCCTGGGCTTCGGGGTCCTCATACTCCCGATCCTCCCCGATGGCCCAGCCGTTGGCCCCGTTGTAGGCCTCCTGCCACCAGCCGTCCAGCACGCTCAGGTTCAGCACCCCATTGAGGGCGGCCTTCTGGCCGCTGGTGCCGCTGGCCTCGAGGGGCCGGCGGGGCGTGTTCAGCCAGACGTCCACCCCTTGCACCAGATGGCGGGCCACCTCGATGTCGTAATCCTCCAGGAAGGCGATCCGCCCCCCGAAGGCCGGGTCTTTGATCAGGCGGTAGATCTCCTGAATCATGCGCTTGGCTGGCTCGTCGGCCGGATGGGCCTTCCCGGCCAGGATAATCTGGACAGGGCGATCGGGATTGTTGACCAAGCGTCGCAGCCGTTCTGGATCCCGAAAGAGCAGGTAAGCGCGCTTGTAGAGGGCGAAGCGCCGGGCGAAGCCGATGGTCAGGGCATAAGGGTCGAGCAGCACGCCCGAGGCCACGATCTGAATCGGGGAGACGCGGTTGCCCTGCCAGCGTCGTCGGGCCCGTTCGCGCATGAAGGCCACTAGCTTGCGCTTCAGGTGCCGTCGCACCGTCCACAGCTCCTCATCCGGGATCTCCAGAACCCGCTCCCAGAGGGTCGGATCGTCCAGCCGCTCCAGCCAGTCCGGCCCCAAATAGCGCTGATAGAGGACCCGCATCCGGCGCGCCAGCCAGGTCCCCACGTGGATCCCGTTCGTGATGTGGCGGATGGGAACTTCCTCCACGGGCCGATCTGGCCACAGGTGGGCCCACATCTTCCGGGTGACGCGGCCGTGGAGCTCGCTCACGGCGTTGCGGCGATCGGCGAAGCATAAGGCGAGGACGGTCATATTCAAAGCGGAGCCCCAGGGCTCGTCCTGGCGGGCCAGCTCGCAGAAGTCTTTGAAGGAAAGGCCGAGTTGCTCCCAGTAACCGGCGAAGGCGCGCTCGATCAGGCTGAAGGAAAAGCGATCATGGCCGGCGGGGACCGGGGTGTGGGTGGTGAACACGGTGGTGGCCCGCACCCGGGCTGCGGCCTCCTCGAAGGGGATGCCTGCAGCGATGTGTTCCCGCAGCCGCTCCAGGATGGAGAAGGCCGAATGGCCCTCGTTCAGATGCCAGACGGCGGGCTGCAGACCCAGAGCCCGCAGGGCCCGCACCCCGCCGATCCCCAGGATCATCTCCTGGGCGATCCGCCGCTCCGGGTCCCCGTCATACAGCCGGGCGGAGAGCTCCCGATCCGCGGGCTCGTTCTCCGGGAGGCTGGTGTCCAGCAGGTAAAGCGGGATGCGGCCGATCTGGAGACGCCAGATCCGCGCCCGGACCGGCCGGCCAGCAATGGCCACTTCTACCCATATCGGTTGCCCATCGGGGTCCAACGCCGGATGAAGGGGGAGGTTCTCCAGGTCCAGCGGCTCGTAGATCGCCTCCTGCCAACCGTCCTCTGTGATGCGCTGGGTGAAATATCCGTGCTGATACAGCAACCCTACCCCGACCATAGGCAGGCCCAGATCGCTGGCCTCTTTGAGGAAGTCGCCAGCCAGCACCCCCAGCCCGCCAGCATAGGCCGGGAAGGCTTCGTGGATCCCGAACTCTGTGGAGAAATAGGCGATGAGCGCCTCCGCGCGCTCCGGATGGGCCCGGGTGAACCAGGTAGGCCCGCTGAGGGCGCGATCGAACTCCTCCATCACCCGATCATAAAGCTCCAGATAGGCCGGATTCTGGACGGCCGCGTTGAGCCGGGCTCGCTCCACTCGGCGCAGCAAGGCCACTGGATTGTGGCGGACTTCCTCCCAGCGCACCGGATCCAGCCGTTTGAACAGCTGCTGGGCGTCCGGCTGCCAAGTCCACCACATGTTGGACATCAGCTCCCCCAGACGGGCGATGCGCTTGGGCAGCTTCCCTGCATTCCCCGTCGGCTCCATCGCTTCCCTCCAAAAACGCATCCCTGCGGATAAAGCACTTTCGCATTTTAACGGGTCCGGGGGATCCTGTCGAGTGTCGGCGGGGTCAAGATCCCTCCTTTATCCTTACCGTTCGAAGCGGCGGCCGGGCTGCCGAGCCGAGGGTTTGATTTTGACAGATGGCAGTTATCGTCATATAGTTGCAGTAACCAAATTTTGCAAATGCCAAGATGGGTGCTGGGGAGTCGGGGGCTAGGCCAGGCCCTCCCGGCGTGAAGAGATCTCTGGGAGGGAGACGGAGGAAGCGAGGTGCCGCACTGTCATCCGATCCGACAGGCGTTGCACCAGCGCGGCTTGCGGGTGACGCCGCAGCGGCTGCTGATCTTGGAGGCCCTTCGCTCGGCCGGGCGGCACATGACCGCCGAGGAGGTCCATGCCGCCGTCCAGGCCCGTGCTTTCATTGTGGATCTCTCTACAGTCTACCGCACCCTGCGGTTATTCGCCCGGCTGGGCTTGCTGGACCGCTACGTCCTGGGGGAGGGCCGGATCGTCTACGAGTGGCGGGACCAGCCCGGCCATGCGCACTTCTTCTGCCGTTCGTGTCGGGAGGTGCTCCATCTGGAGGCCGATCTCCTGGGGGATCTTGCCCGGGAGCTTCAGGCGCGCTCCGGGCTGGCCATCGAGCAACTCACCCTCATGCTGGTTGGCCTCTGCCCGCGGTGCCGCGCCTCGGCTGAGGGAGAGATGGATCTGTCCTCCTCGCAGACGGCAGCTCCCTGAGTTCGGATCATCTGCATAAGGAGGCCAAGATGCATATCCCGGATGGCTATCTAAGCCCGGAAACCTGCGCCGTTCTCGCCGCTGGCTGCGCTCCCGCGCTCTATGTGGCCGCTCGGCGCCTGCGACAGGATTCGGACGGGGCGATCCTGGCCCGCCTGGCCCTGGCCTCGGCCTTCGGGTTCGTGGTCCAGATGCTGAACGTCCCCGTCCCGGATGGGACGTCCGCCCACGCGGTGGGGGCTGCCCTGGCGGCCATCCTCCTGGGTCCCTGGGGGGCGATGCTGGCCATGACGGTGACCCTGGTGATCCAGGCCCTTTTCTTCGGGGATGGGGGCATCCTGGCCCTGGGGGCCAACATCTTCAACATGGGGATCCTGGCCCCGGCTGTGGCTTACGTCGTCTATCAGACCGTCGCCGGTCGCTCCCCTTCGCGGACCCGTCTCCTGATGGCCGCGGCCCTGGCAGGGTATTTGAGCATCAACGCGGCGGCCCTGGCCACGGCCATCGAGCTGGGCCTCCAGCCCCTTCTTTTCCGCGCCCCGGATGGGACCCCGCTCTATAACCCATATCCTTTGAATCTGGCGGTGCCGGCGATGATGTTCGCCCACCTGGTCGTGGCCGGCCCGGTGGAGGCCCTGGTCACCGGGTTGATCGTCGGCTATGTGCATCGGGTCCAGCCCGACCTGCTGGCCCGCCCCGCGGAAGGAAAGTGGGCCGCCGGGGCCTGGCTGCCGCTGGTGGTGGTGCTGGGCCTGCTGATCGTCCTCACCCCGCTGGGCCTTCTGGCTCCGGGGACGGCCTTCGGGGAGTGGGCGCCGGAGGAGCTGGGGGCGCTGGTCGGATATGTGCCCCGCGGCATCGCCGCGCTCACCGGGTGGTGGTCCGGGCTCCTGCCGGATTACACAATTCCCTTCCTGGAGGGGGTTCCCGGAGGAGAGGCGATCAGCTATTTGCTCTCCGCCTTGGTGGGCGTCTTACTGGGTGCGCTCATATGGGGGATCCTGCGGTGGCTTCTCCTTCGGCCTCGGGCCCGGCCCTAAGCCTCCCGCCCTGGTTGGGGCGTCGATCCGCCCTGTCGGGCCCTACGGTGTCCGAAGCCCGCCGGGTCCGGCTGGATTTCATCGCCCGGACCCTGGTCGGCATCTTAGAGGTCGTCCGGCAAGTGCTTTACGCCGAGGAGATCGCCCGGCGGGACGGCCTGCTGCAGCGGGCATCTTCGGAGGTGAAGGTCCTCTGCTTCCTGGCCCTGATCCTCGCCGCCGGCCTCAGCCAAGGCCTAGTGCCCCTGGCTCTCCTCTACGGCGGCTGTGTTCTGCTGGCCGCTCTGGGACGGGTGGACCTTCGATCTTTCCTGCTACGCACCGGGCTGGTGGTATGGCTCTTTACCGGGCTGATCGTCCTGCCGGGGACGACCAACCTGGTCCATCCAGGTGAGGCGCTAGTGGTGCTGATCCGGTTCGGACCCGATGCCCGGTTGGGGCCTATAGCGCTGCCCCCGGAGTTGAGCCTCACCCGCCAGGGGCTCACCGGGGGCCTCATGGTGATGCTTCGGGCGGCGACCTCGGTTTCCCTGGTCACCCTGCTCACCGTGACCACCGGCTGGTTCGAGCTGTTGCGAGGCCTTCGGGCGTTGGGGCTTCCGGCGGCGGTGGGACTGCTCTTCACCCTGACCTATCGCTACATCTTCGTTCTCCTGACGGTGGTCCAGGACATGTATGCCGCGTGGCAGGCACGGGTCCTGGGCGGACGGGCGGGGGATGCGGGCCGACGGCTCGGCGCGGCCGCCGCCTATGCCCTCTTCCTCCGGTCCGAGGCTCTGGCTCGGGAGATCCACCAGGCCATGCTCGCCCGGGGCTTCCAGGGCCGGGTGGCTTTCGTTCAACGGCGGCCATCCTCGGTATGGGCCTCCGGGGCGTTGGCGGCGTTGACCTTGCTGATGCTCGGGGGGTCTATGTGGTCCGCTGACGGCCGGCCGGTCTTCGAGGTGAACGAGGTGCGGGTGACCTATCTGGGGCGATTCCCGGCCCTGGCCGGGGTGAGCCTGCGGGTGGCATCTGGGGAACAGGTGGCCCTCCTCGGGCCCAACGGCTGCGGCAAGTCCACTCTGCTGAAGGTCCTGGCCGGCCTTCTGTTCCCCGACTCCGGGACCGTCCACGCCTTCGGGCATCCTCTGACGCGTGCCAGCCTGGCCCGCCCGGCGTTCTTCCGGGAGTTCCGGCAACGGGTAGGATTGCTCTTCCAGAACTCCGACGCCCAGCTCTTCAACCCCACAGTCTTCGAGGAGATCGCCTTCGGGCCGGCCCAGCTCGGCTTCCCGCCGGAGGAGGTCGAGCGTCGGGTGAGAGATATGCTGAGCCTTCTGGAGATCGAGGAGCTTGCCGATCGGGCCCCGTTCCAGCTCAGCGAGGGCCAAAAGCGGCGGGTGGCGCTGGCGGCCGTGCTGGCGGTGGACCCGGATGTGCTGCTGCTGGACGAGCCCACGACCGGCCTGGACCCGCGGACCAATGATCGCCTGGTGGAGATCCTGTGGGGTCTGCGCCGCCTGGGCAAGACGCTGCTGGTGGCCACCCACGACCTGGAGCTGGCCCGCCTCGTGGCGGACCGGTCAGTGATCATCGGGGAGGACCATCGGGTGTGGTTCGATGGGCCGACGGCCGAGGCGCTCGCGAATCGGGATCTCCTCTATCGAGCGAACCTGGTGGGACGGTCGTGGATAGCCCGGCCTGTCTTGTGAGGATCTCTCAGCTTCCCCCCGACCATCCGCGGCGGCGCGCCGCCAGGCGGGGCCATTCCGGAGGGAGCGAGGGCGGGGAGGCTTTCAGGGCGGCGCGCCATGCCTCCAGGATCCGGAGGAGGGTCTCCAGCGTCGCGGTGACTTCGTCGGCGTTGCTCCGGATCACCTCGCCCATCATGCGGGGATCGCTGGCCGCCACCCGAGTGACGTCCCGAAACCCGGAGGCGGCGATCGCCCAGAGGGCCGGATCCCCAGCGGACTCCACTGCAGCGACGAGGGCCATGGCCGTCACGTAGGGGAGATGGCTGATCCAGGCCACCTGGCGGTCATGGACTTCCGCCTCCATCCACAGCGGCCGGGCGCCCAGAAGGCGCACCAGCTCCTCCGCCCGCGCGGCGGCCTCAGGGGTGGTGCGGGATGTAGGGACCAGCAAGAAGGGCCGTCCGACGAAGAGATCCGGGTCAGCCGCCTCGAAGCCGGAGGCCTCCCGGCCGGCCATGGGATGTCCGCCCACGGCGCCCACGCCGTCCGGCAGCTTGTCCATCGCCCCCACTACCCGCCGCTTGGTGCTCCCGGTGTCCAGCACCATCTGTCCCGGCCGCCAGGGCAGCGTCCGCAACAGCTCCTCGATCGCGCCCACCGGGGTGGCCAGGATCACGCCCTCCGCAGCGGCGGCCAGGTCCGGAGGGTCCAGCACGGCCTCGAAGATCCCGGAGGCTCGCGCCTGCTCGTGGGTCCAGGGATCCTGATCAGCTCCCAGCACCGGGAGCCCCTGTCGGGCAAGTCGATGGGCGATGGAGCCGCCGATCAATCCCAGCCCGATGATCCCCCATCGGAACGGCGCCATTGTCCCCCCTTACGGTCGATGGGAATTGCCCTCCAGCTCTCGTAAGGCCCGAGCCACTGCGCGGACCTCGCGGACCATGCGGGCGAAGGCCTCCGGGGCGAGGGACTGGCGGCCGTCCGACCAGGCCTCCTGCGGGCGGATATGGACCTCGGTGATCAGGCCGTCCGCTCCGGCGGCGATGGCGGCCCGGGCCATGGGGATCACATACGCCGCGTCCCCTGTGCCATGGCTGGGGTCCACCAGCACCGGCAGGTGGCTCAGGCGTTTGACCACCGGCACGGCGTTGAGGTCTAGGGTGTTGCGGGTCATCCGCTCGAAGGTGCGGATCCCCCGCTCGCACAGGATCGCCTGGAAGTTCCCGTGGGCCATGATGTATTCCGCTGCGAGCAGCCATTCCTCGATGGTGGCGCTCATCCCGCGCTTGAGGAGCACCGGTTTGGGCTGGCGGCCGGCTGCCTTCAGCAGGCTGAAGTTCTGCATGTTGCGGGCGCCGATTTGCAGGACGTCGGCGACCTCGCCCACCAGGGGGACCTCCTCAGGGGCCATCACTTCAGTCACCACGGGGAGGCCGGTCTCGGCGCGGGCTTCGGCCAGCAGCTCCAGCCCCTCCCAGCCCAGCCCCTGGAACGAGTAAGGGGAGGTGCGGGGCTTGAAGGCTCCCGCGCGCAGCATATGGGCGCCTGCTTCGCGGACGGCGTGGGCAGTCTCCAGCAGTTGGGCGCGGGATTCCACAGCGCATGGGCCGGCGATCAGCACCGGCTCCTCCCCACCGATGAGCACCTCGCCCACCCGGATCCGGCTGCCTTCCGGCCGGTAATCCCGGGCGGCCAACTGGAAGGCGTGACGGACCGGGATCACCCGTCGGACGCCGGGCCAGGCCTGCAGCGCCTCGGGATCCAGGTCATGGTCATCTGGGCAGACCAGCACGGGCTGGGGCCCGTGAATCCGGTAGACGGGCTTGCCCTCGGCCTGCAGATGCTCCACCAGTCGCTGGATGGCGCGGGGGTCCATATCGGACGCGCATTCCACGATCATCGCTCTCCTCCTTCTTCGTGGCTTGAGAGGGTTCCCTCGGCGGCCGGATAAGAGCCCAGCAGTTTCAGGAAGGAGGCCCGCTGGAGCAGGCCCAGCAGGGCCTCGCGACACGCCGGATCCTGCCAGTGGCCCTCGAAGTCCAGGTAGAAGACGTATTCCCAGGGACGGCCGCGGCGGGGGCGGGACTCGAGCTTGGTGAGGTTAATGCCGCGGGCGGCGAACTCCCCCAGGCAGGCGTGGAGGGCCCCCGGCACGTGGCGGGTGCTGAAGACGATGGAGGTCTTGTTGCGGGCGGCGCGGGGGGGCTCATGGGTGCTGACGATGAAGAAGCGGGTGGCGTTCTCGGGGTCGTCCTCGATGCCTTCGGCCAGGATCGCCAGGCCGTAGCGTTCGGCGGCCAGGCGGCTGGCGATGGCGGCGACCCCGGGCTCCGGGCGCTCGGCCAGCATGCGGGCGCTGCCGGCGGTGTCGGGGGCGGCGATGGCCTCCCAGCCGTGGCGGGCGATGAAGCGGGCACACTGCTCCAGGGCCTGGGGATGGGAGCGCACCGCCCGGATGTCCGAGAGGGAGGTCCCCGGAGGGGCGAGGAGGCAGTGCCGCACCCGCAGGATCACCTCCCCCCAGATCCGGAGGTCCCGCTCCAGGAGGAGGTCGTAGACGGCGTTGATGGAGCCTGCGGTGGAGTTCTCCACGGGCAGGATCCCGAAGTCGGCCCGGCCGGCCTCCACGGCCTGGGCGACCTCGGCGAAGGTGGCGCAGGGGAGCAGCTCCAGCTCGCCCCCGAAGAAGCGCTCGGCGGCCTCGTGGGAATAGGCTCCTAGCTCCCCCTGGAAGGCCACCCGCGGACGGGTCGGGGGAGGGGGCGGGGGATCCGGCTCCGGGGCGGGATCTCCCTCCCCGTTAAACAGGTCCGGTCGGAGCCGGCGGGCCTCGCCCAGGTAAACCGGGACGGGCCGGAGGGGCCGGCGGGGCTGGACCAGCAGCAGGACGCGGATGCAACGGGGCAATCCATTGGGGACGGGGATCTCCTGGGCGCAGAGCATGGGGACGTGGGTCCATCCCATCTCCCGGGCGACGGCGGCGGGGAAGGTGGCGTTGAGATCGGGGGTGGTGGTGAACCAGGCGGCGACGATCTCCTCGGGGGTGAGGTGGTTCGCCCCGGCGATGGCCTGGAGCACCGTTCGGGTGGCCGAGGCGATGGCCTCGGGGGTGTTGGCCTGGGCGGTGATCGCGCCGCGGATGCCGCAGATCATGTCTCGTCCCCATGAAAACGCCATCGGCGCGGGGGCTCCAGGGAGCCGCTCCGCGCCGATGGGTGAGATCGTTGGGATGGGGTGGAACCATCACGTGGCACGCGCGAGCGGCCCCGCCACAGGCGCGGCAAAGTAAAAGTAATACCACCCGTAGCCGCGGAGGACGCTCGCGAGACGCCGTGCCATCGTGTCCGGGAAACCCCACTCCTGCCGGTTTGGTTTCCCATTATATGGGTTCTGTCGGATCTGTCAAGTTAAAGGGTTTGCACATCGCGGCCCCTGGGGCTCGCCTGGGCCTTTGGGGGTCGGGTGCGTGCCGAATCCGTTCGGTCCCACGACGCGCTGGGTCCGATGGGAGTTCCCCACGGCTATGGGCGCCGGGCGTCCAGCGCCTGAAGGTAGGCGAGGATCGCCTCGATCTCGCTGTCGGAGAGATGGAAGTTCGGCATGGCGGTCCCGGGCTTGACGGCCTGGGGGTCCCGGAGCCAGAGCCGCAGGCTCACCATGGCCGGATCCCCCACCCGCAGGGTGATCCCGTTGAGATCCGGCGCCAGGATCCCCCCTGAATCGCCGATGCGATGGCAACGCCGGCAGCCGTAGCGCTCCACCAGCCGCGCCCCGGTCTCCGGGGAGGGATCCACGCGCTTGAGAACGTTGAGAAGAGGCCGCGGGGGATTCATGGCCAGCCAGACCACGATCCCGACGGCGATCAGGGTTCCGAAGATCGCCCAGCGGGTTCGCATCCTTCCCTCCCGTATCGGCCTGATTTCATCCCGGAAAGGCTGTCGTCGTATAGAAAGCGGAGAGGGGCCGCCTGAGAGCGCCCCCTTCCGCTGTCGGTCCCGGATTCGGGATGGCGCCCCTTGGGGCTTTCAGATTTTCTCCACCTTCACCCGGCTGTCGTAGAACACCGCCGAGCCGCCGGCGCGGGGGCTCCAGGGAGCCGCTCCGCGCCGATGGGTGAGATCGTTGGGATGGGGTGGAACCATCACGTGGCACGCGCGAGCGGCCCCGCCACAGGCGCGGCAAAGTAAAAGTAATACCACCCGTAGCCGCGGAGGACGCTCGCGAGACGCCGTGCCATCGTGTCCGGGAAACCCCACTCCTGCCGGTTTGGTTTCCCATTATATGGGTTCTGTCGGATCTGTCAAGTTAAAGGGTTTGCACATCGCGGCCCCTGGGGCTCGCCTGGGCCTTTGGGGGTCGGGTGCGTGCCGAATCCGTTCGGTCCCACGACGCGCTGGGTCCGATGGGAGTTCCCCACGGCTATGGGCGCCGGGCGTCCAGCGCCTGAAGGTAGGCGAGGATCGCCTCGATCTCGCTGTCGGAGAGATGGAAGTTCGGCATGGCGGTCCCGGGCTTGACGGCCTGGGGGTCCCGGAGCCAGAGCCGCAGGCTCACCATGGCCGGATCCCCCACCCGCAGGGTGATCCCGTTGAGATCCGGCGCCAGGATCCCCCCTGAATCGCCGATGCGATGGCAACGCCGGCAGCCGTAGCGCTCCACCAGCCGCGCCCCGGTCTCCGGGGAGGGATCCACGCGCTTGAGAACGTTGAGAAGAGGCCGCGGGGGATTCATGGCCAGCCAGACCACGATCCCGACGGCGATCAGGGTTCCGAAGATCGCCCAGCGGGTTCGCATCCTTCCCTCCCGTATCGGCCTGATTTCATCCCGGAAAGGCTGTCGTCGTATAGAAAGCGGAGAGGGGCCGCCTGAGAGCGCCCCCTTCCGCTGTCGGTCCCGGATTCGGGATGGCGCCCCTTGGGGCTTTCAGATTTTCTCCACCTTCACCCGGCTGTCGTAGAACACCGCCGAGCCGCCCACCGGATCCACCAGACAGGTGTTCTTCAGGTAGGGGTCCACCCGCATGGCGGCGTTGGCGTGGATGCCGGTCGCCCGACGCGGATCGCCCTTCACCACCACCCCGTCGATCACCACATCCGAGGCCCCATACGCCCAGTGGCCGTGGCCCAGGCTGAAGGCGATCACCCCGGGGCGGATCCCCTGGACGACCTTGACCTTGCCGACCATCGCCTTCTTCTGGCCGTTGCCCAGGTCCCAAACCCCCTCCGGGTTGGTGGGCGAGACGATCCGCACCCAATCCCCGTCCTTCAGGCCCAGCCGGGCGGCGTCCCGGGCGTTCATCAGGACGTAGTTCTCGGGGGCCAGGGCCAGCAGCCAGTAGTTGGAGATGGTGCGGCTCTTGGTGTGGAAGATCTCCCGGTAGGTGATCAGGTGGAACTCGTAGCCCTCCTTCTCGTCCTCCAGCCGGTTGCCCAGCACATCGGTGGGCGCGGGGATGTAGGTGGCGTAGCCGATGAGCGGCTTGCCGGTCATCGCGCTCTTGGTGGTCGCCGTCTTCTCCTGGTAGAGGTTGATCAGCTGGCCGTATTTGTTCTTCACCTGATCGCCCTCATAGGCCTTCTCGAAGTCCTGGAAGCGGCCGCCCCGGTTGAGCACGTAGATCACCTTGCGCCAGAGGTCCTCCCCCACGGTCTCCTTCCAGCGCTCCGGATCGAAGACGCTCTTCGGGAGGTGCCGCCGGGCCTCCAGGAAGATCCGGACCTCCTCATCGTCGGCATCGGGCACCGCGTCGGAGCCGTCCTCCTTCTCCCCGTAGGCCAGGTTGGCCACCATGCGCAGGTAGGGATGATCCGGGTGGGTGAGGGGGATGCCCTCGCCCAGGCCGTTGGGGCCGAAGTTCGGCAGGCCCAGGGCCTCCGCCAGGCCCAGGAGCATGGCCTCCAGGGAGAGCGGCATCTCCTGGCCGAAGACCTTCACCGTCTCCGTGAGCGGCGGGATGGCCGGCTGCCGCACCGGCTGGACCTTCCAGGCCACCGAGGGATGGGAGCCGGCGAACTCCCAGCGCTCCAGGTAGGTGAGATCCGGGAAGATGTAATCGGCATACATCGAGGTCTCGCCGACCACGATGTCGCAGGCGATGATCAGGGGGATCTTCTTCGGATCCTTCAGGATCTCGATGTTGGTGTGGCCGGCGGGCAGCGCATAGACCGGCGAGCCCATATAGATGAAGAGGATCTTGATGGGATACGGATAGGCGTCCCCCATGGAGGGGATCAGCTCCTGGTAGATGTCCGACGACAGCGGATACCAGTTCCGCTTCGCCGGATATTTCCCGTCGTAGAGCGTGGTGTCCTGCCACTTGACTTCGTGACGGATGATGCTGATCCCGAACGGGGAGAGCTTGCCGGGGTTCATGGCGCTCAGGTTAAACGGCTTCTTGGCCTTGGCCCCGGTGTAATCGTAGGTGGTGGCCTTGATCATCCCGCCCTTCCAGTCGTAGTTGCCGATGAGCAGGTTCAGGGTGAACCAGGCCACCACGTTGTAGAAGCCGTTGGTGTGCTGGGAGACGCCGCGGTGGACGTCGGCGGCGGCCCGCTTGCCGTGGGCGGTGAACTCCCGGGCCAGCTCCACGATGTCCTGAGGGCGGATCCCCGCCTCGGCGGCGTATTCCTCAATGGTCATCTTCTCCGCCGACTCCTTCAGGATCTGCATCCCGCTCTTCACCCGGATGGCCTTGCCGTCCAGGGCGGTGAGGGTGGCCTCCACGAAGAGGTCCCCGACCACCGGCGTCTCGGCGTCGTTGGGGTCGAAGGCGACCGGCTTGCCCTCCACCATGGTCACCAGGAGGTCGTAGGCGAACTGCTTGCCGTCGGGGGTCACATAGACGGTCACCTTCTTCCCCTCCTTCTCCACTTCCTGCTTGGTGGTGAGGCCGATCTCGGAGGCCCGCAGGAAGGGGCCGGGGGTGCCGTCCTCGCCGATCTTCACCAGCCAGACCGCGTTGGTCCAGGTGGGCTCCCCGGCGGCTTTGGCGGCGGCCCGGTTGGCGTTGCGCAGGTATTTCTCGTCGTAGCGTCGGTTCTCGATGATCCAGCGGATCATCCCCATGGCGATGGCGCCCTCGGTCCCCGGCTTGCTGGGGATCCACTTCCAGGCCTTGGCCGCCGTCTTGGAGAAACGGGGATCGATCACCGCATACTTCAGCCGGCCCGAGACCAGCCCCTCGGTGATCTTGGTCACCCGCAGCGGCGGGCCGTAGTTCCCCTCAAAGGGGCTGGCGCCCACGAAGATGACGAACTCGCTGTGGCCCAGGTCCGCCTGCCAGTAGAACTTGGCCCCGCCGGAGAACTTCCCGTCCACGAACTGTTCGGACATCGCTTTGCAGCCGAAGTAGAGGGAGCCCTGGCAGACGGTGGTGTGGCCGTGGCGGTTGACGGTCCCCAGGCCATCGCCGAAGAACCGGCGGATGAAATCCGAGCGTCCGCCCTTGAGCCGCCCCCAGATGAAGGCGATCTGATTGTTCTTCGGCCCCAGGTCCGGGTGGTCCGGATCGATCAGGGTGTGCAGATGATCCGCGAACTGCTTCTTGAATTCCTCCAACAGGGCCTTCTTCTTCTCCGGATCCTTCTCCCCCCAGATCTTCTTCACGAAATCGCCCATCGCCTTCATGACTTTGGGGTCCCGCAGGGCCCACAGCTCCTTCAGGCCCGGCACATGGCCCTCGCCGAAGAGGTCGCCCCCTTCGACGATCTCCCGGATGGCCTGCTCGAAGGGGATGGTGATCCACTGGTTCTCGCCCCGTTTGGTGCCGGGCTTGCGCTTCAGGACCACCCGGAGGCGATACGGGTCGTAGGCGGTCTGGATGCCCGCCTGGCCCTTGGGGCAGAGCCCCCCATCGATGGCAGCAGCCTGGGAGATCGGCGTCTTATAAGGGAGATGGGGGTAGAGCGCCCAGGGCGAGTAGGGGTTGCCGTCGATCTTGGCCGCCACGCCGTCCAGCAGCTTCACTTTGATCCCGCACTGGGTGTTGCATTGCTGGCAGACGGTGAAGATCATGTTCTCCAGCCGGCCCAGCGGGTATTCCCCTTCGGCCTCCGGGTGGAAGCTCGCCAGGGTGCAGGCCGCGTGGGCGAAGAGGGCGGTGCTCCCCACCAGGGCCGCCGTCTTCAAGAAATCCCGCCGGGTCAGACCGGTTCCTTCGGTTTTCTCCGCCGGGAGCTCCTCCCGGATCTCCGTCGGTCGAGGCATCGCCTTCGTCATCCCGCACCTCCTATCCGGTGAAGGATGGGGGCCCCGCGCGGGTCAGCGCGCCGGAGCCTCCGGGACGTGTTTGGGGGTTATCGGCAGGCGATCGTAGGCGATCAGGAAGGCCAGCCCGGCCAGGCCGCTGATGCCGATGCTGACGGCCCACTCCATCGGGCTCGGGAAGTAATGGAACTGAAGCCGGGCGCCGTGGAAGGCGCCGATGAGCTGTTTCAGATCCGACACGGCGAGGGCCGGGAACACGATGTTCGCCCGGGCCGCGGCGAAACCCACCAGGATCAGGAAGCCTGTTAGGGCGGCCCACGCCGGCTTCGTCGAGAGCCCCGGCCAGAGAAGGATGACGATGGGCACCAGGCTCCCCAGGAACAGCTGCAGGATCCAGAAGGCCCACCAGTAGCGCCCGAAGAGCACCTCCTGGACAGGGGCGACGTTCTGGGGCATCCCGCCGTAGAGGCTCTGGGAGTAGTCCGCCCACAGGAAATACAGCTTGATCAGCTGCAGCACCAGGGTGAGGATCGCCAGGGTTCGAAGGAGCTGCGCCCGATGCTCGTTGGCCGCCCGATCGAAGAGGCCATAGACCAGGAGCAGCAGGGCCGCCCCCGAGGCCAGGGAGAAGAAGGGGAACTGCACGGGGAACAGGCCCACATGCCAGAAGGGACGGGCGGCCTGCACGCCCAGGAGGGCTCCCACGCCGCCGCTCAGGAAGAGGGCGAGGAACAGGCCGATGGCGGAGAGGATCCGCAGCCATCCGGCGTAGCGCTGGGGCCGGAAGCTCATGGCCAGCATGGCCAGGATGATCAGGCCGAAGAGGGTGTAGCCCCAGACGATCTGAGCCATCACGGAGTTGAAGTTGGGCTGCAGGTAAGCTTTCCAGATCCGCTCCGGACGCCCCAGGTCCAGCCAGATGTGCAGCAGGCCGGCCCCCAGGGTGATCAGGGCCAGGAAGAGGGAGAGGCGGCCGGTGCGGGCGAAGATAGGAACACGGAACAGATACTCCAGCGTGGCGAAGACGAAGGTCCCCGTCGCGATGCCGTTGAAGAAGAGATACAGGGCGACCCACAGGCCCCACACCACGTAGCTCCCGTAGGCCGCGTTATGATGCCCGAAGGCGGCGCGATCGTAGATCCCCCACAGGCCGAACAGCACGGCCAGGATGGCCACCCCATACAGAACCCGTCGCATCATGGAAGCCTCCTTTTGCGCGTCCGGCTCCGATCCGGCTCAGAGCAGGTAGTAAACCTTGGGCTCCGTCCCCAGCTCCTCCTTCAAGCGCATCACGTTCGGCCGGGCGATCAGCTCGGCGACCAGGCTCTCCGGGTCGTTGGCGTCCCCGAAGAAGGTCGCCCGGCCGATGCAGGTGACCACGCACTGCGGCAACAGGCCCCGCTCGATGCGATGCAGGCAGAAGTGGCACTTGCGGGTGTTTCCGATGGGGGAGCTCTCATCCCGTCGGGGACGAGGCTGGCCGTATTCGAACATGGGGATCGTCTCGTGGACGGCCGCGCCCTCCTCGCCGAGCAGGAAGGGTCGGGCCCCCGGTGTCCCTTTGGTGTAGCGATCGCCGAAGTCGAAGGTCCGCGCCCCGTAAGGGCAGGCGGTGATGCAGTAGCGGCAGCCGATGCACTGCTCATAGTCCATCACCACGATCCCATCCGGCCGCTTCCAGGTGGCGTTCACCGGACAGACGGGAACGCAGGGCGGCCGATCGCACTGCATGCACGGGCGAGGGATGAACCGCCGGACGACGTGGGGATAGGTTCCCAGCTCCTCCTCCGGGACCGGGCGATAGACCACGCCCGGAGGCAGCTTGTTCTCCACGACGCAGGAGATGGTGCAGGCGTGGCAGCCCACGCACTTGCACAGATCAATCACCATCACCCACCGCCGCTGCTCCACCGGCTTCTGCAACGCCCGCTGGAGATCCCGCATCATCCGGACCAGCGGGTCCTCTTCCGGCTGGGGCGGGGGCAGCACGGGCAGCTCCGGGAGGGTGGCCGCCTCCGCAGGCGCCGCGGACTCGCCGAGGACGGCGGGGGCCACCAGCCCTGCGAAGACGGCGCTGGCCAGTTTCGCCAGCACCTCCCGCCGATCCAGATCCACCTTCCCCGCGGATCCCGTCATTTTCCACCTCCTCGCCGGGACTGGAACTCAAAAAGGGGACGGGCCCGAAGGCACCGTCCCCTTTGCGAATCCGGCAGGCCCGCAGGTTTCCCCACGGACCCTATCGGCCCGGACCCATCGGCCTGTGGGGGCCCTTAGGGAATCCGGGCTCGGGGCGGCTGCTTCCATCCTCAGCATAAGCGGGGCCGGGGCGAGGGAGTAGCAGGGAAACCCTGCGTCCGCGGGCGCGGTCTGTCAGGGGGATCCCGAAAGCCTGTCTGGGAAACCCGGAACGCTGTCAGGGAAACACCGGACAGGCCCGGGCGCCGCGGGCATCCCCGGTGATCCCGTGCGGAGGAAGCGGAGCCGTAGCTCCGCCCGGCCGGGTTGCGGGTAGAATGGGCAAGGGATCGGAGGATCGGACCGGGTCTGCGCGAGGGAGCGGATGGGCATCGAGAGGCTCTGCAGGGCTTTCCGATGGGGGCTTGTGGCTCTGTCCCTCTGGCTGGGGGCTTGCGGAGGGGCGGCTGAGCCCATGCCCTATGTGGATTTCAATCGGCGGGCGCCGCTGGCGACCCCGCGACGCACCGGAGTGGTCCCGCTGCGGGTGGGCATCGCCGCCGTCCTCTCGCCCCAGAGCTCTGCGGAGGCTTATCAGGCGCTGCTTCAATATCTCTCCCATCGCTTGAACCGCCCGGTGGAGAGGGTCCAGCGCCGCGATTATGGGGACATGAACGCGGCCATCGCCCGTGGGGAGGTGGACATCGCTTTCATCTGCACGTGGGCCTATGTGATCGGTCAGCGGGAGCACGGATTCCGGCTGCTGGCCGTGCCGGTGGTGAACGGGAAGCCCACGTATCAGTCCTGGGTGATCGTGCGGGCGGACCTCCCGATCTACCGGATGGAGGATCTGCGGGGGCGCGTTTTCGCTTTCGTGGATCCGCTGTCCAACACCGGCTATCTCTATCCTCGCTATCTCGTGCATCAATTGGGTGAGACGCCGGAGCGGTTCTTCCGGCGCACGTTTTTCACCTATGGGCATGACCGGGCGATCCGCGCGGTCGCTCAGGGGTTGGCCGATGGGGCGGCTGTCGACAGCCTGGTCTTTCAGTTCCTGCTGGAACGGGAGCCGGAGCTGGCCGGGAAGGCGCGGGTGATCGATCGCTCCCCCGAGTTTGGGGCGCCGCCGGTGGTGGCCGCCCCCCACCTGGCTCCCGCGCTTCAGGCGGAGATCCAGGCGCTCCTGCTGAGCGCCCATGAGGACCCGGAGGGCCAGTCGGCGCTTCAGGCCATCGGGGTGGAGCGTTTCGTGAAGGGGGACGACGCCTGGTATGAGGGGGTTCGTCGGCTGGAGGCCGCCATCGCGAGCGAGGAGCCCTGAGGGATCAGCGAGGCTTTATCCCTCCAGCCGATCCAGGATCCGCCTTTGCGGCGACCCGGATCCAGGCAGAGCGAAACGATGGGTTTTCACCACTTCACTCGGGCAGTGAGTGGGGCGAAGAGCCCGGCCGCTGAGTCCCCAGATTGCAGGTCGAAATCCATGACAAGCGCTAAAAACCGATTTTTTCTGTAGGAGCGGCTTTAGTCACGAGCCTTGCGTCATCGAAGATCAAAGTTCGGGGCGAGCGCCCCTCCTAAAGAACCGATTTCCGTAGGCACGGTTTCCGCCGCGGCCTTGCGGCATCGGAGGTGGGGGTTCGGGGATCAAGGTTCCGGAAGAGGGGGGGCGACGACTTCCCCACGCCGGGCCTCATACAGCCCCACCCCCATCTTCTGCGCCATCGCCTCCGCCCCCGCATAGATCGCCAACCCGAAGACCGCCGGGATCACCGGCTCCGGGAACCCCTCCCGCTGCAACCAGCTCCGGAACGCGGCATCCCGGATCCGCTCCAGCACCTGCTCGAACGGGCGAGGACCCCACACCCGCCCCTTCACCTCCACCACCCACGTGACCCGGCGGCCATCCGTCTCCTCCACCTCCAGGACCAGGTCGGCCTCCCCATCGAACTGCACCATAGCGCTTCGCCGCACCCGGCGGCCCGCTGAAGCCAGAAACCGGGGCATGAGGTCCTCGGCCATATTCTCGTGGGCCAGCCCCCAGCGCTCCTCCATCCGACCCACAGTCCGCCGAAGATCCCGCACCTCCTCCGTCAACGCTGCGATCTGGGTCTCCACCCGCTCCATCCGTTCCGTCAGCGCTGCGATCTGGCGGCTGTTCTCCTGAACCTGCTGGGCGAGTGTTGCGATCTGGGTCTCCACCCGCTCCATCCGTTCCGTCAGCGCTGCGATCTGGCGGCTGTTCTCCTGAACCTGCTGGGCGAGTGTTGCGATCTGGGTCTCCACCCGCTCCATCCGTTCCGTCAGCGCTGCGATCTGGCGGCTGTTCTCCTGAACCTGCTGGGCGAGCGTTGCGATCTGGGTCTCCACCCGCTCCATCCGTTCCGTCAGCGCTGCGATCTGGCGGCTGTTCTCCTGAACCTGCTGGGCGAGCGTTGCGATCTGGGCCTCCACCCGCTCCATCCGCTCCGTCAACGCCGCGATCTGTCGATTGTTCTCCTGAATCGCCCTCCAGACCCGTTCGAACTCCTTATGGATTTCCAGGCGCAGGCGCTCCACGCGCTCCGGGAGAGCGAGGAGCTCGTCCGTGAGCAGCTTGCGGCGCACCTCCTCCCGGAACGCCGGATCCCGATCCAGGAGCTCTAAAAACTTCAGGCGGAACACAGGATCCTGAAGCAGCTCTTCGATCATCTGAGGGGTCATCCCAGGTTCTCCAGCTCCAATACATGGATTCCAGAACCCAGGATAACGCGAGCGTTGGCTATTGTCAACGCGTTGCGCTTGCGGATCGGGGCCGTCCGTTTTCTCCGATGCGGGATCGATTCCGCATCGACGGATTCAGGGTATCCACGTCCTCTCTCGAACCTCGGTGTTCAGGCTCTATGTGCCAGGCTTGGCCCGGGTCCGCCGCATGACTCATCTGACCTTGTGAGAATGTTGCCCTCCCTCAAACCCAGGGGCTTTATCCCTCCAGCCGATCCAGGATCGCCCGGGCGTCCGCTTCCCCCTGGGCGATGAGGGCGCGGGTCCCTGCTGGGTCATAGCGCAGGATGCGGGAGAGGGGCAGCGGGGCGGCGGGAGCCACTACGTGGCATCGGATCTCCCGATGGGTTGGCTTGAGAGGACGTCCCCGACGCACTGCCTGGTTCACGGCCTGCAGCTGCCGATAGTCGTTCTCGAAGGTGGCCAGGAGGGCCAGATCCAGGACCAGGGCGAGGGCCTGGAGGGGATGGCGAGGGAGGGGCCATCCGCCGGCTTCACCGGGCATTGGGGCCAGCAGCACCGCCACGATCTCGTCGGCGCCGGCCTCGATGGCGGCGTTCAACGGCGTGTTCGCCATCACCGCCCCATCCCAGAACAGGCTGCGCTCCACCCGCGTGGCCGGATAGATGTAGGGGATGCTGCAGCTCGCGAGCAGGTGCTCCGGCCCGATGCGGACCCAGAGGGCTTTGGGGACGGGGCGGCTGGCGAAGACCACCGGGCATCCCTGACGGAGGTCGGTGGTTAGCACCAGCAGCACGCGCGGGTTGTCGGGATCGTTCAGGCGCTCGAAGTCGATGTGACGGCCGAGCGTGGCGCGAAGCGGAGCCGTGGTGAACAGGCTCTGCCAGATCCGCAGGTGGGGGCGGTGAATATGGGAAGACCGCAGGCCTAGCCAGAAATCCACCAACCGCTCTGCCATCCAGCCCGCCGCCAGGGCGGCGGCGTTCACGGCGCCGATGGAAGTGCCCACCAGGATCTCCGGGATCCATCCGGCGCGATAGAGGGCACGGATGACCCCTACTGCATAGGCGCCCCGCCCGCCGCCGCCGGAGAGCACCAGCGCGCGCTTCCCCATGGGAGCTCCATTTAGGGTCAGGTGGTGAAAGGAGCGGCCGGGAGGAAACGGCCCCACCCGGGCGTCCCCTGGAAGATGCCGTCCTCCACAACCATCTGGCCCCGCGCGATCACCGTGCGCACCCGTCCCCGCACCCGCCAGCCTTCATAGGGAGTGTAACCGGCGATGTGATGCAGCCGGGCGGCAGAGAGGATCTCCTCCGGCTCCGGGTCGTAGATCACCAGGTCGGCGTCGGCCCCCGGCTGCAGGGATCCCTTCCGGGGGTAGAGCCCGAAGATCTTCGCCGGGCCAGTGGCGCATAGGCGCACCAAATCGGGCCATCCGATGCGCCCCTCGGCGACGCCGTAGGTGTAAAGCAACGGCAGCATGGTCTCTAGCCCTGGCAGCCCGCCGGGGGTGGTGAGGAAGGAGCGCGTAGCTGTTTTCTGACCCAGGACGTAATCGCAGTGGTCAGTCCCGATGGCCGCGATCCAGCCCCGTCGGAGGCGCTCCCACAGCCCAGCCTGCTCAGGGGTCGGGCGCAGCGGGGGCTGGAGGATGTACCACTCCGGGTGGGGGCCCTCGTAAGCGGTCTCGTCCAGAAGCAGATATTGAGGGCAGGTCTCGGCGAAGGCCGGCTGCCCGCGCTGGGCGGCCTCGTGGACTAAGTCCACAGATCGGGCGGTGGAGCAGTGGACGATGTAGACGGGGGCGCGGGCCTCAGCGGCCAGGAAGAGGACGCGGTGCACGGCCTCGATCTCCGCCAGAGGCGGCCGGGAGCGGCCGTGCTCCTGCAAGCCGGTGCGCCCCGCTGCCTTCAGCTGCTCACAGGCTTCGGTCACCATGGCGTCGTTCTCGCAGTGGACCATAGTGATCAGCCCCAGCGCGCCCGCCGCTCGCATCACCCGCAACAGGGTGGCGTCATCGGCGTAGTAGTTCGGCCGGTAGGTGGTGTAAAGCTTGATGCCGGACACCCCATGTTCTACCAGCTTTCCCAGCTCTCCCTCTCGGCCCGGCGGAAGGTCGGTGACCATCATATGGAGGGCGTAGTCCACCGCGGCCTTCTCCCGGGCTTCCTCCAGGCGGGCGGCCAGGGCGTCCTCGAAGCGCTGCCCCCGGAACTGAGTGGCGAAGTCGATCACGGTGGTGATCCCGCCGAAGGCGGCGGCCCGCGTTCCAATCCACCAGTCATCGTCCGTGTGGTAGATCCCGGTGTTTAGGGCGATGTGAACATGGGGGTCCACCAGGCCGGGGAGCACGTACGCGCCGCCGGCGTCCACCACCGGCTCGCTGGGGTAGGGGGCCAGATCCCCGATGGCAGCGATCCGTTCTCCCTCGATCCGGATCTCCGCCCGCAACGTCCCCTCCGCAGTCACCAAGGTTCCGTTTCGGATCAACATTCGGATTCCTCCCGCATCTTAGGGGGTGAGGGGGATCCCCAGGCGGACCAGCATGGCGTTGAGGGTCGGGGCGAGGGCGACCAGGAGGGGGGCGATGAACAGGCCGGGGAGGAAGCTGGCCACCCGCACCCGCTTGAGATCGAGCAGCAGCAGTCCGATGCCCAGGATCATCGTCCCCCCAACGGCGGTCATCTCTGTGATCATCGCCTCGGTGAGAACCGCTTTCACCAGCCCTGCTCCCAGGGTGAGGGCGCCCTGGTAGATCAGCACCGTCAGGGCGGCGAACATCACGCCGATGCCCAGGGAGGCGCTGAAGGCCAGGGAGGCGAAGCCATCCAGGGTGGCCTTGATGGCCAGCAGCGTGTAGTTGCCGGTGAGGCCGTCCTGGATGGAGCCCAGGATGGTCATGGGGCCGACGCAGAAGACCAGACTGGCGGTGACGAAGCCCCTGACAAAGGCGCTGCCTTCTCCGCTGCGGCCGGAGACGCGGGTCTCCAGGTAACGTCCCAGGGCCTGCAGCCGTTCCTCCAGGCTGAGCAGCTCCCCGATGACCCCACCCAGCAGCAGCGCGGCCAGTATCAGCAGCGGGTTCCGGGTCTGGAGCGCCATGCTCATCCCGATGACTAGGGTGATCAGGCCCAGGCCGCTCAGCACGGTCTGGCGGATGCGCTCCGGGAGACGGCTGCCCACCAGCAAGCCGGCGCTGCTCCCGGCCACCACTGTCGCCACATTGATCAGCGTTCCCACCATTGCGGGTGCTCCCCGGGTTCAGAACAGTGGATGACCGTCGACCCCGACGGCTGTTTTCCCCCAAGGATACCGGAATCCTTCCTTAAAGGCATAATGGGAGGAGGGAGCGATCTCAACGATCCGTCGCTTCGGGGGAGGGACGCATTCCGCCATGGACGCAGGTGATCACGCGCTGGCGCGCCTGCTGCAGCGCTGGCGGGGGGATCCTTCCTTTCGCCGGCATGTGGCGGCATGGGCTCGGGCGCCCGCCCGGCAGGCCCGTGAAGTCCCGATCCCGGCGGATCTCCACCCCCGCTGTCAGGATGCGCTGCGGCGACAGGGGATCCAGGCGCTGTTCACCCATCAGGCGGAAGCGTATCGGGCGGCCCGTCAAGGGGCCCACGTGGCTCTCTTCACCGGAACGGCCTCCGGGAAGACCCTGGCCTTTCTGCTCCCCATCTTTCAGGCCCTCTGCGAGGACCCGCGGACCACGGCCCTCTTTTTGTATCCCACCAAGGCCCTGGCCCACGATCAGCGCGCTGTACTCCGCGCCTGGCTCTCCCCCCTGGAGCTCCCGGTGGCCGCCCTGCCTTACGATGGGGACACGCCAGCGGAGGCGCGGCGCTTCGTTCGGGAGCGCGGGCGCCTGATCCTGACCAACCCCGACATGCTGCATATGGGGATCCTGCCTCAGCATCCCCGTTGGGCAGGTTTCCTACGGCATCTGCGCTTCGTGGTGATCGATGAGGCCCACGTCTATCGGGGGGTGTTCGGCAGCCAGGTGGCGAACGTGTTGCGGCGGCTGCGACGCCTGGCCCGGGCTTACGGCGCAACGCCCCAGTTCCTCCTGGCCTCTGCCACCGTCGCCAACGGCCCCGAGCTGGCCGAGAGGCTGGTGGAGGCCCCGGTCCACATCGTGGAGGACGACGGCTCTCCTTCCGGCGAACGCCACTTCATCTTGTATCGCCCCCTGCTGCTGGACGCTGCCACCGGCCTGCGCCAGAGCGCTTTGACCGCCGCCGCTGCGTTGATCCTCACCCTCCTGGAGCATGGGATCCCTACCATCGCCTTCGGGCGGTCTCGCATGGGGGTGGAACGGCTGTTGCGCATCGTGCGGGGGGCCTGGCGCGAACGAGGCGAGGATCCCGGGGAAGTGCGAGGATATCGCGGGGGATACCTCCCGGAGGAGCGTCGGGAGATCGAGGGAGGGCTTCGGGAGGGGCAGATCCGCGCGGTGATCGCCACCAACGCCCTGGAGCTGGGGATCGACATCGGCGCCCTGCGAGCCTGCGTGATGGTCGGCTACCCGGGGAGCATCGCCTCGGTCTGTCAGCAGGCGGGACGGGCGGGCCGCCGCACGCCCCTAAGCGTGGCCCTCCTGGTGCTCACCGCCACGCCGCTGGACGAATATCTGGCAGCTCACCCCGAATTTCTTTTCCGGAGGCCTCCGGAGGCGGCGCGCTTCGATCCGGACAACCCGCTGATCCTGACAGATCATCTGCGCTGCGCTGCCTTCGAGTGGCCACTTGGGCTCGACGAGCCCTTCGCTCACACCCTGGAGACCGCTTGGATGGTGGAGCGGATGATTGCGGAAGGGGAGCCGCTCTACCGCAATCCCACAGACGGACGGGTGTATTTCCGGGCGGATCGCTACCCCGCCCAGGAGATCAACCTGCGCACTACCACGGGGGAGCGCGTGCGCATCCGCCTTGCGGGGCGGAGCGGTCGGGTGATCGGAGAGGTGGACTCCCCTTCCGCGCCCATCCTGGTCCACCCGGGGGCGGTCTACCTGCACGAGGGAACGGCTTACCGGATCCTCAGGGTGGATTGGGCGCGTGGAGAGGCCGTCGCAGAGCCCTTTGAGGGGGATGAGTTCACCGAGCCCATCGTGGAGGCGCGCTGGGCGCTCGATCGGGGGCATGCACGGCGGGAGGCGCTGTGGGCTGTTGGGGCATGGGGGGAGGTGACGATCACCCGCCGAGTGGTCGGATACCGGCGCCGGCGATGGCCCAGCGGGGAGCTCATCGGATGGGAGGAGGTAGAGACCCCGGAGGAAGCGCTCCCCACCACGGCCTGGTGGCTGGCGCTGCGCCCCACCCTCGTGGAGACCCTGCGGGCCGAAGGCGTGTGGATCGGACCGATGGATTACGGGCCGGAATGGGAGGCCATCCGTCGAGCCGTCCGGTCCCGGGATGGCTACCGGTGCCGGGTGTGCGGGGTGCCGGAGCTTCCGGGCCATGCCCACGACGTCCATCACCTTCGCCCGTTGCGGACCTTCAGGGATCGGGCGGAGGCGCATGCCCCGGAGAACCTGATCACGGTGTGCCGGCGCTGCCACCGGCGTCTGGAGGAGATGCTGGGGACCCGCAGCGCCCTCTCCGGGCTGGGGGATCTCCTCCATCACCTGGCTCCTGTGTTCCTGATGAGCGATCCGGCAGATCTGGGCCTTCTGGTGGATTCGGAGGGCCGCCTCACGGGAGGCCCCACCCTGCTGCTCTATGAAAACGTGCCAGGAGGTGTCGGCTTCGCCGAGCATCTTTACACCGTTCAATCTCTTCTCCTCCGAGCGGCGCGCGAGGTGCTCGAGGGATGCCCATGCGAACGGGGATGCCCGGCTTGCGTGGGTCCCCCCGGGGAGATGATCGATCTCAAGGGGGAAACCCGCCGTCTGCTGGAGCGCCTGCTGGAGGGAGAGCATGTTGAATAGAGGCGCCTTCAAAATTCGCGGTATTATTGCGTGGGTGGCCTCTCTGCGCTCGCCATCGGGCTGCCTTTGAACTTCGGGCGCCAAAGTTCGGGAATAGATGCTGACCCTCCCGCTCGCACGCAAGGCCCGATCCAGGGAGCCGTCCACGAAGGGGGCACGAATACATAGACGTGGGGGCCATCCGTGTATTCGTGGTGGGATTCGTGGAGGGCTCCCACTCCTTCCCAATGCACCCAACGGGGGACCTGCGAATTTTACAATCAGGATCTTTCCCCAGATATGGACGCCGGCGGGCAGAATGCCATACAATGAGCCATGAAGGCCCGTTTCAGCAGGAGCGGCTTTCGCCGTGACCCTTGCAGGGTCGAAGAAGACGGCGATTAGGATTAGGAGCGGCTTCGACCGGAATCCCTGTCATCTCTGAGGATAGAGGTTCAGGACGAAAGCCCCTCCTACAAAGACCAATTTTCGTAGGAGCGGCTTGAGCCGCGAATATTCAGGATCGAGGAAAAGAGCTTTGGGATTGAGAGCTCTCCCTACCAGAAATGATCGCTGTTGCCGTGGGGACGGCAGTTTGGGGCTAAAGCCCCTCCGAACAAAAATCCATCCCTGTCAGGAGCGGCTTCCACCGCGACCTTTGCGTTATCGAGAGCGGAAGTTTGGGGCTGTAGGAGCAGCTTTCGCCGCGATCTTTGCGTGATCAAGGACCGAGGTTCGGCGCTAAAGCCCCTCCTACGGAGAGACCGATGCGCTAAGGGTGGCTTCCGCCGCGACCTCGTGAACATCGAAAACAGAGTTCTGGGCTACGGCAAGCCCGATCGTGGTCAGACTGAAACCAGAAAGGAGTTCCGATGCGCGGATTTCGCTGGATGCGGTGGGTAGGGATTCTGATGCTGCTGCTGGGAGCCAAGGGCGCGGAGGCAGACGCCGCTCCCCGCGTGGTGTGGTTGCGGGTGGAGGGGGCGCTGACCCCGGTGGTGGCGGATTACCTGCGGCGGGGGATAGAGACCGCTCAGGATCAGGGGGCGGAGGCGCTGGTGTTGCAGCTCAGCACCCCGGGCGGGGAGGTCAACCTCACCCTGCGCTTGGTCTCCATGATCCGGGAGAGCGCGGTCCCGGTGATCGTCTATGTGGCCCCGCGGGGAGCCATCGCCGGGTCCGCCGGGACGCTGGTGACCCTGGCTGGACACTTGGCGTGGATGGCCCCAGAGACCGCTATCGGAGCTGCTTCCCCCGTCGGCGGCCAGGGGGAGGATCTCCCTGAGACGCTCAGCCAAAAGGTCAAAGAGATCCTGAAAGCTCAGGTCCGCAGCCTGGCGGAGCGGCGAGGCCCAGACGCCGTCCGGCTGGCGGAGGCTGCGGTGGAAGCAGCCAAGGCGGTGAGCGCTCGGGAGGCCCTGGAAGCCGGCCTCATCGATGGGATCGCCGAGAGCCCCGAGGACCTGCTGAGGCAGATGGATGGCCGAACGGTGCGGGTGCAAGGCGAAACGCGCACCCTGCGGACGCAAGGCGCGGTGATCGTCCCCGCGCCGATGAACATTGTGGAGGAAATCCTCCACCGCCTGGTGGATCCGAACATCGCCCTCATCCTGCTGGCCGTTGGGGTGCAGGCCCTCCTCATTGAGCTCTCTAATCCCGGTGGTTGGGTGGCTGGGTTCATCGGGGTGGTGTCCCTGCTCTTGGCGGCCTACGGCATCGGGGTGTTGCCTGTCAACTGGCTGGGATTGTTGCTCATCGCCGTGGCCATCGTCCTGTTTATCCTGGACATCAAGAGCCCCACCCAAGGCGTCCTGACGGTGGTGGGGACGGCGACGTTCATCGCCGGGGCGCTGGTGCTGTTCGCGCCGGTCACCCGTTCGCCTTTCCCGGCGCTCTCCCCTTGGGTCGCCGGCGGCACCGGCCTGGCCATGGCGAGCTTCTTCGGCTTCGTCGTGGCGAAGGCCATCCAGGCTCAACGCCGCCCCAGCGTCATGGGTGCGGAGGCCTTGCTCGGGCGTGTCGGGGAGGCGCGCACCGATCTCAACCCCGTTGGGATGGTGCATGTGGCCGGCGAATTGTGGACGGCGGAGAGTGAGGCGGGTATGATACCGGCCGGCACGCCCGTCTGGGTGGTCAAGGTGGAAGGCCTCCGGCTGCGGGTGCGCAAGTGGACGCCTCCCGCAGCCCTGCCAGAGCGTCCGGTTCCATCGGGCGGGCATCCGGCATAAAGAGGATTCCCGTCGATGGGGGACTCCGGGGATGGAGGGGATGGATCGCCTGCGGGTGCTGATCATCCATCCGGATCTGGAGCTGGGGGAGCGTCTGCTCCGGAGCGCCCTGGGGGTGGGATATCGCGCCCATTACACGCCGGACCTGCGGGGAGGGCTGGCGCTGATCGCCCGTGTCGTCCCGGACGTCATCGTGGCAGATCGGGGGTGGCTGGAGCGGAACGGCCGGGGTCTGTTCAACGCCCTGCGGGGATGCTCCCCCCTTCCCCTGATCTGCCCGATGGAGGACGCGGCGGCGGATCCCATCTGGGAGCGCCTGGCCTGGGCGTGGCGGGCCTTCCAGACCTGGACCGGCGGCGAGGTGGTGCGGGTGGGGCCGCTGATCATCGATCAGGGACGCAAGCGGGTGATCTGGCGCAGCCGGCCGGTGCAGCTGCCTCCCCTGCAGTTCAAGATCCTCACTGTGCTGGCCCGGCGCGCCGGCCAGGTGGTTTCCCATGCAGATCTGGTGCGGGAGGTCTGGGGGATCGAGACGGATGATCCGGAGGCCCGGGAGCTCCTGAAAGTGCACATCCGCCAGATCCGCAAGCGCTTGGGTCTGGACCCGGAGCGGGGGGAGGTGCTCGTCTCGGTGCGCGGGTTCGGTTACATGCTGACCCCGCCGGAGGGACAGGGATGACCGAACGGCCGGACCGGCGGCGCGGGCTGCGGGTCGGCGTCCTGCTGGGAGGCATCCTCGGGCTGATCGCCCTGGCTGGGATCCTCTTCACCCTCTCTCGTCCGCCCTCGCCGGAGGTGGCTGCGGCATCCACTGGGGCCGGGCTGGCCCTGCTGGGAGCCGTCATAATCGGCTACGTCCTGCGCGGCCTCCATTCCGCGCGGTATTATCTGGATCGCAACAGCTTGATCGTGACGTGGTGGCCGGCAGTTCACGTGATCCCCCTGCACGCGATCCAAGACCTGCGCCCGGCCCCGCCCGGGGGGGTGCGAGGCTGGCGTGGCGTTCGCTGGCCCGGCCTCTACACTGGCCACGCGTGGGCTGTGGAGGAAAACCGGCCCGTTCTCTTCTTCGCCACCGAGGATCTCCCCCGCCAGCTTTGGGTGATCACCGAGGTGGCCATTTACGCCATCTCCCCGCTCCATCCCCAAACCTTCCTCGAGGCCTTCCAGGAGCGGGCGGCGATGGGGCCCACCCAGCTCCTGGAACAGACGACGGTTTTCCCGGGATGGCGGCAGCGGCCCTTCTGGGCGGATCGGGCGGCTTGGGCGCTCATCGGCCTCGGGGCCTTTGTTCTCTGGGGGATGTGGCTCTGGCTCTGTGTGCGGTTCCCCAGCTTGTCGCCCTGGGTCCCTTTAGAAGGATCCTCCGACGCCCTCCTGATCTCCTCCCTCCAACTGGTCCGGCTTCCCGGGCTGGGAGCCCTGATCTGGGCGCTCCATGCGGTCTTGGGGTTTCTGGTGCATGAGGGCGAGCGGCCTGCGGCCTACGGCCTGTGGCTGGTCGGGCTGATGGTTCAGGGGTTGCTGCTGGGTGCCCTGCTTCAGATCCTCCGCTGAAGGAAGGGGAGCGTCTTCATCCTGCGCGCGAGGAGGACGACTGATGGGCTTGAAGTCCGATCGCTGGATCCGTGAGATGGCCTTGAAGCATTGTATGATTGAACCCTTTGAGGAATCCCAGGTGCGGCCTGGGGTGATCTCCTATGGGCTCTCTTCTTATGGTTATGACATCCGGGTTGCAGACGAGTTCAAGGTGTTTACCGACGTTTACAGCACCGTGGTAGATCCCAAGAACTTCGACCCCCGCTCGTTCGTGGACGTGCGGGGGGAGGTCTGCATCATCCCTCCCAACTCCTTCGCCCTGGCCCGCAGCGTCGAGTATTTCCGGATCCCCCGGAACGTCCTGGTGATATGCGTGGGGAAGTCCACTTACGCCCGATGCGGGATCATCGTGAACGTCACGCCCCTAGAGCCGGAATGGGAGGGATATCTCACTCTAGAGATTAGCAACACCACACCGTTGCCGGCGAAGATCTATGCCTACGAGGGGATCTCTCAGGTCCTGTTCTTCGAGGCGGATGAGGTCTGCGAGCGGTCTTACAAAGATCGAGGCGGACGGTATCAGAACCAGCAGGGGATCACCATCCCGCAGGTGCGATGAGCCGGAGGCGTGTCCCGAATCGGTGGGCGACGGCAGCGCTGTCGCCCACATAGACAGGAAGGGCAAACCGCTCCGCCCCGCAAAGCGGGGACACGCCCTGAGCCGGGCTGGACTTGACGAGGGGGGAACTCCTCGACTTGCTTAGGAAGTGAATCCATCCCGCGCAGGGCTCATCCGCAGAAGGGAACGATGGCCGAGGGAGGCAAGAAGACGTAGAGGAGAGTTGAGCAGGTAGTAGATCATCCAACACGCTGCGTCCACTATTGATCGCATGCGCTGCTATTATATTATACGTAAGGCTGCCCTTTTTATTCCTCCCCGATGAGCTCCAGCTCGGAGAACATCACCGAGTAATCGTGCCCTGAGGCGTAGATGCGCAGCCGGGTCAGGGTGGCCGGGGGGGCGCCGGCGGCGCGCAGGGTCTCCATCAGGTTCCCCGAATCGAAGGTATACCACTCCCCCAGCGGCACCTGGATGTGCGGGTTCAGCGGGGGCGGGCAGACCTGCGGCAGGCAGCTCCCTGGGGTCTGCGGCGTGATCTCCCCCACCGCATAGAACCCCTGCAGCCACTGGCGGTCGTTGCCGTTGAGATCCTTGTATTCCAGCCGGATCATCAGCGGGCACTCCGTCCCCACCACCCCGCACACCGACACATCCTGGAACAGGATCTTCAGACTGATGAACAGCTGCAACGACCGAAAGTCCCGCACGTCCTGGTTGAGGACGATAAAGACGCCGGTCTGCGCGTGGTCGAAGCCCGAGCGGGTAATGGACAGAGCCCGACGCCCCGCCTCGGCGGTGGGAGCGACATTGCCCCGGCTCTCCCCCGGCTGTTTCACAAAGGTGAAGATCGCCCACTGATTCGGAGGAACCGGTTCCTCGACGCTCCGCTCCGGGAGGGGAGCCCCGAAGAGATCGGGCAGCATGCTCCGGCCCGCGCCCAGGGGCCCCTCTGCCCGCCCATTCAGGCCGATCCGCGCCCGCTGGCCGCCGCGCAGCTCCTGAGCCTGCGTGGAACCCTGAACCCGTGCCTCCCCTGCGCGCACGGTGAAATCCGTCCGATCGTTCTGCACCTCCACCGCCAGGGTCCCCGAGAGCACCACGGCCTTCCCGTGGGGCGTCTGGACGGTCAGCTCCACATCCCGCGGGCTCTCCAGGCGGGTGATGCGCGCTCGGCCGCTCCAGATATAGAAAAGAAGGCGGGCCGGCTCCGGGCTGATCCCGAACCGGGGATAGCGGGCACGCCGCACCTCCACCTGGGTGTTGGGATAGATCTGGACCATTGCCAGCTCCGGTCCCGGTCCGGAGGGCGCCGCGAACATCGCCAGGCCCTGGGACTGGGCGTCACTCACCAGCAGATCCCCCTCCCGGAGGCGGAGATAGGGGTTGCCCGGGGCGATGGCCACCGGCTCCCCGCCCGGGTGCTCTAGGCGGAGGATCCCTGTGAGGGCCGCTGCCCGGGCCGGCGTCCCCACATGCGAGGTGTGCAGATATGTCACTACCTGCCAGGGGATCAGGACCGCGAGGGCCACAGAGGCAGTGAAGAAGAGCAACAGGACTGCCCACGCTAGGCGCTGGATCTGGCGCTCAGTCCACCTCGTAGCGGATGCGAAATCCCCGGAACTCACCGGTGGGTTTCTCCCAGTAGGTCTCCACGTAATCCACCCGCGCGGCCGGAGGCCCCTGCTGCAGGAAGTCCAGCAATGCCTCCACCGCAGCGTAGGGCCCCTCCGCCACCACCTCCACCGTCCCGTCCGGGCGGTTGGCCACCCAGCCGCTTAGGCCCAGGGCTTCCGCCCGCAATCGGGTGTAGTATCGGAAGTTCACCCCCTGGACGATCCCATGGACGATGGCGTGGAGCCGAACCGGACTCTCCATCCTGTATCTCTGCTCCGCTCGCGTCATGGGCGATCATCTCCTCAACACGTCCTCTATTTTAACAGATCCCCTGGAAGGCGCAGTCTTAGCCCTTCCTGACCTTCCTGAAGCCCAGAGGCATCACGGCTCGGAGAACCAGAGAGCCCGCAGGCGATTCCTCCGGATTGCCCCTTCCCAGCTTTCGATGCTATGGTGGGAGGGGTCCCGAGGGATGGGGCCTTGCGAATCCTTCCCAGAGCGCAAAGGAGGTCGGATGCGGGTGCTGATCACCGGAGGCGCGGGCTTCTTCGGCTTCCACATGGCCAACAAGCTGATCCAGCACGGCTACGAGGTCCGCCTGCTGGACATCGCAGATTACATCGAGGAGGACTATATCGGCCCGGTGGCGTTCCATAAGGGCGACGCGCGGGATCGGGAGGTGGTGGATCGGGTGATGCGCAGTGCGGACGCAGTGATCCACGCTGCCGCAGCCCTGCCCCTCTGGCCCCGCCGGGAGATCTTCTCCGTGAACGTGGAAGGCACCCGGACCGTTCTGGAGAGCGCTCAGGCCCACGGAGTGCCGCGGGTGGTCTTCATTTCCTCTACGGCGGTTTACGGCATCCCCCGCAAACATCCCATCTTGGAGGACGATCCGCTCCAGGGGGTGGGACCTTACGGTGAGAGCAAGATCCGGGCCGAGCAGGTGTGCCAGTCCTTTCGGGAGCGCGGGCTAACGGTCGCAGTGATCCGGCCCAAGACCTTCATCGGGCCTGGCCGCCTCGGCGTCTTCCAGATCCTGTTCGACTGGGTAGAGCGCGGCAAGCCGATCCCCATCATCGGCAGCGGCCGAAACCGCTACCAGTTGCTCGATGTGGATGATCTGACCGATGCGATCGTCCTGGCCCTCACCGTCCCGGCGGAGCAGGCCAACGACACGTTCAACATCGGCGCGGAACGCTTCGGGACGGTCTGGGAGGACGTGCAGGCCCTGTGCGACCACGCGGGCACCGGGGCGCGGGTCTGGCCGTTGCCCGCCCGTCCGGTTAAGGCGGCCCTCGCGCTTTTCGAAGCGCTTCATCTCTCGCCGCTCTATCGGTGGGTCTACGGGACTGCGGACAAGGACTCCTTCGTGGCCATCGATCGGGCGAAGGCGAAACTGGGCTGGCGTCCCCGCTATAGCAACGCGGAATCCCTCATCCGAACTTACGAATGGTATCTATCCCATCCGGTGGAGATTGCCGGCAAGACCGGCGTCACCCACCGGGTCGCCTGGGACCAGGGGATCCTGCGGGTGATCCGGGATCTGCTGCCCTGAGGGATGGGAGGCGGGCGATGCAGGGACCATGAGAGGAGCGCGAGGGGGCGATGCGCTACCGCACCGGGGGTGGGGTGGAGCTCTACCGCCTTCGGGCGCGTCTGTTGCCCAAGCTAAACATACATGTTGGCCTGGTCCTGGCCGACTCCCACTGCGTCTTAGTGGATACGGATTCGGGGCCGCCGGAGAGCTAGACGGATCTGATCTGGGGCTTCGAGGTCGTGCGGGATCGTTATGGGCGCCCGGTGGGCCTCGAGGACCCGACGGTCCTCCTGATCACCTGCGGGCACATCAATCACTTCAGAGGATTGAACTTCGTCCGCCAGCAGAGCGCCGCCCTCGTGTTCATTCATGAGCGGGACTGCCGGGTGCTGTCCAACTTCCCGGAGCGCCTGATCACTGTCGCCCGGGAGATCTGTAGCTTCCTGGGCCACGCTGGGATCTCCATGCAACAGCAGTTCGCCCTCCTAAGCGTGTATCTCGGCATGAAATCGATGTCCCAGTCCAGTGTAGGGATGCATAGACGATAGCCAGCGCCTCTTCGAGCGCATCGAGGCGCATCACACCCTAAAGCATTGCCCGGGGTAGGTCTGCTTGCGCATCGATGAGGTCCTGCTGACCTCCGATCACGTCCTGGCCTACACCGCCCCGCATCAGGCCCCGAAGCGGATCACCTGCTACGATGACCTGTGCCATGACCTGAACTCCCTGCGCTGGATCGCGGCGTTGCCGGGCATCGCCCCTGCCTTCGGCGGGCATGAGGAGCTCATCCTCGACTTTGACGAGCGGGTGGCGACCATCGAGAGGTTCCACCGGCAGCCTCTGGAGCGCGCCCTGGAGATCTGCCGCGCGCCCAGTACCATCGCCGAGATCTGCTGAGCCCTCTTGGGCCGACAACACCGTTATGGGGTGTTGCTGGCCCTCCTGGGGGCCGGCGCCCACATGGAATATCTCTATGACCGAGGCCACCTGCAGGTGGAGAACCCGGACCAGCTGGAGCAGGATCCCAGCGCCCCTGTCTGCTACCGGAGGCTACAGATATCGCGCGATCTCCACGTCGCCATCACTGGACGGATCATCGCCGCTGTGGCCATCGCCCAGGAGCGCTCCCAGGTTCTGTCGGGGATCCTAGCGGCGATGCCCCCGAGCATCCCCCTGGCCCATGTGGATCGTTTACTCGGAGACCTGAGATCCGGCTTAGACGGCGCACTTCACATGGGCCACCTTGCTGGCCCTCGTCGCCACGCTGGCCTTTGTGCGGACGGCCGGATGGCGGTTATCCCATCGGGTTCCCTTCGGGTGGAGCCTGGCCGGCAGCTATGGGGTCTGGCTGGCGGTGTTGCTGTTCATGCGATGGCTCGGCATGTTGCGGTGAGGCCTCCCGCGTCCGTCGGGCAGAAGAGGCGGGGAGGGACTCGGGCCGACAGGGGAGCAGGACAGTGAAGGTGCTGCCCTTGCCCACCTCGCTCTCGGCCCACACCCGCCCCCCGTGGCGCTCCACGATGGATTTCACGATGGCCAGCCCCAAGCCCGTCCCCTCCGCTATTTCCCCTTCCCGTTGGACCTGATAGAACTTGCTAAAAATGTAAGGCAGATCCGCAGGTGGGATCCCCACTCCGGTGTCGCTTACCTGCACCATGAGGTAGCCATCCTGCTCCATGGCCTGCACGGTGATGCGTCCCCCGGGAGGCGTGTATTTGACCGCGTTGCTGAGCAGGTTCAGGAAGACCTGTTCCAGACGCCGCGGATCTCCGTGCAAGGTCGGGAGGCCCGGGGGGATCTCCACGACCAGGGCTTGGCCCTTCTCCTCCGCTTGAGGACGGATGATCTGGATCGCCTCATGCAGGATCTGGGCCGGCGAACATCGCTCCATGGAAAGCGCGTGTCCGGACTCCAGGCGGGAAAGGTCCAGCAGGTTGTTCAGCAGCTCGACGATGGTCCGCATCGCCCGCTCCACTTTCTCGACGAACTCCTGCTGACGCGGGTTCAAGGGGCCCACGCGGGGCAACAGGCCGACATAGCCACGGATCGTGGTTAGGGGTGTGCGGACATCGTGGGAAACGATGGAGAGGAACTCAGATTTGATGCGATCCAGCTCCTTCAAGTGGGTGATGTCCTGCATCACCACCACGTAGCCCACGCCCGCCACAGCGGTCAGGCTGGCTTGGAAGGTCAGGCGATCCGACAGGATGATCTCCTGGCGGACGGTATGACCGGGCAGCGGCTTCCGATCGAACAGCGCGTGGAGCTCCTCATGGGCCACTACCACCCGCAGGGGCCAGCTCATCGCCTCCGCCGGGAGGCCAAGGTGCCGCCGGGCGGAACGGTTGAAGAGGATCAGGTTCTCCTCGAAATCCGTGACCAGCACTGGATCCTCTATGCCCTGGAGGATGGCCTCCAGCTTCCCTTTTTCCGCCTGCATTGCCTCAAAGAGTTGCGCCTTCTCGATGGCCACCGCAGCGTAGTCCCCCAGCATGCGCAGGAGGTGGACATCCGCCTCGGAGAAGCCGGCCTCCGAGCGGCGATGGACCACCCCGAGCACCCCCAGGGCGCGGCCGTGGGCCTGCATGGGGACATACAGGAGCGCGCGCACAAGCACCCCGGTGTCCAGCTTGTGAAGGCCCGGGCCGAGCAGGATGGGGCGCCCGGTGCGGATGGCCCGGCCCGGGAGGCTGTCGGCCACCTGCAGGGTTGTAGGCGAGGCCGCCGCCTCCGGCTCCGGGATCCGGCTGCGGTGAAGGTAAAGGCGAAGGACTTCGCCTGACTCGTCCAGCAGCCAGACGCTGCCCTCCTCCGCTCCCGTGAAATGGATGGCCGCCTCCACCATGGGCGGGAGGATCTCTTCGAGGCGCATGGAGGCCGCCAGGGCCTGCCCCACCTCGTAGAGGACGCTGAGCTGCTGGAGCTGTCGTTGCAGCCGTTCCACCAGCCCGAGGGTCCTTCGACGCTCCTGCACCCGGTCGAGGGTCTGCCGCAGGGCCTCCATCACTTCATCCGGATGATCCGGGGCCAGCAGGAAATCGTGGACCCCCCGGCGAAGCCAGCGCACAATCTCCGGGGCGGGCAGAGGCGGACCGATGAGGATGAACCCTAAGGGGCGAGGATGCACCCGCTCCAGAAACGCCTCGGCCTCCGGCAGCCGCCAGTCGACGAGGGCCACATCCGGCTGGAAGGACTCCAGAGCAGCCTCCGCCTCCGGGATCGAGAGGACCTCCCGGAGCTCTATCCGAAGCGGTTCCCCGGGGGGCGCTCTCAGCGCCTCCCGCAAGGCCCCTCCCTCGCCGACGACCAGCACACGCGCCTCCCGCATCGCACCTCCCAGGACGTCCAGCCGATCCCGGAGGAGCTCCTCGCTCCTGGTCTCAGGGTAAACCCAGTGCCTGGCAGTGTCAAACCGCCCCAAAGCTCCTAAGGCCGGGCTTAGGCCTGGACAGGGTTGCCGAGGACTCCGATGCCCGAGATCTCGACCTCGACCCAGTCGCCGGCGCGGAGGGGCCCCACCCCGGCTGGGGTGCCGGTCAGGATCACATCCCCGGGCTCCAGGGTCATCACGGAAGAGATGAAAGCGATCAGCGTGGGGATGGAGAACACCATATCATGGGCCTTCCCGTGCTGGCGGAGCTCCCCGTTCACCCGGCAGAGGATCTCCAGGTTCCGGATCTCCTCAGGAGAGAGATCCGTCACGATCCAAGGGCCCAGGGGACAGAACGTGTCGAAGCCCTTGCTCCGGGTCCACTGGCCATCCCGTTGCTGAAGGTCCCGGGCGGTCACATCGTTTCCGCCAGTGACTCCGAGCACGTATTCCCAGGCCCGGCCCTCCGGGATGTCCTTCCCTCGGCGTCCGATCACCACGGCCAGCTCCGCCTCGTGCTCCACCTGGCGGGATTGGGGTGGGAGCCGGATGGGGGCGCCCGGCCCGATGACCGCGCTGGGCGGCTTCAGGAAGATCAGTGGCTCCGGAGGGACCTCCGCCAGGTGCTCCCGGGCGTGCTCGGCGTAATTGCGGCCCACGGCCACGATCTTGGAGGGGATGCAGGGGGGCAGCCAGGTCACTGCATCCATAGCTCCGATCCGCGCGCCACGACGGAACGTCCCTTGGAAGGGATCGCCATCGAGGGCATGCACCGCATCCTCCTCCACGACGACAAGCCGTGCTCCCTCTGCAGTCCGCACCCGTCCGATGCGCATCCAGACCTCCCGCGAGAAGATGGCTTCGCACCTGTTCTACAACCGGTCCCTCGAAAAAGCACAGCGCGAGATCCCATCAATATCTTCCTTGACCTCTTTCGTCCTCCTTGGTTATAGTACTCAATAACCAATCACAAACTTCGGGGGCGTGATGATGGGTCGGAGAGGGTGGATGGGGGTGATCGTGGGGATGCTGATCATCGCCAGCGGGCCGGAGAGGCCAGCCCATGGGATAGGCGACCGGGTGGTAGCGGAGAGCACACTCCCCTACCGGGTGTTCCTTCCTCTGGTCATGCGGTCCCCGGCAGTTACCGCCCCGCCCTTGGAGTGGTTGCCTCGGCTGAACGCCTATCGGGCCATGGCCGGACTGCCGCCGGTAGCGGAGAACCCCGACTGGCGGGATGGGTGTGAGAAGCACGCCCGCTACATGGTGAAGAACGACGTCATCACCCACGCGGAGGACCCCAGGAACCCCTGGTATACCCCGGAGGGGGACGCCTGCGGGCGGAACGCCAACGTGATGGTTAGCTCCAGCGCCACCGCCTCCGATGCGTATGCCATCGATGTCTGGATGCAGGCGCCTTTCCACGCCGTGGGCATGCTGGATCCCCGTCTCCTCCGGGTCGGCTACGGCGCTTACCGGGAGGCGGACGGCAGATGGCAGATGGGGGCCGCCCTGGATGTGCTGCGGGGATGGGGAGGGATCCCGGAGGGGATCGCTTTCCCGATTCGCTGGCCCGGGGAGGGGGCCACCACCTTCCTGCGGGCCTTCCAGGTCGGCGAGTATCCGGATCCCCTGGTCCATTGTGGTTACACGGCCCCCGCCGGGCTTCCCATCCTGATGCTGTTCGGCACCGGCTCCTTCACACCTTCCATCACCGCGCATCAGCTGCTGCGAGATGAGACACCGGTGGCGCACTGTGTTTTCGATGAGACCACCTACACGCATCCGGACTCCACCCAGCAATCCCTCGGCCGGGCCATTCTGAACAGCCGGGACGCGGTAGTGATCCTCCCTCGGGATCCGCTGAGCCCCGGCTCACGCTACACCGTCTCGATCACGGTCAACGGCCGGAGCTACACCTGGTCGTTCTTCGTCGCCGCTGGCGCTGCCGCGACAGCTGCTGGGCCGGAGACGGAGGTGCGCTGAGGATACCCACTGGAACCTATCCGGAGAAGAAGCCCATGGACCTTCGATGGAAGCTCTGGATCACTGGGCCTGGGGGGTTAGGGGCGATCGGTGGGATGATCCTCTTCACCCTTCATGGCCTGGCAGGTGCCCCAGCTGCCTCTTCTCCCGTTCCCTCACCGGCTCCCTCCGGGACCGTCGGGGTGGAGGCCACTTACCGGGTCTTCCTGCCCCTGGTCCTTCGGAGCATCTGCGCCCCGATCCCGGGCGTCACCTATGAGGTCTTCCCGGTGATCGACCCGGTTTCCTTTAATGTAGCGGACAATCCGGACTACAACCTGCTGCTCCTGGGGTATGTGCCGGTGAATGAATACAAGGGCCTGGTCGATTACGGTGGAGACTTCGATCCCGGTGCGCCACAGCTTCGCTTCCTCTTCGGGGATCATCGGATCCCGGTCATCCTCAACACGTATAAGAACAACGGCTGGGATTGGGATCGCCATCAGCGGCTGCCGCCCCCGCCGAGTTGGCCCCCCGTCAGCGTCGTGGGCTTTGCCGTGAGCCCAGGGGAGATCCTCTATCTCCCGGACAGCGGCTATCGCATCGGGCTCGATTTCCAGGCCCATGTCCTTTATGCGGATGAGAACCAGATCACTCTGAAATACACTGCGGAGGACAGCACGGCTCAAGGATATACGGTGTATATCACGAACCTCTGTGTGGAACCCTCGCTGCTGGCGCTGTATCGCCAGTGGAACGCGTGGGGGCGGAGTCAGCTGCCGGCATTGCGGGGCGGCCAACCCCTCGGCCGGGCGCGGGGGACCCAAATCGACGTCGGGATCCGAGACAACAACGTCTTCATGGATCCCCGCTCCCGGAAGGATTGGTGGAGGCGCTGAGCGCAAAAGCTGACGGTGGTCCTCCGCGTGGTGCCGGAGGTCTACCGGGACTACCTACCGCTGATCCAACGGTGATGCGGATCCCCTGACGCGGAACCCGGGGAGGCGACGACGGCCTCCCCGGGTTTTCGAGGCTGTGCTGTAGGCGAAAAGGAGGGCGCAGGCCTCAGGAGGCCGTCGAGCGCTTCAGCCATTCGGAGACCAAGCGGGGGGCCTGGTGGAGGGCCTCGCCGATTTTGCTCGCGTCGCGGCCGCCAGCCTGGGCCAGGGTGGGGCGACCGCCTCCGCTGCCGCCCACCACCTGGGCCACCGCCCGCACCACCCGCACCGCATCCAGCCCCCGTTCGGCAAGGTCTGGGGTGACGGCCGCCACGAAGCTCGGCCGCTCGCCAACGACGGAGGCCAGCACGATCACCCCGTTGGTCCGCACCCGCTCCCGGAACCAATCCGTCATCTCCCGCAGCTGCTCGATATCCCCAACTCGGCTCTCGGCGGCCAGCACCTGGATGTCGCCCACCCGCTCCGCCCGCTTCATCAGGGCCTCGAACTCCTGGCGGGCCACCTCCCGCCGCAGCCGGGCCAGCTCCTTCTGCAGGGACTGGATCCGGTCCAGCAGGTCCAGGACCTTGCGGTCCACCTCTTCCGGCCGCACCTCCAGGTAGGTCGCCGCGTGGCTCAGCCGCCGCATGCGGTCCTGGATCATGCGCACCGCCTCATGCCCGGTCACTGCCTCCAAACGGCGGACGCCGGAGCCCACCCCGCCTTCATAGGTCACCACGAAGGCCCCGATCTGTGAGGTGTTGTAGACATGGGTCCCGCCGCACAGCTCCGCGCTGATGGGCGGCTCGTCGGGCCACCCGATGCGGACCACCCGTACGATCTCCCCGTATTTCTCGCCGAAGAGGGCCATGGCCCCGCTGGCGATGGCCTGTGGATAGGGCTCGTAGCTTACGTTCACCGGGTAATCCATCAGGACGGCCTCGTTGACGTCGTAGACGATGGCGTCCAGTTCGTCTTGGCTGAGCAGCGCTCCGTGGGTGAAGTCGAAACGCAGCCGGTCCGGCGCCACCAGGGAGCCCGCCTGGACCACGTGGGCGCCCAACAGGGAGCGCAGCTCAGCGTGCAGGAGGTGGGTGGCCGTGTGGTTGCGCATGATGTCCCAGCGGCGCTCGAAGTCCACCACTGCCCAGGCTGGGTCCCCTGCCCGGGGATGGCCGGACTTCACCCGGCCAGCGTGGACGATCAAGCCAGGGATGGGCTGGCGGATGTCCTCCACCTCGATCTCCCACAGCGGGTCTCCGTCTCCCTCCGGGTAGCGAGCGATGCGGCCGGTGTCGCCGACCTGACCGCCGCTCTCCACATAGAAGCAGGTGGCTGGCAGTACGACTTCCACCCGGTCGCCCGGGCGGGCCACCTGGACCGGCTCCCCGTTCACCAGGAGGGCGGCCACCGTGGTCTCGCGCTCCGTCCCGCTGTAGGGGTCGTGGTCCACTCCCTGGTCGCCCACCAGCCCTTTGTCCTGAAGGGAGGCCATCAGACGGCGGTATTGGGCCAGCTGCTCGGTGTCCAGTTCAAAGCGCTCGGCGGCCCGAGCTCGCTCCCGCTGCTGGGCCATCGCCTGCTGGAAGCCAAGCTCATCCACCGTGAACCCGCGCTCCCGAGCCACATCTCGGGTGATCTCCGGGGGGAGCCCGTAGGAGTCATAGAGGCGGAAGGCTTCCTCGCCGGGCACGATTCGGGCACCCTGGGTGACCAGCTCCTGCAACATCTCTTCCAGGCGGGAGAGCCCCAGGTCCAGGGTGCGCAAGAAGCGCTCCTCCTCCTGGGTGAGGGTGCGGAAGATGTGCTCCCGGCGGTCCACCAGCTCCCGGTAGTGCGCGCCCATGATCTCGATCACCGCCTCGGCCGCGCGGGCCATGAACGGCTCCTTGAAATCGATCTTGCGGCCGAAGCGAGCAGCGCGGCGGATGATCATCCGCAGCACGTATCCGCGGCCGACGTTCCCCGGCAGCACGCCGTCGGCGATGAGGAAAGAGGCGGCGCGGGTGTGATCGGCGATCACCCGGTAGGCCACGATGTTCGCCTCCATCTCCGCGCGGGCCTGCCCGCAGATCTGCCGGGTTCGCTCGACGATGGGGACGAACAGATCCGTCTCGTAGTTGGAGAACACCCTCTGGAGCACCGCGGCCAACCGTTCCAGCCCCATGCCGGTGTCCACCCCCGGGCGGGGGAGGGGCACCCGGGTCCCATCGGCCCGCTGGTCGAACTGCATAAACACTAGGTTCCACAGCTCCAGCCAGCGGTCGCAGCCGTTGTCCAGGGCCACGCTGCAGTTCGGATCGCCGCAGGTGCAATATTCTGGCCCCCAGTCGTAGTGGATCTCTGAGGTCGGGCCGCAGGGTCCGGTGTCCCCCATCATCCAGAAGTTGGTCTTATCCCCCATGCGGAAGACCCGCTCCGGCGGGACCCCTATCTCTTCCGTCCAGATACGATATGCCTCGTCGTCCTCCTGGTGCACCGTGAAGACCAGGCGTTCCGGGTGCAGGCCGTAGACCTGGGTGAGGCACTCGAAGGCGTAGTGGATGGCCTCGCGCTTGAAGTAATCCCCGAAGGAGAAGTTGCCCAGCATCTCGAAGAAGGTGTGGTGGCGGGGGCTGGGACCCACGTTCTCCAGATCGTTGTGCTTCCCCGAGACCCGCATACACTTCTGAACTGAGGCGGCCCGCTTGTAAGAGCGAGTTTCCAGGCCAAGGAAGACGTTCTTGAACTGGTTCATGCCGGCGTTTGTGAACAGCAGGGTAGGGTCCCCCGCTGGCACCAGGGAAGAGCTGGGGACGATGGCGTGGCCTCGGGCCGCGAAGAAATCTAAGAAAGCCTGGCGGATCTGCGCCGCGCTCATCCGAACCGCATTCCGATTCTCCATAACCTGCTGCTCCTTGAAGG
>Ga0272447_1000024_pt1 | contig 110003 bp, 94 predicted proteins | sample YNPCB0133_FD_194589 | JGI IMG/M metagenome (GOLD analysis project Ga0272447, IMG submission 194589) | Hot spring microbial mat communities from Yellowstone National Park, WY, United States - YNP-CB-013-3 | ecosystem: Environmental > Aquatic > Thermal springs > Hot (42-90C) > Sediment | place...
GCAGGACATTTTTAATCCAGTGTTTTGGACGCAAGAGTTGAACTAATGGTGTGATTTTGGCGAGCATCTGAAAAAAGTGGTTTCTTGCAAAGATATGCAAAAATTTGACGTAAAGTGAAAAAACCTTAACTTTGTCGCAGGTCAACAAATTCTGCTTGCCTAGGTTGTGTTGACAAATAGAGATGCTTAATTTTGGAAAAAAAGACCAATGCATCGTTACGAATTGACACCCGAACAATGGAAACACATTCAGCCGCTGTGCGCCGGTAAAGCCTCCGATGTTGGACGCACCGCCCGAGATAACCGCTTGTTCATCAACGCGGTCTTGTTCATCGCTCGCAGCGGCTGTGCGTGGCGCGACTTACCCGAACGCTACGGCAAGTGGAACTCTGTCTATCAACGCTTCAACCGATGGGCGAAGCAAGGACGCTGGGAAGCGATTTTTCAAACCTTGCGCCAGAACGACGCGCCTGATTTAGACTGGGCAATGCTGGACACCACCAGGCATTCGCGTTCATCAACAGGCGGCAGGGCAGAAAAAAAAGCCTCCGACTATACGCCGTGTCCCGAAGCGTGCATCGGCAGAAGTCGTGGCGGTCTGAGCACCAAGATTCACGCGGTCGTCGATGCACTGGGCAACCCGATTCGCTTCGGACTTTCATCGGGACAGACCGCCGATATTCGTCTTGCCTCAACCCTGATGCACGGCTTGAAGTGCAAGGCGATTGTGGCGGACAAAGCCTATGATTGCAATGCCTTTATCGCCGAGTTGTTAAAACTCAATCCCGACATGACGATTGTAATTCCGTCCAAGCGCAATCGGCGGTTTGCGAGAACACTCAACAAAGAACTCTACAAAGACCGAAATAAGATAGAACGGTTTTTCAATTGCTTGAAGCATTACAGAAGAATTGCAACGCGATATGACAAGACCGCGCGCAATTTCTTGGCGTTTATTTTTCTGGCATCGTCTCTGATTCTGTTACTGTAAAATAATTGTCAACACGACCTAGGACCAGATTAAACTCTGCTCTTTTAGCAGAAATAAGCCCTCTCTACCAGGAAGCGTACTTCATCTTATCTTTGTTGGGCTCGCATCATTTGCAGCATAGCCGTTTTTCTGCATTCATGCGGCAAAAAAGCGAACCTCATAGGAGGTTCGCTTTTGTCGCTGATGCGTTGATTTTAATACTTGCGCTCTTTGGGAATGAATTTATCGCGGTATTCCCAGTCACGTTCTGCCAGTGCCATATTGACTGGTTTGAACGAGATTTCTGCGTGCCCATCTTCATGCACAAGGCAGAGTGTATGCTTGAGCCAGTTTACGTCATCGCGTTTGGGGTAATCCTCTCGGGCATGTGCGCCGCGCGACTCTTTACGATGATAAGCACCTTCAATGATAGCTGTAGAATACTCAATCATAAACTCGAGCTCTACAGCATCGAGCAAGTCGGTGTTGAATTGTTTGCCTTTGTCTTGCACGACTACATTTTTGGCACGCTGGCGCAGTAATTTGATGTCGCGACAGGCTTCAGCAAGCAATTCTTCTGTGCGGAAAACACCAACTTTATCCATCATCATCTGTTGCAAATCTTCACGCACTTTAGCGACGCTTTCGCCCTGTGTGCGCGAAAGAATTGCATCGAGCTTTTCGCGTACTTTTTTGTCTGCATCTTTTTGCAAGGGCATCTTGCCCTTGGTCTCTTGCACAAACTTTACCATATCTTTCCCTGCTCGGCGACCGAACACAATCAAATCCAGTAGGGAATTGGTGCCCAAACGATTTGCTCCATGAACAGAGACGCAAGCTACTTCGCCAGCCGCCCAGAACCCTATCTTCACATCGTTTTTCTCATTGTAGACAACCCGACCATCAACAGTGGTTGGGATGCCTCCCATGGCATAGTGGCATGTCGGTTGCACAGGGATGGGATGCTTTGAAGGGTCAATGCCTAAATAAATTTTGGCGAAGGTTGAAATTTCTGGTAGTTTTGTCTCAATTTGTTTAAGTGTTAGGTGTGTTAGGTCTAGGTTGATATAGTCTTTATTTTTGCCTACGCCTCTGCCTTCACGCACCTCAATATACATTGCACGCGAAATCATATCGCGTGGGGCAAGATCTTTGACGGTTGGCGCATAGCGTTCCATGAACCGTTCGCCTGCGGCATTACGCAGCACACCGCCTTCGCCTCGCGCACCTTCCGTGACCAAAATGCCCAAGCGATAGAGCCCTGTTGGGTGAAATTGCACAAACTCCATATCCTCGAGCGGAATACCGTGCCGCATGGCGATGGCAAGTCCATCACCTGTATTGGCGTGGGCGTTAGATGTGGTTTTGTAGGCTCGTCCAAATCCGCCCGTTGCAAACATCACTGCTTTGGCGCTGAAGAGGTCAATATCACCAGTGCGGATGTTGTAGGTTACTACTCCGCACACTACGCCATCGGTCTCACACAGGTCTAATACTTGAAACTCGTTGTAGAAGCGCACCTTGCGCTTGATGCATTGCTCATAGAGCGTGTGTAGGCAAACATGTCCAGTTCTATCGGCGGCATAGCAAGCGCGGCGCACTGGTGCTTCTCCAAAATTGCGCGTGTGTCCGCCAAATGGGCGTTGTGCAATTTTCCCATCTTTTGTGCGTGAGAAGGGCACGCCAAAATGCTCCATTTCAATAATTGCTCGTGGCGCATCGTTGCACATGATTTCAATGGCGTCTTGGTCGCCCAGATAGTCTGACCCTTTGACGGTATCAAAGGCGTGCCATATAGGGTAGTCTTCTTCTTCATTGCCCAGCGCCGCACAGATTCCGCCCTGTGCCGCACCAGAGTGTGAGCGAAGCGGGTGCAATTTTGAAATTACGGCAACATCGCAATACTCTGCAGCTTCCACAGCGGCACGCAGCCCTGCCAAACCCGCTCCGACAATCACGATATCATGATTAAACACCGACATATTACTACTTCAATTTTGTGAGTTTAGAATTTCCTTTGTTCAGCACAGTTCGCCACACTGCTTATTGCCACAATTGGCTTATGCTGAAACTCGGCGGTTGATATGGTCCTGCCGTCAGAACGGTTTGCGCTCCGATGACAAATAGTGCCAGTGCCAATACCCAGCATGTTGCCACCAGCGTCAGTCTTAACCCTTTGTTCTTAGCGTAATCGTCAATGATGTTCAGCATGCCGTTAAAGCCGTGATACAAGCCGAAGATGAGAAAGAGCAAGTCAAAAGCCTTCCAAAGCGGATTGGATAACCGCTTGGTAACTTTCTCATATGTGATGATATGCTCGCCGAACTTCGGGTCGGTAATCAGGCCAGCTTCGACGGCTTTTTTATACTCAGGGTATTTTTCTGCGTATGCGGCACGAATTTGCTTGTATTCTTCTTCGTCAGCCAAATAATCAGTGGGCATGTGCTGTACCCAGAAGTGCCCAATGAGTGTTGCTAAGAGCAAAATTCCAGATATGCGCTGGAAAAACCAGCCAAAGGCACCACTTCTCTTTGCTTCTCGTTGCATCTTAAACTTCCTTTCTTGATTTTATTTGAAGAGAGGTATGATGAAATATGGCGCCAGAATTGGATAGCCGCCCAGCAAAATGATTATAGCAGATAACACCAATGTGGCATAAAACATCCGCTTCTGCTTTGGCGACCAGCCTAGAAAATCCACCATCACGATGCGAAAGCCATTGATGGAGTGGTAAGTTACGATGGCTAAGAGCGCAAATTCACCCAGCTTGAAGAGCGGGCTACGGTATGAGCTCATGAGTGCATCAAATTTTGCAGGGTCGTACAGCGCACGCAGCCCAAAGATGTGAATGACCAAATAGACCACCATGCCAATCCCAGATATGCGGTGCAGAATCCATGCCCACATGCCGGGACGCCATTTGTATTCAAGAATGCGCTGCACTGCACCTTGAAAGCCTGCAACATAGGGAAGTTTTGGGGCGGTTTTCGGATTCTGTGTTTCTACTGCCATACTGCTCAACTACCTTTCTGAATAGTTCAGTTTGAGAAGAAAACTTGGCGACCGAGAATTGCTGCGCCAAGATTTGCGGTTAGTTTGTTTCAAAATTTAATCTTTCTTTTGGCTAATGCAAAACCTCATGGCAATTTTTGCATTAGTCATCCTGCTCCTTGATAACAGCGCACAGTCAGTTTGTGTTCGGCGTGATGCGCATTCACCTGCTGGCAACACATTCGCTATATTCTTCAATCTCTCGTATTAAGCTCGAGTTTGCTTTATGTTACCAACATATCGCCCTACTGAAATTGCTTTCGTCTACGCCGTAGCGTTTTTTCAAGGCATTGGAAATATCGTCTTTCCTGCCAGCGCCGCAGTCTTCAAATCACATCACCGCTTTAGCGATAGCGACTACGGACTGCTCTACCTTGCCTTGATTTTCTTTGCTATTCTAAGCTCCCTTGCTGCGGCTTTTCTTGTCAGGCGCATCCCACTTAAGCTTATTCTTCTCGTTGGCATTTTTGGATATGCACTCTCGCAAGCCATCTTGGCACTAAGTTACCCTATGCACAGCCATGCACTCGTGCTTATTTCAATTTCGGTGCTGGGCATTGGTTTCGGCTTTACAGGCACGGCGGTCAACTTTTATCCTACGCAATTTTTTCCTCTTCACCACGATGCGGCAATTATTTTCGTTCATGTTGCTTTCGGCATTGGGGCAACAATTTCACCTGCTTTGCTTGCGCTCGCAGAACATACTATCGGCTGGGTTGCCTATCCGCTTCTAACCGCACTTATCATGTTTTCTTTGGCTACTTTTTCTTTCACTTTGCCTCTTCGGGCGACCATGCCGAAGTCCTCGCATGAACATATGTCTTCTTCCATTCCATTTGAGCTTTGGCTTTTTTGTGTCATCGCTGTGCTCTATGCGCTTTGCGAAGCCACCTTCTCGAACTGGGCAGTTATCTTTCTGCGAGAAGCAAAAGGCTTACCTGAACCGACAGCTGGTTTTGGACTTTCGGTCTTTTGGTTTGCCCTTACGGTAGGACGATTTGCCGCATCAGTTTTAGCTCGGCGTATTGGTGCAGAAAAAATTTACCTTGCGCTCCCTCTTTTGATGATACTGGCTTTCTTGCTACTTCCTATGGTTAGTGGTGCTCTGCCTTTGCTACTATGCTTTTCACTTGCTGGGCTCGGCTGCTCGGCATTTTTCCCACTCAATGTCAGCTTGGCGATGCGATATTTTCCGCAACATGCTGCCACAACGGGCGGGCTGATGAGTGCATTCGTCATGCTTGGTATTGGCTTTGCTTCATATGGCATTGCTCCGCTTCGTGCCTATTTCCCGCTTGAGCAAATCTATGCTTTTTCAGCGCTCTATCCGCTTTCCGCGCTTTTGATTGCTATCAGACTTGTTCGCAAACTTTCGCCTTCTATGGCTTTTTACTCATCATGAAAATTCTGCTCCTGTCACCTATCTTGCTCATGCACTCATCGCTGAATTGCTAATGAGACACTGGCTGCATCTGTTTTGTGCGCTTATCTTGCTGGGGCTTATGGGTTGCCGCTCGGTGGCGCGTTTCACTTCTGGGTCAAGTGCACCGCCTGCCGCTGCGCCAAGGTCGGAAGTGGTTCGCTCTGCACCGCCACCGTCTGCCCCTGCCGCTTCTGTCTCCGCACAGGTTCTCTCAATAGAAGAAGGGCTTGCTTCTTACTACGCTATGGAGTTTCACGGTCGGCGAACCAGCAGCGGCGAAATTTTTGACGCACAAGCGCTGACTGCCGCACACCTGCATTTGCCCTTCGGCACACGCGTGCGCGTTACAAACCTTACCAACAACAAAAGTGTGATTGTTCGCATCAACGACCGTCTGCCGCCCAATAGCAAGGGGCGCATCATTGACCTTTCACCCAGCGCTGCACAACATCTCGAGATGATTCAAGCTGGCGTAGTGAAAGTCAGAATTGAAGTACTTGCAAATTAATTTGCTATGCGTTTCCTTGAAGGAATACTTTTTGGCGCATCTATATCGCTCTCGGGAAACTTTACTATTTTTCTTCTATGTCGAATGCTCAAAATATCTCCATGAAGGGGAAAATTTGCCTCGTTACAGGCGCAAACAGTGGCATTGGGTTTGAGACCGCCAAAGCTTTAGCTCGAATGGGCGCACGTGTCGGGCTGATTTGTCGCACCCCAGCCAAATGTGAAGACGCCAAGTCTGCTATCCTTCAAGCTGTGCCAAGTGCTGAATTGGATGGGTTTACTGCCGATTTATCGTCTCAAGCTGAAATTCGCCGCGTGGCGGCAGACATTAAACGCACTTATCCCAAAATTGATGTCCTGATTAACAACGCTGGCATTGTTGAAAACACCTTCAAGCGTTCAGTAGATGGTATTGAGATGACCTTTGCGGTCAATCATCTGGCGTATTTTTTGCTTACCAATTTGCTTTTGGAGCCCATCAAAGCGGCGGCGCCTTCGCGCATCATCAATGTCTCGTCAGCTGCGCACTTTGGTGCACGCATGGATTTTGACAACTTGCAAGGCGAAAAAGGCTACAATGGCTGGCGGGCATACAGTCAATCCAAACTGGCGAACATTCTTTTCACATACGAGCTGGCGCGCCGACTGGCTGGCACTGGCGTAACCGTCAATTGCCTTCATCCGGGCGTCATTGGCACGAAACTTTTTCGTAACTTGGGCATCATCAATACGCTTGCGGGCATTTTTCTGGCAAGTCCTGAAAAAGGAGCAGAAACTTCGGTCTATCTTGCTTCCTCGCCTGAAGTTGAAGGCGTCACGGGCAAGTATTTTGATAACAAGCGCGCTGTGCCTTCATCGAGCGCTTCCTACAACGAAGCCGATGCAAAACGGCTCTGGCAAATCAGCGCTGAACTGACCCATCTTTCCGATTAGTGCATGCGACTGCTTTATCTTTTGCTCTGGCTCCTGCTCTCTGGTGGCGCTTTCTACGCCTTAAACACAGCCTTTGCACCTCTGCCACCTATTGGCAAATTTTTCAACCCGTTTTCAGGCTTTTGGACAAACAACCGCTCATTAGATTCACTGCCGCAAACCCTACATTTTACGCAGCTTGAGCATCCTGTCGAAGTGGTTTGGGATGAGCGCCATGTTCCGCACATTTTTGCCCAAACTCTGCATGACCTTTACTTTGCACAGGGATACCTGACTGCTCGCCACCGCTTGTGGCAAATGGAGTTTCAAGCCTTGGCGGCTGTGGGGCGCATCTCGGAAGTGATTGGCGAGCGCGGTGTGGCGTTCGACCGCTTTCGGCGCCGCATCGGTATGCCCATGCTTGCCAAAATTGCCGCTCAAAACATTGCTCGCCACAGCGAAACCCGTCTTGCAGTCTCGGCTTACACTGACGGCGTCAACGCGTGGATTGAATCGCTGACCGAACAAACTTTGCCTGTGGAGTATAAAATTTTGGACTACAAGCCTGAAAAATGGTCTATTGAAAAAACTGCGGCACTGTTTGCGAGCTTTTCTTTTGACCTCACCTTTCGCAACAACGACGCCGCATTTACCCAAGCCTTAGCTTTGCTACCCAAAGACAAGTTGCAAGCCATCTACCCTATTCATCCGCCATACACCGAACCTGTTGCACCATATACTTTGATGAGCAACGCTCAAACTCATGAGCAAACAGCAGATTCACTTTTGCTACTAATGCAGCATGACAGCAGCCGTGCGATGCCGCTCGATACGCTCAGGACTGGACTCTACTCTAAGCCACCTTTTGAGCATGAGGTTCTGGCTGGCAGCAACAATTGGGCAGTTTCAGGCAAACATACAGCGACAGGCTACCCAATTCTTTGCAATGACCCACACCTTAGCCTGAGCTTGCCCTCGATTTGGTATGAAACACAGCTCATCTGCGATAGTGCCGGGCTCAATGTCTATGGCGTTTCTTCGCCGTCGCTGCCCGGTATCATCATCGGCTTCAATCGTGATGTGGCATGGGGCGTGACCAACGCTGGCTCAGATGTGCTCGACTGGTATGATGTGCAGCTCGATGAACAGCGCCAAACCTATCGCTACGGTCAGGAAACGCTACCAGTTGAACGTGTCGTCGAGGAAATCAAGGTGCGCGGGCAACCCAGCCAAATGGATACGGTCTATTACACCCGACTTGGACCCATTCCTTACCGTTCTCACGAAACCCCGTTTGATGAGCGCGTACCCAAAGGCAAAGCGCTACACTGGCTTGCAACAGAATCCAACAACGAACTGCTCACTTTTCTTAAGCTCAACCGCGCTAAAACCTTGCGCGACTACCTCGACGCCCTTTCGCATTACAACACGCCTGCACAGAACTTTGCCTTTGCCAGCAAGTCTGGCGACATCGCCATTTGGCACTATGGCAATTTTCCAGTTCGCAAGCCGTATCAAGGTGCCAGCATCTTAGATGCCTCTGACCCTTCTGCCCTGCTTTCTGCGCGCCTGCCGCGCGAGAGTTTGCCGCACCTTATCAATCCCGAACGTGGCTTTGTCAGCTCCGCCAATCAGCATCCGAGCGACTCGACCTATCCCTACTACTTAGGCTGGGACTATGCGGCGTTTGAACGCAGTCAGCGCATCAATGAGCAATTGAGAAAGTGGATTGCCAGCGGTCGGCTCTCGCCTGAACAGATGATGGCTTTGCAAACCGATAACCTTAACGCATTTGCACGCCTGATTTTACCACCCCTGCTGGATGCCCTTCGCACCGCTTCATTCAATAGCTTAGAGCAAAAGTGCCTCGATGAACTGCGTCGCTGGAACTTCGAATATCGTTCCGAACTTATTGCGCCCACTATTTTTGAAGCGTTTGCCAGCGAACTGAGCCATGCCCTGTGGGATGATGATTTACCCAACATTTTGCCACGACCTATACGCAACGTTACCGCTGCGCAACTTACTGGCACAGCCAAAACTTCATTCATCGATAATGTGAATACGCCGGAGACCGAGACGCTCTCCGACCTTGCTCACACGGCTTTTCGTGCTGCTATGGATACACTTCGCACACGCTACGGTGATTTTGGTGAAAGCTGGAAATGGGGCACTGTGCGCAAAACCACCATTCAGCACTTGGCACGTCTTGATGCCTTCTCACGCACCCTTTCTACATCTGGCAACTACAACACGGTGAATGCGACCTCACAGCGGTTTGGACCATCGTGGCGCATGGTGGTGCAACTTGGCGACACGCTTCAGGCTTGGAGCATTTATCCCGGCGGTCAGTCAGGCAACCCCGGCTCATTCTTCTATGACCATTTGATTATTGATTGGGCAGAGGGTCGCTACTATCCAATAAAATTTTTGCGTTCTCCAAGCGAAAATGTGTCCAGCATCATTGGCAAGACTACGCTGCTACCCAGTTCGCCTGATGGGCAGTTTTTTTCCACGATAGGGCGCTGGCTGATTGAGCAATGGTGGCTGTGGTGGGCACTGGCGCTACTTTTTACTTCACTGCTTATCTCACGTGTCAAGTTTGGCTTCATAGTGGGCGCGCTTCTTGTGGGCGCACTCTGGCTCGGTTTTTCACTTCATCTGATGAACGGTCCAAGTGACCTGATTGCCTCAAAGATTGCTGTGCTTATTAAACTGGCACATCCTATCTTTTTGGTTATTATCACTACTCTGGTTGGTTTGGTTATCGGCGGGCTTGGTGGAGCAACGGGCAGTGCCTTGCGCGCTTTCCTTTTTCTGAAACCCTCGCCTGCTCAGCCAGCATAAACATATCTTGCTAAGGTTACTGACGCTACAGGCTTACATTTCTTTTTTTGCTTTGCAAAACCGAAGTTTTTTATTTCATTTAGTTTCTCTTCCAATTAACGCTACCATTGAGCACCGCTCACGCGCTGCGCTTCGCTGTAGCCTTGTGGGCGCGTCGCCTTTCAATGAGAAGTGAGACCAAACTTCTTGGCAATTTTTTTAGGACTTCGGGGGAGATACCAGCATGGAGCATCAGGAAAAATCGGCATGTGGCGTAGGTTTTCTTGCCAGTCGTCGTGGGCTTGCGCATCGGGCGCATTTAGAGCAAGCGCTTCAGGCTCTCTCTTGCGTCGAGCATCGTGGCGCTTGTGGTGCCGACCGCCTCTCTAGCGATGGTGCAGGCATCATGACGGACATTCCTTTTGAACTCTTTGGCTACGAAAAAGGCTCCGTGGCAATTGGCACGCTCTTCATTCCGCTTGATGCAGAAGGACAAAGGCTTGCACTCAAAATTCTTGCCGACACGTTTTCATTTTTCGGTCTTCGCATTGAGGCGTATCGTGATGTGCCCATCAATCCAGATGTATTGGGTAGCGAGGCACGCAAGTCTATGCCTGCCATCAAACATGTCATTATTCGTCGCCCTGCACACTGCCGCACTGATGACTCATTTAACAAATTGCTCTACACGGCTAAACAAGCCACACGACTGCGCGTGAGCGATAGGGGTTTGAAAGAGTTTTTCTTTGCATCCCTTTCTACCAATACGATTGTCTACAAAGCGCTCACGCCTGCCGACAGACTGTCTGACTTTTATCTTGATTTGCAAGATGCGCGCTACAAAACGCGCTTTGCCATGTTTCATCGCCGCTTTAGCACCAACACGCGCACGGCGTGGGACAAAGCTCAACCGTTTCGGCTCATTGCACATAATGGCGAAATCAACACCATTGCGGGCAATCGTTCTTGGGGCTTTTCGCGTGAGCAGGTCTTGGGTTTGCGTGAAGGCGAATTGCTGACTCATCACGGCATTAGCGATACGGGCTCACTCAACGAAATGGTTGAAGCCTTGCTCTACCGTAGCAGCATTCCCCACATTGCCGATGTGTTGGCGATTCTTGTGCCACCTGTCAATAGTGGCAAGCCCTTCTACAAGTTTTGGTCGCGTGCGATGGAGCCATGGGATGGACCGGCATTCATCACTTTCTCTGACGGAAAGTTCGTCGGTGCGCGGCTCGATAGAAATGGCTTCCGCCCATGCCGCTGGGCAATGACTGATGAACACTTCTACCTTGCTTCTGAAGCTGGTGTGTTTAATCTTGACGAAAGCACCATTCTTGCCAAAGGCACCCTGCAAGCTGGCTCGGGCGTTGTCATGAACTTGGATACCGGCGAAATTGATTTTACTGACCCCGCTGACCTGCCCGAATACTGCGATGCTGTCTTCGATGCTCATCTTTTGCGCGCCGAAGAGCGTCCTGCACCAGTGCTTTCGTCTCTGCTTGAGACCAAGAAAGTGTTTGGCTGGACACTGGAAGATGAGCAGAAAGTGTTGATACCGATGATTCTCACGGGCAAAGAGCCAATTGGGTCAATGGGCGATACGGCACGACTGGCAATTTTCTCCAACGAACCTCGCAGTTTTTTTGACTACTTCTATCAACACTTTGCCCAAGTGACCAATCCGCCCGTCGATTACATCCGTGAGACGATGGTGGCAGATTTGTCCGTTGAGCTGGGCAAAAAGCCGAACATTTTTTCCACGAAGGAGCTGATTCCACCGCCGCTGGGCATTGAGCTTTCCAGTCCTGTTTTGTCTTTGGGAAAGATGGCTTTTGTAGCGTCGTTCAAGCGCGGTTCTCCTGACTCACCTGACAAGCGTCTTCTTGCAGAAGAGTTGGATGCAACCTTTCCACGCAGTGAAGGTGCAGTAGGTGCGCGTGCCAAACTGTATGAGCTTGGTAAGCGTGCTGTTGAAGCGGTCAAGCATGGAGCATCTATCATCATCCTTTCGGATAGCGCCGCATCATTTGAGCGTCCGCCTATCCCGATTCTTTTGGCTCTGCGTGCTGTGATTCATGCCCTCAATCAGGCAGGTCTGCGGCTTGAGACATCTCTTGTGGTGCACTCGGGTCAAGTGCATTCCATTCATCACTTGGCTTGTCTTATCAGTTTCGGGGCAAAGGCTGTCTGTCCTTACCTTGCTCTATCCGTAGCACGCTTTGAGTCCTCACCTGCCCTCAGTGCTTTACCGCCTGATGTGCGCGAGAAAAATCTCATCAAGGCTTTTGAGACCGGATTGCTCAAAGTGATGAGCAAAATGGGCATCTCGGTGGTCAAAAGCTACCAGAGCTCGATGCTTTTCTCAGCGATTGGCTTAGGCAAAACGCTGATTGATGAATTCTTCCCCGGTGTGTTTTCGCCCATCGGTGGTTTGGAGTTCGATGATGTTATTGAGCAACAGTTGCATCACATGCAACGGGCTTTTGCTTCTGAGTCGTTGCCTAATACTTTTCAATACAAAGAACACAATACAGGTCAAGAGGGCGAAAAGCACTCCATGACGAACGCCCGCTCCAAAATCATTCACAAGCTTGTGCGCGAAAATCATTCGGCGTTGCAAGAGCGCTCGCTCTACGAAGACTATCTCAAACTTGGCGAGGAAGCTGAGCCTGTCAATATCCGTCATCTTTTTGATGTCAAAACTGCGTCTGAACCGCTACCTGAAGCAGAAGTCCAATCTAAAGCTGACATTCTCAAGACCTTTGGTTCTGGTGCCATGAGTTTTGGGGCGATTAGCGCTGAAGCGCAGCGTGATATTTTTTTGGCGATGCAGGAAATTGGCGGTCGCTCCAATTCAGGCGAGGGTGGCGAAAATCCCTACTACTTCAAAGAGGGTATTACGGCACATACCAAGCAGGTGGCTTCGGGTCGGTTTGGCGTAACAGCAGAGTATTTGATTTCTGGCAAAGAGATTCAAATCAAAATCGCACAAGGTGCCAAGCCGGGCGAAGGCGGACAATTGATGGCCGCCAAAGTCAATGCCGACATTGCCAAGGCACGTCATTCACTGACTGGGATTGACCTGATTTCGCCGCCGCCGATGCACGACATCTACAGCATTGAGGATTTGAAGGAACTCATCTACGAGCTGCGTCAGGTGCATCCAGAAGCTGAGATTAGTGTCAAGTTGGTCTCTGGCGCAGGGGTTGGCACTATTGCTGTCGGGGTTGCAAAAGCTGGGGCAGACATTATTCACATTGCTGGCGGCGATGGCGGCACAGGTGCTGCGGCACTTTCTTCCATGAAACATGCTGGGCTCCCATGGGAAATTGGACTTCTGGAAACCCATCGTGCCCTGCTTGAGCATCACTTGCGTCAAACCGTAAGGCTGCGCATCGATGGCGGACTCTTCACTGGCAAAGACATCATCCTTGCCGCCATCTTGGGCGCAGAAGAATTCGACTTCGGCAAACTTCTTCTTATCGCCGAAGGCTGTGTCATGGCGCGTATCTGCGAAAAAAACACCTGCCCCACTGGCATTGCCACACATGACCCAAAGTTCAAAGCCAAGTACAAAGGCAATAAGGACCATATTGTCAAACTTCTGCACATTTTGGCTGACGATGTGCGCCGTCATCTTGCACGCATTGGCGTTCCGACCCTTCGCGACCTTGTCGGGCGTACAGATTTGCTGACGCTCAATCCACGATGCTTGCCCCTTGTCAACGAACGCAAGCTGGATTTGAGCTTTTTCTTCAGTACCGATATTCCACGGCTCGATAGTGCACCATCTGCACCCAAAGGCACTTTCAATGAGGGCGTTAGCGCACTTAATCAAAAAATTCTTCTGGATGCAAAGCCAGCACTGGATGCCTTCGAGCGCGGCGAGCACTTGCCACTCTCGCTAACTTATCACATCCGCTCTACCGATAGAGCCGTGTTAGCCACACTTTCAGGCAAGATTGCACAACACATTCGCCAACAGCGCTACAAGCAGGGCTTTGCTTCGGAAAATGTTCATTTTTCAGGTCACATTGATTTGACCTTCAAAGGCAGTGCTGGACAAGGGTTTGGGGTCTTTCTCACTGAAGGACTTTCCGTTCGCCTTGAAGGCGAAGCTAATGATTCAGTCTGCAAGTCCATGTCAGGTGGCAAAGTGGTGATTGTTCCCAGTCGCCATGCTCGCTTTACACCAGAGACTAATGCCATTATTGGCAACTGCGCACTCTACGGGGCAACGGGCGGCAAGCTCTTCGTGCATGGTATCGCTGGCGATAGATTTGCCGTGCGCAATAGTGGAGCAACGGCTGTGGTTGAAGGCGTCGGGTTGCACGCTTGCGAATACATGACCAATGGTTTGGTTGTCGTCTTGGGGAAAATTTCTCCCAACTTTGGGGCGGGCATGACAGGCGGCAAGGCGTATTTATATCGCGCCGATAGCACGCTCATCAATCATGACTACCTTACAGCTGTGGAGATGACGCCCAGTGACGAGCAAGATTTGTATGCGCTGCTTTCCGAATATTTTGCAGATACGCAAAGTCGCACTGCCGCTTTGCTCTTGGAGCACTGGCATCGCGAAAAAGCTCATATCACCAAATACTTGCCGATTGCACTGGCTAAAGCCATAGCAACCGCTTCAGCACAGGTAGAGAGTCTCGCATAGCCAACACAGAGTGAGTGTAGGTGTTATCATGACCGTGCTTGTGTCATTCCGAACGCAGTGAGAAATCCACACAACAACGGCACACGAAGCACACGAATTGAGCGTCCTTGCAAAGTAACCTCACCCTGTTGTCCCTCTCCTTCAAAAGGAAAGGGACGTCTGCGCCAGAAGACAGGGTGAGGTCAATCCAGCGTGGATGCTTCACTGCGCTGCGCTCCGTTCAGCATGACAAGAGTGAAGATGCCATTCCGAGCGAAAGCGAGGAATCCAGCATGGATGCTTCGCTCAGCATGACAAGAGTGGGAGAAGATTCCGAGCACTCTTTTGTTTCATTCCGGCTGCCAGCGAGGAATGACACTTCGGTATTTATTGTGTAAGTGACTCCTTCTTTGGAAGTAGTCGTGTAGTAGGATATTTCTTCTGCCGAATTATGTCCATGTTGACTATGAAATCTTTCAGCTTGCCTTTTAGCCATAGTGGCAGTTGGTCTTTGTAGTGTGCGCTCATGACTTCTCCGCTATTGCCACCGGGCAAGACACTTCGGAAGAAGTTTCTTTCTGACAGGTCTATGACGCGCCGTGAGCTGGCGCCTAATTTTTGCGAGGCATCCAGTAGAGCCAGTCCGCTGGAGTCGCTGGCGCGATAGTGGTATTCACCGTTGTTTATGGTCGTTGCACTTCCTGCCGTCTTGAACGGACCCAGATTGAAAATTTTGCCAAGCGGATTTTCGCGCCCGTCTTTTGCTTTCTGACCAAATACATGCCGAATGGTTAATTGATGCAATTTGCCCCATTGCCACTCTGCTTCATTTTCACTTAGCTGCTCACGCAAAATCTGAATTGCCTGCGCAAAACTTTCTCGGATAATATCGTCTCGAGTTTCTTCTTTTGGGGTATGGACGTTGTCGAACCATGAATTGTAGCGCCAGACTTGCACCAGCGTAGTGTCATCCATTTCTGTGACCAGTGTGGAATCAGCAAGGAGTTTTGCCATGACGCGTGTTGGTGCATTGACCAGCGAGAGATAGTTCTGAAAGAGCTCTTCGCCCAGTTCATCTTGCAACGTATTGCGCAAAAGTTGTTTGAACCACTGTGCGTAGATGGTTGCCGCAATAGAGGTTTCTGTAAATTCAGCATTCCAGTTTCGCAGGAATTGAATAGGCTTTTTGTGTGCCTCAAGTGAATCACCTGCTAAGGCACTGAGCAAAAATTTGGTCATTTCTCGTGCATGGGGAGAGACCACATCGGTTTGCATGGTCTCAAAATCTTGGCTTGAGAGTTTTTCTTTGCTTTGTAGCAATTCCCAAATGCGCTCGGCACGGCTTGGCGGTTCCCAAAGCGCAGAGATGTAGTAGGGATACTCATCTGGCACAATCTTGTTGTTTGCCGTTACAATCATATCGCTTGGTGGATTGTAGAGCGAAGGGAGTTTCTCGAACGGCACATAGCCTTGCCAGTCTTGTTCGGGCTTAGCGGCATTGCGTAGCAAAAAGCCTTGCTTATCGGTGCGAATTGGCAACTTGCCTGCCGCTTGATAGCCAATGTTGCCCTCACGGTCGGCATACAGAAAGTTTTGCCCGGGCAATGCGTAGTGCTGTAATGCTTGACGAAATTCTTGCCAGTTTTTCGCCTTGAGCAGTTCTAAGAATGTGCGTGCTTCATCGGAGTGCTCTAAGCCAGTCCACTTCATGGAGATAGTGTAGCCTTTCAATAGCGGCGAGTGCGAACCTTGATATGGTGCATACACCTCATCTGAGATAACCACACCATGCTTGGACAAAAACACTTTCAGTGGCACAGTTATGCCGCCTTTTACTTTGATTTCTTCAAAGACTTCTTGAAATGTCTCTGTCGAATCCAGCGAGACGAAGAAATCACAATCGTCGAGCATCATGTTCGTCAGTCCCCATGCCAGCCATTCGTTTTTGCCCAACACGATGAAAGGCACACCAGGCAGTGAGCAACCTGCCGCATTGATGCCTGCACTTTCGCAGTAGAGCTGCAGCTCATACCAGCGAGCTGGCGCCAGCAATCCTAAGTGTGGGTCGTTTGCCAAGATAGCATTTCCGGTCACGGACTTTGAGCGTGTAACTGCCCAGCTGTTGCTGCCGATGTGTGAGCCCAGTGTGCCTGAAAATTCGCGGTAAGCCTTATCCACTTTTTGCAACGCTTTGAGCACGCTTGCCGCTTTCTTTAGTGAGTCGGGCGTGATGGGCAAAATGGTAGGTTTATCTTTCGGATAATCTGGATAGAGACTTAAGGCTTTCTCGTAGCCGACTTTTGCGGTGATGTCTGCCAGCGCTATATCAATGTGCCAAGCAATGTTGAGTTCCCAACCCATGAGGCGCACAATCGCTAAGCAATCTTCGGGTGTCCATTCTGCTGGTTCATACTGCAAAATATCGAACTCAATCGGCAAGCTGGCTTTTCCAGCTTTGACAAGCTGCAGATAGGCATTCACGCCACGGCAATACGCCAGCAAGGCATTTCGGCTTTCTTGCGAGAGCACCGAGCTTTTCCAGAGTGAATCTGCCACACGCCGTAGCCCTATGGTTCGGAAGAGTTTGTCGAATGCCAAGGCTGGTTCGCCAAGAATTTCAGCCAGTTCGCCTTTTGCCGCTCGCCGCGCAATATCCATTTGCCAGAGCCGCTCTCGTGCATGCACAAAACCTTGAGCAAAGAACAAATCAGCTTCGGTGCTGGCTTCAATGTGGGGCACAGCGTATTCATCGTAGTAGATATTCACAGCTGCTATGAGCCCCTGTAGCTCGAAAGCCGTGTCATACTTTGGTAGGGATTTGTGCAGCATCACATACAGCGCAATTGCTGCCCCACAACCGATAAAGACCAAAGACAGCGATAGACCGACAATGAGTTTGACCGTACGGTTCATCGGGGTTAATCGTAGCGAAGTTCGATTTTGTCGTATGTGCCCGCATATGTGCTCAGCCTAACTGCATCGGCTTTGTAGAAATCGTGCGGGAAGCCCAGCTCAATTTGACTGACTTCATTGAGCTTTTTCATGGCTTCATCGGGCAAGGTGAGGTTTAGAGCACCAAGGTTATCGCGCAATTGCGCCTCGGTGCGTGCGCCAATGATGGGAATTACGCTGATTGGATGTGCATTCTGACGTGTCCATTGAATTGCCACTTGCGATGGGCTGACGCCCAGTTCCTTCGCCACTTCCAGCACCACCTCTGCAATTTTATTAGCGCGCTCCGACCGTCGAGAGCTGTGTTCTGGCAGTCGTCCTGTTTCATTGCGCAGATATTTGCCGGTCAAGGCTCCGCCGCCAATTGCTCCCCACGGTGTAACCGTCAGACCGAAGGCTTTCGCCATTGGGAGTAGCTCGCGCTCTGGCGTGCGTTGAAGCAGACTATACTCAATTTGCAAAGCAATGAAACTTGTCCAGCCGCGCAGTTCAGCCATCGTGTTGGCTTGTGCCACAATCCATGCAGGCGCGTCAGAGATGCCGATGTAATGCACTTTTCCCTGCCGCACAAGGTCATCTAACCCGCGCAGAATTTCTTCAACGGGCGTGGTGGCATCCCATACATGCACCCAGAGCAAATCAATAAAATCGGTGTTGAGCCGTTTGAGGCTTTGCTCGACGGAGCGCATCATGTTTTTGCGATGATTGCCACAGAAGTTCGGGTCACCCAGTCGGTCGTAGAGTGTGTATTTTGTTGCCACTACAAAGTGGTCGCGGTCGCTGGCGATAAATTCGCCTACGAGTTTTTCACTTGTGCCTTCCGTGTAGCGATTTGCCGTATCAATGAAATTTCCTCCTGCATTAGCATACGCATCAAATACGCGCTTACTTTCCTCTCTATCTGCGCCCCATTTCCACTCTAACCCGAAGGTCATTGTGCCTAAGGCAAATTCCGAGACCCTTAGACCCGATTTGCCCAGTAACTTGTATTTCATGCCTCGAAGGTTGGTTTGTTAGCGGTGTGCCTGTTTTGCAAAAAAACACTCTTTTTTGCATCCCTACAAATTTCGCAAAACATCATCACTTCGTGGATACAGCTTACAGCTCAATGAGATGCTTCGGTGCTGAGGGCAAAGGCTGTGCCCCTGCTTCAGTCAAATACACCATATCTTCAATCCGAACGCCAAACTCATTGGGAATATAGACGCCCGGCTCAATCGTGATGACGCATCCGGCTGGCAAGCGCATGTCGGTTTTGCGCCCAATGGTCGGCACTTCATGCACTTGAAGTCCTACGCTATGCCCTAATGCGTGTGAGAATGCTTCACCATAGCCGCGCTCTGCAAGAAAGTTGCGCACCACTCCATCTAGCTCCTTAGCCATCATTCCGACTCTTGCCTCACGAATGCCTAACAAGTGCGCCTCCAACACCGTCTCATAGGCTTGACGCATGGCAGTTGAAATTTTGCCCACTGCCACTGTCCGTGTTTGGTCAGAGCAGTAGCCCTCTACCACACAGCCCATATCAATCACCACCAGCGAATTGTTTTGGATGAATTTCTCGGATGCCCGTGCATGAGGCAGCGCCGCACGCGGTCCTGACGCCACAATCGGTTCAAACGCATCGCGCTCAGCGCCGAATCTTTTGTTCCAGTATGAAATTTCTGCCGCCACCTCGCGCTCAGTTATGTTCGGCGAAAGGATTTCCAACAGCTTCTGAAATACCTTGTCGGTAATGGCAACTGCCGCCTTGATTTTCTCCAACTCTTCAAAGGTTTTGACCACAATCAGGTCGTCATATACGCCAGTTTTGGGCACCAGCTCTATATCTGGCAGCTCTTTGCGCAGTTTCTCGACCGTGGCAAACGGTAGCTTATCGGCTTGAAATCCAACTCTCGTCCCTAAGGGATACTTGCCTGTTTTCAACTCCTCCAAAAACCCGTCTTGCGTGATGACTGGGATAGCATTTTTCACTTCAGCTTTCACCTGTTCAGCATACCGACCGTCTGTAAAGAGCCATGCTGACTCTTTGGTCAGTAGCAACACGGCATTTGAGCCGCTGAAGCCTGTTGTCCAACGAATGTTAGCAAGGTCTGTCATGAGCCATGCATCCAACTGCTCATCTTGCAGTTTGCTTCGCAGTGCATGAAGTTTGGGGTCTACGGTCTGTGCAATTTCAAGTGTATCATTCATGTTGGGCATTGCGTTAAGTTAAGTTACTCGAATCGGCTTTGATGACGCGCACAAATCCTACTTGCGATTTCACTATGGCGCGTCCATTTTTCTCCTCTTGCTTTTTCAACGCCTTCAGCTGTTCTTCCAGTGCTTTCACTTCTGGCGAGTATTCGTATGTGGTGCGGTATTGCACCTCAAACTCAAACCCATTGAAAGGAATGCGCTTTTCGTGCAAGAGCTTGACCTGCTCATCAATAATATCAAAAACCGCAGGTTTGAGTTTTTCAATTTCTTCCTCGAGCTCCGATAGCTTAGCGCGCAAGTCCAAGTAGCGCATTAGCAGATTTTTTTCTTCGTCGGTCATACATGTTATTCACTTAGATTTGCTTGAGTTTTCCAGCTCTCGAGAGAAGCATAAGTTTCACAAAATAGTGCAAGAATGCGGTTATTTCTCACACTGAACGCACCTACCATGCCGAGCGAAGCGAAGCATGACCTCACCCTGTTTCGGCATTGCCGAAACCGTTCCTCTCCTTTTGCAAGGAGAGGGACAATAGGCGAAGGTTGGCTATCCTCACCCCTGTCATGCTGAACGAAGCACAAGCGCAGTGAAGCATCCACATTCCCACATTGTCATGCTGAGCGAAGCGAAGCATCCATACTGTGGATTCCTCACTGCGTTCGGAATGACGCAAAAGAAATGCTCGGAGCGACAAAAAACGCTTGAAATAGCATTGCAGAAAAGCTCAGAATGGAAACAAATGTTGCAGTCAAAACCTGTTTGTTCTTACTTTGTCAGCATCACACAAGCTAAAAACTTTTCAACTTTCCTAAACAAGCAGTGCTATGGATTCGCTTCAGGATGACTCTTTGAGCTCTACGCTGGCAACTCAGCGGGAGCTTGCCCAAAAAATCCGTGACTTTACGGGCATTGAGCGCGATTTTGTTGCCCTCAAATTTTGCACCACGCTCGATGATATTCCTCCCGGCGTTCAGCGCTACAAAGGAAAGGGCATCTACTGCGGCATGTGGAAAGAAGTCTCCAACTATGCGGCACCGTTTTACACTGTGCCAGATGACCACATCTGCGCAGGCGGTGTCAGCTACACAGGCATGGGACAGAAAGCGCTTCCGCCTCAGCTCGAGGAAATCGGCTGGTCTATGCTCATTGGCGAAGGCAAGATTTACTACTCTCGTGAGTCGGTTACCAAGTGTCAAGAAAGTGTGCCATACAGCTTCAAAAAAGCCAAGTATTTTGCGGCTACGGTGATGGGACGGCTGGAAGAAGTTCCCAAGCCTGATGTCGTGCTTTTTTTCTGCAATGCGCGTCAGTTAGAGTGGCTCTGCCATGCCTACAGCTTTGAGTCTGGTGAGTTGGTGCAGGGTTTAGCGGGTCTGTCGCTTTGTGCTTTGGTGGTGCCGCATCCGTACATATCGCAAAAGCCGATTTTTTCGCCCGGCGATTTATCTGGTCGCGAGCTGGCACGCATGAGCGATGGCGAAATGTGCATTGCTTTTCCTTTCAAAGACATTCCCATGCTGGCGCAAAACCTTTACCGCATCAAGAAGTTTGAGGATTTGCCAAAGTCGCTCCTACGCTAAGACCAGCATAGGGCTCGGTAATAAGTTCTGCTGCGCAGAGTTTCAGTTGGCGAGCAGATGTGCCAAAGCATTGGCGGTGGCGCATCTCTATGGCTGCAATCAGTTGATTGGCACGCTGACGCAGGTCTTCATCGCTAAGTTCGCCGCGCACAAATCTCATGCGCGCAATCCATAGTTGATACTTGAGCTCCAAAATATCCTCGCGGAAGACCTTTGCTTCTTCCAGCTTGTGCCAAGTTGATACAAGGCTCGGTTTCAGCCGCTGTTTCTTTTGACGCTTTTGCATAACTTCGCACGCTATTTTGCAAACTTAATACTTGTTCGTTTATGAAAGCCATTATTCCTGTTGCTGGCGTCGGCAGCCGTCTTCGTCCTCACACCTACACGCTCCCAAAGGTGCTTTTGAATGTCGCTGGCAAGCCCATTATCGGACATATCATTGACAAAATCATCGCAGAAGGCATCAAAGAAGCTGTGGTGGTCGTTGGCTACTTAGGCGACATGATTGAGGAATATCTGACGCGTCACTACGATATCCACTTCACATTTGTCGAGCAAGAAGAGCGCCTTGGTCTGGGACATGCCATTTGGATTACGCGTCAGTATGTTGGCGAGGACCCCGTGCTCATCATTCTCGGCGATACCATTTTCGAGGTGGATTTAAGCGAGGTGCTGCGGCGTGAGCATTCAGCATTAGGCGTCAAAGCCGTTGAAGACCCGCGTCGCTTTGGTGTGGCAGAAGTTCAAGATGGGTTTATCACTCGGCTTGTCGAAAAGCCTGAGCATCCGCGCTCCAATCTTGCTGTGGTTGGACTCTACTACATTAAACGACCTGCGCTCCTGATGGAATGCTTGGACCGCAATATTCAAGCTAATCTGCGCACCAAAGGCGAGTTTCAACTCACAGATGCCTTACAAGCCATGATTGAGCGCGGCGAAAAATTCTCAACTTTTCCTGTCGAGGGCTGGTATGATTGCGGCAAGCCTGAAACTTTGCTCTCGACCAATGAAAAACTGCTCAAATCTCGCTCACGATACAAAGATATTTTCGGCTGCGTGATTAATCCGCCAGTCTATATCGCCGAGGATGCCGAAATTGAAAACTCTATCATTGGACCATATGCCACGATTGGCAGTAAAGCTGTCATCAAAAATTCTTTGATAAAAAACTCCATCGTCGGCGAACAGGCACGCGTCATTTCCATGCTACTTAGCGAGTCTATCATTGGCAACAACGCTCACGTGTTAGGCAAAACTCGGCGCATCAACATTGGTGATTCTTCAGAGGTAGATTTAAGCTGAGCTACACAGGGCTCACCGAACCTGAGGCGCCCCACACGCAGTAATAAATGTGCTTGCCTCGTTTTGGAACGACATCAACGAAACAATGCTTCATAACCAAACAAAAAGCGTTTCCATGACAGCGCCACAACCAATTAAGGTAAGCAACTTAAATGGATGCTGCGTTACGACAAGCTTTGCAAGCACGCGCTGCAATTCGTGATGCTCTTTCTAAACAGCGCCTTGCGCTTTCAGAAGAAGAGTGGCAAACACGTAGCCAGAAAATTTTTCAGAGCCTGATGGATGCCCCAGTTTTGCACCGAGCTCGCATGGTGCATTGTTTCATTTCTATGGCTTCACGTCGCGAGGTCAATACCGAGCCTATCTTACAATGGCTACAGGCACAAGGCAAACCAATCGCTGTGCCCGTTATGAAATCACGCAATCTCGTCAGTGTGCGCTTTACAGGCATGGATAAACTTGCCAGCGGTGTCTTTGAGGTCCTCGAACCTATCGAACATGTTCCTGTCGATGAATCCATGATTGATGTGGTGCTCACACCACTTCTGGCTTGCGATAGAGCTGGTAACCGCTTGGGATATGGCAAAGGTTTCTACGACAACTTCTTTTCTCGCCTAGCAGCAAAAGGTATTCACCCGTATAAAATTGGCTTAGCTTTTTCTTTTCAAATTTTGGAACACATTCCCCAAATCCCAGAAAAAGCACATAAAGATGTGCCCTTGGATGCTATTGCCACCGAAACTGGCATGATTTACATCTCACCGTAGTTTATGCTGCTCTGCCAGCTCAAAATACTGGCTATGCAGTTGCAAGATGTGGTCAATGTAGCCATACTTTGCTTTCGCATTGGCAAAGTTTGAGGCATATTGCTTTGCTCTTCCTGCAGAAGTCATAGCACTATCAATCTTGCCGGTCCAGAGATAGGCCTTGAGTCGCAGCATTTCTGTATGCAAATCCAAATCGCGCTGATGCCAAGGCTCCACCTGCGCCAACAGTGTCAGCACCTGCTCGAATTCTTTCTGCTCAAAAGCTCTTTCTGCTTGTCTCAAGCAGGAGAACGCCTTGACTTTTGCCTCTGTAGCCGTATCCATGATGGCTTGCTCGCGTGCAGTTTTTTCTTGTAGCGAAAGAAATGGCGAGAATAACTCCATGTCGTATGCCAGTTGCATGGCTTGCAAGCGCATGGCAATTGCTACATCGAACTCAAACGAAAGGTGCGACCGATACAGACGCTCCAATATCCGCCTTGCTGAATCTATAGGCGTCGCTTTGCTCCACAGCATCGCATCTGCGAGCGCAAACCAAGCCCGTTCAGGATGCTCCACATTTTGAAGTTGACCTTGTGCATCATTAAAGACTTCCTTGAAGGTAACTTTGCCTAAGTGCGCCAGTGCCAACTGAGCACGCAGATACCGATATGCCGCCTCAGCATTAGTGCCATGCGACATATCCAAGACCCGCTTTGCCAGCTTGCTTGCCTGTTCATAGTCCTCGTGTTCGTAGGCTTTTGCGGCTTTCTTCAAGAGCTGTGCTACAATGTGTGGGCACTCCACCTGAAAAATGGTCTTGCGCTCAAAAACCTGCTGGTAATACGGCGCAATTTGCGGCGGCACCATTACCTTGCTTAGATGCTCCAACCACTCACTCAGTAACTCGTCGAGCGATTTGCCATACACCCGTGCAAAATCTGCATCAGCATACACTTGCTTGAACGCTGCCATGCCGTATGTTTTCAAGAGATACTTCACAAAAGAACCCGCCAGCGTGTAGCTTGTTGAACTTAGTTCAGTCCAAAACCCAATGGGATTGAAGAGTGATTTAACATCAAACTCTGGCTTATTTTCCAGAAAGTTTGTCGAGAGCTCATCGAGTGTCCACTCAAACGATGGTGTTTCCAGCGCTACCGCAATTCCCTCCAGTAGCCCTATACTTGGCGATAACCCCAGCCATCTATCACCAAACGGTTTCATGAAAAGATGCACCAGTTCGTGGCGCAACACTGCATCGACATTTTGCTGTGTGATGTGAATTTCGTTCATCCAAACGCGCGCCATTTCTGTTTTATCCAAACCTGTAAAACGCTTTTTGCTTTCTCGGTCTGGATAAACGAAAATGTAAATTGGTGGCACAGTATCCAGCTCCATTAAGCCTTGCAAATCGTAGATTTCTCGCCTGATGCGTTGCCGTAGATGCTCGCGTTCTTTTTCTGAGAGTGCGGCACTGGCATACCACATTTTTGATGAATCCAATGGCACCAGTGTTGCCATAATGGCTTGCCGTGATGAGCATATTCCCAACGACTCACTCTGTAGCCAAAAAAAGACTGCAGTGCTTATGGAGAGCAAGAGCATTAGGCGCGCCCATGCTGAAGGAAGCTTTTTGTAAAACCGCCATGTCAGCATCGTCGCCGATATGGCAAGTGTCTCTACACGGAAGAGCACATAGCGCGGCTCAATTTCAATTGCATCGTCGTAGATAGAGCCTGAAAAGAATCCAAAGATGTGATTGAAGAAATACACTTGCGGCGTGGTGTAAAAGCGGTAGAGCGGCGGCACCAGCAGAAGTATCAAGTATAGCACCACAAACAGCGATTTTTTCTGCCGCAGTGGCATAATCTCAATGAGCAGAACCAGCGAGAGCGTGAAAAGCACTCCACCGCCCACTGCCAAAGCATAAAACCCAAGTCCCTCCAAATACGCGCAATTGCGCACAAACAGCATATTGACCGCCATTACGACTGGCGGAATGATAAGCGTCAGAAGCGTTACCCATAAGCGTCTTTGCGTCTCGCTCTCGCTTAGCCAGAACAAGCCCAGTGCCAAAGGCAGAAGCGCCGCTTGCACCAAGCAAAATTCATATCCCAACACATTGAAGAGCGGCACATTTGCCAAAGCAATTGAGAGCAATAGTGCAAACCCCAAGACGAGCCATGCTCCTCGATGTGTTATTTTGCTCAGCCCAAGCATCTTTGTCATTGAATTGCTGCAAGAAAGTGCGGGTCAGAACCTTTCACGCATGTTAGCGGATTTGTTGTTCATAAAAATCCCACTTGAGCTTGTGCAAGGGTTTTGCTGCTGTGCGTGGTTGTGGCGCAAAAGTTTTTTAGCACTCCGATGTGCTTAACGGTTGAGCAATTTGGTTTTGGCTATGCTGTTCCAGCGCTCGACCATTTTGTCAAATTCCGCGCTGCGTTTGATGCTTAGCAGTCGGCGCGTTTCGTCGTTGAGAAATCCGTAGAGCTCGAGCTTATCGTAGAGCATGAAGAGTCGCTCGGCTTGCAGTGCGTCTTGGTAGAGCACTGGAAATTTGGTGAGCAATCGCTTTTGCGATAGCAGTGCAGCATCATAACGCCCGTTGCTTAGGAAATACTCGACAGCGTTCAGACGCTCATTTAGGTAAGGAATAGCCGCTATGTTAGAGCTTGTGGTATCGGCTATGCTTTCACCATAGGTGAGCCCGATGGGCAACTTGCGCTCACGGCTCTCGCGTGTGGATTTCGGCAGTTGTTCGGCTTCGATTTGTGTCAGTGCCGCCACAATTTCTACCCGTGATTTTGGCAGCACATCTTCAATGAAGAAATAGGCAGATTCAGGCAGTGCATACACTTCTGTTTCCTTGAAGAGCATGGCTTTTGCACCTTTTTTTGTCAGCATGAATGTCTTTGCCAAAACTTCCTCTTTGGCTGAAAGCGGTAGCCACTGCTGCTGATAAGGGTGCAAATAGAGTGCAGTGCCTGAATCGATTTTAATCCACACTTTCGTTTGAGCACTAATCACTGTGCTGCATAGCATTAGGCATAAGCAGAGTTGAAGCGTTCGCATAACAATTGTGATGTTAGAGGTCATAAATGTGAACATTTCCTTTAATGATACCTTGCTTCTCTATCACTTCGCGATAGTATTGCTGTGCCCCCATTTTGAGCGCTGTCTCAAAACCGCTCGATAGCACTGTCGTCTCAATCGGGAGCCACAGTGTTGTTTTACCCAGCGGATTTTGGCGTGAGATGGCTTCAAATTCATTCAGCCCGAGCTGACCAATTTGTGTTACATCCAATCCTGTATCGACCAGCAGGAACAGATGTCCGATTGCCCCCGGCTCTGCAGTTGGAACAACTACGCTTTGCGGCGCTTTTGGTCGCACATCCACAATCGCGCAGTGAATACCAACTGCCATCAAGCATGAAGCCAGATAGACGACGAAATCTTCACAATCGCCCGAGCGCTTCTCAAGTGTCTCGCGCGGCGATTGCACTTGGTCGACAACCATTGATGTGGTTGCATCAGGCACATAGCGCAGGTCTTTACCCAATTCGGTGATAAAGCGCCTGAGTTGGTGGAATCTGGCAGGTTGACTGGTGCTATCACCCGTCAGCGCACGTAGGTATTTTGTTTTTGCAAACAGCTGCACTTGTTGGTCATTTGGTGCAATAAAAAATTTCAAACTCCATGTATCGCCATCCCATGCATTTTCGTTGAGTATAACCACTGGCACATTAGCTAATGGGAGCCTACGGTTATCGAGCTCGACCGAGATAGACAGCTCACCAATGCGCGAGATTTGAAACTGCTTGACATCGCTCAGATACAAATAAATCGGCACATCGCGCAGCTCATCAGCATCAATTTGAATTGGCTCACTTTTAAACCGACCTGTGTTACCCAGCGTCGCCGTAACCTGACACCACACGGGACGCTTGTCTGCATTGTGCAAGGTAAGAATTGCAACGGGATTGTGCGCGTAGTATTCGCGTTTTGATTGGAAAATATTCTGATGCAGCAATTTGAGGTCAGCAAGTTTCAAAATCGGCTGAGTTTGTGCGCCAAACTTGAACGTTGCACCTGCTCGGAACGACTGCTCTTGTAGCAAATTGTTCGGGGAGTTTGTCCAGTTTAATGTTGCAGTGTTCAGCCATCTTTCAAATTCTCCACGTGAGAACTTGGTAGAAGAATACCACACGCGCTCAATGCCCACACTGGCAGCAAGGTCGCTGGTGAGTGGAACGCCGATATCAAGTTGCAGTGTTTGAAAATTGAAGGTTGCTATTCCCCGCTGCGCCCGAATTGCCACTTGAATCGGCTCCGAGATGTTCGGCAAGGGATTCGGCAAACTTTGCATGTAAAACGCACTGATGCTTCTTAAGTGCGCCGAAAGCCCGAAGCGAAAATACGGCTGGATGAACTCCAGTTCGCCAAACGGCAGGATGTCGTTCCGAAACCGATATGGCAAGTCCACTTGACCGATGCTCAGCACTGGTGTTGGCATAATACCCAGATGCATGCGTAGGTTGCCCAGCGTGGCATACCCGCGTAGCCCCGCAAGGAGACTTTGCTTTTCCCAGTTCATTGGTTTAAGCTGAGCTGTAAATACACCGCCTTGTGTTTCAGAGACTTTCAACCGACTTGCAGCGACTTTTTCCATGAGCACCGAAAAAAACATACTGACTCCAACCTGCTCACTGCTTAGCCCCAGTGCAAACGACAGTGGGAAATTGGCACGATATACATCATTCGGCTGATTGGACGGACGCACCAGCGCGGCATCTTGCGGCAGACTGATAGCAGTCGGCTCGGGCTCAATTTGGAAGATTTGCTCGTAGTTGTTGTTGATAGTCGCCTGTGCGCGCCAAAGCCCAGTCTGATATTGCAACACCACTTTTGAGACCAAATAATTCGATGCATCGAAACGATTGCGTAGCACTTCGGTCTGAACCGAGATAGCAAACTTTGAAAAACCCTGATTTTGGAATTGCTCTATCCAGTCCACGGTTTGTGCTGAAGCAACCGAACTTAGCAGCAGCAGTAGTAGGGCAACAGACCGCATCATCTTGGTAGGTAAGTTTGTTGCGATTGCCTCACTTTCCGAATCAGATTCATCAAGTCGGTTTCAAAGACACTGGGCAAATTCCGAAAGCGTTGAGCTCTAATTGTCTCGTCCGATTCTTTTGCACCGATTCCCAGCTGAATTTTTTCTACTACGCCGTCAATATAACTTTTTATGCGTTCTCGAAACTGTGATTCATCTCTCGGTGTGTGCGCGCCGCACAGCTTCTTACAGACCTCATCCTGCGATTCTGACTGACTGTAGAAGTGAATAATCCATCCTCGCAGATACTCTGTTACGGTTGCGCGATGCACGGATAATTCTGCGGCAACTGCTGAGATGGCGCGGTGTTTGAATTCGTTTTTGCGCAAGGCTTGCAGAATCTGTTCCGCCAGTTCATCTTTGGGCGCTTGATGCAGCGGCTTTTCTCCCAGTTCAAAGTCTTCGGGAAGTAAAAATTTACGCTGGCAAAGCGATGCATTCAGCACGGCACGCTCGGTTGCCGCCTTCAGTTCCCGCACATTGCCTCGCCATGGCTGCTCCTTTAGCCAAGCTAACAAGGCTTCAGAAATTTTCAGCTCTGGATTGATGCGATGCAAAAGATGCGTAAAAATCACCTCAATATCTTCTGGTCGCTCACGCAAGGGCGGTATGACCAAACTAAATCCATTGAGGCGATAGAATAAATCTTCTCGGAAGCGTTTTTCTGCAATCAGTCTTTCCAGCGATTGATGTGTGGCAGCAATGATGCGAACCGAAACATGAATAGTCTTCGTCCCGCCCACGCGTTCAAACGAGCCTTCTTGCAGCACGCGCAAGAGCTTGACCTGAAAGCTCATGCTGGTCTCTCCGATTTCGTCAAGAAATAGCGTGCCACCATTTGCTTGCTCAAAGCGCCCGATTTTCGTTTTCACGGCACCCGTAAAGGCACCAGCTTCGTAGCCGAAGAGTTCAGACTCAATTAGATTTTCATTCAAGGCGCCACAGTTGATGGCAATGAACGGTTTATCTCGTCGCTCCGAACGGCGATGAATAAATTGCGCCAGCTTTTCCTTGCCCACTCCACTTTCGCCTAAAATGAGCACAGGAATATCGTGCTTTGCCACTTGGTCTGCCTTTGCCAAAATGGCGGCAAGCGGAGAATTGGCAGCAAAGTAGATGTCTTCGGCTTCAGGAAAGGTTTTAGGTAAGCTCACTGGCACATTGTGCGAGAGCCGCTCGTAGAATTGCAACCTGTAGCGCAATTCTTCTCCATTGCTACTGTATGCCGCATCTTGGACTGACGATAGGCGCTGCTGTACTTTTTCAGTGTTTTTTGCAACCAGTGTTCTGACTAAGGCACGTCGGCTCCGCACCACCAGTAGCCCTGCGATTATCGCTATTGGTAAAGCATTTGCACTTAACCATAGCACTGGTACATCTACTTTGGCGATGTGCAATCCCACGAAACCGAGGATGTTCAAGCCAATTGCGCCAAGTGCCGCATGAAGCGAACTGGTTCTTCGTGTGTAATATGCAAGCGGCAGTAGTGAGAGCATGAGCAATGCGCCAATTTGCCAATTCTCCCACACGGTCAAGACTTCACCTGCCGCCACTTTCAGGGCTACCCAAATTTCCAATTCCGCTGTAGAGAAGGCTTCCCCGCTACGCTCACTGACCACATACGACGACACGCCTGCATAGTCAAGGTAGATGACTACATCGCGCCCCTTCACCTCGCCACCGCCCTGAATGACCTCCCGCAGAGAATACGTTGGCGTCAGTTTCTGCGTTGGCAAAACGATTGCTAATGTCTGCGTCAGGGGCACATCGTAGAAAAATGACGCCAGCGTTCTTACAGCACCTGCTTTGGCAATAATCTTTTCATTTTTGATGGTGAAGCCTTCAGAAAAGGGCAAAAAGCAGCGCTTGGCTGGAAAGGTTTTCCCGCCCAGTATGCGCACTGAATCTGTGTGGAGTTCTTCGGTCAGCAAGTAGATGTTCGGTAGCGTCTGCAGCGTGTGGAAGAAAAATTCATCCGATTCAGGGTGCGCAACATCGGCATTTGGGAACGCTAAGTCAAGAAAGATGCGTGTTGCGCCATTTGCGGAAAGGTTTTGTAATGCTACAGCATACCATTTGCGGTCGAGCGGCCAGCCACCTAAGGTCTTACAGTCATCTTCATTGATGACGACCATGATAGGCTGTTCTCGGGCGTAACTGTTCGCACTTGAAACAGTGAGGAGCAGCAGCCACAGCACCCAGTGCCTCAAGTTGGGGCAGTAGCGAATTTGCCACATTGTTACCTGATTAAGTCATCAACGCAAAATGCCATCGTGCGGCGCGCTTCACTTTCAGAAAATGCTTCACTTTAACCCTCTTCTTTTTTCAGCAAGTGGATTTGTTCAGCTGCTGAGCCGCCCTTTTGGCAACGCGCTCTTCTGTCGTTGCACTTGGCAAAATGCACACTTTTGCTTAAGATAAAACAAGAACTCCAATGTACAACGCGAGGCGCAAAAACGCTGCACACTGGAGTTCATCTGGTTTCATAGAGTCCACTCCTTTGAGAATCAGAGTGTTTCCACACAAAGAACAAAAGCACAAAGAACAGAGAATCCCTTACTGCACGCGTATTGTCTGGCGTAGCACTGGCGAGTTTGCATCGCGCAAACCTACTTCCAGCGTGTATTCCCCTGCTGGCAACGGCAGACCCGTTTGTGACTGACGCAGCGGCACTTGAAACGACATTATTCTTTCTTCGCCTGAACGCACTTCAAAACTTGTCAGCACCTGTGCGCAGATTTCAGGTTGCTCTATCCAGACTCTCTCGTTCGAGCTTAGCCTCAGACTTAGCTGGCAGGATGTTGAGAAATTAAACCTCTGTGTTGTGCCCGAGCGATTTGTAATAGAAAACGTCCCGCTTAGTGTATCGCCCGGTGCCAATGCCGTCCTGCGCAGATTGAGTGCAAATTCTACACCGTTTCGCGTTGCTGCCGTGCGACTACTCAATTCAATCACGACCGAAGCCATGCTTTGCCCTACCAAGCTCACTGCACCACCGTTGACCAGCTTGACATCTGCACTGGCAATGTGAATCACTGCTTGTGATTCCTGAACCCGTTGAAGTTCTTCTGCCGTAAAGGTTACACTGTTCATGCCACGTGTCAGCTCCTTGAGCACATAGCGAGCGCTTCCCATGGGCGAAATCACTACGGTATCGCGTGACCATGTCACACTGTCTCTGGGCATGCCTGTTAGCACTGCAACAGCAGACATTCCCAATTCCCCTTCAAAGCGCACCACCAAGTTGGAATTTCGTGGCACTACCGTGTGTAGCCATGGCGAAAGTATTGTCAGTGCCGCTGGAACTCTCAGTCGCTTATCGGTCAGTGTTAGCCCTGTCAGATTCACCGTTACATTTGTCTCACTAGGTCCCATTTCCATCGCCCTCACTCGTGATTGGCTAGTGAAGGGCGAAGGATACACAAAAACGGCTGGTTGCAGTGCTACAGGTCCTATGGGCAGCACCCCTTGCGGCAGTGGCAATCGCTCGAATTCATACACCTGTTCTCCCACTTGTGCGCTCATGCGTTCTGGTAGGGTTGCCCCGAAGAACGTAGCTGTACCGACACATTGCGTTTTGTCTGCTCCTGGTACTACTCTCGCCACAGTAATGCTGCTGCGTGGCGTTCCTCCACTTGGCATAATCACTCGGGTGTTGATTACTGCAGTGTTTGGCACACCATTTATGGCGCTTACAAAGAGCATACCGCTTACTTCATCTACCGACCAACTTACTACCAGCGGTTGCTGACTTCTATCTGTGCTACTAACAGGTGTCTCCAACCGGTCACAGCCTACCAGCAACGCGAACAAAAACAGGATAGCTGCAAGTATCGCCAGTACTATTCCAAATTGTCTCCCTGCATTATCTATTGCCTCTCTCGTCGTCACTGGCTATACCACGCTTTTTACACTTTGCTCTGGTTATGCATTAGCCAAATACCGTGCCAATTCTTATGTCTCAAAATGCTCTTATTTTGGCTATTTAGGCAGGTTTTTGATAGGAAAGTGTTAGGAGATACTGTCAAGAAGTGTCGGGAAATTGCTTTTCCTTACAATTTCAGGTCTCTTCTATGCCCAGCCGTAGTGGCTGTAGCGCACTTTGCTGTCGCAGTGACCCAAAAAGTCTATCCCAAAGCGACAGCATAGACCCATAGTTCGTATCCGCTTCCTCTTTTCTAACCGAGTGATGCACCCGATGCAGTGTTGGGGTAGGAATGATATAGGCTAAACCCTTCTCGAGAGCATAGGGCAATGCAATGTTACTGTGATGTAGCAAGATGATAGGGAAGGAGAGCAAAGAGTATAACAGGATTTCAGTCGCTCCAATACCCAGCACGGCACATACGGGCAGGCGTGCAACTTCTGACAGCATAATTTCTATGGGATGAAACCTTACCCCAGTTGTGACATCCATCAAAGCATCCGCATGGTGGAATCGGTGAAATCGCCACAAAAACACACTTTGATGATTTAACCGATGCCAGATATACATCCAAAAGTCATAACATAATACCAGCAAAACGCTCTCAAAAACTTCATTCAAACCCAACCCCTTCAGTCCTTGCCAGTAAGGCTGAATATGAGTCAATATCGTCAGTGTTGCGACAGATAGACTCGCAGATAGAAAGGTGTTCAATGCTGCAACAGCAAGATTCGGCAACGCATGTTTTAATCGCCCTTGCCGGTTCTGGAAGAACGGGATAATACCTTCCAGTAACCATAGCAAGCTGCCGAACACTCCTGCTACAATGATTATCATCATCTGCAAATGACTCTCCTTCATGGCTGTATGACCTTTTTTCTAAATTATGCATCGCAGTTTTTTGCTTCCAATTCTCTACGATATGCCGCCTTCAGCTCCCACAAGCAATGAATGCATAGACAATCTTCAAACTTGCTTCGGATGTAAGCGCTTTCTGCCTCATTCAACTCAATTGCACTGCATTGGCATAGCATCACAGCGCCGACTTTGCACTCAAATTGCACGCCGCAACGTGGGCATATCTTAATTTCGTGCTTATGCATCAGTTTGTTTGGGAATTAAGTCGCAAAACCAAAATCGGTTTTTTGTGCCTTGGTAGCTATACTCGCGCAACACCGTTTCACCTATCGAGAATTCAATTGGATGCTTAAAATATGGCGCATCGAAGCAAAATGTATGAAATTCACCATTTTCTCCACATGGGTCTATGCCTTCAGGGAGGCTGCTGAGAAATTGCTCATCAATAACTCGCCCAACGAAAGATTTTTCAAATATCTCTGCGTTTGCACAAACAATCACTGCTTTGAAGCCTAATTCAATTAGCTCTTTAAGTAGCAGCTTTGTATCTTTTTTCCAAAGTGGGAAGATGGCTTTAATGCCCAGTGGCTCTAATTTTTGCTCCCGATACTGGCGCAAATCTTGCAAGAAAATATCACCAAAAGCGGCGCATTCAAACCCATTTGACTTTAACTCAAGAATTTTTTTGCGCATCTCTGCTTCATATTCAGCATTGGTCGGCTGCTCTGGTAATTCAATTGTGCCGTAAGGGATTCCAATCGCCTCGACTTGTGCTTGCCATAAGGCGCGCCGCAAGCCATGCATGCTAACCCGATTGTATGACGCATTTACTGAAGTAAGCAAATACTCTACACTGTATGTGTTATCCTGTAACAAGTAGTGTAGAGCTAAAGCCGAATCTTTTCCGCTGCTCCAATTAAAGTAGGTTTTTATGCGATGCATTCTTAGGCAAACGGAAATTTCTCTTTTGCTTGTATGGGTGGGCATTTTACATTTGCGTAGCTACAAAATACGCAGCACTCTCCTTGCTTTGGTTTTAGCAGTGTTTTGCAATTTCCACACTCGTAGAAATACTGGCATGCGTCTGCTGGCATGATGATTTCTTTTTTGTAGCCGCAATTTGGACAGGTTAGGATAGCCGTAGCAATTATGTTACTTTTATTTTGCAACACATTAGTAAGATTATACGGCTAATATGAACGTAATTTCCAATATACCATTATGAAAGCGCTTTTCCATAGACTCTGGCTGAACCGGTTTTGGCAGTAAAATTTCTTTGTAGAAACGCTGTTTTGCGTTCTTAGCTTCTAACTCGAGAATGTCTTTATTTAGCGTTAGTGTAATATCTTTTTCTTCTACACCGGGCAATTGTGCATAGATTTTAATTGATGCGGCTTCTATGAACACATCGGTTTCAGGCTCTGCTTGCACTGGTACGACCACCTCACTGGCAGCATTTCTTTGCTGTGCGGCTTTTCTGGCAAATTCTCTGGAAAACGTGCTTGTGTGAGCTCTGCTTCCTACCGCTGTTTTGAAAGAAATACTATAACTTGCCTTCATGCCCTCCTTTATTCGGCTCAAATCTATTTCGCCCTCTTTGGAGAAATTTTCTGCACTTCGTTGCAGGTTTTCAGCAAGTTTAGCTAACCGCTCAATTCCTTCTAAGATACTACCGATTGTGTCCTTCACATTTACTTTCTCTTTCATCATCGTTTCAGGTTTAGTAGTTGACTGAAACTGTTTTGAAGAGTTTTTCAGGCTGTTTTTTTTCTGTTTCCTTGATATGCTTCTTTGTGATGTCTTCAATCTCTTTGATTACATTTTCCAATTGCTTAATAATTTCGTGTCGTCGGCGCTCTACTGCTGCCAGCTCTTTTTCGAGTCGTTCTTTTTCTGTAGTGAGCACATACAGGTTAAGGTAATTGCCGCTGGTCCCAATAGGCTTGGCTGTTTTAGAGCGCGGAATGCGTTTGAGGCTACGTGCGGATTTAATTGCGCTGATGGTCTTTATGGTCGCCATAATTATGCTTGATTTTTCATTTCGAAGAAGCTGGTGGCATAAGCGATGCCAACTTTTTTTCTAAGGTTTCCAGTCTTGCTCTCAGTTCTTTATTTTCTTGCTCAAGTTGTTTTGTTTTTGTCTCGCTCGAGAGCATTGGGTCACTTTGCCACCAATTAATGCCTAACTCCATTGCTTTATTGACGGAACAAATCACCAAGCGGATTTTAATGTTAAGTAATTCAACATCTGCAAGGTTGATTTTAATATCCCCAGCAACGACGATACCTTTATCCAAGACGCGTTCTAAAATTTCAGCCAGATTGCTGCCGCTTGTAGAGTATGCAATTTCTCTACTCATCATGGCTCAAAGTTGGTTTTGCGCGCAAAAGCTATCACTTCCAGTGCTGGGTTCATCTTCACCTCGTAGATGTTTCTATCCATCACCCTACTCGGCAAGCCGACTGACTTAATAAATGCGCTTTCTTCATAGACTTCTGCATATCCTAACCAGCCTTCAGGAATTTTTTCTAACTTTACCAGCTTGGCTGTTCCGCCCGTCATTGACCCTACAAAAGCCACCAGCTTTTTGGCAGCATCTTCAAAGCCCATAATGTCTTGCTAGAATTACTTTGCTAATTTTTCTGAACGCAGCACATGCAGATTGGTTTCTGCATTGCGTCCCAATCCCACCTTGCTGCTCAGCGACGACTCCAAATAGAGACGCGTGCGCTCCACCAACCTTTTCACTAATGCTCGGATTTCTTCTTGATTTGTTTTTGACCCAACACGACTTGTTTCCGATACCAAGACATCTTGGCAGACACTCATGAAGAAATCTGGGGGCTGATAGATTTTTGTGCGCTGTACGGCTAATGTTTTTGCAATCATGATGGAAGCACGCACCGTTGGTGCAAACTCACATCGTCCGCTTTCTCGCAAGGCTCTGACAAGATTGACAATTTCTTCTGCATCTTGTGGCGGAATCTTCGATTTGGCTACGACAATTGCCACTTCAGTTTCGAAATCAGGATAGCCAAGGTCAATCGTAATCATGCGGTCGCGCAGGGCATCAGCAACTTTGTGCACCCCAGCATATTCTTCAGGATTGCTAGTGAAAATGCCGACAAAATTCGGATGAACCTTCAAATACCCATCTTCGCCAGTGCGCCCTGCTGGAATGTCTAAAATTTTTTCCTGCAAGACCGATAGCAGCACATTGTTGGCTTCTGGACGTGAGCGTGTAAATTCATCGTAGAGCAGCGTAAAGCCATATTTGCACGCTACAGTCAAGCGGCTGTCGACCCAGCGTTTAGCAAAATCTTCCTCAACTTTGAGCACACGCGATTGAAACCGATCGACCACTCTGCGGCTATGGTAGCCAAACTCTCCACCCACCAAATCGCTGGTCTTATACTCAGCGTCGCCATGAATCATCACAATTGGTCTGCCAATTTTGCTAGCGATGTGCATAGCAAGGGTCGTTTTGCCCGTGCCGCTTGCACCGCGCAAGTGTATAGGAAAACCCGCCTCAATGTAGGTCAGAGCCCGATAGGTTAGGTCTTTGACATACTTGGTCTCGACGAAATCTGGCAAGGGCGACGCCTCAATGACTGCGCTAATATCGTTCATTCGTTCATCCGTTGCGTTCAGGTTTTAGTTTACTTTTTTTGCTTCACAAAAGGAATACTGATGGCAAACTGTCTTTCTATCTCGCTGGGCTCACTTGTTGGCTTTGGCATATCTACCTTCGCTGTGCTTGCTAATGCGCGACCTGAAAGCTCAGCCCATATTGCTTGGTCTTCTCGTCGTTTATTGGCATAGGCAGTCACCATCGCAGCAGCCTGACGCCTCAGCTCTCGCACAGTGTCTTTTATGCGCTGTACCTCATCTTGCTTTGCTTGCACGAACTGATGAATTTGGCTCATCAGCACACGATGTGCTTCCATGCGTTTTTGCTCATTGGCTTTGAGCCCAGCTTTGAGTTCTGTTGCTTTTGCCTTCAGTTCCTGCCTAAGTTGATTGTGTTCTATTTGCAAGCGCACCATGAACTGCCGATGCTGTTCTAACAACTGCTGCACAGACTGGCGCAGTTCTGTCTCATACTGCGATAGCATTGCTTCGGTCTGTTTTTTGCGCTGCACATTTTCCTTGCGAATTTGCTCGCGTAAGTCATTGATGTTCTGTAGGAGTAGCTTTGTCTCGCTCTTAAGACGCTGGATTGATTGTTTGCGCTCCAGTGCAAGATGTGCGCGCTGCTGGCGTGCTGCTTTGATGCTTTCCACGATGGCGCGCATGGATGTGCTGCCCTGGCTATTGGCGCCACTAAGCGTTTTCTCTAACATGATGAACCGTCTTACTGTGTTTTAGTCGTTGAAGTTTGAAGCGTTGCAGCATTTCTGCTACTTCTCGGCGCCGTGCTTGAGTTTGGCGAATCCGCTCTTCACTATCGCGCTGGAACTTTTCAAACATAGCTTTCAAGTCTTTGAGTCGCAATTCTTTGGCTTGTGCAATGCAGGTTCGTAACTGTGCCGAGAAGGCTTCTTGTTCGGCTCTGAAATCTCTGAACAGTTGGAGCAATTCTTCACGGCGTTTATGCTGCAGTTCTACAAACTTTTTCGTCAGTGCCGCAACTTCTGCAACACGGCGAGCATGTTGAGCTTGTTCTACTTTTGGCAGGCTCGTTAGTTCACGCAACACTTCTTGACTCAACTCGGTCTGCTCTGACAGGAACTGACACACGGATAGTGAGAGTTCAGTTTCACAGCGCTTCTGTGCTTCTACAGCATTTTTGAACATTTTGTCAAAATCCTTGTGGCGCACCGAGTGATATTGTGCCAAAGATTGACGCAAAGCCGCATTGTAGTCGCAAAACGCTGACTGCGCATGCTCTGCAGTTTCGTGAAATTCTCGCACAACACAGCCAGCTGCATCTAACGCTGCATGCATAGCGTTTAACGCTTCTTCATACAGTACGGTCTCAGCCATACATTGCATTTGCTCATTTAGCCGTACTCTTTGACTCATTGCCACACAGGAGGTTTAGTTGCGTGTGCTCGTGCTTTCTTGGAGCAGATGGCAAGTTTAGCGGCGTGCTTGGTGAATTGCACTTTGCACCTACAGCGCAAGGGCAGTTCAGCAAGCCGTCTAATTCGGGGTTACGCCGCCGTTGCAGTCAGACCAATTGCTTCGGCATACTTGAGATAGGTCTCTACCGATGCAATCACAACACGCGCCTCTACTGCTAGCAGCTCAATGCCGACTAATGAGACACGGGCAAATGCATCAATGACGATGCCCTTGTCCAAAATGCGGTCAATGACTTCTGCAAGGCTTGACGCCCCTGTTGATTTTTCAATTGCCATCGCTCTCTTTCTGGTTTAGTTTCCGCCGAGTTTCTCTCTAATCCTACCATCTGCTTAGCGGCGGCAACTAAGCAGAGGCAGGCATGTAGCGTAACTTACAATATTCATGCCGTAAATCACAACGCGCTGTTTTGGCGACTTTTCTCGGCAGAAATCATCCACTGTCGTCTAAAATTCTCCAGCATGAGCACAGGCGCGTTAGCCGTTTCTTCTTAGCTTCCGCTGCACCCTTTCAATTAACCCAACACAGTGAAGCACTTGCCTTGCACAAGCTGAGCGGCTTTGCTTTCCAGTCTATGCCTTTGGTCGAACTAATTGATGAAGAAAACCGTGTTTTTGACGATACCTTTTTCGGCTCTTACGACATCTGCGGCATCTTTGAACGGGTCGTGCTCAAAAAAGAGTATCCAATGCTCATCGGCTGCACGCTCCAGGAGCTTTCGCTTCTCTTCCATGATTTCGAGTGGATACAGGTCGTAGCCCATCACCCATGGCAATGGAATGTGCGATGAAGTAGGAATTAGGTCGCCGCAGTAGCATACTGAAGTTTTTCCGTCGGTTACGCGCACCAGTTGCTGGGCACGCGTATGTGCATGAGAGAGCATCAAGTGGATGTTGGGGAAGATTTCGATTTCGCCATTGGTAAAGCGCAATCGGTTGTGCTCCAAGAGCGGCACGAAATTTTCTTTCAGATAGCTGGCTTTCTCACGCGGATTAGGCGACATTGCCCACTTGAAGTTTTCTTCCTGAACATAGTAGGTAGCATTGGGGAAAGTCGGTACCAGTTTGCCCTCTTGAAATTTCGTTGCACCGCCAGCATGGTCAAAGTGTAGGTGCGTAAGGATAACATCAGTAATTTCCTCTGGTGAGACGCCTGCACGGCGCAAATTTTGCTCAAGAAACGACTCTGAGATTTTATACATCTCTCGATATTTGGGCTCCCACTTTTGCCCCATGCCCGTATCAACTAAAATTTTTCTGCCATTACCTACGATGAGCATGGCACGTGCCGACATTTCAATGCGGTTTTTTTCATCGGCAGGGTTGCTTTTCTCCCACAGCACTTTTGGCACGGTGCCAAACATGGCGCCTCCGTCAAGTGCAAAGCGCTCACACTCCACAGCGAAAATTTGATAGTCTCCGATTTTCATCTCTTCTAAGGTTTTAGGGTTTATGAGCCTCTGCTAATCTGCATTTACTAGCGTCTGGCGCAACCAATCCAATGCGGCTTGTGCAAAAAGCTCCTTGTTGCGCAGTCGCTCCTTGACAAAATAAAGTGTTTTTGCCTTTTCTTGGTTTCCGAGCTTATGGTTTGTTACCAGCGCCAAGCAGACCATGCCCACTGGCTTCGTCTCTGTTCCGCCTCCTGGTCCTGCAATGCCAGTTGTTGAAAGCGCAATATCTGCGCCCGAATTTTTCAAGCATCCTTTTGCCATCTCCAACGCCACCTCTTCGCTGACAGCGCCATGCCGTTCAAGTGTCTCCTGCTTGACCCCTAAGGTTCGCATTTTTGCCAAGTTGCTGTAGACCACATAGCTCTGCACGAAGAAGTTTGAGGCGCCAGCGATATTAGTGATGCGGTGTGCAATCAGCCCGCCTGTGCAGGATTCGGCAGTCGCTAAAGTCAGCTTGCGCTCTTGCAACAGTTGCCCAATGAAGGCTTCGAGCGGTTTCTCTTCTGTTGCATATAGGTATTTCTGAATGCGTGAGGCAATGTGTGCCACTACAGCGGCATTTTCTTGCTCGACTTGCTTGCGGTCTTTGCCTTTTGTTGTTACACGCAGGTTGACGCTGGCGGTCTGTGGCAGGTAGGCAAGGGTTGTGCCCGGTGTGAGAAAGGCTTTTTCATCACCGATGAGTTCAGCCAGATGTGATTCGCCAATGCCACTTGTCATCAGGTGCGTGTGTTTGATGTAGGTTTGCGAGAGCGACGCAAAGTAAGGCACCACATCACGGCGCATCATTTCTTGCATTTCTGCAGGCACCCCGGGCATGATGACCACATACTTGCCGCTGTAATTTGGCAAGTCATGCAAAATCATTCCGGGTGCTGTGCCCAGCACATTTTGCAACACTACACTGCCTTTGATGACCTCTGCCTGTGAGCGATTGTTTTCTGGCATTGGCATTTTGCGCTGTTCAAAAATGCGCTGGCAGTTCTGATATGCCTCTTCGTTGAACTCGTAGCCCAGTCCAAAAAATTCGGCAATAGCTTCCTTAGTTACATCGTCGTGCGTGGGTCCCAAGCCACCTGTTATGACCACGATGTCTGCATGGCTCAAAGCCTGTGCCAATGCTTCTTGGATGATGCGTTTATCGTCGCCAATCGTTACAATCCGCCGTGTAGCAATGCCGATGTTATCGAACTCTTTTGCAATAAATGCGGCATTGGTATTGATGACCTGCCCAATGAGCAGTTCATCGCCAATAGAGAGGATTTCAAGTTGCATAGACCTTGCAGGTTTGCCTGTGGAAGGGACTGCGCTGAACCACACAGGCTAAGATAGTAGATTTTGCTAAAATTGTGTCGTTCAGCGCAAATCTTGATGTGGAGGTTTCAGGATGCAGTTGCAGCAGCAGGTGTCTTTTCGGTGCTGGTCTCTGCGCTCTTTTTGGAGTCAGACTTTGCGCGATTGTTGTTCTTGTAGTCAGTGTTGTAGAAACCTGTGCCTTTGAGCACGAACCCACCAGCGGCACTAATCACTCTCTGAAATGCCTCTTGACCGCAATTGGTGCAGGTCGTCAGTGCTGGCTCAGTAATGCGCTGTTCAATTTCGGTTTCGTACCCACAGGCTAGGCAGCGATAGTGATAAATTGGCATAGTCTTCCCTCCTCTCTTCGTTATTTTTCGGGCAAGACAAACAATAAAGACTGGGCGAAAGTTCCCACTGATGAATGCCTACTCTTGCCTACTTTATGCCTCCCATTAGATTGCGAATCGGCTTGACCAGCAAGAAAAGCACCAGCGATGCAAGACCTGCTGTGGCAAACACAGACAGAAAGAGCCACGGAAGGGGAAAGGTCTCAAACAGACTAGCAATTTGTCCGCCTGCAAAATTGCCTACTGAAGCCCCTAAGAACCAGACTCCCATCATCTGACCAACTACACGCTCTGGCGCCAGTTTCGTCACCGTCGATAGCCCAACAGGACTCAAACATAGCTCAGCCATAGTGTGAATCAAATACACCATAACCAACCACATAGGACTGACCCGAAATCCTTCAGGCGCACCAACAATAGTGAATGCTGGCGGTACCAAAATCACAAACCCTAGTCCTGCTCCTAACAATCCTATTGCAAATTTGGTAGGACTTGACGGTTCTAAGTTGTGCTTACTTAGCCACATCCATAGCCATGCAAAAACTGGTGCTAGCAAAATCACAAACAGAGAGTTGAGCGACTGAAAGTATGACGATGGGAATGCAATGCCGAAGAGTGTATTGTTGGTATAGCGGTCTGCAAACAAATTCAGACTTGAACCTGCTTGCTCGAATGCCGACCAGAAGATAGCAGCACAGATAAATAGCACCACAATTACCACCAAGCGATTGCGTTCCACCGGGGTCCACTCTTGCGCAAACAGCACTCCGAAATAACCAAAAGTTACAATCACATATGCCACACCAATTACAAAGCTGATGTTGTCGGCATTGATTTGAATTGTGTTCGTTACGCCAAGTATGGCTACTAGCATCAGTATGGCTAATGTCATACCTACCCCGAGTATGAGTTGCCGCTTCGTTTTTCGCGCTTCTTCTGCATTCTGGGCTGGCGCTGGTGCTGCACCAGCATTGCCCAAGAACTTTCCTGTTAGCACGAATTGCACTAGTCCCAGAAACATGCCCACAGCGGCGGCGCCAAAGCCCCAGTGCCAACTTCCTTTGGGGTCTATTCCAAGATTCATCAGAAAGGCTTTGAACCATTCTGCTTGAGCAAGCGTGCCGCATACCAAAGGCGCAACAAATGCTCCTAAGTTGATGCCCATGTAGTAAATTGAAAAACCAGCATCTCGGCGTGCATCATCTGGCGAGTAAAGCTGTCCGACCAATGCGCTGATGTTGGGCTTCAGCAACCCAGTGCCAAGCACCACTAGCACTAACCCCAGATAAAAGGTTGCAATGCCCGGCAATGCTAGCGAAATGTGCCCAAACATGATTATGACACCGCCGATGAAGACTGAGCGACGCAGTCCTAAGAATTTATCGGCAATCCAACCGCCGGGTAAAGACACAAGATACACAAACGCCGTGTAGGTTGCGTAGATTACTCCAGCATTGCGTGCATCAAAGCCCAAACCGCCTGCAGTAACTGGTGCTGTCATAAACAAAATGAGCAGTGCACGCATGCCGTAGTAACTAAATCGCTCCCACATTTCGGTAAAAAATAGCGTGGAAAGCCCGCGCGGATGCCCGAAAAATGCAGTGTCGTCGGTCGCCGTGCCTACTTGATTGACTGGCACAGATGTCGTCTCAGTTGTCGGCATTGAAAATCGTCTTTGTTGTATGTTGTTTTGTTGTCTATGGTAGATGGGCTAAGGTAAAGAATTTTCACGCCTTGCAAAAGACTTGCTCAAGGTGGCACGCTTTGGCGTAGTGCACTTGTAGGCAACGCTAAGCCTAAATTCATGAGGATTTCGTTAGGGAGTGATAAGGTCTGGCAATGTTGTTGTGTATTTTTATTGCGACTTTCATAACTTCAAGCTAATTAGACCTGTTGTGCCAAGATATGGAAAGACTTTCTACTGACAGTTTATTCAATTACAAACCTACTACGGACATGGCAAAGGACAAAGCCGCAGATAAGACGCTGGACAAAATCAGCGCCGAAAAGCGCAAACAACTCGAGCTTGCCGTCGACACCCTCGAGAAGCAGTTCGGCAAGGGCACGATTATGAAACTTGGTGACACTGCCGACATGCAGATTCCTGTTATCTCCACAGGGTCTCTGACATTAGACTTTGCGCTTGGCGTTGGCGGTCTGCCCAAAGGTCGCATCGTTGAGATTTTTGGACCAGAGTCGTCTGGTAAAACCACAATTGCCTTGCATGCGATTGCAGAATGTCAGAAAGAAGGGGGGATTGCGGCGTTTGTTGATGCTGAACACGCTTTTGACCCCGGATACGCTCGACGCGTTGGCGTCGATGTCAAATCGCTACTCTTTAGCCAGCCTGAATCTGGTGAGCAAGCCCTTACGATTGTCGAAACACTGGTGCGCAGCGGTGCTGTCGATATTGTGGTCATTGACTCTGTTGCAGCCTTAGTGCCACAAGCCGAACTGGAAGGGGAAATGGGTGATGCTCAAGTTGGCTTGCAAGCTCGCCTCATGTCGCAAGCTCTGCGTAAGCTTACTGGTGCTATTTCACGCTCGAGCTGTATTGCCATTTTTATCAACCAGCTGCGCGAAAAAATCGGCACCATAGCTTATGGTGACCCTACTACGACTACTGGCGGACGCGCTCTCAAATTCTACGCCTCTGTTCGCTTAGATGTTCGGCGCATCGGTGCTATCAAAGAAGGCACAGACATTATCGGCAACCGCACTAAGGTTAAAGTGGTAAAAAACAAAGTTGCACCACCTTTCAAAGAAGTCGAGTTCGACATCATCTACGGCGAAGGTATCTCCAAAACTGGTGAGCTTATTGACCTTGCTGTGGAGATGGGGATTATCAAAAAATCAGGAGCATGGTTCAGCTACGAAGGCGAAAAAATTGGTCAGGGTCGAGAAGCTGTGCGCGATGTGCTCAAAACTAACAAGAACCTCTACGACAAAATTCTCTTGCAGGTGCGCGAAGGGTTGATGAACCAACGTATTGACTTTAGTGTGTCACCTACTGCTGAAGAAGAAACTGACAATCAGCTTACCGAAGCTGAAGCAACAGAGTAGGCATTAGACTCACAGTCTTGCTTGCTGAATGCTTTGTTGACTTTTGCTCAATTTCAATACCTACGCTTATGAGTAAGATTGCCATTGTTGCCCGTAAAGAGTATTCAGAGCGCATTACCAGTGCTGGGTTTATCATCACAACGATTCTCGTGCCAGTTCTGATGATAGTCCTCGTTGTAGTGCCCATTTTGATTCAATTCCTGAGCAGCAAATCCGATACACGAGTTGCCATCATTGATAAAACTCAACAACTCAAAGCCGATTTAACAGATGTCTTCGCTTCGCGTTCATCGATGCAGATTGTCTTTGCTGACTTTGCCGATGCACAAGAGCGCGAAGTGCTCATCAAAGAAACGGACTTAGGCAAACTTAGTGGCTATTTGGTTATTCAATATGACTCCACTGGAAAAGTTCTTGCTACCTACACCAGCAAAAACCTTACAGATTTTGACCTTTTGAGAGAGTTGGAAAGTGGAGTCAGGGCAGCAGTTCGCCGAAAACTTCTCTCGGAGCGAGGCTTTAGTCATGCCGATATTGAGTTTCTTGAAAAACCTACGCAGTTCAAAACCCAAAAGCTAAGTGGTGGAAAGGCTTCCAGCGACTCTGGCATTAGCAGTATCGTACTCAGTTTCGTGATGGGCCTGCTAATTTACAGCACAATCATTGGTTACGGCGCACTCATCTCCTCATCTATCATTGGTGAAAAATCCAGTAGGGTCATGGAAGTTCTTATTTCATCCATTAAGCCATTCGAGCTGCTAATCGGGAAAATCATCGGTATTGGACTTGTTGCACTCACGCAATATGCTGTGTGGGTGATTGCCGCTTTAGCTTTGTCTGGGCCTTCGTTGAAAGGGTTGGGCAGTGGGGCATATAAAATCAGCTTTGAAATTCCTCCGCTTTTGCTCTTCTGCTTTGTGCTCTATTTTGCCTTGGGCTACCTGATTTACGCCACGCTCTATGCCGTCACAGGCTCCATTTTTGAAAATGAACAAGATGCCCAGTCGCTACAATTTCCAATTACTTTTCTTGTCATTCTGTCGTATCTGTTTATCTACTTCACTGCTTCAAAACCAGACTCGCTCCCTGCAACTTTGCTCTCGCTTGTGCCATTTTTTACACCTATTTTGATGATCTGCCGGCTTAGCGCAACCGATGTACCGCTTTGGCAAATTTCACTTAGCCTTGTGCTCATGATGCTGACATTTTGCGCCATACTCTGGGGCTCGGCTAAAATTTACCGCATGGGCGTGCTGCTGCATGGCAAAAAGCCCTCCTTGAACGAAGTAATCAAGTGGCTACGCTATGCCTAAGCGGCTAATGGCAAGCCTTGTTGTATTTGCGCAGTTTGAAATAGTTGTATGGCAGCGGCACTAAAAATCCTGCCAGCAGTGAAATTGCCAGCGCTATCCAGAAAAATGGTTCACTTGGTGCAACCTCGCCTCTTGTCAGCATGTAGTCTGTTACATTCTCTGCCAGCTCCATTGCCAGCATGGAAAGAAAGCTCATGGAAAATGCTGTGCGCACTGCCATTTTCCATCCAAAGTTTTCGCGCCACTTCAGTAGCAGGGTTTCCATTAAAACCGACGTGCTTAGTCCGCACAGCATGGCCACGCCCATAATCGCCCACATTGACCATGCAAGCGCCGTCGCTTGCGCATAAATGATGAAGCCAAAATCACCAATTGAACAGCCCACAAGACAATTGAGCGTATTGAGCGAAGCTCGCTGCCATGTTGATACATCTTGCCAAAACCCATGCTGGCTGGCTTGCGGCGCTGCATTTGCTGTACTCACGGGCAACTCTATCTGAAACATTGGTGCAGGGCTGCTATCACCGAAGTGCTCTGACGCTTGATACTCCCCCACTTGCGCCAGTGCATGGTTAATCTCCGAAAGCGATAGCATGCGTGCCGTTTTCAGCACTGCCTCGGGTGGCATGAGCGACACCGATACTGCTTCTACGCCGTCCAATTTTTTCAGCGCTTGCGTAACATGCTCTACGCACGCCTTGCAATGCATTCCCGAAATTTTCAGACGCAGTTTCCCAGATTCGGTTAATGCACCCTTTGCGACTGTATCCATACCGCTGTTTGCTGTAGGTTAAATAAGCAGAGAAACTTCTTACTTTCTTTTCTACTTGTGATTTTTGCAGACAGTTCCTCTTACATCACTGGTTATGGCACAGGATACCAAATTTACACTGCTGTCCGACGCAATTGGCAGCATTCTTCACGAGCTCAATCAGCCACTGACCATGATGAATTTTGTATCGGAGACGCTTTTTTTGCTTGCTGAGCAAAAGCCCGACTCCGTCTTCGATGACCTCAAAGAAATGGCTGTCCAAGTAAAACATGGTGCTATGCGGCATCGTGAGCTCTTGGAACACCTGCGCGACCTTATCCAAGATAACCCTACGCCACGTCCAATCAACCTCAATGAGGTTGTGCAAACCACGCTACAAATTCTGCGCTCGCGGCTCAATGCTCACCAGCTTATTGTGAAAACTGCTTTAGCCAAAGTACAGCCTGTGGTGCTTGTTCCCTCAGCTCGCCTTCGGCTTCTCGTCTTTGCTCTCATCTTTAGCATAATCAATCGCAAGCCCTCGAACGGTATTTCGCCGCGTCAGGTTCTTTTCAAAACCGTGCGGCACAAAAAGACTGTAGATTTACACTTTACTTGCACTGCTCGAGTTAAGTCGCGTGCTCATGTAGGCTTCAGCATCAATGAAGCCTATCTTGACATTCTTCAGTCGCTCGTGCATGACTTAGGCGCTATGCTTTCTTTTCCGAAGAAAGCCGCACTATCTATCTCTATCAAGTTTGCTTTATTTCAGGAGTCGCCAGCATGACACACACTGCATCGCCATTTGAAGCCCCACTTGTGCTTTTGCTGGTTGATGACGATGACTTTGTCCGAGAGACCGCTGCAAAAAGTTTGTCATTGATTGGCTACCATGTGCATACGGCGCGCCGTGGTCAGGAGGCAATTGCGCTTTTCGGTCGGTTGCAACCGCACATTACGCTGCTCGATATTCACTTGCCTGACCTCAGTGGCTTTTCTGTGTTGGAAGTCTTGCGCCAATCTTATCCTGACGCTGAAATTATCTTCATCACTGGCGAAGGCGATATGTCAATGGTTATCAACGCCTTGCGTCAGGGTGTTTCTGACTTTGTGCCGAAACCCCTTTCTCTCGATACGCTGCTGCCCGTTTTGGAGAGTGCCAAACAGCGACTTTTGCAAAAACAGCGCCTGCGCTCGCCACGCTCTTCCGATGCCGCTCCTACGCCTGCCCCTTCTCAAAAGGTCAAGATAAAAGTAAAAGCGTTTGGTAATTTGGTCTTATCGATTGGTCGTAGGGTAATTTCCGAAGCAGATTTGCCCGGCTCGCAGGCGGCTGTTTTGAAGATATTGCTTATTCATCACAAGCGAGTGGTCTCCGTTGATGACATCACTCAACAGCTTTGGGGAGAAGTTTCACAGCGCAGCGCAGAAGTCATGCTCTTTACAGCGATTTCTTCTCTTCGTCGCCTCTTTGAGCCCAATTTGCGGCACGGTCGTAACTCTAAATACATCCTTACGCACAAATCAGGATACGAACTCAACTTAGGCAAGTGGAATGTCGATTACTTCTACGATGTGGAGTGGTTCGATATGCTCATTCGTGAAGCCGACCGCACACGCTCTGCCGAAAAATATCTTGCCGCTATTGACCTCTACTGCGATGACTTTCTGGCTGGCGACAAAGCGCAAGAGTGGTCGAACTACAAGCGGCAGATGCTGAAAGATGACTATTTGCACGCGCTAAACTTTTTAGCTGAACAAGCACAAGCTGAAAAGAACTTCAATGCCGCTATTGAATTTGCCCAGAAAATGCTCATGGCTGATGAGCTCTATGAACCTGCCTATGTGATTTTAATCAAGAGCTACCTACAGCTGCGCCGTCCTTCTGCCGCCAAGAAAATTTTGGAGCTATGTGAACAAAACTTCCGTCATTACTTGGGTGCTCCTGTGCCTGCTTACATCAGCAACTTGCTGCGCTCCTCTTAATCTGCAAACTTGATGTCGCCGTAAGTGATGAGATTGCCGAAACTATCCAGCAAGCGAATGCGAAACAGCCTGCCACGCAACTCATTCAAATTGCCACTGACAGCAAGCGGCGCAAGATTGAGGCGATAAAATTCTGTGCCAAACGATATTGCCACATTCCAGCGCGCAATGAAGATAGGATTTCCTGCTGTGTTGGTCGAAAGCACATCAATTCGTCCAAGTGGCGCTGTGGTGTTGTACTCCACAATCAGCGAGACGATGCCATTGGCAGTTGGATTTGGAAACGGCGGTCTGACACGCACTTCATTGCGGAAGCGTTCTTGAATTCGCCAGTCATCTGGGTCTATGCGTAGGATGTTGCCTGCAGCATCGGTCTCGGTGAAGTTTTCTATCGTTGGCGAGACACTTTCGCTCAGAGGTGCCACGCAACCGCATACAATCAGCCACACCCACCACATCATTTTCCAGCGTCTATTCCACATTGACTTTTTCTTTGATAAGATAGGGTTCTGCTTGCAGGTAGGTTTTGGTAATCATCTCGCCCAGCAAACCAATGCCAAAGAGTTGCACACCCAAAATAATCAGCATCACGCCAAGCAGCAGCAGTGGGCGCTGACTTACTGAGGCATTGAACATCACTTTCTCGAGAGCAAGGTAAAAACTGATGGCAAAGCCAATGATGAACGCTACAATCCCTACCATACCAAAAAAGTGCATCGGGCGCTTCATGTATTTTGTGATGAAAAGGACGGTCAGCAGGTCTAAAAAGCCATTAAAAAATCGGCTAATTCCGAACTTGGATTGTCCGTATTTGCGTGCTCGATGCTGCACCACCAATTCGCCCACCCGAAAGCCATTCCACTTTGCCAGCACGGGAATGTAGCGGTGCATTTCTCCGTAGATTTGCAGCGATTTTACTACTTCATGGCGGTAGGCTTTCAAGCCGCAGTTAAAGTCGTGCAGGGGCACGCCCGATAGCAGGCGCGTGACGGCATTAAAAAGTTTTGACGGCAAAGTTTTTGTGATAGGGTCGTAGCGCTTTTTCTTCCATCCGCTAACGAGGTCGTAGCCTTCTTCTAACTTGCGAATCAGGGGTTCAATTTCGTAGGGGTTATCTTGCAAATCTGCATCCATGGTAATCACATATTTCCCTTGTGCTGCTTTGAAACCAGCATCAAGCCCCGCAGACTTGCCATAATTGCGCCGAAACGAAATGAGCTTCAATTCAGAATGCACCGTCATCAGTTGCTTGATAACTTTATCGGAACCATCATTTGACCCATCATTGATAAAGAGCACCTCAAACGATGGTCGGTGTCCGAAGAGCTCCTCGAGCCGACTTTTGGAGATAGCATCTATGATTTGTTCAACAAGTTCTGCAATGGATTCTGCTTCGTTGAAGAGCGGCACCACTATGGAAATGTCGTAGCGATAGGTGATGTCGGCATCGGCTGGTTGATGCGCGCTTGGCTGCAGTTCAAAGTTAAGCATGTGCAAAATGCGTAAAAAGTTTGCGTTGCCTAATCTACATACTTTTTGGCAAGTTCTTTCGCTTCAAGATTTCTAATCGCCCATGCTTGCTCATAGACGCTGGGCAAGATTTGCGTGTTGCAAAAGCCTAATTTTTTTGCTACACTTGCGCCGCATTTTTGTTGCAAGCCTCTTTAAACTTAAAAAATGACGACAGATACATTGCTTTACATCAACATACTATGACCAACTTCTACGCTCGTCTTTACACCCTTGCTCTTTGTCTCCTACTTACTTCTGCTGTATCAATCGTTTTTTCAGCCTGTCGGTCTACAGATTCTGCAGTGAGCACTACTTACAACCGTGATGCGATTGTTGCCATCATTAGGCAAGGTGATTGGCAAACTCAAATTACGCTTGCAGAGTTTGAGGACCGATACCTTGAAACGCGCCGTTCTGCCCAAGAAGCACGTCAAGATTCACTTGCGGCATACCGTGAATTTCTCGAGCGCTACATTGACTTCAAACTCAAGGTTAAGGATGCTTTGGACAAGGGACTCGACAAAGACCCAGAGGTTCTTCGTGAATTGCGAGAGTACCGCAATCAGCTTGCGCAGCCCTATCTTATTGAAAGGGAAGTCTATGAAAATGGCATAAGAGACCTCTACGAGAAGCGCAAGTATGAAATTGATGCTTCGCATATTCTCATCTTTGTTGCCCCCGATGCAGCGCCTGCTGATACACAAAGAGCCTACCAGAAAATCCAAGAAGCGCTTCGTGCTTTGCAAGGTGGTGCGCCGTTCGATAGCGTCGCCCGCCGATACTCTGAAGATCCAAGTGTAGCGCAGAACGGCGGTCGTCTTGGCTATTTTACCGGCGGCATGATGGTGCATCAATTTGAAGATGCGGTCTATGCAGCTAAAGTCGGCGAACTTTACGGTCCTTTCCGCACACGGTTTGGCTATCACCTTGTAAAGGTGTGGGATAAGCGTCCGCGCACACCTGACATTCGTGCCGCACATATCCTTGTGCAATGCGGCAGTTCAGCTGACGATACACTCAAAGCCTATCAGAAAATCTGCGCACTCTACGACTCGCTCCAACAAGGCAGGGACTTCGCCGAACTGGCACGCCTCTACTCCGAAGACCCCAGCACGGCTTCACGAGATGGGGACATTGGTTTCTTTGGATTGGGTCGCACCGTCAAGCCCTTCGAAGAAGCAGCATTTGCACTCAAAAACATCGGTGATATTTCGCCGATTATTCGCTCGCCTTTTGGCTACCACATCATCAAGTTGCTCGATCGCAAAATGCCAAAGAGCTTTGAAGAAGAGCGAGAGGAGCTTAAATCCATGTTGCGGCGCGACCCTGAAAAAATCAATGCTGAAACTGCCAAACTGACTGCGCGCCTAAAAAAGCTACATGGCTACTATGAAAATCCAGCAGCTATTTCTGCACTCTATGCTGCCCTTGACACCACCGCTGAAGGATACGCTAAGCTCGAGAGCATCTCACCAGACAGTGTTAGACGCATGCTTTGCTTTGCTTTCGCTCAAAAGCGATATACCATTGATAGTTTGCTTTCCTACATGCGTACATTTGTAGGCAAACGCAAGCTCACTGAAAAAGACCTTATTGCTTACCGCGATAGCTACGCACAGCGCGAGTTAATTGACTATGAAACCACACTGCTGGAGACGCGCTATCCTGAATTTGCCAAACTCATGCGTGATTACACAGATGGCATCCTGCTCTTTACCGTCTCCGAGCGCACAGTCTGGAACAAGTCGAATGCTAACGATTCAATTGCACGAGCTTACTTTGACATCCATCGCGATGAATTTCAGTTTGGCGAGCGTGTCCAGATTTCGCAGATTGTCTCATCTAGCAAATCACTCATTGAACAATTGCGTGAAGAGCTTGTAGAGAAGCGCCGCACTTTAGACCTTGTTTCAGCCGATAGCGTCAGGCAGGCGCGTGCTGCCATTCGTACTGCCTTGGCGCAGCTCAAGCGTGGCACAAAAGATTACGCCAGCAAAAGAGATTCTCTTCTTAGACAGCTCTCATCTCTCAAGGTTGATGACCAGCCACGCTCATTCGAAGTGCTGGCTCAACGCTACAGCGAAAAATATGATACCGTCAACGGAGCGAAAGTCGGTCTCTTTCAGAAAGGAGAAAACATATTAGCAGATATTGTTTTCCAAAGCGAGCCTGGTAGCATCAGTGCCCCTATCACCTTTGAAGACCGCTACTATCTGATTCGCCTTGACAGGCGTGAGCCTGCTCGTCCTAAAACTTTTGAGGAAGCTTTGCCTGAAATTTATTCGCGCTATCAAGATGAGCAAAATCGTAAGCTCGAAGCTGCATGGGTCGAAGCGCTTCGTCGAAAAAGCCAGATTCAAGTATTCGAAGAAGTACTCAGGTCTGCGTTTTACTCTGCATCACCTACTCAAACTGCCATGACCAAATGACACTTCCATGCTGCCCTGTGAGCGTAAAACTCGTTACTTTTCTTGCTAGCATGATGCTCATTTTCTCTGGCTGCTCGAGTGCCCCAAACGAACCGCCCGTTGCTACGCTGGGCAAAAGTGTGCTGACGCGTGATGAACTGCGTTACTCACTTTCTTATCAGAATCGTGAGGATAGCATCACGCAAGCTGCGATGTATCTTGAAGACTGGCTAATCACTACTGCACTCTATGAAAAAGCTTTGCAGGAAGGACAAGACAAAGATACCCTTACTCAGCTTTTGATTGAAAAATCGCGCCGCAAAATTGTCGCCAGTCGCTATGTTGCGCGCAAACTTCAAGAAGAAATTGCTGCGGGCAAATTTCGCATTGATTCATCAGAGGTGCAGGCGTTCTACTACGCCAATCCCCAACTGCTGAAATTCCGTGAACCTCATTATCGGCTCTTGCGTCTTTATGCACCCTCTCAAGACGCTATTCTTACACTGCGCCAAAAACTTGCCGCAAATGCGCCAGAAAGTGAGTTACTTGCCCTTGCTCAATCTCTTTCGCCTAAGCTTGCTCAAATGAATGATGTAGCTTTTCAACTGGCTAAAACAGCGCGTCCGCTCTGGCAATTGCATCTGGAGTCTGAAGCTCTTGTGCAACTCTTGGAGCGCATGCGTCCAAAAGACATCACGCCTATTGTCAAAGTTCGCGATTCAGTTTTTGTAGTCATGCGCTTGGAAGAAAAGCTTGAGTCTGGTACAACCATGACACTCGAGCAAGCTTATCCCGAGATTATCGAATGCTTGCGCCGCCAGAAGGAAAAATCGTTTTTCCGACATCTCGTAAATTTATCCAAATCGTCCTTAGAGTCAGGGAAATAGTGCTATGCAAAATCCGTCAGTTTCACGCTATTTTGCCTCATGGTTGCTTTACTTTAGCAAGGTGTTGCTGCTGAGCCTGCTCTTGCATGCTGCAGCCTATGCGCAACTGCTCGACGGTGTAGTTGCTGTTGTCGGCGATGAGGTGATTTTGAAATCAGACATTGACACGCAAGTTGCACTCTATGCTTATCAGAATCAGATAGACCCGCGCACGCCCGGCTTATGGAAAAAAATGCTCCAGTTAGCCATAGACCAGAAAATTTTGGTCATGAAGGCTAAGTTGGATAGCATTCAGGTCAGCTCCAGTCAGCTTGATGCCCTTGTGTCTGAGCGTCTTTCCTTCATTCGGCAGCGCTTAGGCTCAGATGAAGAAGTAGCTCGATATTTTGGAAAATCAATTTCGCAGTTGCGTGCTGATTTGCGTGAGGAACTTAAAGCACAACAAATGGTGGCTGAATTGCAGCGCAAGAAGTTTGCAAACATCACCATTTCTAACGATGAGGTGCTAAAATTTTACGAGACATATAAGGATTCACTGCCACCTGTGCCAGCTGAAGTTGAAATTGCGCACATTCTTATTCGTCCGAAAGTCGACAGTCTTGCACGGCTGGCATTGCTTGAGAGAATGCAAAAAATTGAAGCTGAGTTACGCGCAGGCGCTGACTTTGCAGAACTTGCTCGCCAGTATTCTGAAGACTTAGGCTCTGCCAAAAGCGGCGGCGATTTGGGCTATGTCAAGCGCGGAGAATTCGTCAAACGCTTCGAGGAAGCTGCTTTTGCGCTACGCGAAGGACAAATCTCAAAAATTGTCGAAACCGAATTCGGCTTTCACCTCATTCAGCTTCTCGACCGACGCGGCGAATCTGTTCACACTCGCCACATTCTCCTTCGCTTCGACCAAACTCGCCGTGACGACAGTGCTGCCATTCGCCGCTTAAATGAGCTCCGCTCACAGATTCTTTCTGGCGAGATTAGCTTCGGTCTGGCGGCACGTCTCTACTCTGAGGACGAGCGCACAGCATCACAGGGGGGTGATATTATTCTGCCACAAACAGGCTCCAATCGCATTCCGCTCGAATCTCTCGATGCTTCGTTCAGAGAAGTTATCGAAACTCTTCAGCCCGGAGAAATCTCTGAACCGCGTCGCATTACTCTTACCAACCCTAATGACTACGCCTACCATATTGTGCTGCTCAAATTCAAATCTGGCCCACACAAAATGAACCTAGAGAGCGATTACACTCGCATTAAAAATCTTGCACTTCAAAAGCGTCAAGCCGAGCTCTACGAAGAATGGCTAAAACAGCTTCGCAAAGAAGTGTATTGGAAAATAAAATTGTAAGCATGCATCTCTGCCCGATTTCGGACTTGCTACGGCGCAACCTCGCCATTTTCTTCTTGCTATTGCCCGCATTTTCTCTTGGCTATGCACAGTCCACTTCTCCTGCGCCTTTCGATAGTCTAGACTTCAAGATTGGTCAGATGCTACTTGTTGGATTTCGAGGCTTAAGCGTCTCTGACACGAGCGCCATCGTCCGCGACATTTGCGAGCGGCACATTGGTGCAGTGATTTTGTTCGATTACGATGTACCTTCCAAAACGGCACTGCGCAACATTCAGTCGCCATCGCAGGTTGCTGCGCTCTGTCAGTCGCTACAGCACTTTTCACGAATGCACTCTTCATTGCCCTTGCTGATTGCAATTGACCAAGAGGGCGGCAAAGTTTCACGACTCAAAGAAAGATACGGCTTCACACCTACGGTCTCGCAAGCCTATCTTGGCACGCTCAACCAACTTGATTCCACACGGTTTTATGCACGCAAAACTGCTGAGCAACTTGCCGCACTTGGTATTAACTTGAACTTTGCACCATGTGTGGATGTCAATCTCAATCCTCAAAATCCTATCATCGGCGCTAAGGAGCGCAGTTTCTCCAGTGACCCTGCCATTGTTACGCAACATGCTTTGGCAGTAATTGAAGAGCATCGTCAAAGAAACATTCTGACTGCCATCAAGCACTTCCCCGGCCATGGCAGCAGCGCCGCTGATTCACATTTAGGTTTGGTGGATGTCACACATCGCTGGCAACGCAAAGAGCTCGAGCCATTTCGTGCCATCATTGCAGCACAGATGGCTGACCTTGTTATGACCGCACATATTTTCAATGCAACTTGGGACACTGTGCCTGCCACCCTATCACGATATGTTCTTACCAAACTTTTGCGCGACAGCCTGAATTTTCGCGGCGTGATTGTCTCCGACGACATGCAAATGAAGGCAATCGCTGCCCACTACGGACTTGAAGAAGCCATCCGACTGGCGCTGCAAGCTGGTGTTGACATGCTCACATTTGGTAACAACATGGACTACGATGAGCAAATTGCCCAAAAGGCAGTTGCCATCATCAAGCGACTCATTGCAGAAGGCACTATTTCACGCGAGCGAATTGATGAATCTTATCGCCGCATCCTTGCACTCAAAATGCGGCTGAAATGAAATCAACCCCAGCTTGCCTGCACTTTTTGCACTGCCTTGAGCTTACGCTGGTGCTATGTCTTCGCTTTCAGTTGCAGGACTTGGTGGGAGATACTTATCTAAGAATGCCTTAAGACCCGCAAGGTAATTTGGGCTACGCCCTGCTTCATCATGCCCGTAGCAAATCTGCAAAAATTCCTTGGGCTCTTTTGCTGCCTCAAACAGGCGCTTACCGTGTTCGAAGGGGATAATTTCGTCGTCGACGCTATGGACGATTAGCACAGGAGAGTTTGCTTGTGCGATGTTTGAGAGATTGTCGTAGCGTGAGCGCATGATTTTACGCAGTGGGAGATAGGGATAAATACTTTTTGCAATTTGCCGTATGGTTGTAAAGGTAGCCTGCAGTATTAATGCACCTGCTTTGACTTCTTTGCCTAACCATGCGGCAACGCAGCCGCCTAGCGAGTGTCCGAAAATGACGATGCGCTCTGGCAGCAATCGTTTAGTTTCAGTTAGAACTCGCCAGGCGGCTTTACTATCGCGGTATAGCCCCTCTTCGCAAGGTTTACCTTCGCTCTGCCCATAGCCACGATAGTCAAATGTGAAAACACTAAGCTGTAGACTCTGAAACAGGCGAATTTGGTCTATTTGGTACGATACATTGCCAGCGTTGCCGTGACAGAGCAGAACCGTTGCTCGTGCATTTGCTTTGGGCACAAACCACCCGTGAAGCAAGGTACTATCATCCGCTCGAAACTTGATATTTTCATACTCAAAGCCATGCTCAGCGGGTGTAGTAATCAGTGATTTTTGCGGAGCATAGATAAAGTAGCGTTCTAAGCTCGAGAGTAACCCCATGCACATTTTGTTGAGACCCGATTCACCGTCAGCATGTCTGAATTTCCGTCTTTAGGTGAATCTCTTCGAGAATGGCACTTACGCGTAAGCAATCTGTTATTTCGCCATCGTAGACGATAGCTTTGCCTTTGTTATGCACTTCCCAAGTACAGGCTTCTGCTTTTGCACGGCTGCAGCCCGTTGCCTTGATAATTTGATTGATGACTTCCTCAAAGGTGTGATAGTCATCATTAAACAGCACAACTTTATACGGCTCGTCTGTGATAGTGTCGATATCTTCTTCGCGCTCTTGCGTCAGTACTGATGCATGAATTTGAAAACGAGAACGATGCATATAGAACTTATCCTGTGTCATAGATGTATTCACTTTCGGTTACTTTTATTTTGTTTGTTGCCTTTTTTCTTAGGAAGATAATTACGAAAAGGCATATCTGAAAACTTTTAGTGGCACTGAAACGTTCGCCCTTGTTTACTCACAGCCGAAGTTTGCGTATTCTTGCAATTACACCAGTTACAGCGCAATAAAAACCAGTAACCGACTGCATTTGCATCATGCTCGAGTATATCTTTCGCAATAAGATTCATCTTTCCTTTCTTTCTGCTCTGGGCGCTGCTGCGTGGTCTATCTTCTTTGGTATCCCTATCCTTTGGCAAGCGCTTTTAGTGGTTTTCTTTGTGACGCTTTCCATCTACCAGTATAACCGCCTCACGGATAATGTCGAAGATGCTATCAACCAGCCTGAGAACTTGCGCCATGCCAAACAGCATGAGTTTCTCATCACATATATTTTTTTCTATGGTGTCACGCTCTTTTGCTTGGCTTTAGCAGCGCGGCTCGGTTGGGGTGCATTTTTTGTTACGCTATTTCTTGAGCTTGTAGGGTTTCTCTACAGTCAAAAATGTTTCCCTGATGTGCTTGCGCGCTGGCTTGGCGGGGCTCGCCGACTCAAAGACATCTACATTATCAAGAACCTTGTGCCCCCGATTGATTGGGCAACGGCTATGATTTTCTTGCCGCACATCTTTGCAGGTCAGCCTCTTTCACTTCAGGCGTGGATTTGCTGGGGTTACATTTTTACATGCGCTTTTTTCATTGAGGTAATGTGGGACATTCGTGACCGGCGCGGTGATTTGCTCTCAGGTATCAAAACTATTGCCAATACCTTTTCGCTCTATCGCACTAAGCTATTCTTGATTATCTCCAGTTCCCTTTCTGGCTTGGGCTTGTTCATCGTGACCTATTTCGGTCTCCTACCAAGCGTTTCTTATTTTTTGCTTTCGAACAATCTGGCCGTCATGCTGATTACCAGCTCCTATCACGATGAACTTCCCGATGCCGGTCGCTGGCTAAGTGATATGACCATCATACTCGCCCTGCTACTTTTTTCCTCCTTTGCAGCACTTGCTTACTTCGTGCGATAGTGCTACGGTTTCTCTTCATAGTTTTTGGCTTGCATATACTCACGCAGTTGTTGAATTTTTTCTTCTATATCGCGAATTGCATTTTCGGCTTCTCGTCTTGCATCATCTACGGTCTGCGATGTTTCTGCCATTTGCATTTGGGTATTGATTCTATCGACCAAAAATGCACCGTTTGCCGCTTGTGTGCCATACAGCGTGGCCGCTGAACCGCCCAGTGCCACTTCCACGCGCTCAATTTCTCCTGTTACCAGCTGTGCCATAGAGGAACTGACCGTTCCACCTGTACCGATTCCGAAGTTGTCGCCTACATCTACACGAACATTATCGACATAGAACACAGGTGTAGAGTTATTGGCGGCGCTCTTCACGCCACGCGACTGAATTCGCGAGCCCGTTCCCGGCAACCCTGACGCCATGCCAACCGAGACTCCTGCAATCTGCCCTTGTAAAAGCTGGTCGATAGATTGCACGGTCACATTTTGAATCATTTGTGGGGTAATGGATTGCACAGGTGCAGAGAGCTTACGCTTTTCTGTCGCCGCAGCCAAGCCTGTAACAACCACTTCTTCGGCACTGACCGCTGACGGCACCAGAGCAAAGTTGACTTCCACAGTTTTATCAGCCTCCACTGTTACTTGCTTGGTTGCAGATTTGTATCCGATATACTTTGCTACTATCGTGTAGTTTCCAGGCTTGACTTGGCGCAAAACATATACGCCATCCAAGTTTGTCACTGCCCCCACTTTTGTATCCACAAGCGACACTTGTGCCCCAATCAGCTTTTGACCGTCGCTTGCATCTGTGACGACGCCTCTGATTTCACCCGTTTGCGCCTGCAATGCGGCGTGATGGATGAGCAGCGTGAGCCCTATCAGACTAATGTTGCAAGGTTTCTCTTTACGGAGCTTAACATGTCAATGATATTTTGTTGTTGATAGATGCATGCAGAAGGAATTAGCATATCTCATATCTCTTCTTGTAAAAACTTCTCTTGGGAAAAAGCATTAAGAAAGAGCGCAGAGGTATGCCACGTGTAATGTTGTTTGTTTCTTGAATATTCGTGCGAAGATTATACACACTCTTCTCAAAATCTGCAAGCAAAAAAGAAGTTTAGCATTTACGTATGCTTTTGCAGCGTGTTACTAAAACACAAAAGCCAGCCTTTGTGGCTGGCTTTTGGTTCTAAAAACTACGGTTGTGTTTGTCCGCCTGTAAAGCGCGTGGCAGTAGGTCCTCCAAGCCACGAGTTTGATCCATCTGCTGTATTTACTCCGTCAGCTGCAGCAACTCCGCCGTAGGTATAGAGCGCTTCTTGACGCGTCGCAAGCTCAATGGCTGGCACAGGGAAGTGCAGGATTGTGCCTCTTTGCAGAGCATCTCTACGACGCATATCCTTGAAATGGATACCAAAGTCTGTCATCATTAGCTCGAGGTCTCTTTCAACAAAGATGGCGTTTAGGACTTCTTCGCGGGTGGCAGTCGGTGGCAGCGGAGGACGTCGCCCAACGGTTGTTCTGCGCCCAGCATTGAGCAGCTCAACTGCTTCAGGAATTCTGTTAAGCATCGCCAAGGCTTCGGCGCGTAGCAGTCGATTGGTCTCTGCATAGAGAAATACGCACGGACCAACGCCGTTTGCAAGGTAGAGTTCATCGTAGCGGCTGAAGCGGTAGTGGCTACGCAGCTGTGGTCCTCTATCCAAGCGGAAGAATGCTAAACTGCTTTCATACTTGAAATATCCGGTGGTCTCTCGCATACGTGCATCTCTGGTGGAATCTGCGCGGCGTAGCGTGCCTGTGGCAGGGTAACCTGTCGGGTATGTCGGGTCCATATGCCGTATCACACGGTGGTCTGTACGCCAATACCATTCCAGACCAGCAATTTCCACGAACCAGTTTTGCCAGTTGTTTCCATCAAGGTTAATGACGTAATCTTGTGTCATTCCTTGCTCCGTTAAAGCAAGCACTCGATTCCAGTCTGTTTGACTGTTTTCGCGTCGATTACGTGCATTCTGCACTAAGAAGTTTGCGGCATATGTTCTTGCTAACCGTGCCAATTGGGTGTTGGTGTATGGTGATGGGGTATTGATAAAGTTAGCTGGGAGCGTGAAGCTAACACTATCGCAGATGCGAATGACACGGTCAAAACTTCGCTGTGCTTCAGCCATCACTTCTCGGTAGTTTGATAAATCCAAGCGCTGGCTGATGTCTTGCGTTGGCGAGACAATGTAGGCTCTGTCGAAGGATGTGGCTAAGTAGCCCAATGCCATGGCACGCACAAACCACGCACCGGCAAGAGTTGCTGCATTGACAGCTGGCGTGCCTGCACTCTGCCTATTGACTTCAATGGCGCGGATTACGTCGTTGGCATTCGAGATAGCGGCATGCCAGCGTTGGAAAGGAATAGAAGTAATATCGCCGTTGCTGTTAGCCAGTGTGTTATCCCATGGCACACGCGGTTCCACCTTGAAGAAGTTCCAAAACCCTCGGAAGGCGTTTGTCATGGTCACATAATCTGCCGCCCATTCCATGTGCACATTGTGTTGGTAACCCCGCCACGGATTATAGAGCGTTACAAATGCACCTGCTACAATACCTTGTAAGTCCGCCGGGGTTGCCAAGACTCTTCGTGTATCAGGGTTATTAGGATTATTGACATTAAGGTCAGCGCAACTGACGACACTCAGCAGCGTTGCTGCTGCAAGCAATGGAACGAAAATTCTTTTCATTTTTCTGTGATTTTGTTTGATGAATTTTATCATTTTTACCGTCTTATCAGTGGTCGTTAGGTTCATTAGCTTCAAAGGTTATTGGTTTGAAGCTTAGAATCGCACCTGCAGTGCGGCCGTGAATGTCCTAAATACAGGATATGTAAATTGGTCAACACGGAAGCTTGTGGCGTTTCCTGCCAGTGCAACTTCAGGATTGTAACCCGTGTAGCCTGTGAAGGTCAGCAGGTTTCTGCCCACCAGCGACAGGCGAATATCACGGATAAAGTTGATACCGATGGTGTTGAGAATATCAGCATCAAAGGTATAACTAACGTTGATTTCACGAATCGTCAGGAAAGTTGCCGACTCGACAAAATGTTCAGTTGGGTTGTTGTTGTTGTAAAGACCAATGCCCAAGCCGGGAGTTAGACCGCCGATATAGTAACCGATAGCTTTCTTTTTGTCATCTGGCTTACCCGCTTGGTCAAGGTCGGCATGGCGTTCATTGAAGTAGAGCAATTGGCGTGTTGCGTTGTAGATGTTGCCGCCAAGCTGTGTATCTAAAAGGAAGTAGAGCGAGAGCTTCTTCCACGATAGCGTTCCGCTGATACTTAGAATCAGGTCAGGGTTTGAGTCGCCAATCTTTGTCACCAGTGGTGCCCCCGTCTCGTCTGCTAAGAGCCATGCGCGTTCGTTGATTGTTCCTTCTACAGGATTTGTGCTGTTGGCAAAGTTCGTGGTAGAAATTGGTGCAAAGCGTCGGATAACATAGCCATCGGAATTGATGGTGAAATCTTCGCGGCGCAGTACCCCTCTGGGCAGTCCAACGAGATTGGTTACAAAGCCGTTGGCGTCAACTTGCAGTTCATCAAGTGAGCGAGCGTGACGATTGCCATACATCACTCCGAAAGGCTGACCAGCTTCAATGCGGAACATGGTGTTGGCTACACCCCCTGCAGCAGCCACACCAAAGTCCCCATTCGTGGGGAATGGCGGGCGACCCAACTGCGTCACCTCTTGAATCGTGCGGCTACCTACGATGTTCATGTTGAACTTCCAATCTTCCTCACGCAAAATCTCTGCACCAAGTGAAAACTCAATGGTGTTGGTGCGCATCTGACCTGCGTTTTGGAATTGCTGCGTGAATCCCGCGTATGCCAAGAGTGGCACAATCAGCACTTGGTCGTCTGCCGTGGCGGTTGCATAGTTAAACTCAGCGTTGAAGCGATTGAGAAAGAGCAAATTTGTCCCAACCTCAATCTCTGCTACTCGTGAAGGACGAAGCCTATTGTTGCCAAGCAGATCTTTTACTGGCACTCCATTGACAATATTGAAGGTTTCATACTGTGCAATAAACGGCGGTCTCTGCCCAGAAGTACCATACGATGCGCGAATTTTCCATTCCTGCACACCCGGAATCTCGATATCTTCTGTGATTCGCCATGCTCCCGAGAGACGGAAGAATATCTGCGAGCGTGCTTCTGAGCCGAAGAGCGATGATGCATCACGGCGAACCAGGGCTTCGAAGATATACTTCTCTTTGTAGTCAAAAATGCCATTAATAAAGAAATTCTCAGCGCGTACATCCGCGCTGAAGGCAAAGTTCGAGATGGTTGTTGTGGTCAGAGCTTGCGGCTGGGGCACTTCGCTAACCACAAACTGCGAACCAGATACTCGCGCAAAATTGCCAGTGTATCGCTCAAACTGGTAGCGCAAGGTCAGTGACGTGTTGAAATCACCAAAGGACTGCTTGAAGTAGGAGTTTGCGGTCAGCACGAGCCCGTCATCTAAGTCTTCATACTGGGTCAATCCCCCGCCAGTGTAAGCATTCATGTTGTTGTTGTAGGTATCGCGCCGTGTCACTTGTTTGAAAAATTCTTCGGCACGGTCATATGAGCCCTGCGCTTCCACGCGCCACCAGCTTAAAATTTGATAGCTTAGGGCAGCATTTGCTAAGATGCGACTTCTTCTTAGGTCAAAGGTGGTCGTAGACAGTGAATACAGCGGATTGATGGCGTTATTGCCCGCCACGGTCGGTCTGCCGCCCGGAATCGGCACTTGTCCCGGATACGCCCAGTATGGCGACCCATCTGGATTCGTTGCATAAATGTCAAAATCAGGCTCTAAGAGCAACACTCCGTAGAATGGGCCACCTTGCCCGCGTTCAATGGCATCTGGTCCAACCGAGTTTGTGTATCTAAATGAGCCCGTGAGCTTGAAGTCGCTGATTTTGTGGTCTACATTGAGATTGAGATTATAGCGGTCAAAGGCAGGCGTCAGTTCCAAAATACCTTGGTTAAAGAGCCGTGCACCAGAGGCAAAAAAGTTCGTGTTCTTACCTGTGGCACCGACTGCAAAGTAGTTCTGGTTAAAACTGCGGTTTTTGAACAGTTCTTTCTGGTGGTCGCGCACTTGTCCCGGATATGGATTATCCATCAACTGGTCCGGTTCAAACACGCGAGTGATACCTGTGGGCGAGGCTCGTCGGAAATCACCAGTAGCCGGGTCAATCTGCCAGCGATGGCTCTTGTTGAGTGGGTATAGCCGTTGCAAATCGGTGATACCCCATTCAGTGCGGGCGGTAAAGTCCGTGGCGTTCGGATTGTCGGCGCCGCGTTTGGTGATAATTTGAATCACGCCATTTGCCGCCTGTGAGCCATACAGTGAGGCACCTGCCGCCCCTTTGATTACCTCGATAGATTCCACGCTGTTAATGTCAATATCTGCCAGCGTGGTGCCCGGCGGCGTGATGATGCCATCGATGATAATCAGTGGCTCAGACTGACCCTGAATGTTAGTCGAGCCTCTTAGCCGAATTGTCGGCGCTGTGCCCGGAATACCTGTTGGCTGGACGATAATGACACCAGAGACTTTTCCACGCAGGGCATTGGCTGGATCGACCGCCGGCACTTCCTTGAGTATCTGCTCATCGACTTTGCCAATTGCAAAGCCTAACTTTTTTGTCGGTGTCCCCTCGGCTACACCTGTTACCACAATTTCAGCAGCCATCTTTGCATCAATCTCAAGACTTACATCTATGACGGTTCGGTCGCCAATTGCGACTTCAATCGTGCGGTAGCCGATGTAACTAAACACCAGTGTGGTGGCATCTGCTGGGACTTGCAGCGTGTATCGCCCATTGACATCGGTTTTTGTACCAACCTTTGTCCCTTTTACCTGCACCGAGGCGCCAATGAGTGGACTTGCATCTTCAGCCGCTCGCACCGTCCCAGAAATGGTTCGCTCTTGGGCATATGCGCCAACTGCAAAAAGCCATGTTATGAAGAAAAGTATTACTTTTTTCATTGCTTGATACGTTTTGTTGTTCTGTTAGAGACACGATAGAGAAAGCATAAAACTGCTCTGACTGCATGCACCTTGCATGTGCAATTCAGAGTATGCAATTCAAAGTACAAGCTGGTTCGCAGAGCTATGCTACTTGCCCCTTTGTTGTGTCCAGTTGATAGTGTAATGTTTGGGCTTACTTCTCACATCGCTCGGCTATTATAAAACAATTAGGAATGAAATCCAACAAAATTGAATGCGTAAGTCGGTACTCTGACCTCGATTCTCAAGTTTTCTCTTGCGATTCTTTTGGCTGGTTTCGTATCAGATTTGCGCAATGTCGGCGGATTTTGCCCAGCCTTTATCTCCATTTGGAAGCCTGACTTCGAGCCACTCGCCCAATTGGCGCATGATGCTGACTTTCAAGCCGTCATGCACGGTCAGAATTGTTTTTGCCTCATCTTTTGGCTCGCTCTTGAGGTTCAGCGTGGGACTTACCACAATTGCTTCAGCACGCTGGGCATCATGATAAGACTTTGCGCCAAATGTGATGGCAAAGAAGAGCGTTATGACCAGAGTTACATAGAATCCAACCTGCATGAGCGTTGGATTAAGTGGTAATTTTTGCAGTCGGGCGATAGCTATAGCCATCAGAAGGTAAAATGCCACGACGGTGCCAACTGCAACGCCTGTAAGTGAGAATATTCCCAGCCAGCGCTCTACGATGGACTCGAGCAAGAACGGAGGCAGTTCTTGGATTCTATCCTTGGTGCGCATGCGTGCCAATTCCAAATTGGCGATAAGATCTTCATCGTTGCCGATTAGCTTAGCCGCCCTTTCGTAGTAGAGAATGGCGTAACCTATTGCGCCGAGTTTGTAGTAGGTGTTGCCCATGTTGTAATACAGTGCGCCGCTCTGATAGCCCAAGCTCTCCAGCTTTTTGTAGCGCTCGAGCGCATCGTTGAACTTGCCATCTTGATAGCACTGATTAGCTTCTTTGAAGAGCTGCTTAGCATCGTCTTCTGCCGCCCATAGCTTTAGGGGCAGCAGCCCAATGAGACCCACGCACACCGCGCAAATGAGCATTGCCTCAGCTGGATGTCGGATGTTCAGAAAGCTCGGAAATAACTTGCTCTGCATCATGCAATACGGCGTTGAGGTCGTCTTGGGTTTGGCTGGTCGGCGCATACCGATAGTATTCCGACTTTTCCAAAATCTTCAAGCATTTTTCAACGGTGGCAGGCGCAACCTTCTTTTCCTGAAGTAACGAGCGTAATTCTTCTTTGGTAAGGGCAAGGTCGTCGGTATTGAACTTATTGCCGATAAATTTCACCAAAGTTTGCTCCAGTTCTGCAAAGAATTCTTTCTGCTTGTTTTGCTTAAGAAGCTCGCTGGCAAGTTTCAATCGTTTTTTCGCCTCAGGCGATGCACGATAGGCGCGTGCCAGTGCCACATTGTTTTGCAGCTTTTCCTGCTGTTGCTTGCGCACCAACACAAAGAGCAAGGCGGCAAGCGGCAAGAGAAACGACGAATAGAACCAAACGGATTGATAGATTGGCACAGGACGATACTTCAAATCATCTTGGGTTTTGATGAATCGAATATCTCCGCCAGTTTTTGCCAAAGTTTGTCTATCTGCCATGGGTGTTGCCGCACTCACGATTGCCTCGCCTTCGACCTCTATTTCAAAGCGCGGAGATAAAAGTGTCTTGTATTCTCCTTTTTCAGGGTCGAAGAAGGAAAAGCTGACAGGTTCTATTTCAAATTTTCCGCCCACTCGTGGGATAACGACATACTCTGTGGTCTTTGTGCCGCTCACCACGCCGCCATGGCGACTTATGTTCTCTTCTACTTTGGGCTCATATTTTTCAAATCCCTCGGGCAAGTCAAGTTGAATGGGTAACACTGCGGCGATATTGCCCTCGCCTGCCACAGTAAATCGGAATGTGATGGGTTGCCCAGCCTTTACTTTGGATTTATCCAATGTCGCACTCAGAGTGTATTTGCCTACTGCTCCTGAAAAGCCCAAGGGCTTTGGTTCTGGCAACGGCATCACTTCAAATTTTATTTCAGGCGCCACCACATCGATTTTGACTTTTTTGCCCAGCGTGCCAAAGAACGCATCAAAATCTTCCAAAAGTGTTCTACCGCGCTGCTGCTTGATTTTGGTCAGCAAGGCGTCGCAATTGAGTTTATAGGTGCCATTGGTCAGTATTCCTGCTCGTGTCGGAAAGAGCACCATTTTCTTGACGGTATAGACCCGATAGAGCGCGCCGTTTAGAAACTCCGTTGTGTGCGGCACACTGCTGCGCCCTTGTTGCAAATCAATCTCCTCGACCCAAAATCCTTCGGGCTTCACATCTTTTTCTACCACCACATTTGAAATATCCGCTCGCTCATAGAGCTTGTAGGTTACCGTTGTCGCCTCACCCACATACAGCTTCGTCTTGCTCACCACTGGTTTGATGAAGACCAAGTCTGAGTAACTGTTGCCACTTACGGCGCTTCCATTTTGTGCCTGCGCTGCCGCCTTTACAACCGTGAGTTCAACTGGATTGGTCTGGTAGAGTTTTCCTTCTACTTTCACAGTCGCTGCAGGAATCGTGAGCTTGCCTTCGCTTGTTGCCACCAAAGTATAGCTGATGATGCGAGACTGCGACACTTTTCCATTTACAATGCTCACGCTGGTCGATTGCGATTCGCCCTGTTTTTCTACTCTTGGGACCTTAGCCATCTGCACAGATTCTACATTTACACTGCCCTGAATTTCTATCACATATTCAAACGGTTCGCCTACGGTTACCACTGGTTCGGTTACCGATGCGCGCACCGATATGTCTTGAGCCATGCCTATCACTGGTAGCGCTATTAGCGCCACGAACAGCACGTAGCATCGCACCCCATGCCAGAATGTCTCAAGTGGCTCATGCCATTTCCGATGGAACACGTGCATTGACTTTTGATGTTGAATCATGGATTTTCCGGGTTTTGCCTGCATATAACACATAGGCTGTTGTGCATCAGTTCGTTGATTTTCTATGTCTTATAGCCGAAGTGCCGCAATTGAGTTTCTTTCTCTCGCCAGTTTGGTCGCACTTTTACGAAGAGTTCAAGATACACAGGTCGCTGTAAAAATGCTTCAATTTCTTTGCGAGCCGCTTCACCCAGTCTTTTGATAGCCGAACCTTTTTTGCCAATCAAAATAGCTTTTTGCGACTCGCGCTCGACAACCACTGCACAGCGAATGAGATCTTTTTTCCCCTCTTTTTCAAACTGCTCCTTAAATTCTTCCACTTCCACTTCTGTTGAGTATGGAATCTCTTCAGAGAAGAGCTCAAAAATTTTCTCACGCACCAATTCGCTGACAAAGAACCGCTCTGGTGCAGTGCTTAGCATGTCTGTTGGATACAGTGGCACAGGGTCTGGCAGATACGGATAGATAGCACGCACCAATTCGCCCACATTCAATCCTGTCAGTGCCGAAAGTGGTACAATTTCCTTGAAATCAAACTCCTTTGCGCACCGATCGAGTAGCACAATCAGTTCATCTTGCTTGATGAGATCAATCTTATTGACAACCAGTATGATAGGTTGCGGCAACTTTGACACCTGCTGAAAGGCTAAGTCGTCTTTGAGCAACACTTGTTTCTTTGCATAGCGAAATGCATCTATCATGAAAACAATAACATCGGCATCATGACTTGCACTGTTTGCCGCCTCGAGCATGGCGTTATGTAGCTTATACTTGGGGCGCATGATGCCCGGCGTATCTACAAAGACAATCTGGCACTCTTCGCTTGAATAAATTCCTAAAATCTGCCGGCGTGTCGTCTGCGGCTTTCGCGTAACGATAGAGAGTTTTTCGCCAAGCACTGCATTGAGCAACGTGGATTTGCCTACATTAGGCTCTCCGATGATTGCTGCAAATCCAGCTCGGAAATTTTTAGTCCCCTGTTCGTCTTTTGAACTTTGTGTCAAAGTCTAATCGAAGTTAAAATTGTTAGATTCGCTATGCACCTTGGCGTGCTCTCGCAAATCGTAGTAAGTTAATTTCTACGCATGGTAAAACACAACGCTAAGCCTTTCGCTTCGTGCCATGACCTACGACCGCATTCGGCAACAGCCCGTTGATTTTAGCTTCTTGCTTTGCACGACTGTGCTCGTCTCTTTTGGTCTTGCCGCCATCTACAGCGCCTGCAATGGCGTGGGCATCATGACAAACTTTCACAAGCAGCTGATTTGGCTTGGCATTAGCCTTCTTGCCATGATAGTTGTTATGTTTCTTCCCTATCGCTTTTTTCAAGATTGGGCATATACGCTCTACGGGCTTTCACTTCTCGCCTTAGTTGCTGTTTTGATTGTTGGTCGCAAAGTGTCAGGGTCGCTTAGCTGGTTTCAAGTGGCCGGTGCCAGTATTCAGCCGTCGGAGTTTGCAAAGCTCACAACGATTATGGCATTGGCACGCTACCTTTCTCATCGCGAGACCAACATCCGCTCACTCAAGGGGTTTGTCACTGCTATCGGAATTGTGCTTTTGCCTGTTGCCCTTATTCTGCTTCAGCCAGACACAGGCACTGCCCTGACCTATCTGACATTTATCGTGCCCATGATTGTACTGGCTGGCTTTGAATTTTACTATGTGGTTATCTTGGCATTGCCTGTTGCCTTTGCTCTGGTAGGGTTTATTGACCTCTATATCCTTGCCTTTGCGGCTGGACTGATGTTTTTGGTGCTACTTTCAATACGTCAGCAACTTTGGCTTTCTTTTGCTTCACTGGGCGCTGGCATCACAGCGGGCATCATGACCAACCTCTATGCTGCCGAAGTTCTCAAACCTCATCAACTCAAGCGTATTCAAACTTTCTTAGACCCCATGCTCGACCCGCAAGGCGCTGGTTACAACGCCCTACAAGCCAAAGTTGCCATCGGTTCTGGCGGTCTTTTCGGCAAAGGGTTTTTGCAGGGCACTCAAACACAGCTACGCTTCATTCCTGCACAGTGGACAGATTTTATCTTTTGCGTTATCGGCGAAGAGTTTGGATTTGTTGGCTGTGCGGTTGTGCTGCTGACTTTTTTTATTCTTATTGCTCGTTTTCTTGCGCTTGCTAATAGCATAAAAAATAAATTCACTGTGTTGATGCTGGTCGGTGTTGCCTCGCTTTTTTTGGGGCATGTTATTATCAATGTCGGTATGACCATCGGCTTAATGCCAGTCATTGGTATTCCGCTTCCTTTTCTTTCCTACGGCGGCTCATCACTTTTTGCAAACTTTATCGCAATAGGACTTGCACTCAATGTCTACCGTAACCGCAGAGACCTCTCTTTCTCATAGCGCTGTGCGTGCGCGCAATCAACGCTTGGGAATTATTGCCATGACCTTTCAAACTATCATTGCCAGTTTAGCATATGGATTTACTCGCACGGCGGCGGCTGAATTTCATCCATTTGTTTTGCCATTTCTGCGAATGGTAGGTGCTGGGCTGATTTTTGTGGTTCTCTTTTTCTTGCGCGGCGGCTTGCAAGGGCGCTCGCATCAGCTTTCGGATTGGCTCAAATTCCTGCTCCTGGGTCTGTTGGGCATTAGCATCAATCAGGCTTCGTATATGATTGGCTTGAAATACACGACCTCGGCAAACGGCGCGGTCATTTATGCTATGACCCCGCTTATTGTGTTGCTTTTTTCGGTGTGGGTTGTCCGCACCGAAACCTTCTCGTTCGGGAAAATCATAGGCATTGCGATTGCCCTGATAGGCGTCGGGCTCGTGCTTTTTGCGCGTGGCATCTCGACGGACGACCAGCTTATGCGAGGCAATTTGATTATGCTCTGCGGTGCCATGAGCTGGTCGCTCTACATTGCACTTAGCAAAAAATGGCTATACGGCTACGACTCCATTCAAGCCACTGCACTTATCATGATGCTTGGCACGCTCATTTACTCGCCGGTTGGACTTTGGTATCTTGGCGAGTTTGAGCCTAGCAAAATTTCACTCAAAGCTTGGATTGCATTTGGGTATGTAACGATTTTTATGTCGGTAGTTATGTATGTTCTGCTCAACTATGCGCTGAGCAAAATCGAATCTTCTTTGGTGTCTATTTTCATGAACGGTCAGCCAGTTGGCGCGGCGTTGTTTGGGGTGCTATTTTTTAACGAGCCCTTGACTTGGAATGTGGCCATCGGCGGCTTGATTGCCATTTCAGGCATCTACATCATGCAGCAGGCACAATTGGGTCGATAGCTTCTGCTTATTGACAGGTTTTCTTATACTTCTGCCCAGCTAGCACTACACTTTTGTTTTGCAAAACTTGTTGTAACTTACTCCAATAACTTCCAATGACGCTTGACAATGAACCAGAATGTGTTTGGCGCAACGGACTTTGCGCAATTAGAAGCCAGTTATCAAAAATGGCTGGAAAAGAACCGCAATGCCAAGGAACTTCCGGGCAAATATGAGAATCTGAGCTGGACGCCTATCAAGCCCCTATACACGCCACTTGACGTGCAAGACATTGACTACAACACCGAGATTGGTCATAGTGGTGAATTTCCCTACACGCGCTCTATTCACAACAATCTCTACCGCGGCAAACTCTGGACGATGCGCCTATTTTCAGGTTTTGCCACGCCTGAAGAGACCAATGCGCGGTATCATTTTCTCTTAGAGCGAGGTCAAACAGGACTTTCTGTTGCCTTCGATTTGCCTGCGCTCATGGGCTACGACTGCGATTCCGAATTTGCAAAAGGGGAGGTCGGCGTATGCGGCGTGTCGTTCTCGTCTCTGGCTGATATGGAGATCATCTTCAAGGGTATCAATCTGGAGAAGATTTCTACATCAATGACCATCAACTCCACGGCAATGGTGGCGCTTGCAGGTTACATTGCCACTGCCCAGCGCGCCGGCTACGACCTCAAGAAACTGCGCGGCACGATTCAGAATGACATTCTCAAAGAATACATTGCTCAGAAGGAGTACATCTTTCCGCCGCGCCCTTCTATGCGCATCATTACTGATATGTTCACCTACTGCGTTAAGGAAATGCCAAAATTTAATCCCATTTCAGTAAGTGGCTACCACATCAGGGAGGCAGGGTCTACGGCGGTACAGGAGCTTGCCTTTACGCTTGCCGATGGCTTTGCTTACCTTGAGCATGCGCTTGCTGCTGGTCTCGATGTCGATGAAATCGCTCCACGCATTTCTTTCTTCTTCAACTCTCATAATGACTTCTTTGAAGAGATTGCCAAGTTCAGAGCAGCACGCAAAATCTGGGCAAAACGCCTACGCTACAAATACGGTGCAAAAGATGAGCGCTCGTGGCAATTACGCTTCCACACCCAAACAGCAGGTTGTACGCTCACAGTTCAGCAGCCTGAAAACAACATTGTGCGTGTTGCTATTCAAGCTCTGGCAGCGGTGTTAGGCGGTACGCAATCACTGCATACCAACTCAATGGATGAAGCACTTGCTCTGCCCAGCGATAAAGCCGTCAAAATTGCGCTCCGCACGCAGCAAATCATTGCATATGAAACAGGCGTGACGAATACGGTCGATCCGCTCGGCGGCAGTTACTATGTCGAGTGGCTGACCATGAAAATGGAGCAGGAAGCCGAAAAATATCTTGAGCAAATCGAAAAACTCGGTGGTGTCATCTCAGCTATTGAGCAAGGTTTCATACAAAGAGAAATTGCTGACGCTGCCTACAAATATCAGCAGGAAATTGAAAACAAGTCGCGCATCATTGTTGGGGTTAATGCTTTCCAAGAGCCTGATGAGCAAATTGAAATTCCGATTCTTACAATTTCGCCTGAAGTAGAAGCTAAGCAAATTGCTCGCCTGCGCGAAGTCAAGGCTTCTCGCAATCAAGCGGCTGTGGAGCAATCACTTGCCAAAATCCGTCAAGCTGCACAAGACGGCACTAACCTGATGCCACATCTCATTGAAGCCATGCACAACTATGTGACACTTGGTGAGATTTGTGATGTTTTGCGTGAAGTCTTCGGCGTCTACGAAGAAACCCCTGTGTTCTGAAAGGTAACCTTTGCAACCATGTGTGAGCCACGGCTTGTAACCTGCGCTTCAACCAAGTCGTGGCTCCTTGCCTATATCAAGCGATACATGACCGCACCAGTGAGCACTTTTGGGAAAAAGAAGGTTGATTTCTGTGGCATCAGCTCGCCGATTTTTGCAACGGCTTCAACTTCAGAGATGCTCGTGGGATTCATCACAAAGCCTAATTGCGCCTGTCCTGACTGTACTGCCTCAAACACTTCGTCTATATCTTTCGAGTAATTCAAGTTCGTTTGTAAGGCTTGTGCCTCGAGAGAAACTCCCAGCATTTTGCCAATAACAAGATGATGCAATAGCGTTACATCCAATGCTTTCAGCTCGCGTGGCATCTGCTCTGAAATTGCCTTGTCTAAGTCGCAGGCTAAATGAATGCCTAAAATTTTTTGCTTTGCCACCACTCCGAAAGCACCGTGCGGATGGCATGCCAGAAATTCTTTGAGTTTTTGCTTGTTACTGAGTTCCTGCACACCAAAAAATGAACGAAGTTTCTCGACCAACTCTTCAAAATTGAACTTCTCCAAACTATGCAGTAAGCGATGTGTTGGGAAAACTATCAGCCCTTCGTCGAACATATTGGTCATGTAGACCATGATGAAGTTATAGGCTTCATGACCTGTGTGATGTGGGTTATTTTCAATTTGCAGATTGCGGTAGTGAATTGCTGTCTCATAGCGGTGATGTCCATCGGCTATAAACATTTGCTTATCTTTCAGGGTGCTATAGACCTGTTCAATGATGGTTCGGTCTGTGCATCGCCACACTTGGTTGCGTGCATTTTGGTAGTCCATAGCATCTATGAACGGCGCTGTGCTTTGTGTAAACTGCTCAAGAGCCCTATCTGCATGTCTTTCCTTATCGCTATAGAGTCCGAAAATCGGGCTGATGTTGGCTTTCGTTTTGATAAAAAGCTGTAACCGGTCTTTCTTTGGTCCAGTAAGTGTTTTTTCATGCGGTAAAACTACGCCCTTCTCAAACTCATATAAGCGGCACCGCGCAATAAATCCTTTGCGTGTATATACCTTGCCTTCCTTGGTTGTGAAGGTTTGGTGGTAGGGATAGATTGCTTCTTCGTTATCTTCTCTCAATATCCCCTGCTCCAGCCAGAGTTGTAACCGTTCTGCGGCGACATCATACTTATTTTCTTCTTTTGGTAATTCAAGACGCACGGCGTTGAACTCCGACTTTGCATAGAGCTGCTCCTGTAACTCAGGTGCGATTACATCATAGGGTGGGCACAGCACATCGTCGAATGCACTGATTTTTTCAGGGTTGTATGTAATCCCTCTGAATGCGGCAATTTCAGGCATAGTTAAGGATAAAGAATTGAAGAGAAGTTAAGCGACTTTCGATATCCAGAAGTCGTTGTAGTCGTCGCGTACTAGAATCGTGATAAGGTGTGCTTTTGCCATTTCTAACACTGCCAGAAAAGTTACTATCACCACTATGCGTTCTTCAGCATCGCGCACAAACTCAAAAAACGAAAGTTGCTGAGTTGTCTCTAAACGGGCTAAGATTTTCTGCGTTTGCTGCTCTATCGTTACAGGCACCCGTTTGATTTCATGCACAGTTTTTTTAGGAACATTTGCTAAAGCATATCGATAGGCTTGAATCAAGTCAAATAAAGTGGGGCGTTTTAGTGCAGGTTCTTCTGCAAGTGGCGCTTCAATGTTTTCAAAGCACAGTCGCTGAAAATGTTTGCGGCGCTGTTCTTCCAGCTGCTGAATTGCTTGAGACATTTCTTTGTAGCGCTTGTATTCCAACAAGCGCTGCACCAGCTCTGTGCGCGGGTCAAATTCATCAAGCTCGTCTTCAGCAGATTCGGGACGTGGAAGCAACATCTTTGCTTTGATGCTCATCAGCACTGAAGCCATGTAGATAAAATCCGACGCCATTTCCAAATCCAAGGTCTGTAGCGCACTTAGGTACTCGAGAAAATCATGAGTGATTTTCGAAATAGGGATATCGTAGATGTTTAGCTCGTCGCGTTTGATAAAAAAGAGGAGTAAATCTAATGGTCCCTCAAACTCTGAGAGCGAAACACGATACATCACGATGATTGCTTAGGTGTTTATGAACTGCTGAAAAAATAAAAAGCCGCTCAATGTGCGAGCGACCCTGAGTGACCAATTTCCTTGAAGTTGCATCTATCCTATACCAAAGAGCTTTTTTGCTGCACGTAGCTTTTCGCGCCACCAGTTTCCTCTCTCCGTTGCTTGCTGCTCAATAATTTTTGGCGCCACTTGCTGCGCAATCGCATGAATATTGCGAGATGGCTGAAGTTTGTATGTGCGCGCGCGTGCAAATGCAGATTGAATCGTTTTATCCAAGTCTTCTACTGAACATGGCTTGACATGGTAGCGATAGACTTGAAATTCGTTAATAGACTTGATAGCCAGCAGCGCATCTCGCACCTGCGTCAGCAAAATCGTCACAATGTTCGGATATTCCTGCTTGACGGCGTAGAGAAAATCCATTCCATCTTCACTATTCAAGTTCAAGTCGGTCACCATCACAGCTACTGGGTGCTTTGACAGCAATTCAAATGCTTCTTGGATTGAACCTGCCGGCAACACTTTGTACTTCTTTTCGAACACCTTCACCATGGTGTTCAGTTGTTCGCGGTTGAATTCTACAATCAACAGGTAGTCCTGTTGCTCCAAAGGTGGCGGGGGTGGTTCTTCTTCGACTATTTCTTCGACAGGCACGCTGGCTTTGTTCTTCAAAATCTCAGCACGGTCAGGATAAACCTGACTAACTTTCAGGGCAATTTCAGCAGCTGCGCTGACAGTTTCGCGTAACTGATCGACTTTCCACGGCTTTGTCAGATATCGAAACACTTCGCCTGAATTGACCGAATTCATAATAGCATCCAAATCACTATATCCTGTCAGCAAAATGCGAATCGTTCCTGGGCTAATTGTCTTGATAATCCTTAGCACTTCATGCCCCAGCATGCCCGGCATTCGCTGATCGCTTAAGACTACATGGATATGGTTTTGTCGAACAATCTCAATTGCATCTTTGCCGTTGGTTGCCGTAAAGACATTGTACTGCCGACGAAATGTGGCTGATAGCGACTGCAACACTAAGGGTTCATCATCGACTAACAAAATATTGATATTCGGCTGACTCGGTGTCATAGTGAGTGCTGCTTATATCGTTCACAAAAATACGGTTTTTCACCAATTCTGAAAAAATTAGTTGATGGCAGGCACACTCTCGAAGACTTTTTCCTCCTTTACTTCCGTCTTCATCGGTAAGTAGATGAAAAAGTCTGTGCCTTTGCCAACTACACTCTTCACCTCAATTCGCCCCTTGTGCCCTTCTTCAATAATTTTCTTGGAGATAGAGAGCCCCATCCCTGTGCCTTGACCAACAGGCTTGGTTGTAAAGAAGGGGTCAAAGATTTTATTGATGATTTCTTTTGGAATGCCTGTACCATCGTCGGAAACTTGCACCACAATCTCTGCCGCTTTTGTCGACATGTATGTCTTAATCCACAAGTTGCCTTGCCCCTTCTTTTCTATCGCATGGGCAGCATTGGTAATCAAGTTCAAGAAGACTTGGTTGAGCTGTGCTGGTGCACAAAGAATTTTGGGCAATTGTGCATACTCCTTATGTACAGTAACGTGACGCTTTAAGATGTGATTAGCAATCACGAGCGTGGAGTCTAAGCATTCGTTGACATCTGCCATTTGCATCATAGATTGGTCGAGGCGCGAGAAGTTCTTCAAATTCACAATAAGCTCCTGAATACGGTCAATACCTTGCAGAGCACTTTCAATCATCATCTTGTTCTCCTCTACTATGCCAATCTTTTCCAGCTCGTCAAGTTTCTTGATGGCTTCAGGAATTGCTTTCTCAACTTCGCTATACTTGCCTTCGACCAAATCTTTAAGGACAGTGTTAGCACTGTGGAAGGCTGCCTGCATTTCTTTTTCGTTTTCTCTGATGATTTCTACATTATTGCGCACAAAGCCAAGCGGCGTGTTCATCTCGTGTGCCAGACCCGCCACCATCTGACCCAGCGATGCCATCTTTTCTGATTGGACCAGCTGGCTTTGAGACTCTTGAATGACTTTTGCTTGACGACGCAACGAAATCGTTAAGCGCACAGCCATCAAGGCGAACACAACAATGCTTGCCACCAAGGCAATTACCTGAATAGTCTGCAGCCTATTTTGACGCTCAGTGGCTAGCTCTCCGAGCTTGACAATGAAGTCGCGATTATCGGCAAGGATGAGTTCATCGTTTTGCACAGCAAAGTCTATGGCAGCCAGCAGCATATCTGGGTTGAGTTTGCGCGTCCCTTCATATTGATGCGCAATCCCAATTAAAGAGTCTGCACGTGGATACCATCGTCCTGCAATATCCATGATATATTTTCGCGCACGCTCATCCTGAACGGCATCAATTTTGTACTCTACTCCTTCCAGCGTGATTTTGCCGCCTTTATCCAAAGCCTTGACCGTCCCGTCGAACACTTCAATTGAACGGCGATAGAGGTGGAAGCTGCTATCGATTATTGCGCGCTTTTGCTCAGCCAGTTCCAACTGTGTGCTATCGCCCATTATCAGCTCGTATTCAGCTAATGTGGTCTGTGTCTTGAGCAGGCTACGATATGCGCGCCCCCAGTATTCCTGCTGTTTTGTAGCGCAAAAGATTTGTTCAGAGTCACGGCGACTTTCATCAGAGAGATTGATATTAAGCACGAAGACGGCTGCCACCAAAGCCAAAAACAGCACGCCGTAGATTGCTAACTCGGTATATTGAAAAGTGAGCTGTTGGTTATCTTTCTTTCCGGCCATGGTCGTCCAGTGGAATGAAGTTGTTCAGGAACTTTCAAAAAACTCGAAACAATGCAACTGCCTAAAGTTTTGCGTCTTCGCGGTGCCTATGCCTCCTTTGTTGTTATCTAGCAGCGCCTCTGTGCTGCAATGTATGCATTTCAGATCTTACCTACTTGTTGTGCTCAATCAGGTCCTTCAGAGCAGGCTCCAGACTTGGATACTTGAACGCAAAGCCCAGACTCTGTAAGCGCTTTGGGACTACTCGCTGTCCTTCTGCTACCACATCTACTGCATCGCCAAAGAGCACCTGCAACGCCGCTTTTGGGACTGGGAAAAATGACGGTCGTGACATCACTTTTCCTAAGGTTGAAGCAAAGGTCGACATCATCACTGGCTCTGGCGCTGTTGCATTCAGCACGCCACGCACATCCGTGCGCTCTAAGGCAAAGAGGAACACTTCAACCTCATCGTCTATATGTATCCACGACACCCACTGCTTGCCTGAGCCAATCGGACCTCCTGCAAAGAGTTTAAATGGTGTCATCATTTTTTCCAAAATGCCACCCCTTGTAGATAGCACGATGCCAATTCTTACCACGACAGTTCTCACACCTAATTTCTCTGCTACTAAGGCTTCGCGTTCCCAGTCTACACAGACCTTGGCTAAAAAATCGTTTGCGGCGGGCGCATCTTCGGTAAGTGCCTCAACGGCTTCCCCATAGCCTTGATTGCCGTAGTATCCAATTGCCGAGGCACTAATGAATACTTCCGGTTTCTTTGATGCTTTGGCTATGGCACCAACAAGATAGCGCGTGCTAAGCACACGTGAGTCATAGATTTGCTTTTTGTAGTCTTCACTCCAGCGCGCTACTACTGGCACTCCTGCCAGATGAATTACCGCATCTACACCATCCAACTCCTTCTGCCACTCTCCCTCGCTCTCTAATGCCTCCCACCTCACATACTTTTTGGCGTCCGGCAATTGCTGCCTTGCTTTCTCAGGGTTTCGCGCAAAGATGATGACCTCGTTGCCACACGCTTTCAGGCGCCTGAAGAGCGCTGAACCAATCAGCCCTGTAGCGCCCGTCAGCACAATAGACTTTGCCATGTTGAGCAGGATTTACTCCCGCAAAAACCCCACAAAGAAAAGAATCGTTCTCAAATTTCCCAAAGACTTAACAAAAACGAAACATCTCGCTCTTTTCGTTTTACACGCGTGCGGCGTCAAATGACCTGTGTTTGTCAGCGCTAATTCTGCCAGTTCCGCCTTGAGCGTCGTTAGCGTATCTTTCCATGAACTAGAGATTTCAATGAAAATGAGCAAATTGCACTCTGATGGCGCTAATTAAGAAACTACCAGATGTTGTCGCCAACAAAATTGCCGCTGGCGAAGTAGTACAGCGCCCTGCCTCCGTTGTAAAGGAACTTCTGGAAAATGCTATCGATGCTGGCGCTGACGAAATTATCGTGATTATCAAAGATGCAGGCAAGAGCTTGATTCAAGTGGTCGATAATGGCTGCGGCATGACGCCTGACGATGCTGTGATGGCGTTTGAGCGATTTGCTACCAGCAAAATCTCCGACGTTTCAGACTTAGAGCGCCTGCACACGCTGGGGTTTCGCGGCGAAGCCTTAGCCAGCATTGCCGCCGTCTCTCAAGTTGAGCTCAAAACCAAGCCGCGTGATTCGGCGCTGGCAACGCTTGTGCGTATCGAAGGCGGCATCCTTCAAGAGACAGCTCCGACGCAAGCGGCTGACGGCACTTCAGTCAGCGTGCGCAACCTTTTTTTCAACGTTCCAGCACGACGCAAATTTCTTAAATCCAACGCCACCGAATTCAAACACATCTATGAAACCGTTCAAGCCCAAGCCTTGATTCATACCGATATTGGATTTTCTCTTATCAGCGATGGCGAAGAAATTTTTCGCTTCAAAGATGAATCGCTCCCCGAACGGCTTGAGTTCTTTTTCGGCAAAGACTTCACCAAGGGCTTGCTGGAAATTTCGGAGCATAACACCATCCTGACCCTTCACGGCTACTTGGGCAAACCTGCCATGACCAAGCGTGCCAAGCAAGAGCAATTTCTTTTCATCAATCAACGTGTGGTTCAAAGCCGCCTCATCTCACACGCTATCACACAAGCCTACGGGGAACTTCTCAGCGAGCGAGAACAACCCTTTTACTTCCTTTCAATCTCACTTGACCCCAAGCATGTTGATGTCAATGTCCACCCCTCAAAGCTGGAAGTCAAGTTCGACGACGAGCGCAACATGTATCAGATGATTCATGCCGTTGTGCGGCGCGCCATTCATCATCTGGATTTTTCACCGGCTGTCAGCATCACCGAAAAGCCCAATTCTTTCTCTGCCCCAACGCATATGACGCACTCCCCCGAAGCGCCAAACTTCGTTGGCATCGCCAAACGCCTTAGCTACCAGCCACACGAGACCGAGATTCGCACCACACAGGCACTTCATGCCGATTACAAAGAGTCGCTCAAGGCACGCCAGCTTGCCGAGCTTGAGCATCTGGCTCAAATTCGCAACACGCTCGCCCGTCCATCACCTTCTGCAGAACCCTTGCCTAATCAAGCTCCTGCGCAGCAAGTTATTTTCTCCTCTGGCGCAACACAGTCTGAAGACAAAACTTCCGAAACGCTTGTTTGGCAAATTCACAACAAATACATCCTCACACAGATTAAATCTGGCTTGATGATTATTGACCAGCACGTGGCACATGAACGCATTTTGTATGAGCGTGCCCTTTCGGTCATGAACTCGGGCGTGCCGAACTCACAGCAACTACTCTTTCCACAGCGCATTGAGCTCAAACCTTGGGAAGCAGAGATTTTGCAAGAAATTCATGACGAGCTTTTGCGCCTTGGGTTTTCATTTCGGCTCTTTGGCGGACGCTCGATTTTGATTGAAGGCATTCCACCTGATGTGCGCCCCGGCTCGGAAGAGCACATCTTGCAAGAAATTTTAGAGCAATATCAGACTTACAAAACCACACTTTCTTTGGAATCGCGGCATACGCTTGCTGCCGCTTATGCCTGCCGTAGCTCTATCAAAGCTGGCGACAAACTCTCGCAGCGTGAGATGCAAGTGCTTATTGACCAACTTTTCGCAACTTCCATGCCTTACATCTGTCCGCACGGTCGCCCTATCATCATCAAACTTTCTCTTGAAGAACTTGATAAAATGTTTGGTCGCTGAAGCTTATGTCGGTTGACCGTTTGCTCTACTTGGTCTCGCTTTGACTTTCAAGCATGGCTTGTGCCGCCCATCGCCTTCTTGCAAAAGCGCGCAAATCGTGCCAGAAAAGCATAGCCAAGATGAGCACAAACGCCACGACGCTAACACCTTGCCAGAGCACGCTTGCCAAGACTTCTGTCGACAGCCACCACAGTAGCACCGCCGCTATGAGCACCAATCCAATTTTGCCCCACTCAAATTTGTTAGGGTAGATGCGCTGCGAAAACAGGTATGTGCCAATGGTCATCGCCAGCGACCCTGCTACGCCCGACATCGCCGCACCCATCATGGCAAATTTGGGAATCAAAATCAGGCATAGCACGAAGGTTACGCCTGCGCCAATTGCCGTAACCACTGGCAGCACTTCCGTTCTCTTTTCAATCATTAGCCCTGCCGAGAGATTGGTGTGAATCATCTCGAAGACAGGCGCAAGAAACAGCACGGGCACAATCGAGAGCCCCAACCAAAAGGGCGGTGGCAGAATGTAGAACCGCCCAAACCAATGCACGCGAATCAAATGCGGCACAAAGAGCGCCGCCACAAAGGCGATGAAAATCATGCCGACCGATGTTAGGGTCAGCACTTGACTAAACAACTTTTTTGCATCGGCATCTGAAGCGTGCTGCAAAAAAAATGGCTGCCAAGCAAAGCGAAACATCTGTATCACCAATTGAAGCAGCGTAGCAAAGGCATAGACACGCATGTAAATGCCCACCAGTGCTTCTGCCGTCATAGCCTCGCCGTAAATGCGCTGAATTTGTTCAGGGGAAAGTCGGATAAGCACGTTCCTATCGATGAAGTGAATGAGTGCGGCTGCCAGTCCATTGGGCACGAAAGGTAAGCCATAGCGCAAAAGTTCTTTGAGCAGTGGCAAAGAAAAGACTTTGCTCGAGCATCGCATTGATGGCAAGAGCCAGATGAACGAAATCAGCGAGCCTGCCACATTGCCTAAAAATGCTCCAAGTAGTCCCAACTTGAACACCACTAAAAGCACCAAACTGACCACCACGGTTACACCCACATTTGACAAGCGAATTAGCGCAAATTTCTTGGCTTGGCGCTCGTGCCGCAGTCGCGTCATTGGCACAGTAATCAAGGTATCCAGAAACAAAATCAGGGCGGCAAGTTGAACATAGAGCGCCGCTGACCGACTGATGTTCATGGCGTCGCAGAGTGGCTCTGCAAAGAGTGCAATACATGCTGAAAAGCAAGTGGAAGTAAAAACATGCGCTAAAAATGGCGTGGCAAATACCGTGTCGGTTGGCTCGTGTCTTTTACTGGCTTCGGCGGCAAACTTCAAATAGGCTTGTTCCATGCCGTAGGTGTAGAGAATCATCGCAAACGCAATGTTGGTGTATATCAAGCCTTGAATACCGTTGTCATCTGCAGACAGGAAGTTTGCATAGAATGGCACCAGCAGATAGTTCAACCCGCGCGCTAAAATGGTGCTGACTCCGTAAATCGACGTGTCTTTCAGTAACGCCTGTAGCTTTGATGACATTGAGAGCGCCTTTGCTTGTTTTGACTACATGGCGTGCAAAATAAGACGACCGCGGTGAAACATGAGGCTATGCTGACAATTTCATTTGGCTCTCTTTTGCTGGTTTGGCATTGGGTCGCCCATCACTTCCGATTGCACTCGAAGTGATTCTTGATGAACATGTTCATAGAGTTGCTCAATGAAGGTTTCGCTCAAGGAGAGTTTTGTGCCTTGGGCTTTGCGCTTGTCCAAGATTTCTTTCCATCGCGCTGGTTGATAGAGCTCCAAGCGGTTGAGCTTCTTAAACACGCCGATTTCTCGTGCCAAGTTCATTCGTGCCGCCATGATTTCGACAAACTCCTCATCGAGCCGGTCGATAGCAGCGCGCAGGCGGTCGAGTGTATCTTGCTCATGGCTGTCAGGTTTTGGTTTCCACTTGAGTGAGCTTAGCAGTTCAGCCAAGGCGTCGGGTGTCAGCTGTTGGGCGGCATCGGTCCAAGCAGAGGTCGGGCAGGGATGAGCTTCTATCATCAAGCCGTTCATGCCCAAGTCAATGGCTTTTTGGGCAACTGCGGGCACCAGTTCTCGCTTGCCAGCAATATGGCTGGGGTCGCAGATGAGCGGGACATGGGCAAGGCGTGCGCGAAATTGCAATGCCAAACTCCACAGCGGATTGTTGCGGTAAAGCGTCTTTTCGTGCGTAGAAAATCCGCGGTGAATGGCGACGAGTTTATCAATGCCTGCAAAGTATAGGCGCTCGATTGCCCCTATCCACAACTCCAAATCTGGACTGATGGGATTTTTGACCATCACGCCCAGCGTTGTGCCTCGCACGGCATCGGCAATTTCCTGCACAGAAAAGGGATTGCCCGTTGTGCGTGCGCCAATCCAGACAATATCGACACCGTATTTGAGGCAGGCTTCTACATGTTCAGCCGTGGCAACTTCCACTGCCAGTTGCAAGCCCGTTTCCGCTTTGATGTTTGCTAACCACTCCAGCGCCTTGACTCCATTGCCCTCGAATCCGCCCGCACGCGTGCGCGGTTTCCAGACGCCAGCCCGCAGAATTTTTGTAATGTTTTTTGAAGCTAATGCATGAGCGGCTTGCCTGACCTGTGCTTCGGTTTCAGCACTGCATGGACCTGAAATGATAATGTAGTCGGATGGTGCCGACGGCGCACTCGGCAACCATGTCTGCCATGGCTTGGCGTGCACTTCCCCTGACGCGACTTTTTTGCCCAGCTCTTGCGCCAGTGCTTGCGGCTCCTCGACCCGAATGTGAGGACGAGTGGTCAGGTCAATGTTCTTTTCGCCCTCGCAATAGACACCGTAGATTTTATACTCCAAAACGCATGGCTTAAACTCACGCAGGGCTTGCTCGAAATCGGTTACATCGTTCCAGACCACATCCACGAGAATCGTGTATTCATATGGCACGCCGACAATCGGTATGGATTGAATCTTTGTCAGATTGATGCCATTGCGCTTGAATGCCAGCAGCGCTTCTGCCAAGCTACCAGATGTGTGGGCAACACGAAATCCTAACGAGGCTTTATTAAACTGCCGCGTCAGCGGATTTGCCCGACGTGAGAGTACCAAAAACCGTGTGAAGTTTTGATGATTCGACTCCAGTCCCTCTGCCAGCACCTGTAGCCCGTAGAGCTCTGCTGCATAGTAACCTGCAATTGCCCCAACACCTTTGAGCTGCTCCTGATGAATTTTCCTAGCAATACCTGCCGTGTCGAAGGCTTCCTCTAAACGGATGTGCGGATACTGCTTGAAGAACTCCCGACATTGCAACAGCGCCATGGGATGCGCCTGCACAACCTTGATGTCTGCCAGTGTTTGATTTGGCAGCGCCAGCAAATTGTGTTGAATGCGCACATAGACTTCGCCTACAATTGAGACGTGGTGCGTCTGCAACAGCGCATAATTTGGAAGCAGGCTTCCTGCAATGGTGTTTTCAATCGCCATGACGCCTGCCGTGGCTTCATGCGTCTGCACTGCTTGGCAGACTTGCTCAAAGGTCTCGCACTCGAGCAGCGCAATTTTCTTTGGCGCAAAAAAGCGCCGCGCCGCCAAGTCGTGAAAAGAACCCGCAACTCCTTGAATCGCTACTTTTTCTTCGCTCACAATTCCTCCGTGTTCTGATGTTGTTGCCAGCTTGATGAGTCTGCCCTAAACATAAAAGATTCTTCCGAGAATTTTGAGTAGCGATGTGCAACAGTTGCATTTTTTCTTTTCTTTTAGTAACTTAGATTAAGTCTAAATTAGCTAAACCCTTATCACAACATGCGATTGATTTTAAGTTTTGCTTTGCTCTTTTCGGCTGCAGTTGCATCTGCGCAATCTGGCAGCGCCACTTCTTCTTCTGACAGTCTTAAGTCGTTTCACACCCCTGAAGTAGAGGTTACTGGCATCCGTGCACCGAAGCGCACCCTGCGTGATGTTGAGGGCATGGGGATTTTCAGCAGCAAAAAAACCGAGGTAATTCAGATGCAGGGTTCAAACGGCAACTTTTCACTCAACAATACTCGCCAAGCCTTTGTGCGCGTGCCTGGCGTTTTTATCTGGGAGCAAGATGGCAGTGGGGTTCAGGCTGGCGTAGCGGTTCGCGGACTGAGTCCTAATCGTTCTTGGGAGTTTAATACGCGCAAAGATGGCTACGATATTTCCGCTGATATTTTTGGTTATCCTGAAGCATACTACACCCCGCCTTTTGAGTCACTTGAGCGCATTGAGCTTGTGCGCGGGTCTGCCTCATTGCAATTTGGTCCTCAATTCGGTGGTCTTTTGAATTACGTCACCAAATCTGCACCGAGAGACAGGTCTTTTTCTTTGGAAAGTTCTCAGGTCGTTGGCTCCACGGGATTTTATTCCACTTACACGGCGATAGGCGGCACTCTTGGCGACTTTAGTTACTACACCTACTTCAATCTGCGCACAGGCACGCCTTGGCGCGAAAACAACCGCTTTACGCAAGGCACCTTTTATGCACGTGGCAATTACAGAGTTTCAGAGTCTGGCACCTTAGGCTTTTCCATGACCTACATGAACTACCTTTTGCAGCAACCGGGCGGACTGACCGAGGCACAATACCAAGCCGATGCGCGCCAAGCCACACGCTCACGTGATTGGTTCAGCACCCCTTGGGCGATTCCTACGCTAAGTTATGAGCATACCTTTTCAGAGCAGACACGCCTGAATGTGAGAGCCTTTGCCCTTTTTGCGCAGCGCAACAGCGTCGGTCTAACTACTACGCCGAATATCGTGGACAGTCTCATTAACCCGCGTCGGGTTGACCAAGACATCTTCACCAACTTTGGCACCGAGGCTCGCCTTCTGCATCAATTTGATTTTCTTGGCAATCCTAGCGCTATCGTTACAGGCATACGCTACTACCGCGGCAACACTGAACGCGACCGTGGGCGTGGCTCCGACGGCGACAGCTACGACATGACCTTCCGCAGTGAGCGTTCACTTGACCTCAACTTTACCGTGCAGAATGTTGCGGCATTTGCAGAACTCAAACTTGCCCTTTCTCCAATTTTCTCACTTACGCCGGGCGCTCGCCTCGATTACATCTCCACGGTTGGCACCGGACAGTTTAGCCGCAGCACCAATTCACGCTTTGAGCCAACGGGCGGATTTATCAGTGTCAATAAAACGACCAGCGAAGCCGTGCCGCTCTTGGGACTTGGGGCAACGCTCCGCCCAATTGACGAGGCAGAAATTTACGCCAACATCGCTCAAGCCTATCGTCCTGCCTTGTTTAGCGACCAGTTTCAAAACTCATTAGTAGATGTCGATGAGAACTTGCGTGCCTCATCGGGCTGGTCATCAGATATTGGGGTTCGCGGTTTTGTGGGCAATGTTTTCACATATGACATTGGTGCATTTTTTATGATTTACGGCGACCGCGTTGGCACGCTTAGTCGCGCGCAACTGGGTGCAGATTCTACACGCTTTCCAAATGGTCTGCGCACGAATGTGGGCACAAGCCGACACTTTGGTGTCGAAGCCTTTGTAGAGCTCGATGTGATTGCCGCACTTGGCGAACCTTCTCTGATGCAAACCGTCGGCTCGCTTGACCTTTTTACCGCCGTCAGTTATGTCAATGCCACATACATTTCGGACCGTCGTGCATCGCTTTCTAATCCGGCAGGTTCGGTGCAGGGCAATCGTGTGGAGTTTGCTCCAGAGTGGATTGTGCGTGCAGGGCTGACATACCGCTTTCGCTCCACTTTTTCCGTGACGCTGCAAGGCAGTTATGTGGGTAAATCCTTTAGTGATGCCAGCAACACGATTTTCCAAGCCAACGGCGTTCAAGGTGTGATTCCCGAATACACCATCTTTGATTTGAGTGCCTCTTGGCGCCTGTTTAGCTTTGCTACTGTGGAAGCCAATATCAACAATCTTTTGGACCGACGATACTTTACGCGTCGTGCGGGTGGCTATCCCGGTCCGGGCATCATTCCGGGTGAAGGACGTGTTGCCACACTGGGTGTGCGTTTCATACTCTAATTTCGCCAAACTCTTTATCTGGGAGGAATGCAATATGCAAAAGTCGCCGCTTGCCAAGACCACGATTCACAAGACCAGTCATGGCTGCATCCTCAGCGATGCCGGTTGCAATGTTATCCAACTTGAATTTGGCAATCTTTTTTTGCGCTTCGATGCAAAGGGACTTGAAAACTTCAAGGCTTGTATTGATCACCTTAATCTTGAGCGTTATGAAATTGCCAATCAATCAAAGCCCTATCATCGCAAGGTCTTTGTAGCGCTGCAACCCACAGGTGTAACCATGGCTTTCACACGCGAGGAAGTCTTAGAGCTACGCCAGTTGCTTGAAGCCGCCGCGGCAATTTTGACGCTAAAGAAACTTTCGCACGATGCGTTAAACTATCCACAAAACTAACGGGCTTTTTTGCTCTGCAAAGCAACCTTTCTCATTTTTGCCAAGGAAGGTTGCTTTGCTTGTGCTTGCCTTTATTTTATTACTTGTTGCAACTCATGGCAGACAGTTTGGCAGCACACTTTTCTACGCTGGCAAAAATTTTTCACTTTGGTTTAGCCTGCCGATTCAGTAACTTTAAGTAGCAACCATGCCGCTTGTTTGGGGCTTATCATGGGAAAGGAGAATAACGATGTCACTTCTACGCGAGCTCATTCAGGGCATTCTCAAGCGCTACTCCGAAGAGCATAACGAAATGGTGAAGATAATAGAGGAGGAGAAAAAGCATGGCTATCTCAAGGACTTGATTGAAATTGGTGACCGTCTCATCGAAGAAAATCCAAACTATGTAGATGAGGTGAAAAAAAGTGAGACGGGGTGTTGGATGGAGCAGATGTACAACCGCCGCTACTGCCGCATTTGTGACTTTGTTGATGATTGTCCAATTCATCTCGAAGAAGAGTGGCAGGCATTTTTAGCTCAGCAGTCGCCAGAAAAGCGTGCAGAACTTGAAGCCATGATTGCCCAGCAGCAGGAGCGATACTTCAAACGCTATGTGAAGTAGCTGCTTCTGTGAGCTTATTTCTACAGATTTGTTGATGCAGTTGCTTTCTGCTGCTGCCTTTTGTAACGCACTGCTTTGACTTAGCTCGTGTTGCTTTTTACACGATGCTACGGAAAATTGCCTAACTTTTTGCAAATCCGTAGCTAACATGGTTTTTCGTTTCGTTTTATCAGTACTCTCTTGCCTGATATTGTCTCCACTTCTCTACTCACAAGTAAATTTTGCGTCATCATCCTCACCATCACTGCCTTCTCAGCGTCTTGATGCCTATTCACTTTTTTTCAGCCGTGAATATGGCAACTTCTTCGGCAGCAGTTTGGGCATTAGCATTTTTGATAACCAAACTTTTTATGCAGTTGGCGTCTCACCAGAGCTGGCTTTTGGACCGTGGGGAATTGGCTTAGATGTCAATCTGCGCATCTCCCAGCAAGGGCAATTGCGACAGGAAGATTGGCAAGATGGCATTTCAAGTTATTTGCGTCTTATTCGCTATGTGCGCTACCAGTTCAAGCGCGATAGCTTATACTTCCGACTGGGTCAGCTCGATGCAGTCAGGCTGGGACATGGGTCTATCCTGTTTCTTTATCGCAACAATGCCAGCTACGACGCTCGTCGCATAGGCATTGAATTTGACGCCGACTTTGGCGACTTTGGCTTCGAGTCGCTCATCAGCGATGTGAGTACTTTTCACATACTGGGTTTGCGTCCATTCTGGCGACCGTTTCGCTCTTCAGGTTTAGCCTTGCTCTCGGGGTTAGAACTTGGCGCCACATTTGTTGGCGATTTCAATCCAGAGGCTACGGCTCGTATCCATTCAGGTGCGGCACCTTCTGGCACATCCTTTGACTCGCTGTCGATAGTGCGTAGCGGTCCGATGCTTGCATTTGGTTTGGATGCCAGTTTCCCTCTCACGCGTCTTCCTCTACTTGATGTAGATTGTTTTTTTGATGTGGCTGGTCTTGCCGGCTATGGGGTAGGGGTTTCTGTAGGTGTCTTAAGCGCATTCAAAAATTTGTTCAATGCACTTGTACTTTCTGCCAAACTTGAGCAGCGTTTGCTCACCAAGCAGTTTCAATTTGCTTACTTTGATGCTCTCTACGAGCAAGAGCGCTACCAAGAGCGCACCACGGGCATCATGACGCGTGTCGATGAATTGAGCCGCATCGCTTCAGGAGGTGCGGGCATATACATTGAGCTCGGTGCTTCTATTTTGGATAAGCTTAAGCTGTTTGGAGCTTATCAGCGACTCTATCGCACACCGCGTGGCGGAATTTTGCAACTATCTATTCGCCTCGAGGAGCTTCTCCCATCTGTAGTTTTTCGTGCCGACTACTTTAAGCGTGATGTTTGGGTGGAGACTGAACTTTTCACACTGGATAATCGGAGTTTTCTGCAGGTGGAATTCAGTTACTTGCCTTATCCCTACCTTTTGCTTTCTTTGGTCTATCAATGGACATTCATGCCCGTGCGCGGAGAAAACAATCGAATCTTGCACTACGAGCCACTTCAGCGTATTGAACCACGAGCTGCCCTACATCTACAATTCTGACCTAGGATTCCAGTGTTAAATTTACGCTAACTCTTTGCATAGTTTTTTTTTCTCTGTATCTTAGCCTGCAGTCGCAGAAAAAAGCTACATACCACGGTAGGAGGGGAGCCGCACTTCCATGCAACACTATGACATTGCAGCTGAACTAGCTGCTACTCGAGTCAAACGCGGTCTAACACTGTTTGACATTAGCCATAAAACTAAAATCCAAGTCGAGCATCTACAAAAGCTTGAAAGTGGCTGCTATGATTTCCTCCCACGCTTTTATGTTCGCCAAATTGTTCGCATGTATGCCGAAGCCCTTGGTCTTCCTGCTGACACCATAAATCTCTACCTTCGTGAGCTTGATAGTCAGCAGCCTCTCAATAGCAACGCTGACTTGCAGTCATCAGACCACACGAAAAAAACTTCCTCACTGCTCTCTGAAGCGCAGTTGGAGCAACTGGCTAAAATTTTTTCACCTATGCGTCTGGCTCTTGTTATCGGCACTTTATTGTCAATTGCAGTTAGTGTTAGCATCTATCTGAAGATTGTGCCGAATGATGTTGAAGTTGTTCGTAGAACTGGTTCTTCTGCTAGCACTTCTAGTAAGCTTGAGTCTGCCCCTGAATCAGCCAAGCCTGATGTTAAGCATCAGCCAACTGCGTTGATTCCTACAATTGACGCAGTTTCATCTATTACCTCTTCTGCTGCTACTGTACCAAATGGGGCGTCCTCTCCAGCTGCAACGGCAAATCGGCGGAAACTCACTCTCATCGTGCGTGCCAAGTCAGATTGCTGGGTAGGTGTAGTAGCCGACGAACACAAAGTTCAAGAAGCCTACTTGCGCGCTAATGAAAGTTCTCGTTTCGAGGCTGACAGTCTAGTTAAGCTAACCATAGGCAAAGCAGAAGTCGCTGAAGTCTGGCTCAATGGCAAGTCAATTGAGTTGCCTAAGCGTGCAGGTGTTGTCTCCAACCTTCGTTTTTCTCTCAAAGATGTCTTAGAGATGTCTCAATAATTTTCTGCATTGTATCCTTGCCTCTCTGCCTGAACTGCTACTGTTGTCAGCGCAAGACCTTGAGCATGAGCCATGTTAGCAGCACGCTGCGCAGACTCCACAAAATCGTGCGTATCCAATTTGTCGTCACCAGCGCTTGATGCACCTTTTCATCAAACCCAGTACTCAACAACGTGTGCTTTGGCACCTGAATAAACATTGTGGATAGCCATATCACCCCGAGCATCGCTGCACCCACGAACGCTTCGAGCGCTGAGACTGCACTTGGTCGCTCATAACAGAGATAAAGCGCTGTTATCAGTTCAACCAACATTGGGACCAGCACAACTGCTGTCGTAAGATTTGTGTGCAGTGCCTCGTATTCGCGAAATGATGCAAGACCTACACGGCTGAAAAGCGGGTAATGCACAATCTGCACATACCAAATGACTCCAGTCATGAATAGTGTTGCCACAAAGTTGAGCAGCAGCATAAGAGTTGAGAGTGGCAAAGGCGATAGCATAGTTTTGACTGTCTTTCTATAGCTTGACTTCGGAACTCTATGCAAGAAGCCTTGCGTTCCCTATTTTTGTGGTGGAGAGAAGTACATCTATTTAATTCTCAAACAGCAAGGCAAAAGTTATGACAAAGGGTTTCACAACTTCGGCGCGGGAAAACCGCCTCAGCCTGTGGGTTAGCGTCAGTTTCCTTTGGGGCACAATTTTCTACATTTCCTCTATCCTCATATTAGGTGTCATTAGCGATTATAGCGGTGGCTATTTCCATCCTGCTCTTTCAGACAGCGTAAAAGCCTATGTGTTTTATGCTTTATTGATTTTCGTAGTGGCAATCGGCGGATACTTTGGCAATAAGCTCTATGACCCAACCGGCGAAAAACGCCAGCAGCGTATCAACGCTGTAACAGCAGGTATGAGAGAGCAAGTGTTTGTCTCATTTGTGGGCAGTATTGCCACAAGCTTTGTTTTCGGCTTGATGACAGCATTAGCTTTCTGGTTTTCACATCTGACCTTCAACATCGCATTTGACATGCCACTGCATACCGTACTTATTGGCTCGCTAGCTAATATCCTTGCAGGGATTGTAGGTTCGTTGTTGACTGGATTGGTCTTCTTGGTCCTAAAGGCTACTGGTAGATTTCCAACTAGCGAAGTTGCATCATAAATTCATTACAAATTTGTCTCAAACTGTTATTTTTTGCGCTGCTCAAAGCCTAAAAAACAATCACAAATGACTTCATTAATTGTTCTCGGTATCATCTTAATCATTGTGGGTTTTGTTGCAGCTGGTACCAGTCCTAACTTTCAGCGTTTTTCCGCATTGTTTCGTCTCGGCGGTTTAGGGGTACTTATTCTTGGCATCCTATCAAAATCTATTGTTCAGATTGATGGCGGGACGGTAGGGGTTAAGCGCCTATTTGGTGAAATTCAAAGCGACATCCTGACGGAAGGTCTGCGCTTTATTAACCCACTGATGGATGTTGTTCGTTTCGACATCAAGACGCAAAACTATACGATGTCTGGGGCGAACGATGAAGCTGGACGCACAACAGATGATGCTATGCGCGTCCTTAGTGCTGACGGTTTGGAAGTTGTTCTTGATGTGACTGTCCTATACAGGGTTATTCCAAGTGAAGCGCCCCGTCTTTTGCGAGAAGTTGGTGTCGATTACCGCGAAAAAATCGTTCGCCCAATTATCCGCACAGCTATTCGTGATAATGCTGTCTATTACAATGCAGTCGATCTCTACTCGGCAAAGCGCGATGAATTCCAAATTCGCATTGTGGAAAAAATCCGGAAAGATTTTGAACAGCGCGGCTTGTTCTTAGAGCAAGTTCTTGTGCGCAACATCGCCCTGCCTCCTTCAGTGAAAGCGGCTATAGAGGCTAAAATTAATGCCGAGCAAGAGGCACAGAAAATGCAGTTTATCTTGCTCAAAGAGCAACGCGAAGCCGAACGCAAGCGCGTCGAAGCGCAGGGGATTTCTGATTATCAGAGAATTATTAGCAGCACTTTAACAGACAAGCAATTGCAATACGAACAAATCAAAGCCATGCAAGAGTTAGTCAAATCGCCCAACTCCAAGGTCATTTTTATGGGCAAAGGTGTAGGTGCCTCCGTCCTTATTGGTGATAAGTAGTACTTTGCAGACCCTTATCTACCATTTCACACTTCTCAAGCATTTAGGTGCCTCTTTTTCAGAACAACGCAGACCCAAGCTACCATGCGCTCTCTGCTTGCACGACTATCTCCCCCTTTCAATAGTGTGAAAATTCTTGACCGATACATCTTTTGGCAGTATGCCTCTGCATTCCTTTTTGGCATGGTGGCTTTTCTTGCCCTTTTCATCCTAATCGATGTGATTGAAAAAATCGATTACTACATCGACCGCAAGGCTACATTCACCGCTGTCGTAGGCTATTACATTTATGCTTTGCCTGAAAACATCAAGCTTACTGCTCCTATCAGTGCGCTGTTAGCTGCGCTTTTTGTCACTGGCAATCTTTCTAAGTACACTGAGCTTACCGCCATGAAGGCCGGGGGCATCAGTCTGTATCGCATTCTCGTACCTTTCTTTGCTGTTGCCGCTATTATCACGCTTGTTGATTTTTTATTTTCAGGATGGGTTGTTCCTTACACGACACGCCTCAAACAAAAGTTTGAATCCGTTCAACTCGGTAAAACATTTTGGACAGGTGGCAGTCGCAGCAACTTCAACATTCTCGACAGCCCTCACCGTCTGGTTAGCATTGGCTACTTTGATGATGTACAGAACATCTGCTACAATGTCAGCGTGCAGGAATTTTCACATCCATTCATGTATTGGCGCATTGATGCCAAACAAATGATATACGATAGTGTTCAGCATCGTTGGATTTTGCAAGATGCTGTCTGCCGTCAGCTTATCACTGAGCCCGAATATTTTTCTTTTGAGAAAACGGTTGATACTCTTACCTTTTCATTTACACTGCGTGACTTGCGCGAAAACACATCGGCTTTGGACTTACTTACGCTGCCTGACCATCGCGCATTTATTGAAAAACGTCAGCGCGGCGGTTTTGAGGCTGTCGAAGAAGCACTGGTGAAATACCACAGCAAAATTGCTTTTCCCGCCGCCTGTTTAATTGTGGTGCTTATTGGTGTGCCACTGTCTGCAACTAAAAAGCGTAGCGGTCTGGCGCTGGAAGCCGGAATTAGTATTCTCGTTGGGTTTATTTACCTCGGCTTACAGCAAACATTTGCCACCTTAGGCTATAAAGGCCAAATTCCCCCTTGGCTTGCAGCGTGGTTTCCAAATTTACTCTTTCTTGCTATTGGGTTAGGAATGCTATGGAAAGCTCAAAAGTAAGTTGTTATAATCAGGTCGTTGGTCGCTCTGGCGAAAAGTATGCCGTAGAGTTTCTCAGGGCTCGTGGATTTGAAATTCTGGCACGAAACTATCGATGCGGCAAAAACGAAGTTGACATCGTTGCGCAACACGGAAAAGTTATTTCCTTTATCGAAGTAAAAACTCGACGCACCAGCGATTTTGGTCATCCAGCTGAAGCGGTTACACGCTCCAAGCAGCGTGAAATTGCAAAAGTTGCAGAGTACTACATTTGCACGAAGGGCTCTGCAGATGTTTCATATCGTTTCGATGTTGTAGTTGTTTTTCTTGGCGGTCCGCAGCCTGTTGTTGAGCTAATTGAAGATGCTTTTAGAATCTTTTGATGCTGTTCCTAACTCATTGCCTTGAGCTCTACCCATGAAAGCACTCATTACATCAGGCGGGCATGGAACGCGCCTGCGCCCCATTACATACACGCAGAACAAGCATCTCATTCCAATCGCTAATAAACCAATGCTACACTATGCCATTGAGGCAGTTGCTGCCGCTGGCATCAAGGAAGTAGGCATTGTGACCAATGCGCAAAGTAAAGATGTTGAAGAAGCTATTGGCACTGGCGACGCCTTCGGCGTGAAAATTACTTACATTCCACAAGAGGCGCCGCTGGGGTTAGCCCACGCTATCAAAATTTCCGAAGACTTTATCAAACGCGAGCCCTTCATTTTTTATTTGGGCGATAATATGCTGGTCGGTGGGGTCAAGCGATTCATTGACGAGTTTCATTCCCAGCGGTCTAATTGTCATCTTACGCTTGCCAAAGTCAAAGACCCTCACCGCTTTGGTGTGCCAGAGCTCAAGGGTCAGCGTATCGTCTCCATTGAGGAAAAGCCCAAAGTTCCAAAATCCAACTATGCTGTTGCTGGCATCTACATCTACGATGAGTGCATCTTTGAAGCGGTTCATGCCATTTCGCCCAGCGCGCGCGGCGAACTTGAAATTTCTGACGCCCATCAGTATTTGATTGACAAGAACTACCGCATCACCTACTCGGAAATTACAGGTTGGTGGAAAGATACAGGTCAGCCATATGACTTGCTTGAAGCCAATCGGCTGGTGCTGGAAAATCAAGACACTTGCATTGAAGGCGAAGTAGATATGGACTCAACCGTAACGGGCAGAGTAGTCATCGGTCGTGGCACAAAGATTCAAAACAGTGTGCTGCGCGGACCGTGCATCATCGGAAAAAATTGCCTTATCAAGGATAGCTACATCGGACCTTTCACATCCATTTACGACGATTGCTTTATTAAAAAGTCAGAAATTGAGTTTAGCATTGTGCTGAAGAATTGTCGCATTGAAGATGTGGGCATTCGTATTGAGGAAAGCCTTTTGGGCAATAATGTGCAAATCGTAAACTCTACAAAAAAGCCTAAAACCAATCGTTTCATGCTGGGTGACCAATCTCGCGTGGAAGTAGTTTAATCGCTCCCACACACCCGCATTTGCCATCAATAGGAACTTTCGCAAGTTTGTTTTAACAAAGCATTGGGGATACGCTTGCTCACCATTTGGAGCGTCGTTAATCGCACCCAAGCTCAACAGCAACGCGCTTTAGACGGCTTTCGCAAGAAGCATTACAAGGTCTTGGTGGCTACCGATATTGCCGCACGTGGTTTGGATATTGACGGCATTTCACATGTCATTAACTTCGATATGCCCACCTTTGCTGAAGACTATGTGCATCGCATCGGACGAACAGGACGCGCCTTTTGCAACGGGTGATGCGATTACTTTTGTTTCTCCAGATAAGCTACGCTATTTCCGCCGCATTTGTCAATACATCGGAATCGGACGGCGATTTGAACTGCGTCAATATCCGCAGTTTGAGCTTAGAAATGCTGAGATAGAAAAATTTGCAAAGTGTAATGACTTTGGGTAAGTCAAAAAAATAATAATTGCGAGAAGTACCGAAACTATCTAAAAGCTAACATTTTTATCGCATAATCAACAAATTTCACCATCTTTGACGAACAAACTCAACCAACTTCGCCAACCAACGCACACAAAGCCAATATTAAAAGCTCTTCAGCTTACGGCATTGATTGCAGAAAGTCATTCTTCAGTGGAGATTTACTTCTCGCTTGTCGCGGCTTGCTTTTGAGGTTTCTTGGGCATTGCCAAGTTTTTCAGTGGTGGGCTAAGGTAGTTTTTCCAGACAAATACTACGCATAGATAGGTCAGCGTGCCTGCGCCTACTCCAATGCCCCATCCTGCCAGCACATCCAGCGGATAATGCACCCCTACATAGACACGCGAGTAGCCAGATAGGAATGAAAATACGACCAATCCCCATGCTACACTCCTATCGGGCAGACTGGATTTTGAAAGAAATATCCACATCACCGTTGCAACTGCGGCAGTATTTGCGGCGTGCGACGACGCAAACGAGAATGAGTGCGTTTGGTCTAATAGCAATCGTACATGACCAAGTTCAAAGCAGGGGCGAGTTCGTTGCACCAGCGGTTTGAGCAGGCCTGATGCCGTTTGGTCTGCTACGGCAATTGCCAGCAGGCACAGCGCAAGTGGTAGCACACTTTCTCTGCGGCGCGTGAAGATGATGTAGAGCGATGCAAATGCCGCCACCACCCACGAGCGCTTGAAGTCTGTTACAAAAAGCATGAGGGTATCGAGATAAGGCTGTCCTATACCTTCATTGATGAGTCGAAATAGCCAGACATCAAACTGATAGAGTGCATCGAGCATGATTCTCTAACTTAGTGTGCAACAACACTGCTGAACTTCACTTAGCTGACTTTGGCTTTTTTCTTCGGATTCTTTTTAACAGTGCCTTGCGCCGCTTTTGATGCTGGTGCTAGCTTAGAGCCTACTGGTGTTGGGTTACGCTTTGCCTGCCAGTTGACATACAGCTGCTGAATAATGCTAAACACATTAAACATTAGGTAATATAGCCCTAGCCCTGACGGCATGTTGTTGAAGAAAAGCAAGAGCATGAGCGGCAGGATGAAGTTAAAGACCTTGGTTTGCTCTGATGGTGCAGCGCTTGGTGTCAGTTTTTGCTGGAGGTAGGTGGTAATGGCCATCAGAATTGGGAATACGGCAACATGTGAGCCGTAAAGCGGAATATTGAAGGGTAAGGTGATAATGGCGTCAACGGTCGACAAATCGGTTGCCCAAAGAAAACTTTCTTGCCGCAACTGAATTGAGGAACGAATCACATAGAACATGGCAAAAAGCAGCGGCATTTGTAATAATACGGGGAGGCAACCGCTTAATGGATTGACACCGGCTTCTCTATAAATTTTACTCAATTCGCCTTGTAGCTTGACAGGGTCATCTGCGTATTTCTTCTGCACTTCTTGAATTTGCGGTTGCAGTTGCGCCATTTTTTTCATGGAGTTTGTCGAAGCTACTGTCAGCGGATAGGTGACCAGCTTGATAAGCAGCGCAAAGATGATGATAATCAAGCCATAATTAGGAATAAAGCGCTCGAGCAGATTGAACACAGGCAAGATAATCCATTCTGCAAACGGGCGCGTGATCCATTCCCAACCAAAGTCCATTGTTTTTTCCAGACTTGAGCCGGCTTCGCGCACCAAGACATAATCGAGCGGACCGATGTAGAGCGTAAAGCCGTTTTGCACCACATCTCGATTGAGCGGCAATCTTTGCTTGAGTGCCACAGTGTAATCTTCGAAGACATGTTTATCATCTTTGACGATGCGTCGTCCTTGCAAGTAAGCCCCTTCGGCATCTTCATCGGCGATAATGGCGGCAAGGAAATACTTGCTTTGCACAGATACCCACTTTGTTGCCCCATCAGGCTGCAACTTGAACTCCTTGTCTTTGCTATCTGCATCTAATTTTTCCAACGAGCCATTGAAGTAAGCATGTGCATATGAGCTATTGGCTTCCTCCAGTTCATCTTTTTCGGAATGAGCCAATCCGCCATTCCAAGAAATCTGGTAACTAACGCCTCGCACCAATTGACTGACGCCTGCCAGCTCGGTTTGGTAACGGATTTGGTATGAGTTGCCTGTAAAGATGTAGGTGATTTTGATACGCTTGCCATTTTCGAGCTCCACTTCAAAAGGAATGGTTGCCGATTGGGCGCCACTGAGCTTGAAGGTGCGCTCTTGTACTTTTGGCGTGAAGTATAGTTCGTTGGTATTGACCACGGACTGGCGCGCATCAGTTGTCTCAAACAGTAAAGAGAGTGCCCCATCCTTGGCGGTGATGAGGTCGAAGGGCTTTCGTTCCCAATCCAGATATTTTTTCTGCACGAATGAAATCAGTGTAGCACCTTTGCTGGAGAGCTTTGCTGTGAAAAGGTCTGTTTCTACCGTAATGGTGTCAGCAGTGCCTTCCATTACTCGGGCAAACTCTCCAACCCTCTGCATCGCCAGACTTTTCTGCGACAAGGCTTTTTCCACAGAGTCGGCGTATGCTAATGCCGCAGAATCGAGTGCCTTTGGTTTTGGCGTTTTCGGCGGCGGTGTTGGTGTCAGCAACTGAAACCACACGATAAGGATAAGTCCAATCAGTAAAAAACCGATGAGTGTGTTTCTATCCATTGTTTATTGCTATCAATGCTTATGTGAATGTGGCTTTGGCACTGGGTCAAAGCCGCCTTTGACAAATGGATTGCAGCGCAATATACGCCATATGGTTAGCCATAACGCCGCAAAGAAGTTATGCGTTTGAAATGCTTCCAGCGCATAGCTGGAGCAGCTTGGCTCAAACCGGCAACTTCCGCCCAAAAACGGCGAGAGCACCAGTTTGTAGGCGCAAATAAGCAAAATTGGCAAGAAATTGGTGATTTTCCAGCCCCACCAAAGTTCCGGCGTAGGCTCAGGGTCGGCTATCAGATGCTCCTGGTCGTGTAGATGACTCATGGCTTGATGCATTTGAATCTAAAATGACATCGCTTAAGTCTTGGCTCACTTGACGCTGTTTGCGTAAGGTTTGAATCGCTTCGAGCTCGTTATGAATCCTATCAAACACATAGTAGACTTTGCCGCTCGATGTGTCGGCTTCCAGTTTGCCGCGCAGCTCAATGAGTAATTTATCCATCATTTTTTGGATAGTCCTTCTCGATAGGCTTTCCATATTGGGGTCAGCATTAACCAGCCGTTCGATTTGTTCCAGTGTTTTTGGAGCGGCTTTTTTTTCAAAGACCGCCTTCATGACTCGGCGGCGGATGTGGGCTTGATGCTGCTCATACTGCTTTTTGAGTATCCATACCCCACGCCCCAGCGGAATTGCAAAGAACAGCACAGAGTAGATAAATGGCACCCATCCTAATAGAATGCGGACCGTAGGTGTCAGGTCAAAGAGCGTTCCATCTAACTTCAGCACAAGAAACGACATCAGGAGATTGAAAGCATTCATAGATACAATACCAAGGTTACGCAATAGCTCGTTACCTGTCCAAAGGTATTCGGGCTCGTCTTCATCCCAGTAATAGACAATTGGGGTTTCGTTAGTTTTTACTTTGCCGCGCAACAGTTCATCAAATTCAGCATACAGCACGCCATCTTCGCTGACCTTCAGCCGTCCATGGAATTTTGCGACATACATTGCCAGAAATTCTTCCATTTGGTCGGTGCTCCAGCCAGCAAGGGCTTGCAACTCAGCGCCAACCGTGATGCCTTTCTTCTTACGCAGAAATGCCGCCAGCTCCTTTTCATTGTTCAGCTTATCGGGTTGCTCGCGTGGCGGACCGAACACGAAATCGTAGACTGAAGTCAGAAATTTTTTTCCGTTTTCATCAGTTTTGGTTGCTAAACCAAAAAGGTAATCCCATACCCTTCCAATCTCACCCAGACTCGGGAAAACTTCTTTTCTGCCACGCTTGCTTGACGATGAGAGTGCAATCAGCATAAGGCAAAGAATGGTTACATACACGCCGAAATAAATCATCATCACTAAAGCCGTGCACACTTTATAGAGGACTTGAAAGCCTTTCCATACGACCTCCAGAATCTCGCAAAGGACTTCGGTTACTGTTTTTGCATGGCGGCGACGGAGCGAGCCGCCGAAGTCGTAAATCACATCGCCCTGTGCTGTGGCTCGCACACGGCAATGATACGTTTCTATCAGCTTATCAAAGGCATGCACCAAATCTTGCACAGCTATGCCCGTGCCAGCCGCCGCATCGTTGAGCGTAAAAGGTCGCCTCTGTTCCTCTACCCAAGCCTTTAGTCTGGCAAAGACTTCTTTTTCCTGAAGAGCTACTTTCATCCCTGTTTGCATGAACCTTATTTGCACGAAAATAAGCACTTTCTGTACATCATTTCCTGCTACGCCATGCGTCTATTTCCTTCTTTTGAAGTCGGCTTTGCCGTCTGCTCTTTGGCAAGCCAGCCTAAGTGCTTTTCACATTAGCGATGCTCTTTTTTAGAGGTTCTATTGGCGTTGCCGCAGGCAGTTCGACAAAAAAGGTGCTTCCTTTGTCTTTACCTTCGGATTCTGCCCATACTCTGCCGCCGTGCAATTCGACAATTTTCTTGACAATAGAGAGCCCCAAGCCCGTTGAGCTTTCTCCGCCAGTTGGATATGCCGATAGACGCTGGAACCTACCGAAGAGTTTTTGCATATCATCTTTTGTTAGCCCCTGTCCTTCATCTCTGATAGTCACGCGCAGCTTATTGGCAGAGGCTTGCTTCTCGTTTGCCGTATACTCTCCTACTTTGCTGCCACTTATCCAGATAGTTTTTCCCTCTGGAGAGTATTTGATGGCGTTGCTTAGGAGATTTTCGAACACTTCATACATGCGTTTGCTGTCGACTTCTGCAAACAGCTGTGGTTCAAGGTTTATCTCAAGGCGTTGTGATTTGCGTTGCAATAGTTGCTGATTGTTCTCGGCTACAGTGTACAGCAACGCGCTAATGTCTGTGATAGATTTTTCCAGCACAATAGAACCGCTATCGATTGCCGTGGTTTTTAGCAGGTCTGTGATGATACCCAGCATGCGCTTTGCCGAGCGTGTAATGGTTTCCGCCATGATTTTGGTTTCAGGCTGATGTTCCACTTTTTCTGCAATGAGCATGGCAAAGCCCATGATACTTTGTAATGGATTTTGCAAGTCATGCGCGGCAATTCCCAGCAACTCTGTTTTGAACATATTGGCTTGTTCGGCAGCTTGCCGCTCGGTTTCAGCTTTTTGCCGTGCTTCGTTGAGCTCAGCATTTAGTTTGGAAAGCTCTTCATTCTTGCGCGCTTTTTGGCAGTATCCTAACGCAATTAACACAATTACCATTAGTGAGAGCGTAGCTAATGCGACCAGCAGGTGCTGCGTCAGCTCTTTTGCTTCGCGGTCTTTTTGCAAAGCTTCAATCTCACGGTCTTTGCGCTCGTTTTCGAGATGGAGTTCTAATTCTGCGATGCGTTTCTGCGCCTCCAATGAGAGCAAGGAATCCTTCAGCGCCGCAAATTTTTCGAAGTAATTCAGTGCGGCTCGATAGTCGCCTTTCTCACGAGAGATTTCATAGAGCAGTTGGTAGGCGTTTTTCTCTTCATTGCGCGCTTGCACATTTGCGGCAGTTTCAAGAGAGCGCAAAGCATATTGGAGGGCGGCATCATGTTTTTTTTGCAAAAACAGCGTTCTACTGATTCGCTCTAAGGATTCTGCCACGTAGTTTTGTATCTGCATGTCTTGACGGATTTTCAGCCCTCTCATAAAGTATTCAAGTGCTTTTTCGTAGTTATGTTCATGCAATTCGCTTTCGCCCAGTGCCGTGAGAGCAAGGTCGATGTAGCGTCTATCGCCCAGTTTTTCTGATAGCGCTAATGCTTTTTGTGCATATTGTTTGGCTTCTGCGTAGCGCAAGAGCCGAAGATAACTTGTCGCCACACCCGTCATGGCTGAACAGATAGCATCTTCTACGCCGATTTCTTCCGCTTGCGCAAGTGCTCTGGAGCGATACTGCAATGCCTGTTCATGCTTGCCTTGATTGGCAAAACAATCTCCAATACGAATGAGCGACCACAGTACCCCTTTTTGGTCTTGAATCTCTTCGCGCAGTTTGAGTGCTTTAAGATGGTAGTCAATGGCTAAGTCGTATTTGCCTTGATAGTCGTTGATATTACCCAGACTGTGATAGCACCATGCGATGCCATTTTTGTCCTTGAGTGCCTTGTAGAGCTCGAGTGCGCGCAAGCGACTTTCCATGGCTTTAGGGAAATCGGCGCGGCGTTCATAGACATAACTTATTGCATTATAGGCATGCGCTATGCCGAGCGTGTAGCGTAGGGATTGGGAGAGCGCAAGCATTTCTTGGGCGTAGCGTATCACGCTATCGGGCTCGTTGCGCCAGTAGTAGCGCACCAACCGATAAAGAAGTTCTACGCGTGCTGTATCTTTTGCCTGAGTGAGGGCATGTAGCAGGCTATCGGTCCCGGATTTCACTTGCTCTTGTGCCCATACTTCACACACACTCACACTCAGCAATATGAGCACTGCAGTACCAAGTTTCATTCTCGAACACTTTGTATGACCAAGGACTCAGTTTAATTTAGTAAAAGTGTTTTCGAAGCACATGCTTTGTTTGGTCTTTTGCGAATTTTTTGCTTTAGAGGCTATACTGCAATTTCAATCAACTTTTCAGCGATATGGCACTAACTTACTCTACCATGTTGCCTTTGGGCACGCCTGCTCCTCATTTTACACTGCCAGACGCTGTATCGGGCAGGATGCTCTCACTGTCGGAGCTTAAATCCGATAAAGCCACGCTTATCATGTTCATCTGCAATCACTGTCCATATGTTCAGCATATTCAAGGCGTGCTGGCGCAGGTAGCGAAAACCTACACGGCAAAGGGGGTTTCTTTCATCGCTATCAACTCTAATGATGTTACGGCATATCCTGAAGATTCTCCCGAGAAGATGAGGGAAGTTGCTCTTCAATGGGGATATGTGTTTCCTTATCTCTATGATGAAACCCAAGAGGTCGCTCGTGCTTACGATGCCGCCTGCACTCCTGATTTCTTTCTTTTTGATTCAGCTTTGAAATTAGTCTACCGCGGTCAGTTTGATGATTCACGCCCTGGTAACCGCATTCCAGTCACGGGCAAAGACCTGTGCGCCGCTATGGATGATCTTCTGGCAGGTCGCCCAATATCGGTTGAACAAAAACCTTCAGCAGGATGCAATATCAAGTGGAAAAAATCTCTTGCTTAGGCTTTTGCGCTACGACAGTTGCGGCACCATAGGTAGAACTTTTTCGAAAATTCTTGCCTCGACAAATATGTTGAACAGTTCTCCATCGATTTTTCCACTTTTTACCTCATAGTGAAGAATATCCAAGGCTTTTTCCACTGGCACTGCAGGTTTGTAGGGGCGGTCTTGTGCAGTTAGCGCATCATAGATGTCTGAGATGGTCATCATTCGGGCTTGTAGCGGAATTGCTTCTGCTTTGATTTTGCGTGGGTAGCCTGAACCGTCGAGTTTTTCGTGATGAGCATAAGCAATTTCGGGCACGCGTCGCAGGTCATTTGTCCAAGGAATGTTTTTCAGAAAATTGAAGGTATGCGTTACATGCGATTCAATTTCGCGCCGCTCATGTTCATCGAGACTTCCTTTTGAAATTGCTAATCGACTGGCTTCACTTTCTGAAAGATACGGATAGACTTCATCTTCACTGTAGATAAAGACTTTGGATTGAATTTCTTTCAATTTTCCAAATCCTTCCGAGCGCAAGACTGTCGGTTCATTTGCCTTGATGATAAATTCTAGGAAGCTGTCGAGTTCAGCTAATTTTTCTGCCATCTCTTGGTCTAAGCGTCGGAGTTGTGGTTCCACTTCAGCACGGGTGCGTTCTAGAAGGTAGAATAGCTTTTGCTTAGTGTATTTGAGTTCGATAGCTTTTCTGATGAGTGCATATCGCTCTTTGATAGTGCGCATTTCATGGTCGTACAATTTTTTGGCTTTCACCAACACATGCTCTCGCACACCAATTTTGCCAAAGTCGTGTAGCAGCGACGCATAGCGAATTTCTTCAAGATCGCGCTTGGAAAACTTGACATCTTTATAGATACCTGTCTCCATTCGGTCGACGGCTTCGGCAAGACCAATGGTTAAGATGGCAACACGCTCTGAATGTCCAGACGTGGTAGGGTCTCTTGCTTCAATGGCTGTGATGGATGCTCGGATAAACCCTTCGAACAGGTTTCTAATGCTGTCGTAGAGCAATCGGTTTTCATATGCCACGGCGGCTTGTGAGGCTAAGGCGTAGATAAATGATTCATCTTTTCGCGTAAAGGGAATGATGTAGTCTATGGCTTCTTGTGGGTCAGGCAATACGACACGAAAGTCAGGTTTCTTATTGATAAGCTGAATTACACCGATAGTTTCTTTATCACGGTTCAGCATTGGGACGGTGAGCATGGACTTTGTACGGTAGTTGATAGAGAGGTCAAAAGCTCGACCGCCAAAGCTGTATGGAGCATGGTCAGGCAGATGATATACGTCTGGAATGTTTAGTGGCTCACCCGAAATTGCTGCGTAACCGACAATGCTATTGGGCGTAATCGGCATTGTCCATTCCTTAAATGGCACTTCACGGCTGATATTTTGCGCTAATTTGAAACGCAATTGTTTATTAGCAAAGTAGTTATCGCGGTTGAATTCTATGCCTGGTATTTCTTCTATGATGTATAAGCTCCCAGCATCTGCACCAGTAATTTCCATGCTAATCGAGAGAATCATTTCCAAGAGGCGTGTAATATCCTGCTCGCTCGATAGAGCAATGCCAATATCCTTGAGCTTTTCTAATTCTTCACGCTGCTCTGAGAGCTCTCGGCGTAAGAGCCTTTGACGTTCTTGCTCTTGAAAATGAGCTTGGGTGCGCTGCAAAAGCAACTCGAAGCGTAGCGAACTAATTGGAATTTCCAGTACATCAATCAAATGATGCCTGTAGACCAGTGTTCCAAAATCTCCGAAGGCTTCAAATTCCTCAGGCAATCCTACCGCTGCCAGCGCAAACATTTTAGCCAAACTCGCTGGGATAATTTCCTTGATGCGATGCAGTGTAGTGATATCTACCAGCATCAGAATAGGGGTCAGATGAAACGATGTGCCCAGTGTCTTAAGATGCTGTTCAGATTGTCGGGGAGAAAAATACTCAAATGCATAATGCATCTTTTTTAAGCCATCTTGTATGGCTTCCGTAGGCAGCCCCACTCGATCGAAGATTAAGATTTTTCTTGCATCCATATATCTCTATCAGCTGGATGTGATTCATACACGGCAAAATACAACTTTCTGTGCTTAGAGAATTTTTTATTTCTTGAAGACGTTTTGCTACTGCAGCATCTGCTTTATAAAGTATGAAGTGTCAGTCGCCTGTCAGGAGGAAAGAATTGCGCTTCTTTTCCTATCTGCTTTCTGGGTCAGCGCTGTTTAATTTTGTTTCCGCCCTTGCGCTACTTTACAGTGCAACCGACGGCTTTAGCACAAGCCTGCCTCATACGCGCGAAGGCTCATCGGTCATTGCTGCCACTTTTGCCTCCGCTCTACTGGTTGCGGCAAACTTCGTCTATCAGCTTGTCCTACGCATGAATATCACTTTCTCTTCTGTGATGCTTATTGCATTTGTCATCAGCGAAGTATTCTTTTCACTTTTTCTGTGGAGTTTGCACTAACTTCCTTTGCTAACCTGCCTTGTAGCCTTCCTAGCTTTCAAAAAAGGCTTTCATCTTTTGGTATGCTGCGCGTTTGCCTAATAGTGTGTGCATCAGCTGAAGCATAGCGCTTGCGCCTTGTGCAAAATAAATTGGGCGTGATGACACAATGTTAGTGTAATACACAGCGGGTATGCCCAATTCTTTGACATAGCTATCGAGCGATGTAGTGCCAATGACCAAATCAGGTTTGTATTGCAGGACGGCGCGACGGTCTTCTTCAAGGTATTTGCGGTAGCGCAAGTCTGTGCCCAGCATGGTGAGCAGTTTGTGGTCGTCATCGCCTAATGTTGTATGTGCAATTGAGGTTGAGGCATAAGGCACATTTGCTCCGGCTTCCAGCAACAGGCGCACCAACGGAAATTCATTGCCTTCGTAACCTGCCACGATAATTGTTGCATTTAATCGGTTTGCTTCAATTGCAGCTTTGACCTTAGCTTTTTCTTCTTGAGCGACTTCTTCCACTACTGCTTCATTTAAGTGAAGCGCCTCACCAACGCTTTTTATCCATCTGTAAGTGGATTGCGCCCCAACAGGGTTACCTGAAATGACCCGTAGCCCACGGGTTCTAAAAAACTCTTCAGTTCGTTCATAGAAGGGGTGCAGCACCGCTACGGCACTTGCGCTACCAGACTCGACAAAGTCATCAATATGCTGAGAAGGCAGTGTAATGACGGACTCTACACCGATGCGCTCCAAGACCGCACCAATTGCCATAGCATCAAGCGGGAAAATTTCACCAACGATGACAATGGATTTTTCACGCTTTTGCGAAAAGTTTGCCAAGCGTTTGAGCAAGGCTTCTAACGCAATATCTTTTGCTTCAGGATGCGATTTAATAAGGTAAGCGGGCAGGCGCACCAACACCACTTCGGCGTTGCCAACTTTCTTAGGCAAAAGCTCTTCTGCTAAGCCTGCTGTCTCCGCTACACATAGGCTAACGACAGGTATCAAACGAACTGTTGGGTCTTTGGCGATTTCTTCAATAGTTGCACGCACATCGTTGATAATACTCCCGCTAGCTAATTGTGTCGACATCAGTTCAGGCGAAACAATAGACTTGCGTGCTGCATAGAAATGCGTTACAAATGTTAGCCCATACATGCAGCCTTTGTCGGTTGCCATACAGACCTGTGCTCCATCAATGCGAGTTACAACACGCAAGCCCCCAAAGGCTGGGCACATGGTTTGTGGATGTAAGTTATTCTCATCACTTTTTTCGTCTCGGTTAGCTTCACTTTCTCGTAGCAGCGTAAAGAGGTGAGAGAATTGGTCATCATTTGACGGAGTCAGATTTGTGCTCTGTGTCATAACTACTTCTCCTTTTTATTTTGCTCAGGCTGGCAGAAAGGTTGTTGCAGATTTTCTCACTGAACTTTATCAAGAAACGCACCTTTAGGCAAGTATGCTGTGTATTGCTTAATTGCTTTTAGGGCGTCTTGTTGCTGTGCAAATTGTCCTATTCGGACTCGGTAGCGCTGCTCGCCATTGACAATGCGTGGTTTGACACTAACACTAAACCCTTTTTGAGCAAATACTTTGGCGACTTCTAAGGCTTCTGCTTCATTTGGGCGAGAGGCTACTACGATACACCATCCTCCTTTGGCTTCCACAACTGGCGTTGACAACTCTGGTGGCAAGTCGACTATGATGTCGCTGGGTCTCGCCCGTGTTGCACTTGGTGCTGCATCTTTTGGGTTTGTCGGAGTTGGGAATGTCAGTTTTGTACCGTCAGGCTTGTTTGCTTTTGGATTTTCTGTGCTTTCGCTCTGTTTTGCTGTTTGCTGCTTTTCTTTACCGCTTGCTTGAGAGAGTAGCTCAGTATCTTGTTCAGCAACGGTTTTTTTAGCTTCTGTTGTGGTTGCCGCTGGGCTCTTTGACGCTGTGCTCGAGGTAGGAAATGTCCGCAAACTTTGCGACACCAAGAAAAACACCGCGATGATTGCTACTACGCTTATGCCTACAATAATTAGCGTGATAACTGTTGCTTTGCTAATGCCTTTTCGTGGCACCTTCGGAGGCGGCGCTGGTGTCTGCGATGGAGTGGGTTCCGAAGCTACAGCAGATGGCGTTGCACTGTCTGCAGTTGATTTCTGCGTATTGCTCGATAGGATTTTGTCAATTTCTTCGCTGTAAATTGGAATTGGTGGCTGAAATTTTTTCTTCTTGGGCTTGGGGCGTTTTATGTTCAAGTCTGCCAGTAGCCCCGATTGTTCAATGAAGATTTTATTCTCGTCTTGTTGCGGCAGTACCTCGCTGTCTAAGCCAAAGTCTGAAGGGTTCAACTCGACACGCTGAACTGGTGGGACTGGCGAAACAAGTTGTGCCGTTGTGGTAGAAGATTCCGTCTCCACGGCTGGCAAGTCTGCACTTGATGCACTAGCAGTCTGCGATTCTTGCTTGGTTAATGCAGGCTGCTCAGATGCTATCTGATTAGGCCATTTTTCCGAAAGCGATATGGCTACAAGTTCCTGATATGGCTTATTGAGCAAATCCAGTAGCCATTCTGACGGCTGAATCGTGAGGTCTTTGCCCACAAGTGTCAGCACTCCTAACGGCTCAAGCTCCAATTGCCCTTTGAATTCTAAGGTCTTTTGCACTGCAGTTGCAAATCCCATGGCGAACTTTTCAGCCATTTCGTCGTCTAGCCCTAGTGTGTCGAGGGCTTCATCGTAGAGCAATCCGCCACTGCTGTCATCTGACTCGGGGAGAATCTCAACGGTGCAGCGCGGTGGTAGTAACCACATCTCGCCGTTTTGCTCTGCTGGGCGCGATGCAACATGAGCTTTTCGAAGCATTCCGATGCCCGGCAAATGCACTGAGCCTGAGAGAAGCAATTCTTCACATGCACGATACACTATTACCTGTAGCCATTCGTGGATTTTGGTCTCGGGTACAGCTAAAGCTGGTGCCAACGATTTGGAAATCACACTTAATGTTGAAGACATGTCGTCCAATTTTTCTTGAATGATACTGCAATATGCTAACTTAGCCAAACCGTTTTATCCATACAACCCTGACGACCATGTTAGATATTCAGACCTTTTCAGTGAGCGAGCTTACATCGCTCATCAAGACGATACTGGAAACTGGCGTTGGTTATGTGCGACTGCGCGGCGAGGTATCGAATTTCAAACGTCACAGTTCCGGACATTTTTATTTTACACTCAAAGATACTGAGGCGCAAATTAGTGCGGTGATGTGGCGCCCTCATGCCGACAGGCTATCGTTCAACATCAAGGATGGTCTTGAACTTCTTGTGGAGGGGGATTTACAGGTCTATGCCCCACACGGCAAATATCAAATTGTTTGTTACACCGCCAGACCAGTTGGCGAGGGTTATCTTCAGCAAGAGTTTCTTCGTCTGTATGAGAAACTGCGGGCTCAAGGGCTATTTGATGAAACGCTGAAGCGCCCCTTGCCACGCTATCCTGAGCGCATTGGTATTATTACCTCTTCCACAGGTGCTGTTATTGAGGATATCAAAAAGATTTTAGCGCGCCGCTATCCTGCTGCTCAATTGATACTCTATCCTGCCAGAGTGCAAGGTGAAGGAGCTGTAGAAGAGCTCATTGCTGGTGTTCAGTGCTTTAATCGCTTGCAACCGCGTCCCGATGTTCTGATTTTGGCGCGTGGCGGCGGCTCTATTGAAGACCTTTGGCCCTTCAACAGTGAGGCGCTTGCGTATGCAATTCGTGACTCACAAATTCCAGTTGTCAGCGCTGTGGGACATGAGACGGACTTTACGATTGCTGACCATGCCGCCGATGTCCGAGCTAGCACGCCGTCTATGGCAGCAGAAATCGTCGCTCCACTTGCCCAGCAAGTTTTAGAAGACATAGAGGCAATAATGCAATCGCTTCGCACCACGCTTCAGACCAACATCCAGCAGCACTTGGCGCACATACATTCTATCGTCAATAGTTATGCATTCAATCGCCCCAAGCGTGAGCTTGCTACGCTAGTGCAGCGCCTTGATTATGCTGAAGAGCGTCTGGTGCACAGCATCACGGAGCGTGTGCGCACTTACCAAACTTTGCTTGAGCATGCCGCACAGCGTCTGTCAGCGTTAGGGCACGAGAACATTTTGAAGCGTGGGTACATCCTTGCCTTCAAGCACGGGCGTGTCATCAGCTCTGCTCAAGCAGCGCAGCCGGGCGATGAACTGATTCTACATTTTCATGATGGCGTGCGGCATGTCCGAGTTGAGCGATGACAACTTGCTTGCCCCCACTTTCTTTTGCCTACCTTTGCGCTCAGTAGGTTTTGCGGAGTTTGGCTATCTCACGCACTTTTGCTAAGGCTTCCTCCAAAGAGTGCGAATCGCCTTGCGAGAGCGGCAATGACTCTGGCACTCCTTTGTATATGCGCGTATTGAGCTGTGGTGCACTGATGATTTCTTGATGACGTGAAATCGCCAGTTCAATTGTGGTCTTGAGCAGCTCGCGCTGCATGGGCTTGACCAAATAGCGAAATACTTGCGCTTCATTGATGAGTCGAACAGCAATGCTCGCATCACGGCTATCGCTCAAGAGAATCGTGACCACATCGGGTTTTTCGTTGGCAACCGCCACAAGAAAATCAGCAGCACTTATATCTGGAAGATTCACTTCAGAAATCAAGACCGAGATGGGCTTTGTTTTCAAAATTGTAAATGCCTGTGCGGCGTTTTCGGCAGTATGCACATCGTATTTATCGCCTAGTACGTTTCTGTAGGCTTGCAGGTTTGTAGGTTTGGGGTCGACAAACAGTATGCTATCTTTCGTAGAGACAGGTACCTGATTTACGCCCAGCGCATTTAGCAAACCTACTGATGCACTCGTGCTGCTTACTTTCGGTTTAGGCATTGTCTTCAGTCGGTCTGCATACTGACCTGCTAATGCAATAGTCTCCTTGAGCTTGCTGCTTTGCCATGGCTTATTGATGTAACGGAAAATCTCTCCTACATTGACAGAATCAATGATAGCGTCCAAGTCTGAGTAGCCAGTCAGCAGAATGCGTACGGTGTTTGGACTAATTTTCTTGACTTCACGCAACAGCTCTACGCCTAACATGCCGGGCATGCGCTGGTCACTGACAATGATGTCTATGCTTTCCCCACGCTTGAAGATGTCTAAAGCTTCAAACCCGCTATACGCCGTGTATACCTTATGGTCATCGAAGAGGAGGCTTAGCGATTGCACGATATTGGGCTCATCATCCACAAAAAGAATTGAGTGCGACATACTTCATTTCCTCGTTTAAGGTTATCAAAGACATTTTCTAGGTACAGTATGTGTTTTTCTGCATACACTTGCTCAAAACTAATGCCAAAAAAAGCCTATCCACTTTTTTGGCGAATTTTAGCAATTGCCTTGGATAGTTATGGTAACAACTTAATCAACGTGGAGATTTTTCTTACACTTTTTCGCCTTTTGCCGACGGGCTATTTCAGCTTCTATTAGGCGCTGCTCACGGCT